>MKWU01000023.1_pt1 | contig 307450 bp, 271 predicted proteins | sample 809101 | NCBI WGS metagenome assembly MKWU01 (sample SAMN05860141, study PRJNA318959) | sponge metagenome | host: Aplysina aerophoba | place: Slovenia: Piran, Adriatic Sea, Gulf of Piran | collected 2013-05-07 | reverse complement strand
AGGTACGCCTCGGTGGTCGAATAGGCGTCCTGTTCAGTGGCCAGCGGCCCACTGCTTTGCCGCTGGCTTGGTCTTTCCCTCATTCGCTTCTTTCTTCGCGGCGCCGGCGTTCCCGGATGAGAGTTCTACTGGATCCGAGCCGTTGCGGACATGCGGTTTTTCTTGGACCTACCAACAGAAAACTGTTCCGTTGGTAGTGGAGGTCCGCACAGCTGCGCGCCGAGAAAAGCTGCAACGGTAAGAACTTCCTCGACCGCGTCAACCAAGACAGAGGTGCGAAGCAGGGCGCAACTGTTCACCCTAAACCGCTTCCGAAATGCTTACGGCATTTTCCGGTGAGAATAAAAGAACTATTAAAACAGTTATTTAAGGGAACAGAAAACGAAATGCCTCATTTGTGTCAAGAAAGATCCGTTTCACGAACGGTTCTTGGACGCCCCAGTGATCTGCTGCCGCTCGTCGTCAGCAAGTCGGTCATGCCGGTCCCATTCAGCCACCTGCGCGTCGCTGTAGTAATCGACCTGCACGACGACACCCGGCTTGAGCACAATCTCGTGTCCCCGTTCCTCAAGGATGACCAGGTCGCCGCCCTTGATGCCCAGCCGTTTTCTAAGGCGGGCAGGAAGCGTGATTTGCCCACGGTCGGATACAACGGTTGTCTCAGCCATTTTTCTTGCCCCGAAAATTTTCCTGGGACGTTCAGCTTATCATTATTTCCGTATTTCCGCATTTCCGAGCTTGAGGACCTAGTATTCGACCGGGGTCTCGTCCAGGCTGCGCCACAGGTACCAGGAGGCGACGGATCGCCAGGGGCGCCAGGGCTCCGCAAGGGCGGTCAATTCGTCGGGTGTCAGGCGCTCTCCGGCGTTGTAGTGGCGTGCGATCGCTTTCTGGATGCCGACATCCGTGACGGGCAGCACGTCCGGTCTGAGCAGGTGAAAGATCAGGAACATTTCCGCCGTCCAGCGTCCGATTCCCTTGATTTCGATGAGCGTGCCGATGACCTCCTCGTCGTCCATGCGATGCCATGAATTGCCGCCCAGGGCGCCGTTCCTGAAATGCTCGGCCAGGTTACGCAGGTAGAAGGCCTTGCGCCGCGACAGGCCGCATTCGTGCAGCGCTTCCTCGGTTCGATTGCACACGGCTCTCGGTGTGATTTCGCCCACGGCCGCGACGAGCCGCCCCCACACGGCTTCGGCGGCATGAACGGAGATCTGCTGCGCGACGATGGAGCGTGACAGCGAATAGAAGGCGTCGTTGCGCGGCTGCAGCACGGACGCGCCGGCGGCCCGGATGAGCCCGGCCAGCACCGGGTCGGCGCCTGACAATGCCTGGCGCGCCTCGTTCCAGTAAGGGGCGGTGTGCTGACCTGATGCGTTCATCAGGCACGCATTCTGCCCTTTATTGAGGATGGGACGCGCTCCCGCCCGGGGGAGGCCGTACAATTCGTGAGATTCCACTATCTGATCGGCGCCGACACTTTCCAGACACGCACGGCGCCGATACCCCACGAGGAAGCATGAGCCAGCCTCCCGCTACACCTGCCCTGCGTACGGGTGAGTTCGTACCGCTGATCGCGCTGCTGATTTCCCTGGTTGCGCTGGCGATCGACGCGATGCTGCCGGCGCTCCCGGCGATCGGCGAAGACCTTGGGGTAGTGCATCGCAACGACGTGCAGTTCGTCATCACGGCGGTGTTCCTTGGCATGAGCATGGGCCAGATCGTCTTCGGCCCCCTGTCCGATCGAATCGGACGCAAACCGGCCATCCATGCCGGCCTCGCGCTGTTCATGGCCGGGTGTCTGATGAGCATTTTCGCGCGCAGCTTCGAGATGATGATCGCGGGGCGCGTGCTGCAGGGCATCGGCGTGTCGGCGCCGCGGGTCGTGACCATGGCGCTGATGCGCGACCAGTACGCGGGTCGTCAGATGGCGCGATTGATGTCGTTCACGATGGGGGTATTCATCATTGTTCCGACAATCGCCCCGGCGCTGGGGCAGTGGATTCAAATGCTCGGGGGCTGGAGGGCCATATTCGGGGTCTTCTTTGCCGTGGCCGCGATCGTGTTCCTATGGTTTGCGATTCGCCAGCCGGAAACCCTTCCTTCGGAACGCCGCCGGCCACTCTCCCCACGCGCGATCGGCAAGGCGGTGGTGGAAGTCGTCAAGATCCGCGTGGCGCTGGGATACACACTGGCCAGCGGCTGCGTGTTTGCGCCGTTTCTCGCCTACCTGAGCACGGCCCAGCAGATCTTCCAGGACGTTTACGACACGGGCGCGCTGTTCCCGCTGTATTTCGGCGTGCTGGCGCTGGCCGTCGGCGCCGCGGCGTTCGTGAACGGCCGCCTGGTGATGCAGTTCGGCATGCGCAAGCTGTCCCGTGGGGCCATGCTCCTGGCCACCATCGCGTCGGTTGTGTGCCTGGGGCTGGCCTTCGTCTTTGAGGGAGTCCTGCCATTCTGGCTGTTCATGGCTTTCCTCTTTTTCGTATTCGTATGCATCGGGCTGCTGTTCGGCAACCTTGGCGCGCTGGCCATGCAGCCCCTGGGCCATATCGCCGGCGTGGGCGCGGCTGTGGTGGCCTCGCTGTCCACGCTGGTTTCGGTGCCGCTGGGAGCTCTGGTGGGCTACACCTTTGATGGCACGCTATACGCGCTGATCGCCTCTTACGCGCTGTTCGGAGCAGGCGCGCTGGCCGCCATGAAATGGGCCGACGAGGGCTGGAGGCCGAAACGGCGCCGGGTGCTCCGCAAAGCCAGCGTCGACCTATAGCACGACCAGGAGAGCCGAGCGCGATCACCATCATTGTGCCGCCATGGGCTCTGGAATTACCCGCAGACTTTCGAGTTCCGCCGCGTATGCAAGCCGGGTGTCCAGGCAAACGAACGGCAGCGGCGTAGCCAACTGCTCCTGCACCAGGAGAGCCGCACCAAGCTGGCCTGCGTCAGCCGCCCGTAACGGGTGTCGGGCAAGCAAGGCGTTCGCGCGGGCGCGAACCGCCAGTATTTCGGTCACCTCGTCCCAGGTGTCGGCGAAGCGGGAGAATCGATCAAGCACTTCGCGGCGGCGCCTTCGGGAAAGCAGGCCTTCGCGGGTTCGCCGCTCCACCGCGCTGACAATTTCGGTGCGCGACCAGGCCCAGGTAACAATGTGTCCGTCCTCGGCAAGTTGACTGCGAACCGCATCGCTGGTCGGCTCCGCAACGACCAGGGGAACCAGGGCGGATGCGTCCCAATACCTCACAGCCGGTCGGCTCGATCTTCCTTGAGCGCTGCCGAAAGGCTGGTGGGCAGTTGAATAGGAGCCTCGTCCAGGATGTCGGCCGACTTTCCCTTGCCCGGCCGCAACAGACCGGTCCGGACGAGCATTTGCCGCAATCCGTCACCGGTAGCTACCGGCGGCGCCAGTCGTGCAACCGGCGTGCCCCTGTCAAGCACCTGAACCTCGCCGCCACGTCGGACTTCACGAATGTAGCGCGACAGATTTGCCTTCAAGTCGGAAATCGATACCGTCGTCATGATGACTAGTATGACCTAATAACAATGACCCATCAATACTGAAAGGCCTCTCAGGGCGCCGCGCGTCACATGCCGGCGAATTCGTTCAGCTTGTCCAGACGCTCGATCCAGGGATCGGTCCGCGGAATGACGCCGTCGGGCGTGAAGTACATGGTGTTTTCGTATTCCGCCGGCGGCCATTGGGGCAGACCTTCGCCGTTGGGATTGCCCGTGCGGGCGAAATTCGTCCAGTAGCGCATCATCTGTTGCGAGACGGCGCGTTGCGTGTCGTCCGGATCGGTCGGATCGAAGTGATCGCCGGTGAAATTGCCGAACATGTACGGCAGGTCGCCCGCGTGATAAGCGCCATAGATGGTTTCGCCGTTCAGTTCGCGTCGTTCCACACCCACGCCCGGCATGGCGAAGCGATACGCGTAAACCGCATTGCCCGCCTTCTCGTGCGCCACGGCAATGCCGCGGTTTTGCCCGTGAAACACGAAATCGCTGTACATGTAGATGTCGCGCTGCTCTTCATTGCCGTAGAAAGGCGTCATCGCGTCGAACATTTCATCGGTCATGAAGCGGGCCAGTATCTCCCTGCGCCCCTCCGAGGGGCCCATCGAAAACTCGGAGTCGGTGGCGCCGATCATCAGCGGAACGCCCGCGGCGTCGCCCCGGTCGTAGACGGGCCAAAGGTCATCGACAAGGACTGCGCCGTCGGTGGCCAGGGCAATGAAGTTGCTGAAGTCGGTCGCCTCGACGATCTTCTCCGCGGGCTGGGCCCTGAGTTCGTCGAGGCCGGCCTGGGGCATTCCGAGCCGTTCCGCCAGCTTTACGCCCATCTCTTCAATGGGCGCTTCGCCCTCGCCCGCCAGTGAAGCGACCCGCGGTTGCCCCCTGCGGCCGTATCCGGACTGTGAAATGCCTTTCGCAAACAACCCCCGGGCCGCCGGCGATGCGACCAGGGCAAAAACCGAATAGCCGCCGGCGGATTCTCCGAAAATCGTCACGTTCCCGGGATCGCCGCCGAACGCCTCGATGTTGTCACGCACCCATTCGAGCGCGGCGATCTGGTCCATCAGTCCGTAGTTGAACAGTCGCCCCCCGTCGGGGTCCTGTATCGACAGCTCCGGGTGCGCAAAAAAGCCGAAACTGCCGAGACGATAGTTGATCGCAACGACGAGCACCCCGAGGCGGGCCAGGTTGCCGCCGTGGTTTACCGGCCGGGAGCCCGAACCCGCCGTAAGCCCGCCGCCGGGGATCCATACCATCACCGGCAAATCCGCATCCGCATTGTCCGGGCGATAGATGTTCAGATTGAGGCAGTCCTCGCTCCCGGGCTGAGTGAAGGCGTCCTCCATGGCAAAGCCTTCGGTGGCCGGCCGCTGTATGCACCGGTTGCCGTACTGGTCGGCGACAAGGACTGCGTCCCGCCGGACCGCAGGCTGCGGCGCGCGCCAGCGCAGGTCGCCGGTGGGCGGGGCGGCATAGGGAATGCCCTTGTATTCAATCAATCCCTCGGCCGCGGTCCCCTGGACCTCGCCCTCGGCGGTCGCAACCGTCTGATACGACTGTGGCTGTTGCGCCGCGCTATCGGACGCCGGCTGCTGTCCGCAGCCGGCCAACAACATTGCGCACGCGAGCACGGACAATGCAGATCGCTTCAGCGTCATTTTCGGCATGGAATCCCCTCCGGAAGTAATACCGGGCGATTATCCGGCATCGGAGACGCCCGGGGGCCGAAACTGCCGAAACAGCACGACACATTTGCGATTGCGGTTGCGGAAAGCGGTCCATACGGCTAGTTTGCGACACATGATCCATTCACGGAGGCCAGCCATGATTCCGCACTGGATTGTCGCCGCGCCGGCTCTCGCCCTGGCCCTCGCCGGGTGCCCTTCCATGTTGACGGCGAGCGAGAACAACGCCTTGTTCGAAACCCACGAGATCAGCACGCCGGCAGCGCTGCACCAGACCGTCCTGGCGGGAGACTTCGACGGCTCCGGTCGCGCCCAGCTTGCCGTGGTCAGCGTGGACCCGACCCGATCCGGACGCATACGGCTGATCGCGTTCGACGGCGGGGACTGGATCGCAACGCTTGACGATGTGCTCGACCCGCCTGTCCTGTTCGTGGACATCGCAAGGATTGCGGGGCGCGATCGCCTCATCGCCTATCGGCGCGGAAGCATGAAGTGGCTCGATCCGGAGTCGGGTGAACAGCGGACGCTTGTTGACCTGAAAGTCCCCTACCGCGCCTCCGCCGAGGATGGCATACCCCGGCTCGACATCGCACAGGACCTGAACGGCGATGGCCGCGACGACCTGCTGGCGCCGGACACCGACGGCTTCTGGCTGGCCCTGCAGTTGGAGGACGGATCCTTCGGCCAGGCGCTGAAGCTGGGTCCCGGCGAGCCCTTTGCGACCGCGAAAGCCTATGGGAACAAGCGCACTTACGCGCAAGTCGGGATCACCGTCGAGAACCTGCCCTGGTACTCAAGCCGCGTCCATCGCTTCGATTACGACCAAGACGGCCGCCGGGACCTGGTGTTCTGGAACGGGGACCGTTTCCTGGTCTACCGCCAGGATGAACGGGGAGGATTCGGGCGATCGCCGGACACCTTCGCGACCGAAGTGGAGTTCGACTTCGACGGCTCCTATGGACTCGCCTTCCAGTTCGGCGATGCGAGCCTGCCTTCGATGCTGCTCGGGTTCGGCCCCCGAACCGAACACACCGTCCTGCAGGGGTTTCATGATCTGAACGGCGACGACGTGGCCGATCTCGTCACCCTGTCGCTGGCGGGCCGCACCCCATTCCGGCTGCGCGGCCGCTACAACGTGCATTTCGGCCGCCCCGGGTCCGGCGGCACCAGCTTCCCGGCCGATGCCGACGCCTCCTTCGACTCGCCGGGAAAGGCCGGCGGCTTGCAGCCCTGGGGTTATGCGGCACAGGACTTTCTCGATTTCGATGGCGATGGCGTGACCGATGCGGCCATCGCCGCCGTCGACATCGGCCTCGGGAACATGGCCGGCGCCATGATCGGCAACTCGATATCCATCGATCTCGCCTTTTACCGGATCCGGGCCGGGGAACACCTGGCGAAACCGGACTGGTCGCGGACCGTTCGCAGCCCGTTCAAACCGCTGGACAAGCGGGGCCCCCTGTTCCCGACGATTCTCACGGGCGACGTGGACGGCGACGGCCGTTCGGACCTGCTGATCGGGGAACGCTGGGACGAGTTGAGCGTGTTTCCGGGCGTGGCCGGACGCGAGCCGGTGGCCCCGCGGGCAATCACCGTCGCCGCGCCCATGCCGGGCGACGAACGCAACGCAAGGATTGCCGACCTCGACAACAACGGCAAGGACGACGTCTATATCCAGCACCCGTCCGACGACGGGCCGGGCCGGATTGTCGTGCTGATGGCGCGCTGAAGGGGTAAAGTGTCAGGCATGAGACGTACGACCCTGCGACTGCTTTTGGCCGTACTGCTGCTTGTCCCGCTCCATGCGCCGGAGCTGGAGGCAGGCGTGCTGCGGCGCGGGACCAACGTCGAGCTCCCGTCCTTCGATCCGCAGTACGTGATCGGCAACTCCGCCGGGGCGATCATGTATGACCTCTTCGAGGGCCTGGTAACGCGGGCGCCGGACGGGACCATTGTGCCGGCGATCGCCGCGAGCTGGACCATCTCCGAGGATGGAACGGTCTACACGTTTGAATTGAACGAGAACGCGAAATGGTCCGACGGCAGGCGGATTACCGCCGAGGATTTCGTCTGGTCGTACCAGCGCATTCTCGATCCGCTGTCGGGCACCCGCGGGGCCAGCGCGCTGTTCCCGGTCCTGAACGCCTGGGACATTTCGCTGGGCGAGAAGCCGGTCGATTCGCTGGGCGTCAAGGCGGTTTCGCCCTCGACGCTGGAAATCACGCTCGATGGTCCGGCGCCGTATTTCATCCATCTGCTGGCCTCGTACAGCAATGCGCCCGTGCCGCGGCACGCCATCGAGAAACACGGCAGGAAATGGACGCAGCCCGGCAACATGGTCACCAACGGCGCCTATGTGCTCAGCAAGGTGGTTACCAACACCTACTACCAACTGGTGAAGAACCCGCATTACCACGGCGCGGACAAGGTCAGCATCGAAGAGGTCTTCTATTACCCCGTCCCCTCGCCCACGACCTCGCTGAAGCGTTACCTGGCCGGCGAGCTGGACGTGATCCTCAATATCCCGTCCAACCAGTACGAGAGCCTGCGCAAGGACCGTCCGGAAGAATTCCGCCTGGCGCGAGGCATCGGCCTCTGCTACCTGGTCATCAACAACAACCGGCCGCCTTTCGATGACGTGCGCGTGCGCAAGGCGCTGTCGCTGTCCATCGATCGCGACGTCATCGTCGAGAAGCTGCTCAGGACCGGTGACGAGCCCGCCTATTCGGTCGTCCCGAACGCGATCTGGGGAAGCCCCGGCGAACCCCCCGGGTTCAGCGGGATGAACCAGGAAGAGCGCTGGGCGGAAGCCCGAAGGCTGCTCGCGGAGGCGGGTTTTGACCGCAGCAACCCGCTTCGATTCACTTTCAATTTTGCGCCGGTGGAGAAAGACCGGCGCCTGGCCGTGGCCTACCGTTCCATGTGGCAGCGCGTGGGCGTGGACGCCGAACTGGCGACCGCCGGCGCGCGCGACCTCATGAACCGGGCCGCGTCCAGGGACTACGAGGTGATGCGTCTCACGTACTACTCCATATTCCCGGACCCGGTCTCGTTCTTTGCACTGGTCAGGGGAGACAGTTTCCGAAACTATTCGGGCTACTCCAATGCCGACATCAATGAGCGGCTCGTCTTTGCCGACACCATCCGTTCGCCGGAAGAACGCACGGCGTACTTAAGGGAAATCGAACGGCAGGTCATGGCCGACTTCCCGGTCATACCCACGTACTTCCAGTCCAGGGCCTTCCTGGTGAACAAACGCGTGCAGGGCTGGAGGAACACTTATACGCCCAAGATGGCCAGGGACCTGAGCGTTCGCGAGGCCCCCTAGACAAGGGAAGGAGAAGCAGGATGGGAAGTGACTCCGGCGAGCGCCGCGATACCGCCGATCTCGGTGACGTCAGGGAGGGCGATTTCTTCCTGGCGCTCAATGAAATCGACCAGAGCAATATCGATTTCCGCAAGGGGATATCCGGGCTGTGCCGAATCGTTCACTACGACCGGGATTTCAACCCGAAAGGCGAGCTTTGGACGGGAGAGTCGGGGCTGCTGGTCGGCCTGCTGTACAACCCCAACGACCGGCGACTCTACGCCAGCAACCCGCAGGAGAACAGCCTGCTGTTCTACGACCCGGCGGGCGAAAAACACCGCCTGACGAGTTACCTGCCGGTGCGGCGTTACGGGAACATGGCGCTGGCGCAAAACGGCGACATCGTGATCGGCGTTCATTCGCTCTACGGCGCGCCCATCGAGGATGAATTCGGCGACGGCAAGCTGATCCGGTTCAATCCCCGCACCGAGGCCGTAAGCTTCTTCGAGGTGGAGATCGACGGCGGGCGCCGCGGCCGGCACTGCATCAGCAACCTGGCGATCGCACGCGATGACAGGACCATCTATTACGTCTCCGAGTCGGGCCGGCGCCTTTGCCGCTACGACACGGAATCGCAGCGGCAACTGGACGATTTCCTCACCTTTGGCGACGACGACACCCTCAGGACCTACGGCATGGGCGTGCTTCCCGGCGGCGAGGTGCTGATGGCCTGCAGCTCGGGCGCCGTGTTGTTCAGCCCGCAGGGGGAAATCCTCAGGAACTACGACGTACCCTTCAACAAGGGCTGGACCCGCGCGAAGCTGGCCCTGGACGGCGAGCATTTCTACCTGAGCAACTTCACGCAGGGGCTGCTGCAACGCAGAAACATCGAAACGGGCGAGGTGGTGAACGAGCTCGACACCGGCCTGAAATGCTCGATGCTCAGCCTGACGGAGTACCAGACCGCCTAGGTTTCTCCAAGCGGAATCAGCTTCTCGCCCACATATTGGCCAAACGCCAGCGCCGGCGTGATCCCCATGCCGGCGACCGACGCGGCGCCGAACAGTCCCCCTCCGAGGATTTCGCCCGCGGCATACAGATTACGGATCGGCCTGTCCGCCTTGTCGAGCACCCGAAACCCGGTATCCACCTTGATGCCGATACTGCCGCGCACCGCATAGCTGGCGATCTCGACCGCATGGAAAGGCCCGGCTTCGATCTTTTGCGGAAAATGCTTGCGCCCGAAGCCGTCCCGGCCGCTTTCGCAGGACTCGTTGTATTCCCTGACGGTGCTCGCCAGGGCGGCCTTGTCCGTAATTCCGCAGTTATCGGCAAGCTCATCCAGGGTTGAGCCCTTTTTGACGGTGCGGCCGTTGCTGTAGAGCTTTTCCAGCGTTTCGCCGGACCAGCGCAGGAACACGTTGGGCGCGTTCTGCCGGATCGCCTCGTCGAAGACCAGCCAGGCGCGGTTGCCGGTCTGCTTGCGCAGCCGGGTCGCCCGGTATTCGTAGCTCTCGTGGTCTTCGGCCATGAACCTGCGCCCTTCCTGGTTGACCAGGATCTCCCAGGGCAGCCGCACCTGCGGAGTCAGCCCGCCGACGCCGCAATAGCGGGGGTATTGCGTCGTGCTGTCGTAAATCCCGCCCATTCCCAGCGAAAAATTCTCCTCGTTCCAGGTTGCCGCGCCGATGGCCATGGCCGCCTGGATGCCGTCGCCTTTCGAGTGCTCCCAGGTGCCCGGATAAAGCGTGACGCCCGGATGCATCCGTTCGTAGAACTCCCTGTTTCCCGAATAGCCGCCGGTTGTCAGAAAAGTGCTCCGGGCGAGTATCCGCTCGCCGCTTTCGGTCGATATGCCTGTCGCGGCACCGCCGTCATCGACCAGGATGTCGCGCATCGCCGTGTTCAGCCGAACGGTCACCCGTCCGTCTTCGACCAGCGGCTCAAGCAGATTGAAGAGCACCTTGCAGATGGACCGGCCGCGCTCGTTGCCCCAGTACAGCCTTGCCGCCTTATAGGGCTCGTGCGCGTAGAGGATTCCGGGCACTTCCGGGGCCATTTCGAAGCCGTTCTCCTCCAGCCAGTCAATCAGCGGCCCCTGGATTTGCGTCGCCAGGCGCAGGAACGCATCTTTGGCGGTGCCCCGGGTGATGCGAACGGCGTCTTCGTAGTGGTCCCGCCAGGAATCGGCAATGCCCTTTTCCGCCTGGATCCGGGTGCCGGCGCCGCTCATCTGGCCCCAACTGATCGTGCAGGTGCCGCCCAGGGCGCCGGTCGCTTCCACGATGCACACCGTCCCGCCCCGCTGCGCAACGGCAATGGCGGCGGGAATGCCGGCCGTGCCGCCGCCGACTATGACGACATCAAATCTCGCCGAGCTCATCGATGGTTCGCGGGTAGCCCTTCTGCGTCATCAGCGCCTTCTTGCGGAAGAACCGCAACAGCCCGGAGGGCCCCATGCGGGAAGCGCCGAGGCCGGAATAGTTGAAGCTTTGCTTTTCGCACTCGGTGGTTACCGACTGCAGGCCCGCGTCGTTGATGCTCATGCCGCCGCAGTCGATCCGCCGCGCGATGTCCAGCGCCTCTTCGTCGGTTCGCGCAAACACGGCCGCGGAGAGACCATAGTCGCTGTCGTTGCTGAGCTCGACGCCTTCGTCCACATCCGAGAACTTCATTACCGGAATGACCGGACCGAAGGTTTCCTCGGTCATGATCCTCATCCGGTGATTGACATCGCTCAGCACCGTGGCCGCACACCAGTCCCCGCCCCCGAAATGCTCGATCTTTCCGCCGCAATGGACCGTGGCGCCGCCGGCCACCGCGTCGGCAAGATGCTCCTCGATTACGGCCGCCTGACCGTCCCGTATCAGCGGGCCGATATGGCCCGAATGCATGTCCGGGTAGTTGAGCCGCACCTTTTCGGCCCGGGCGACCAGGAGATCCAGGAATTCATCAAAAGCGCCTTCCTGTACGTAGACCCGTTCCATCGACAGGCATACCTGGCCGCTGTTGAGCACGCCCTGGCGCACGATGGCGTCGGCGGCCCTTTCCAGGTCGGCGCCCTCCATGACCATCGCCGGGTCCTTGCCGCCCAGTTCCAGGTAGGCGGGAATGAATCGCTCGCCCGCGACCGCCGCGATCTTGCGTCCCGTCGCCACACTGCCGGTAAAGCAGACCAGGTCCACCTGCCTGACCAGGGCGGCGCCTGTTTCGCCGTCGCCCGGCAGGACCCGGAACACGCGGGCCAGGTCCGGCGCGGCCCGGATGCTCTCCTCCAGCGGCCGAATAAATCGCGGCGTGACTTCGCTGGGCTTGAGGGCGACGCTGCAGCCCGCGAACAGCGCCGGCAGCGCGTCGATGAGCGAAAGCGTCAGCGGAAAATTCCAGGGACTGATGACGCCCACGGCGCAGTAGGGAACATACTGATTGGCGAGCACCACGTCGCTGTTCGCCCGCGATACCCGCTCGCTGTCCGCGAGCAGTTCCGGCGCCTGCGCGCACCAGGCCTCGATCCGTCGGCCCACCCCCAGCACTTCGCCGCGCGAGAGCGAATAGCGCCCGGTGTCCGTAACCAGGGCTTCCAGCAGCGCTTCCCTGCGCTCCTCGACTGCCGCGCCCCACCGGCGCAGCACCTCGCTGCGCCCCTCGATTCCCAGCGCGTCCCATGCCGGCTGATGCTCGCGCATGTCCGCGACTTCGCGCTCAACGCCGTCCCCGGACATCGCCTTGAACTCGTAGTCGACGACCCCGGTCCGCGGGTTGCGCGCCGGGATGATTCTCTCGTTCATCGTTCGTCGTCGCTCCCTGGCCGTTCGCCGCTCAACCGCCGGCGAAGAGGGAATCCGGCGCCGGCCGGGATTCCGTTTCCAGCCCCAGCAGGGACTTGCCCATGGCCGACATGTTCGAAGCCCACTCCATGCTCTCATGGGCCGCCATAGCGCGGATATCGACGAAGAAATGCTGGACCGGGTTGCTGTCCAGGAGTCCCCGCGCGCCCATCTGAACCACCAGTCTCTCGGTGCTTTCCAGCGACTTCCGCGCCACGTAGGCGTTGTTGCGGCGCAACTCCGCGCGCTTCCTCTCGTCCGGGGCGCGGCCGCTTTCGATGCAGCCCTGCAGCGTGGCGGTGGACTGGTCCAGCAACAAGGCGGCAACCGCCAGGTCCGCGTTCGTTTCCGCCAGCCGCACCTGCACCTGGGTGAATTTCGCGACCTGGTGGCCACCGATACCGCTCACCCATTTTTCGGTGATGTTCACGTACTCACGGTACGCGCCTTCCGCCGCCCCCACCAGGGCGCCCAACCGTGCGGAAATATAAAATGCAAATAAATCAATATTATATAGGTTATTCCTATAAATGACATCCGGTTTATCGGCAAACAGCTCGGCGTCGGCGATCAGGAAATCCCGGTGCACTTCGATTCCGTTGGCGCGCACATGCGCGCACCCCGAACCCCGCAGCACCCGGACTTCGGCGTCTTCCACATCCAGTCGGGATGCCGGAATCAGCACAACGCAGGGACTGCCGTCGTACGTGGAGGAAGCCAGCACCCAATCCGCGGATGCGCCGGCGAGAACATGGTCCCAGCGTCCGTCGACCCGGTATCCCTCACTGGTTGCGACCACCCGGCTTTCCATAGGCCGCCCGGCGCCGGCGATGACCGGCCGCGAGTTCCGCGACCACACCCGCTCCTGTGCGGCCTCCGGCATGCGCGCCACCAGCGCGGCGTTGATGCCGCAGGTGGCGATCAGCCAGCCGGCGGCGGGACAGGCCGAAGCCGCCTCCCGGGTGGCCGCGACGAACTCGGGCCACGCCGCTTCCCGCCCGCCCCGGCTTTCGGCCTGCAGCAAGGCGAAGGCGCCCTCGTCGCGCAGCGCCGGCAAGAGTTCACCGGTCCTGCGGCCCATGCGCAACTCACCGGCCAGCGCCGACAACGTTTCCATCAGGGACGCGGGCACCATCACGCTTCGTTCAGATAGGGAATGTCGGTCTTCAGGCCCAGGACCTGCCTGGCGACATTCGTCATGTTGCGGTCCCAGTTGATGCCGATCTGCTGGCACATCGCGTGGATGTCCCGGTGGTAGCGCTGGAGCGGCGCATCGGAAAGCGACTGCTGAAGGTCCAGTTGACCCACCATCCTGTCCACCGCCCGGCGACTCAGGCGGCAGGCGAAGGCCCGGTCGCAGACAAACGCCACCCTGTGCTCCATGGGAACCGGCAGCATCCGCGTCGCGTAATGGTTCTGCGTTCTCAAGACGTTGTCCAGAAGCTGACCGGCCGCCCGCACCTCGGCGCCGGTTTCTCCCACCAGCATCTGGACGTACGGGTCGGCCAGGTCCTTGCCGGACTCCTTCAGTCCCTCGATGAACAGGTCGAAGGCCGCCTCCGCCGCGCCGATGATGGGCCCCATCAGGGCCGATCCGGCATAGGCACGGAAACTGTAGCTGTAGACGGGCCCCTTGCTCACCTTCGAGCCCGGCGGATGCATGGCGAACAACTCGGGCAGCGCCAGGGTCCGGTAGTCGGGCACGAAAACATCGTCCAGACGCACGGACTTCGACCCCGTTGCCCGCATGCCGGAAACAAACCAGTCATCGACGATCGAGAAATCCTCCCTGGGGAAGAGCATGTAGCGCTGCGGGCCGTCTTCTTCGCCGATGGGCGTGCCCCTTAAAAGCGCCCAGGCGGAATGATCGACCCCGCTGCAGAACGCCCACTGGCCACCGACCCTGAAACCGCCGGCCGCGCGCCGGACCTCCACTCCGATGGGAACCGCTCCGGTAGCGATCAGCACGCCCTCGCCGCCGCCCCACACGTCGTCCTGCGCCTGCTCCGGCATGCGTCCCACGTAGCCGGCATGCGAGCCGACAACCGACACCAGCCACGCCGTCGAGGGACATCCGGCGGCAATCACCCGGCCCGCCGCGATCTGCGGGCCCCAGTTGAGGTTGTAGCCGCCGTATCTCTCGGGAATGAAGGCGTGCAGCAGGCCCGCACCCCTGACCGCGGCCATCATGTCGTCAGGCAGGGCGCGCATCCGCTCGGCTTCGTCCGCGCGCATCCTGATCTGCGGAACGATCGCCCGGGCCCGGTCGACAAACTCTTCCGCGGTCGGGACCCCGGGGCGCAATCCGGGAGTACCCGGCTCAGTCATGTCGCGACAAATGGAGAGCTTGGCCGTGCATTCTGGAAAGGTCAGCCTCCGCTGAATTGACCGTGTTTCAGGCCGTGACGTGTATCATAACAATGCGCTCTGAGCACGATTTCAAGCCGTTCGGCGCTGCCCGCAGGAGACCGTGCATGTTGATCAACAACTGGTACGTTGCCGCTACCGAGGACGATGTCAAGGCCGGCCGGCCCTACCGGGTGAAGATGCTCGGCCTGTGGTTTGCACTGTTCCGCAACAAGGCCAATGAAGTCATATGCGTCAACGACACCTGCTCCCACAGGGGCGGGTCGCTGGGCCTGGGCAAGGTCAACGACGGGCGGATCGCATGCAGCTATCACGGCTGGGAATACAACAGCCGCGGACGGTGCACGCGGATACCGGCGCTGGGCGATGATGTGAAGATTCCCCGGCGCGCGCGGGTCGATTGCTACCCCGTCGAGATCCGCTACGGCTGGATCTGGGTGTTTTTGGGGGACCTCCCCGAAGACGAGCGCCCGCCCATTCCCGACAACTATCCGTACTACGACGAGGCGATGAAAAGCCGTGAGAAGTGGGGCATCGTGCACCTCAACTACGAGGTGCAATGCAACTGGGCGCGCAGCGAGGAAAACTCCATCGACGGGTCCCACCCCTCCTTCGTGCACGCCAGCTTCGGCAGCAAGCGGGACCCGAAGCTGATGCTGGTCGAGCCCGTCGCGCACGAGTGGGGCAGCAGCACCTACCGCGAGCGGCCACCGGCCGAATACAGGAACCTGAGCGAGATGACCAAATCGGTCATCGACGAGAAGCGCGGCAACAACAAGGCCTATACCTGGTTCAGCATTGTCGGGATATCGCACCTGATCGACATCAAGCGCAGCAACGGCGTTCGTCACATCACCTTTGCCGCCCGCACCCCGATCGACCAGGACAACACGCGCATCTTCAGCCACCAGGTGCGCAATTTCCTGACCGGCGAGGAACACGATGAAGAGCGGCTCCAGGGACGGATGAAGGCGGCGGCCGAGGACACGGTCGTTTCGCAGAACGTCAATCCCCGCTACCTGCCCAGGACGATGTCCGGCGAGTTGCTGGTTGCGTCGGACCAGAACGAGGCGCCCTTCCGCCAACTGATCTACAAGCTGGCCAGGCGTGGCTGGGAAATCGACATCGACGAAGCGGCAAAACAGGGCCGCTACAACGCCCTGGCGATTCCCTGCCCGCTGCGCCGCGAGAACCCAAAAAACTGGATCGCAAAGCCGATACCCACCACCTGCCCGCGCCGCGACGAATGACCGTTCCGGCGCTCCCCCAACCCATCAGAAAGAGGAGACAGACCCGGTGTTCACAAATGTCTGGTACGTCGCTGCGCGAAGCGAAGATCTTAACGAGAAACCCCTTAAGGTCCGCATGCTGGGCTGCGACTTTGTGCTCTACCGCGAGCCTGGCGGCAGGGCGGTCTGTCTCAGCAATGTCTGCCCTCATCGGGGCGGGAGCCTGGCGAACGGCAAATGCAAGGACGACGGATCCATCGCCTGCCCCTATCACGCCTGGTCTTTCAACGGCGAAGGCAAGTGCACGGAGATCGCCTCGCGCCGGGATGAGAATCCGCAGGATGTGGCTCCGGGCGTCAAGATCGACGCTTATCCCACGGAAGAAAAGTACGGCCTGATCTGGGCGTTTCTCGGCGACGAGCCCGAAAGCGCGGCGCCGATTATCGACATGCCCGAATATGACGACGATGGATTCCGCTCCACCACGCACAGCGAGGTCTGGGAAACCAACTATCACTGGGCGAAATTTTCGAATCTCGATCTCGTCCATTTGCCCGTCGTTCATGGCATCGAATTCCAGAACCAGGACAATCCCATTGCGCCGCCGCCGTTTGAATTGACGGAAGGCGACGACGGATTCGACCTGGTGTATTACCCGACAGCGCGTATTCGCAAGGGCGGGGAATGGGAAAAATTGCGCGACGGCGACGAAGCCAGAAAAGTAAAGTCGCGGATGAAATTCCGGGTCGCGGGGATCAGCCTTTACGGCAAGGTTGAAATCGGCGGCGTCGGCAGTGGCATGCACAACGTGTTTTATGAGTTTTCGACGCCGATCGACGAGCAAACGACGGCCATGCACTACATTTTTTTCCGCGACTTCATGCTGCAGCCCGAACTCGACAAGGAGCACCTGAAGCGCAATCTCATGCAGGTGCGCCAGGACAAGGCGATCGCCGAAGCGCAGCAGCCCCGCATTGCACCGGTGGGGCCCGACCCCAACGGCTTTTACACCTACGATGAGGATTCGGAGATTCAGCTCTACTGGAACCTGATGGCCAGGATGCGTGAACGCGGCTGGCAAATCGATCGCAAGGCCTGGGCCGAGGCCCTGGCTGACGGCCGCTATCGGGCAATCCCCTCGCCTGTGCGCAAGGAGGATCCCAGGGGCTGGGTTCACGAGGCGGTGCCGCGCTATGCCAGGGGCACGACCTTCGACGGCGACGCCGGGAAAAAGTAGCCGCTTTACCCTGCGCCAAGAACCGCAGGGGGTTTACACCGGGCGGCTGGCCAGCTTCTCCTGCAGCTTGCGGTAGTTCTCTTCGCGCTCCTCCAGGGAATCTTCCTGCAGGTCCTCCTGGAGTATGCGCAGCATGCGCCCTAGAAACGCCTGCCTCCAGGCTTCGCGCTGCGCCTCCACTTCGTCGTCGGGAACGTAGCTCTCGAGGTCTTCCAGTCTGACCATGCCCTTTTCGGCAAGGATCCGGGACAGGGTGTCGTAGCGGTCATGCACGACGGAGACTTCGGCCGCAACCGCCACCAGCATGCTCAGCACGCGTTCCAGGTGCCGGTCGCCCAGGGCGAACGGCCGCACGCCTTTCGGCGCCCTGGGGCGGGGCTTGAAGTCGTCCTTGCTCGCCATTGAGCGGATAACGCCTGTTCTCTGCCGCCAGGTGCCGTCAGCCGCAACTAGTTGCGGGCGCCGAACCCCCACCAGCCGTCGCCCTTGCGGAACACGCCGCCGGGCGCCTGGGAATAGACCGGCCGGTCGAAAACGCGCTCCTCGTCAAATCCCGCCTCCACGGCCAGGGCCTTGACGTCGGTCCGGGCCAGGATGCCCCAGAACGGCTCGTTGTTGTACCAGCTGTCCCAGTTGGCCAGGAACTGCGCAAACGGCGTATCGCGCCGCACGGGCACCTCCACGTGCAAAAAAACGCCGCCGGGCTTCAGGACCCGCTTCACCTCACGCAGGATATTGAGAATCGCCTGCCTGGAGGTCTCATGGAACAGGATGTGCGAGACCACCAGGTCGAAACTGCCGTCCTCGAATTTCATGCTTTCGGCATTCTGCTGCGAGAAATGAATCCGCTTGCCCATGGATTCCGCCCGGGCGTGGGCATACCGGAGCTGCGGCGCCCCGAGGTCGATGGCATGGACTGCCGCATCCGGAAAGGCATCGACGTAGGGCACCGTGCTGTTGCCCGACATGCAGCCGAGGTCCAGTATTCGCCCCGGGTCCAGGTCCGGGAAGTTCTCCTTCAGGAACTTCGACCCGCTCAAACCCTTGTCATCGTTGTAGAGGCCGCGCAGACCGCGGCTGTAGGCATACGAACCGATATCGGCCCGGGCGCCGGAGTAGACGTCGTCCTCTCCCAGTTCCTCGTAGTACGAAAGGGGTACGCAGTGCTGGTGGGACTCCTTCTGGTAATAGGGGATGTCCAGCTCCGAATCCAGCTCCAGGCTGCCCAGCCTTGCCTCGCCGGAAATTTCCCGGAACCTGCGCACCAGGTCCGGCAGCTGGCGTTCGACGATGCTGCCGGTGCAGTCCACGTACTGCTCCTGCTGGGAGCGGGAGAGCGCGGTCCACATCTGGTAGAACTCCTGCTTTTCCATCACTTCCCGCACTTCTTCCACGGTGGCCGGTTCGCGTCCGTGCTCGGCGACGAACGCCGGCCTGGCGTCGCGCTCGTAGATCAGTTCGTTGCCGGGCTTGAGTCCCTTGCGGGCGGCCCCGCTCAGGGACACGAAGAAGCTCAGCCTCGATTGCTCCTCCTGAGAAATCTCCGGCAGCATGGCGTGGGGCCCCGGTTTCTTCATGATTCCCCCTTGAGGGATTTGCCCCTCAAACAGCGTGGCCTGTGGTGCGTTTCCTCATTATAGGGCCAGGGTCCGCCATCGGATCCGGACGTCAGGAACCCGCGCCCAGCCTGGCCAGGGAGAGTTTGCCGACGGGAATCTGGGTGGTTTTCTGCTCGGTGAAGAAGTCCAGGCAGTCACGCACGCCATCACGGCCGACGCCCGAAGACTTGTAGCCTCCGAAGGGCGCGCGCACCTCGCGCACCAGCGGCGTGTTGACCCAGACCGTCCCGGCGCGCAGCGCCTGAGTTGCACGCGTAATCGTGTGCAGGTCTTCCGACCACACGTAAGCCACCAGCCCGAATTCCGTGTCGTTGGCGATGGCGATGGCCTCGTCCAGGCTGTCATAGACCTGAATGGCCGCGAACGGCCCGAAAATCTCCTCCTGGCAGACGCGCAAGCCGTTCGAAGGCGCCAGAACCGCCGTGGGCTCGAAGTAGTAGCCGGCCTCGAAGCCTTCGGCGCGCTTCCCGCCCACCAGCAGCTCGGCCCCCTCGGCCCGGGCGATGTCCACGTAGGAAAGCACTTTCTCGAAATGCTCCCTGAACGCCAGCGGTCCCATTTCGCAATCGGGATCCATGGGGTCGCCGAGCCGGATCTGCCCGGCCCTTTCCACGAACCGTTCGATGAACCGGTCGGCGATGGAGCGTTGCACCAGGATGCGCGACCCGGCCAGGCACTGCTGGCCGTTGTTTGAATAAATCGCCAGCAGGGCGCCGTCCAGCGCCTGCTCGAAGTCCGCCGTCTCGGTGATGATGTTGGCCGACTTCCCGCCCAGTTCCAGTGCCACGGGGGCGAGGTTGCCGGCGGCCGACGACATCACCGAGCGGCCCGTTTCGGTGCCGCCCGTGAAGGACACGAGGTCAACCCCGGGGTGCTCGACCAGCGCCGCCCCGGTCACCGGCCCGCGGCCGTTCACGAGGTTCACGACGCCATCGGGCAGGCCGGCCTCGTGCAGGATTTCCACCATGCGGGCCAGCGCCATGGGCGTGTGCTCCGACGGCTTGAGCACGCAGGTATTGCCGTAGGCGATGCAGGGGGCCAGCTTCGTGGTCGCCAGCGACAGGGGCGAATTCCAGGGTGCGATCAGGGCAGCGACTCCCACCGGCTCGTGCGTCACCATGGTCAGGAACTTCCTGTCCTGCTGGTAGGTCTGGCCGGCCATCATGCTGAGGCTCTCGGCGAAAAGCTCGAAATTGCCCGTCAGGCGGTCCATTTTCCGGCCCCGGATCGTGCGGATGGGTACGCCCGTATCGAGACACTCCAGGAAGGCAAGCTCCTCCGCATTCTCCAGCAGGCTCGATCGTATCGAATGCAACATCGCCTTGCGCTCGGGAATGCCCAGCTGTGGCCAGGGACCATGGTCAAAGGCGTCCCGGGCGGCCGCCACCGCGGCATCGACCTCCGCGGCGGCCGCCTCCTCAAGCGTGCCTATGACGGCCTCGGTAGCGGGATAAATGATCGGGATCTCAATGCCCGTGCCGGCGACGCTTTTCCCACCGATAAAGCACCGCACCCGCTCCGGCACGGCAATCCCTTGCGGAAGCGCCGGTTTCGATTTACCGTTATCAGTCATCTAGTGCCCCGGGTCGGAATCCTGTGGATTATTTCACGGCAGACGGATGCAGGACAACGGGGCCGGGAGCCGGGCGGACAGGAAAGTGCTGAACTATGCATTAAGGCGGCTCCTGGTCGCCATCCCGACCCTTTTCGTCATCATCACCGCCTCGTTTTTTCTCATGCGGGTCGCGCCCGGCGGGCCTTTCGATCTGGTCCCGGACCTCGACCCCCTGCTGATTGAAAACCTCCGCAAGGCCTATGACCTGGACAAGCCCCTGTTCGAGCAGTACGCAAACTATCTCGGACGGCTCGCGCAAGGAGACCTGGGACCATCGCTGATCTACCGCGACAGGAACGTCGCCGAACTGATCTCCGAGGGCTTGCCGGTCAGCGCGCAACTCGGCCTTACGTCGATTGCCGTAGGGCTCTTTTTCGGAATGCTGGGCGGCATCGTCGCCGCTTTGCGCAAGAACACCGCAGCCGATTTCACCGTCATGGCGATTGCAATGACCGGAGTGGCCATTCCTACTTTCGTTACCGCGCCACTGCTCACGCTGTTTTTCGGGCTGTACCTGGGCTGGCTGCCCATTTCCGGCTGGAACGGCGGGCAATTCGCGCACATCATCCTGCCGGTCTGCGCGCTGGCGCTGCCCTCCATCGCCGGCATCGCCCGCATAACCCGGGGCTCCATGCTGGAATCGCTGAGCGCCCAGCACGTACGCACTGCGCGGGCCAAGGGCCTGCCCGAATCGAAAATCATCATCCGGCACGTATTGCGGCCGGCCTGCATGCCGATCGTCAGCTACCTGGGTCCGGCAATTGCCGGCGCCATGACCGGTTCGGTGGTGATTGAAACGATCTTCGGCCTGCCCGGCATCGGGCGCGCGTTCGTCGAGGGCGCATTGAACCGCGACTATTCCCTGATTCTGGGAATCGTCATCGTCTACGCCTCGCTGATCATCCTGCTCAACCTGCTGGCCGACATCATCTACGGCTACCTGGATCCAAGGGTCCGACCCCGATGAGCGGGCCTGCCGCAATGGGTTACCCGGGGGGCGACGGCGGCGCCGTCGACGAGCTGCAGGGCCGCTCGCTCTGGAACGACGCCGTGGCCCGCTTCCGCCGGCACCGCGCGGCCATGGCGAGCCTCTGGGTACTGGGCGTGATCACGGTGCTGGCCGTCCTGGTCCCCGAGTTCTGGCCGAACGGCCTGGACGAAGTGAACTGGGACTACATTCAGTCGCCGCCCACGACCGAAAACCTCCTCTGGTTCGGCACCGACGTGAACGGGCGCGACATGTTCTCGCGCACCTTCTACGGCGCCCGGATCTCCCTGACCATCGGGGTGCTGACCACCCTGGTGGCGCTGATCATCGGCGTGCTCTACGGCGCCGTCGCCGGTTACAGGGGCGGACCGGCGGGCGACATCATGATGCGCGTGGTGGACGTGCTGTATTCCCTGCCCACGCTGTTCTTCGTCATCATCCTGGTGACGATCTTCGGCAACAACTTCCTGCTGATCTTCATCTGCATAGGCGCCGTGGAGTGGCTGACGCTGGCGCGCATCGTGCGCGGGCAAACGCTCTCGATCAAGGAAAAGGAGTATGTCGAATCCGCCCGGGCGGCCGGCCTGTCAACGCCCGCGATACTGCTGAAATACATCATTCCGAACGTGATCGGGCCGGTGATCGTCTATGTGACGCTGCTGATTCCCATCAACATCATCGTGGAGAGCTACCTGAGTTTTCTCGGCCTCGGGGTGCAGGAGCCCTTCACGAGCTGGGGCCGTTTGATTTCCCAGGGTGCGAACGAGATCGACACCGCTCCCTGGCTGCTCGTCATTCCCGCGGCCTTCCTGGTCGTCACCCTGTTCTGCTTCAATTTCATCGGCGACGGCCTGCGCGACTCGCTGGACCCGAAGGACCACCAGCGATGAGCGCGCCGCTGCTGCACTGCGAGAACCTGCACGTGCGCTTCAGGACGCAGGACGGGGAAGTGCTTGCCGTCAACGGCGTGGATTTCGAAGTCCGACAGGGCGATTGCGTCGGCATCGTGGGCGAATCGGGCTCGGGAAAATCGCAGACCGCCATGGCCCTCCTGGGCCTGCTCGCCGAAAACGGCGTCAGCAGCGGCAGCGTGCGGTTCCGGCGGAAGGAAATTCTCAATGCGCCGGCGGAGCAGCTCAACCGGATACGGGGCTCAAGGGTGGCCATGATCTTCCAGGATCCGATGTCCGCGCTGACGCCATTCATGCGGATCGGCCGGCAACTGTGCGAGGTCCTGCAGGAACACACCGCCATGAGCCGGAAGGAAATCACCGCGCGGGTGATGGAGGTCCTGGAGATTGTCCAGATACCCGAACCGAAGCGCCGCTTCGAAATGTATCCGCACCAGTTGTCGGGAGGACAGCGCCAGCGCGTCATGATCGCCCAGGCGCTGTTGTGCAAGCCCGATCTCCTGATCGCGGATGAACCGACGACGGCGCTGGATCTGACGATCCAGGCGCAGATCCTGGACTTCTTCAAGTCGTTGAAAAAGCGAACCACCATCGTGATCATCACCCATGATCTAGGCGTTGTTGCCGGGCTCTGCAATCGTGTCGTCGTCATGTACGCGGGGCGAATTGTCGAGCAGGGACCGATCGAAGGGATATTCATGCGGCCGCAGCACCCCTACACCCGCGCGTTGCTGGCGGCCGTCCCGCGTCCGGACTGGGACCCGGACAAGCCCTTGCCGATGATCGGCGGGCAACCGCCGCTTGCCACCCGCCTGCCGAAGGGATGCAGTTTCGCTCCGCGCTGCGCGCATGCAGTGGACCGCTGCCGGCAGGAAACGCCCGAACTGCGCGGGCGGCAGCACCTCAGGGCCTGCCACCTGGACCTTCCGCGATGAGCAGGACACTTCTCAGGGTCGAAAACCTCAAGGTGTATTTCCCGGCGCGTGCCGAGGGTGGTCTTCGACGGCGCTACGTGCCGCTCAAGGCCGTGGATGACGTCTCCTTCACCGTTGCCGAAGGCGAAACCGTGGGTATCGTGGGCGAATCGGGCTGCGGCAAGTCGACCCTGGCGCGGGCCATACTGCAACTTATCGAATCCACCCGCGGGCGCATCGTCTGGCAGGGGGAAGACCTCACGAGGCTGGGCCGCAAGGCGATGAACGAGAGGCGCAGGGACCTGGGCATCGTGTTTCAGGATCCCCTCTCCAGCCTGAATCCCCGCATGACCATAGGCAGCATCATCGCCGAGCCGCTGCGGCGCTTTCGTTCGGAACTAAGCCGTGAGGACATCAACGCCGCCGTTGTGGAAACGATGCGCGACGTAGGCCTGAACCGCGAGTACCTCAATCGCTACCCCCACGAGTTCAGCGGCGGCCAATGCCAGAGGGTCAGCATCGCCAGGGCCATGATCCTGCGTCCGAAGCTGGTCATTTGCGACGAACCGGTCAGCGCGCTGGACGTATCGACCCGCACGCAGACCATCAACCTGCTCAAGGACCTGCAGAGGAAACACGGGATTTCCATCATCTTCATCAGCCACGATCTGTCGGTGGTGCGTATCGTCTGCACGCGGATCATCGTGATGTACCTGGGCCATTTCGTGGAGATCGCGGACCGGGACACGCTGTTCGGTTCGCCGTCTCACCCCTATACGCAGGCCTTGTTGAGCGCCATTCCCGTTCCCGACCTGCATTCGCAGGATGACGGCAAGCGGGTGATTCTCGAGGGCGAACTGCCCTCCCCCATCGAACCGCCGTCCGGATGCGTGTTCCGGACCCGCTGCCCGATCGCCACGAACTACTGCATCAAGCGCAAGCCGATTCTCGAGCCACGCGGAAACGGGGCGCGGGTGGCCTGCCACCACGTCTGAAACGGGTATTGCGTACAGACCAATGGAACCGAACAATGAATACGGTGGCGCTGGCCCGGCTTCGGGAAAGGCAATGACGATTCGCATTAACCCGCTACTGGAGTGGCTGGGCAGCGTTCGACTTGCCGAAACGCCGGAGGTCGAAACCAAAACCAGGCTGCTGCTTGTCGACACGCTGGCCTGCGCGGTATCGGGACTGGGCAAGCCGGAACCGGCGGCGCTGGCGGCTGAACTGGCGCGGATTGCGCCCGGCCCGGTGCGCCTGCCCGGCGCGCAACAGGGCCTGGCCCCGCCGGAAGCGGCCTTTGTCCTTGGCCTGGCCGCCTGCTGGGACGAAGCCTGCGAAGGGCTTGCGAGGGCGCACGGCCGTCCCGGGCTGCACGCCGTCGCCTCCGCCGGCGCCCTGGGAAGCGCGCTTGAATCAACGCTGGGCGAAGTTCTGCTCGCAATCGTCTTCGGCTATGAAATCGGCGGGCGCTTCGGCGAGGCGCTGCGGATCCGCCCGGGCATGCATGTCGATGGCGGCTGGGGATCGCTTGCCAGCACCGCGGCCGCCTGCCGGCTGCTGGATGCGGACATCGACACGACGCAGGACGCGCTGGCAACGGCCGCCTGTCAGATGCCCTGCAGCCTGTACCTGCCGGTTGCCGAAGGCTGCACGGCGCGCAACACGTATTCGGCCCACGCCGCAGCCATGGGGATTTTCCATGCGAAATCGGCCGTCGCGGGCATCAGCGCGCCGGCGGGGGCGTTTGACGCCGCCAATGTCCTGAACTTCAGCGCGGACCGAACCGGCGCCTCCGCGTTAAACGACACGAAAGATTTCTACATTCTCGAGGGGTATCTCAAACCCTACGCCGCCGTTCGCCACGTGCACTACGGAGTGGCCTGCGCCGAGCGGTGGCGCAGGAACAATCCCGGCGCCGACCCCGGCGAGATCGAGGCCATCGAACTTCAGACTTACCGGGAAGCCGCAACGTACTGCGGAAACAGGCGCCCGAAAACGCCGATACAGGCCCAGTTCAGCCTGACCTACGGCATCGCGTACGCATTGCGGACCGGAGAGCTGACCCCCGATGCCTATCTGCCCGAAGCGCTGGAAAACGAAGAGCAGCGGGAGCTGGAGAGCAGGATCACGGTGACGGTCAGTCCGGACATCCGCGACCGCGGCGCCGTGCTGCGCCTGCGCGCGGGCGGGCGTTCACTCAGTTACCGGGTGCAATCCATTTCCGGCGACATCGACAGGCCGATGAGCGCCGGGCAGGTCATCGCCAAGGCCCGCGAGTACATGACGCCCGTGATCGGTGCGGAACGGAGCCGCCGGATCATCGATGCAATCGTGAACGGGGACCTTGAGGCGCGATTCACGATGTAACCGGCGTCGCCAGCAGTTCCCCTGCAACGGCATCGAAGAGCGCCGAGCCCGACTTCAGACCGGCCTCGCGCAACAGCCACCAGGCGCCGCAGAGATTGGATGACAGCACAGGGCCGCGGAAATCCGGGCGAACGGTCCTGATGGCGTCGAGCGTCACCATGCCCGTGCCCGACAGGACGATCGCGGAAGTCTCCCTGGGCGCAAGGGTTTTCAGCGCCCTGACGACCTGGGGCGTCGTGGCTTCGTAGGCGCCGGGGCCTTCGCCTTCCTCGAAGACGCGCGCGATGGAGGCCACGCGGTAGCCGGCCGCCTCCCAGTAGCCCTTCCCCAATGAAGTCAGCCAGTCGGGGTACGGAGACACCAGGGAGATCTCCCCGCAACGCAGTGCCTGAAGCGCTTCATGAATGGCCAGGCTGGCCGTAATCACGCGCACGCCCGTCGCCGCGCCCAGGGCCGCGCAGAGTTCCCTGTCCCCTTCCGGCAGCAGGCGATAGGACGGGCCGGTGACGGCGATCAGCACCGATTCCAGCTTCAGGCCGCCGAAGGACTCGATGGCATTTCGATAGTGCGTTACGTACAAGCGGTTGCGCTCCTTCAGCGGCTTGCCGGACATGAGCGGCAGCCGCGACACGTACATGGTCACTTCCTGAGGAAGCAGGCGTGCCATCTCCGGCTCCACCGTGGGGTTGGCCGGAGGGACGACCACGCCCACCTGCCGGGTCATGGCGGGATCAGCCGGCAACGCTTTCCCCGCGCGGCTTCACGGGCGGGGCCATATCCAGCATCGATGCGGACCGGAGAAATTCTCGCGATTTGCCCGGATCGCCCGCGCAATCGCGTACTTCGCGAAGCCAGTCGCTTGCGTTGGCGACCCTGTGATCGGTGCGTGGAATGAGTTCGTTTCGTGCAATTTCATGCCGCTCCCGGGCACGCCGCTCAAGCATACTCGCCGGGCCGCCCTTCAGCGTGTCTGTCAGGGCGCCGGCGATCGCGTAGGCGTCATGAATCCCGCAATTCATGTTCATGCCGCCGCGCGTATTGGTCAGGTGCGCGGCGTCGCCGACCAGGAAGATCCGGCCGGCCCGGTTTTCGGCCGCCAGCGCCCTGCTCACGGCGAAGATGTCGGTCGAAATGAAGTCCGATTCGCGAAGGTCGGATAAGGAAAAGAACCTGCCGAGCTGTTCCCTGCGCCAGTCCCCATCGAGCGCCTGCCGCTCGGTAATCCCGGCGGGGACCCTGAGGATGATGCGCCAGCAATCGGGCATCCGGAGCAGGCTGCAGGACCCTTCCTCGGCGAATACGTAACTGAGCGGCGCGATACCGGGAACCACGGAGTCCATGTCCTGCCGCGTCATGACGCGAAGCACGCGCGTTTCGTAGGGTCGCTGCTCGAATGGAATCCCGAGGCTGTTCCGGACCGCGCTGTGCGCGCCGTCGGCGGCGAAGAGCCAGGACCCGATGACCTTCTCCCGCCCCGACGCGAACCAGATGTCGGCTGCAACGTGCGAGCCTGCCGTTTCCGCGCCGACGACCTCCGCCCCGAATGTGACTTCGGCGCCCGGTAACTGCCCGAGCACCGCCAGGATTGCACGAGTCAGCTCCGCCTGTTCATAGTGCAGCCGAAAGGGAAAGGGCGTGTCCGCCGCCAGGTCGGACATGTCGAACCGGGCCAGCACCTTGTGCGCGGCGTCCCGGTACTGGATCTCGCGCACTACCCTGCCGGCGCTCACCGCCGTGTCCGCCAGGCCGAGCTCATCCAGAATGGCCAGCGTGGGCGGATGAAACGTCGAGGCCCTGGACGCGCGGCTGAGCGCCCCGCGCTTCTCAAAGACCCGCACCGGTATGCCCGCCCTTGCGAGCAGCAGCGCGGTCGCCAGGCCTACGGGCCCGGCGCCGGCCACCAGGACCGGATCATGCCCGGCTGTCGGCATGTGATATAACCTCATCGACAGACAGCGTGCTGACCGATGTCAGTTCAGGAGGGGGGATCTCATGAATACGCACCGTTCCACTCTCACCGTAGCTACGGTACTCGCGGCCCTGTTTCTTGCAAGCGATTTCGCCCTGACCGTCGCCCAGGCGCAGATTGAAGAAATAGTCGTCACCACACGCAAGCGCGAAGAGCGGCTGTCCGAATTGCCGCTGTCCGTGTCGGCGCTCGGCTGGGAGGATCTCCAGAATCGCGGCGTGGAGCACCTTCTGGACCTGGCGCACCATGTGCCCGGCCTCGATTTCGAAACCACGGGCAGCATTGCCGGTTCGCGGCCGATCATTCGCGGCCTCAATCAACAGACCCGCGTCGGCGACGAAGTCAACGTCGCCACTTTTGTGGATGGTGTCTACACACCGGGGTTCAGCGGCTCGACGTCCATCGGTTTCGACGGACTTGAGCGGGTCGAGGTGGCCAAGGGGCCGCAAAGCGCGCTGCAGGGCCGCAACAGCTTTGCCGGATCGATCAATTACATCACCCGAAGGCCCGGAAACGAGTTGGAGCTGGGCGGCCGGGCGACGGCGGCCACGGAAGGCAAGTGGGACGCCTCCGCATACCTCTCCCTTCCCATGGTCGAAGATCGGCTTGCCGTGCGGGTCGACGCGGGTGTGTTCAACAGCGGCGGGACGCACACCAACAGCATCAACGGCGACCGGCTCAACGACCAGGAATCCGGCTTCGTGCGCCTGAACGTCGTATTCAATCCGAACGAATCCCTGGAGGGGTTCTTCTCGCTCGGCTACAGGGACGACAAGATCTCGCCGAGCCCGCGGGCCTTCGTCGCCGACGACGATCCGCGCCTGATCGGAAAGCCTGCATCCATAAGCCCTTTCGAGCGTGGCGAGGCCACCGCAGCGGGCATTTGCAGGGACGGCCTGGGAGGCGAGATCGACTGCGGTATTCCCCGGTTGTTTGACGGTGAAGTGACTTCGCTCGGGGGAGAGCTCTTCGCCGACCCGCTGGGCGTAGCAGGCGACAGGAACTCCCTGCGCGCGGTGCTGGAACTGGCCTGGGACCTCGACACCGTCACGGTCACCTCGCTCACCGGTCTACAGGACCGCAAGGCCTTTACCTTCTCCGATGCCGATATATCGCCTGAGGGCACGTCGTTCTCCGGCATCGTCGGGCGCAGAACCCAGGCGCTGAGCGGCGGGCCCGTGCTCGCGCAGTCGCTGACGGGATCGGATGAAGACCGCTACGAAATCAGCCAGGACCTGCGGGTGCAATCAAACGGCGATAACACCCTGGACTGGCTGGCCGGCGTCTATTTCAGCAGCGAAGACTTCGATGACAACCGAAAGCGTTGCTCGGACCCGCCCGTAAGGTCGAGAAGCACGATTTACACGCAGGGATGCCCGCCCGTGCTCGACGAGGAAGTGAACCGCAAGAACACGTTCAGATCCGTGTACGGCGCCTTCGACTTCGATGCTTCCGAGAAGTTGAACCTCGCCTTGGAACTCCGCTATACGTCGGAGAAAAAGGAGTTCAACGAGATGCAGAACGTGTTCCCGATCAGGGACCCGTCCAGTGACGATTATGTTCCGCCGCAGGGCCGATTCGAGGACACCTTCACCTTCCTGACGCCTCGGGGCGTCGTTTCCTACCAGCCGAACGAGGACACCCTGCTCTACGCGGTCGCCGCGCGGGGGGCGAAGTCCGGCGGCTTCAACTCCGGATCGATCTGCGTGGGCCCCAACGACCCCGGTCCCGACTGTTCGGTGGGCGAACGGCGTTTCGAGATCGAAACCAACTGGACGTATGAAGCCGGGGCCAAGGTCAATCTGTTCGGCGCCGCGCAAGTCAATGCGTCGTTGTTCTACACGGACTGGAAGGACCAGCAGCTCATCGCGGGAACGGAATTGGCGACGAGCAGCAGCCCCATCGTGCGCAACATCGAGGGCTCCACGGTGCAGGGCCTCGAGCTGGAGGCCTTCGTGACGCTGACGGAAGCCATAAGCGTCAATCTCGGGTACGCCTTTACCGATACCGAGTACGGCAACGCCTTCTCGACTGCGACGGACGACCTGGAAGGGGTGTGCGACATCCTGGAATGCGCCGTCATGGCCGACGACATGGGTGAAGGCCCGATCACCACGGGTGAAATCACCGGCAATCAGTTCTCCAGCGTCAGCAGGCACTCCGGCAACGCGGGAATCGCATTCGTCAGCCCATTCATGAACAGCGGCTATGACTTCTTCGGCCGCGCCGATGCCGTATTCCGCGGCAAGCGCTACATCGACGATTCCAACACCGGCTATATCGGCAGACAGGTGACCGTGAATCTGCGTTTCGGCCTGCAGCGGGAAAACCTGTCCGTGCAGGGCTTTTGCAGCAACGTGACGGATGACGACACGCCGATCCGGACCTTCCTGCTGAGAAACTTCCTGGGTGTGCCGCATCGCGTAATACACGAGCGCGAGGGCCGCAAGTGCGGCGTAAGTTTCTCGTTCAGCTATTAGGCGCGGTCAAGCAGCCCTGACGGCTGAAACAGCATGACGCGGGAGAGCGGCGTGGACCAACTGATACCGAAGAAAGAATTCCAGGCCGCGCTTGAGGCGGCGCGACAGCCCAGCCATAGCGGGCTGCACCCTTTAAGCGCCGCCTGGGCCGCGGGCGACCTGAACCGCGATCAGCTCGGTGACTGGGCGGTCCAGCACTATTACTACATCAGGCCGGTCCCCCAGCATTTCGCGCTGCTTTATTCGCGGATGCCCGACCTGGACGGTCGTCAGCACCTGCTCGAGAACATGTTGGGCGAGGAAATGCCCCAGCAGCCGGAGAAGCGGCATCCGGAATTGCTGGTCAAGTTCGGGATGGCGTGCGGAAAATCGCGCGATTACATCATTGATGGCGAAGACGAGAACCGCATCCTGCCCACAACACGCGCCATGGCCGCCTGGACATGGGAGCTGACGGCCATCCGTCACGTTTCGGAGGCCTGCGCGGGCATCATGGTGGCGCTTGAGGGCCAGTTGCCTACCCTGTTTCCCAAGTATGTCGCCGCAATGGAGAAGATGGGTTTCTCCGAGGACGACCTGGAATTCTTCCAGGTGCACATCGAAGGCGACGTGGAGCATGCACAGACCGGCCTTGAACTGACCCACCGCTACGCGGACACGCCCGCTCTTCAGAAGCGTGCCTTGAACATCGTGCGGGCAACGGCGGAGTTGCGCTACAGCATGCTCAACGGCATCTACGACAAGTTGGTGGTCGGGCAAGCGAGGTGACGCCGGCCTTCGATGCCAGGGGGAAAGTTGCATTCGTAACCGGCGCCGCAGGCGGCGTGGGAAAGGCGGTCGCCGGGCTTTTTTCCGAAGCGGGCGCACGCGTTGCCGGCCTGGATCTCAAGAAGCCTGCGATCGGCTCCGGTTCCTCGCTCGCGCTTGCGGTCGACCTTGCTTCGGGAGACGACCTCACCGAGCCCGTAAGCGAATGCGTACGGCAGTTTTCGCGTATCGACTATGTCATCCACGCCGCCGGCGCAGTGGGCGGCGGCAAGCTCGTGGATACGAAACCGGAAGATTGGCGGCGGCTCATCGACGTCAACCTGACATCGGCGTTTCTCCTGGCGCGCGCCGCGCATGCGCACCTGAGCGAAACGAAAGGCTGCCTCATCCTGGTTTCCTCGCCCAACGGCGTTCACGGCGGCTCGCATCTCTCCGGCCCCGCCTACGCGGCGGCCAAGGCCGGCATCATCAACCTGACCCGGTACCTGGCGAAGGAATGGGCGCCCGACGGGATCCGGGTGAATTGCGTTGTGCCCGGCACGATTGATACGCCGATGTTCCACAGGCTGGAAAGCTCGCAGCAGGAGCGGATCGTCGGAGATATTCCCCTGGGCCGCTTATGCCAACCCGACGAGGTGGCTCAGTCGATTGCGTTTGTGTGTTCCTCCGCCGCCGGCTACATGACCGGCGCCACGCTCAACATCACCGGCGGGCGCCTGCTCTAGGCTCGTCGAATTACTCGATCAGTTCCGCCTTCTCAAGCGACCGCAGCATCGAGCTTTCCATCAGGAAGTCGGTCATCAGGCGGCGGTCGCCGGTCAGGCGCTGCAGTTCGTCCCACACCTCGGCTCTTTCCCTCCTGCCCTTCACCCTGTGGCGCCGGTAGTTCCGGTCGGACCTGACCTGCACCTCGTCGAGGGCGATTGAACGGCGCTGCCGCGAATAGCGGTCCAGCAGCGATTCGTCCGCGCCTTCAAGGATGATCGCCCCCAGCTTGTCGCAAAGGTTGCGCGCGTCATGAATGCCGCTGTTCATTCCCAGGCCGCCCGAGGGACTGTTCAGGTGCGCGGCATCGCCTGCCAGGACCATGCGCCCTGACCGGAAACTGTCTGCGATTCGCCGGTGAATGGTGTAGGCGCCCGCGTGAACGATCTCGTAAGGATCTTCTGTCGGGTGGATTTCCTGCAGCCGGGCCTGAACCTGCCCGGGCTGCAAGGCTTCCTGATGTGACTGCCCCGGTTGCGGCGAAAAGCCGACGCGCCAGACATCCTTCAGCTGCATCATGCTGAAGTGACTGTCCCGGGTCCAGCAGTAGTTGACGGACAGCAGTCCCTCGATTTGTTCGTCGAAGGGATAGCGCACCGCTACCGTAAGCGACGTTACCGGGTACGTCTCACCCCTGAAGTCCAGACCCATGGCCTTGCGGACCCGGCTCGCGGCGCCGTCCGCGCCGATGATGTAGCTGCCCCGGACTGTGCGCGTTCCGTCCGGCCCTTCCACCTCGGCTTCCACGCCGCCATCGCTCTGTGTGACATGGGTCACGCGAGTCCCGAACTGGAGCTCAAACAGGCCGTTGTCCCCCAGCCTCGAGCAAATCGCCCGGGTCAGCCGGAACTGCTCGCATTGCAGCCTGTAGGGATGAGAGGTCCTGTCCCGCAGGACCTCCATATCGAATACGGCACATTCGCCCGTTTCGTGGTTGCGGTACTGCCACCGCCTGCACTTCAGGCCATCCGCGAGTAAATCCGCCACGACTTCGGCGTCTTCGAGCACATCCAGGGTGGCCGGATGAAAGGTCGAGGCGCGCATGTCTTCGGGCAGCTCTTTCTCGGCCTCGAATACGGAAACCGGTATGCCGCTGCGCGTCAGGAACAGCGCGCAACTCAGCCCGACGGGCCCGGCGCCGGCAATCAGGACTCGATCGACGTCCGGCACTTGCTTCCGTTCATTCGGAGTCCCCGGGCACCGGGATGCTGTCCAGGAAACCGTCCACTGCCGCGCCAAACGCGCTCCAGGGCGCCTCCCGGAGACTGTGGTTACGCACGATAAATGAGGGGCCGGCGAAGAAGTTCTCGTATTGCTGCTGGCGGGCTCCGAACTCGCTGCCGTACATGTCCCAGGCCAGGCGATAGAGCTTCACGCGGTCCACCGCGGACTCGTTTCCGGACGCCCAGTAGTCCCGGAAGATGTCGCGGGTCGCAGGGTTTTCCATTACCGAGATGTCGGCGGGCATCTGGAACACGCTGCCGCCGGACAATTCCCGCATCATCGCGATGATCTCGGGGTAATGCTCCTGGCACCAGTTCAGCGCGGCATACATGTAGCGGCGGTTGAAATTCACATGGCCGTTGCCGAGCTCTTCATGGTCGTGTATCTGGCCCTGGATCATCCCTCCGAGCGCCGCCTCCCACGCGGCAAGCCTTCCCAGTTTCTCCGCCACCACGGGGATCTTGTCGACGCCGGCCGATTGCGTGATCTTGTGGATGATGCCGGCGATGAACTTCAGTTTTGCGTGGAAGCGCACATTGGACTGGTGGTTGCCGAGCGTGTGCGAGGCGGTCTGGACGTAGATCTCCCGCGAGAGCGCCGCGCGATCGTGAACGAAAACGCGCTCCCAGGGCACCCGTACCTCATCGAAGATCAGCATCACGTCGCTCTCGTCGAAATTCGACGCCAGCGGGCTGTCGAACTCCGTGGCGGCATACAGCTCCATGGGCTTGCGGACCCACAGGGTCAGCCCTTCTGCATTCATCGGAACGGCACAGGTTATGGCTTCTTTCTTCTTGTCATCCGAAATCGGCGTGAGGTTTCCGATCCAGACCTCATCGCTGAAAACGCCCGCCGTGGCCAGCATCTTCATTCCGTTCAGGATGACGCCCTTGTCGTCTTCGCCGACTACCTGCAGTACGGCCTGGTATCCCCGGGTGTCGCCGAAGATGTTCTCGTTCTTGGACTGGGGAGCCGGATGCACGGCGTACGAGACATAAAGGTCGTTCTTTCTGAGGTGCTCGTAGTAGCCCGTGACATTGCCCGAATACGAGTCGCCGTCGCGGTCCAGGATTTCCGGGTTCATCGCGAGCCCGGTCACGAAGCTGGCTACATGGTCCGGGCTTCGGCCGAAAAGACCGTATGTTCGTTCGGCGATCGCGTAGTGCGCCCGGGAGCGTTTGACCAGGTCTTCCTTCGACCGGGGCTTGAGGTAATAGGACGAGAATCTCTCGCCCTCCTCCTCGAACGACATCGGCTCGCCGTTGGCGGGGTCGGCCTTGTGGTCGAACAACCCGGCAAGCGTCCGGGCGGCGCCCCGGAACGCCGGGTGCTCCACAACGTCTGCCACTTTCTCGCCCCCGATGTAGACCCTGCGCCCATCCTTCAACCCAGCCAGGAATTCCTTACCGGTACGCAGCATCTTTCGGGCTCAGCGCGGAAAGCTAGAATGAATGGTCAAATCCGCGCCTGACCGTCGAACCGAATGGTTGCCTGCCGGACAAGAAGGGGACGAGCATGCTGATGAACAACTGGTACGTGGCTGCCAAGAGCCATGAAGTGAATGCGGAAAAGCCATTGATCGTGCGTATGTTAGGCCAGAATTTCGTGCTCTTCCGCACTCCGGAAAACAAGGCCGTCTGCCTGACCAACACCTGCTGCCATCGCGGCGGCTCCATAGGCCGCGGCGAACTGGACGGGTCCGGATGCATCGCCTGCGGCTACCACGGCTGGAAATTCAATCCGCGGGGCCAGTGCGTCGAGATCCCCGCGCTCGGAAAAGATACCGCCATCCCAAGGCGCGCAAGGGTGGACTCGTATCCCGTGGAAGAGCATTTCGACTGGGTATGGGTTTTCCTGGGGGACCTGGAGGAGGAAGAACGTCCTGCGATCCCGGCCACCGTCTTTCCCGAATACCACGACAAGGAAAACTGGCGCGTGGTCTCGATCGATTTCGACGCCGATGTGAATTGGGCGCGAGGTCATGAAAACTCGCTCGACAGCGCGCATCCGGCCTTCGTGCACTCGCGGTTCGGCCGGCGCAGCGCGCCGAAGGTACAGATTGTCCCCCTGGTCGAAAACGCCTACGGGGGCCACAACGCCACCCGCGAACGGGTTCCGCCCAAACACACGCAGGTCAGCAAGGACATCTCCAGACTCGTCTCCAAAAAAAGGGGCAATACGATTGCTTCCACCGACTCGTACCTGGCCGGCATTTCGCACCGTATCGACATAACGCGGGAAGGCAACATCCGGCAGGTCACGGTTTCCGCCCGTACTCCCGTCGATCCCTGCAACACGCGGATCTTCATGCACCAGGCGCGCAATTACCTGATGGAGGAAGAGCATGACGAGGCGCGCCTCGAAGGTATCCGGCTGGCCTTCCGCGAAGACTATGAGGCGGTCGCATCAGTCGAGCCGAAGTTCGTGCCGCGCTCCATGGCGCACCAGCTGTTGGTCGAATCCGACCAGCTTGAGACGGCCTTCCGCAGAGTGCTGTTCGAGAAGGTGAAGGCGGGTTGGGAAATCGATTTCGAAAAACTGGAGCGCGACGGACGCTACAGGCACTTTTCCATCCCTTCGCCCGCCCGCCGGAAAGACCCCAAGAACTGGGTCCACCCGGTGGTGCCCACAACGTTCCCGCGCCCGGATTAGCCAGTCAGTGCGACCGGCGCTGCATCGTCAGTAGTCGTACCAGAAGCTGTGCCAGGCTGCCTGCTTGTGCAGGTAGTCCGCGGCTTCGCGCGCGTTGTCCGGCTGGTAGTCGGTCCAGGTGTTGGGCCGATAGCGTTCTTCGTACTGGTCGAAGACGTGACGGTACATGCTGATGTGAAAATCGGGAATCCGGTGACGCTCGCGGTACGCCGCCATGTCGATTACCGCGCGGCGCCGGGTCTCGAAGGGGCCCGCCTGGGCCAGGACCTCGCCCTTGGGCCCGAATATCGAGGACCGTCCGACCCAGTCATTGCGCGGGGCGTTCTCCACGAAAAATTCCTTGTTCTCGTAGCCGATATTCAGTGAATTGTTCACCACCACCGTGTAGACGTCGTGGTGGTAGGAGCACATCCGGGTGTCCTCCCAGCGGAACCCGCCGGTTGCGGGGCGCACCAGGATTTCCGCACCTTTCAGCGCCTGGGCCCGGAACAGCTCGGGCTCGTACTGGACCGGCGACATCGCGATGTTCCCGATGTCGGTCCGGGCGACGGGAATCACCGCGTCCCAGCCGTACATTTCCACGAAACGGTCGAATACGTCGTAAATGCAGGTCGTGATCTGCTCGCTGTGCCGGAACGTTCCGCGCTTGGCGCGCTGCTTCCAGTGCCTGGCGACGATATTGCCTTGGGGACCCACCAGGATTTGCATGTTCATCACGTGACCCGGCCAATCCTCCTCCTTGATCAGGCAGCCGAAAGCGATATAGCAGTCGTATTCCTTCGCCTTGAGCGCAATGGCCTCGATTTCGCCGGATTCGGGATAGCGCGCCACTTTCAGGTACTGCTCGCGGTTCTTCCTGCCTCCTCCCTGCAGCGGGAACTCGTGGAAGCACACAAGGTCGGCGCGTCCTTTACCCTGCGCCTTGTCGATCGCGTTGAGCGTATAGTCGAGGTTGTCCCGGATGAGCGGCTCCGGATCGTCCGGGTCGACCGGCCGGGTGCGCGTCTGCACGATGTTGATGGACACCTTGTCGCGGCGCAGGTCGACGGTGGGATAGGTGCCGTCCTTGCGCACCATCTGTGGAACGGGGATGTCGTGTCGAGTTGTCATGGCAAACCTCTGCGTTAGCGGCATCCTAAACGAAGGAGCTTATGCGGCGCTTATGCCGCGGGGCGAATGTTGGCCTTCTCCAGGACACGCTTTCGGTAGAGCAGGCAGAGCAGCACGGTCAGCACTATGACGCCCGAGCCCAGGATGACCGGCCATGACAAGCCGATGAGCTCCGCCACGATGCCGAAGAAAAACGTACCCAGGGCCGGGCCGCCCCGGTTCAGCATGAACCAGGAACTCATCACCCTGCCCCGGGTGTCCTCGTCGACTGCGTGCTGCACGAGCGATTGCGACGACACGCTGAAGACCACGTTCATGAAGCCGAGCACGACCAGGAAGGCGCCCGCCACCCAGTACTCGCGCACCAGCGCAAACGAAGTCGCGGCCGCGGCAATGGCGAGACTGCTCAGCAATACGACTTTCATAAGACCGCCTGAGTGCTGCGTCCGGGCCATGGACAGGCCGCCCAGGATGCTCCCTGCGGCGCTCATGGAGATCAGTATCGACAGCCCCGCCATGCCTTCCGCAAACACGGTATCCACATAGGCGGGCAGCATGAACATGATCGGGCGGGCAAACAGGACCATCACGGCCGCGAGGATGACCGTCATGAGAATGGTCTTGTTGCGGCCGAGATAGGCCATCCCCTCGATCGCCTCACTGAAGGCCCCGGACTTGCGCCCCCTGGGGCCGGCGGTCCGGCCCGCCAGCTCCGGCAGCCGAATCGCCGCAATGCAGGAAATAAAGACAATAAAGCTCAAGGCGTTGATCAGCATTGCCAGGCCGATCCCGCTGAACGCCACGACCACTCCGGAGAGGATGGGACCGAGCAGTCGGGCCACGTGCAGGCTGATGTTGCCTACGGCTATGGCCGCGGTCTGCTGCGCCGCCGGCACGAGCCTCGGCACCACGGCCAGTTTCGCTGGTTGCCCGAGCGACTGAAACAGCGCCTGCAAGGCCCGGATAATGCAGATGATGACAACGTTGAGATGGCCCGTGCTGAAGATGACGAACATGGCAAGCGCGCAGACAAGGCCGCCGCCGTTACTGAAAAGAATGAGCCGGCGGCGATCCAGGCGATCCGCCAGCACGCCCCCCACCGGACTGACAAGGAAAATCGGCACGAATTGAGACGCCGCCACGATCCCCAGCCAGACCGTGGAATGGGTCAGCTCCCAGATCAGCCAGGACACCGCCACCAGCTGAATCCAGTTCCCGGTCAGCGACAACACGTTGCCCACCGAAAACAGGGCGAAGTTTCGATTGCCGTAAAGCTGCCTTACGGTTGAGATTTTCATCGCTTTCCAAGTCTAAACGGCGTTCCCGAAGGAGCCTTCGCCGCAGCGAGCACGTGCCTTGCGGCGGCCTTGCGCTCTAAGATAGCGAACCCATGACCAATCGCAAACAAGAGCGCGCGCTCGTTTCGGGGGCCGCTTCGGGGATAGGCCTTGCATGCGCGCGGAAACTTCATCGGGACGGCTATGGCGTGCTTGGCATGGACCTCAACGAAGCTGCCGACGCATCCGTCTTTGAACGCTTCGAGAAGGTGGATGTGACGGACGAGGTTGCCGTGCAGGAGTGCGTGCAGGACTTCGGCATCCCTTCAGAAGGCCTGGGCGCGCTCGTTCATTGCGCCGGGATCAGCCGGTATGGCTCGGTGACGGAACTTCACTCGCACACCTGGGCCAATGTCCTGCAGGTCAACCTGACCTCGGCCTTCCTGGTTGCTCGCGCCGTCATCCCTCACATGCAGAAACACGGGGGCGGGGCGATAGTCACCATCGGCAGCGTGTATGGACGCCTTGCGCCGGAAGGAATGAGCGCGTATGCGGCGAGCAAGGCTGGAGTAGCGCAGCTGACCAGGTGCATTGCCGTGGATTATGCGAACAGCAACATCCGCGCCAATTGCGTTTGCCCCGGGCTGGTGACGACCCCGATGACCTCGCACCTGAATGCCCCGGGAAAGGAGGGGATACTGGACGCAACGCTGAAGGCGCGTCCCATGAAGCGCGCCGGGACCCCGGATGAAATCGCCGAAACGGTCGCCTTTCTGTGCTCGGAAGCGGCGAGCTACATCACCGGTCAGAACATATACGTAGACGGCGGTTTCACGACCGGAAAGCAATTGAACCTGTAGCCGCGGATGCGGGCATCGACGGCGATCCTCAACGCCTGCGGTCCTCACGAAGCAGTTCGACACTGTCCGTCTGTTTGCGTTGAGTGGTCAGCAACCGGAGTTGACGTGTGCGATCGCGCAAATCCGCGATACGCCCCATGGGGTCAGCGCGTTGCGTCAACGCATGGCGGATTTCTCCCTCGAGGGAGCGGTGATTTGCCTTCGCTTGCGCCTTCAAGGTCTCGATTACCCGATCGTCCAGGTTCCGGATTGTCAGTGTGCCCATTGCAGGTCTCCAAAATGACTGCAATACGCTAGCAAACCGATTACATTTGCACAAGCAAGTGCCAATGGAGCGAAAGTGCCCGTTTGTGGCGCCTAGTAAAGTGAAGAAAGCGCCACGAAAGTTCCGCCGTTACGCTCGCACAGCACACGCATCAGGTTGGCGAAATGGGCGGCGCGCTCGATGGCGCCGCTCTCCAGGTGGACCGGAAAGCCTACGCCGTGGATGCGAACCGGGCGATGGCCGTTGTGATTCGGCTTGTTGATGCGGTCCACGTAACGCACCAGTGCCTCGGCCGAGCGTTCGGGAAAGTCGTCGCCAAATACGTATACGCTCGCCTTTCTGTTGCCGTCATAAAAGGAACTGATGGCCTCTGCGATACCCTCGGCGGGATTGGAATCTGAAAAGGCCCGCCATACACGCATACGTTGCATGATCAATCTGCGGAAATCCGGGGTGTCGGGAATCCACTGGCGCGCGAAAGCCGGAAACAGGTAGCGTCCCTCGTCGTTGAGGACCTGCAATCCCTTCACAGTGGGATACACGCGTAAAGTTTCATCCACAAGGCGCTGCACCGCCGGCCATGCGTTCCGCACCATGCTGTCGGAAGTATCGATCACGAAGATGATGTACTCGGAATCGACGGGTACCCCCACGACCGTGCTGTCGTTGGGTACAGGCGTGTAGCCGGCCAGCAAACGCTTCATTTCGTCCGAGAGGTCCTGGCGTGCCGTTCGTAGATCGCCCATTTCCGCCCGGTTCGCCGCGAGGGCGTCCAGGGTGGCAGTGCGACGAGCTTCGGCTTGTCTGACTTCGCTGCGCACAAGCCGAACACGCTCATTTTGCCGTCCGGTCTGGACCCGTAGCGGATCGAGTTCGCGTCCCATTGTGGAGAGGTCGCTTCGCAGCTGAATCGATTCGCGTTCAAGCGCGGCAATCGCCGCCTCCAGCTGTGTGCGTTCGCGATCAATTCTGATCGGTTCGTAAGCCTTCACCACAACAAGCAGCAGGATCACGGCACCGAGGCCGCAAGTCACGACATCGAGAAACGACAGGCTAAGGCCTTTGTGTTCCTGCCTGCGTCGCAGAACTTTCCCTCCCGGATACTCAATAGTTCGATGCCTTGGCCAGCGAAAACGACGCGGGGCCGGCGGCGCTCAGTCCACGACGTTTTCTCCGCCGTCGTCGAGCGCTTCCGGGCGCTTCCAGTACGAGTATTGCGGCGTCCAGTCCTGCGTGTCCTTGCCGGCCAGGGCGAGGAGGCTCCAGAGCGAGCAGTAGAGGTCGCCGGGTCCGAAGATGCAGGCATTGAAGCGCAGAACCCGGTCCCCTTCCCGCTTATAGACGACCGCGCCCGGGTAGTTGTCCTGGCCGTCCACGACCGTCTGCTCGCGAATATAGGCGCCGCCGCCGTGCGAGGCGAGCCGGAAGCGCCAACCGCGCTCGTTGGCAAACCGCCGCTGCAGTTCCGGCGGGTCCTTTGACAGCAGCACCACCGACATGGCGTTTTCGTTGCTGTATTTCCGCGATTCTTTCCGCACTCATCTGACGCCCTTCCTCATGTGCTGCCCGCGCGTGGCTATTATTTCACTTCACGTCAGGAGCTCTCGCTGCCGCGGGACTCGATCTCGACGCCGTTATGCACCAGCCGCGTGGACCAGGGGATCGGGTTGCGCATGGCATGGTGGGCCATGCAGGAGCCTTCCGCCTCTTCCAGCAGTGACTGGATCCGCTCGGCAGGCTCGGGGCTGTCGATGATGACGTGGGTCTCGACCATTTCGCACTCGCCGGTGGTCCGGTGGCCGAGTTCGCGCATGGTCCCCAGCGTGGTCATGAACCGCACGCGCTGCTCCAGGCGCATCGAGGTGACCTCGATCTTGCGCGTGTTGAGGATGTCGGTCATGTGCGTCATCAGGCAAAAGCCGATGCCGGCGGTGAAGAACGCCAGCGGCGGCGGCGCCTGGTCGTCCCCCACCGGTGGCTGCTCGTCGCAATACAGCGTGACCGGGCTGAAGCCTGGAATGTTGACCTGCACGGTCCCGGTCTTCTGCTGCTTGCTGTGCGCCTCGGCCACCATGTTGACCTCGAAACGCAGCGGTTCCGGCGGGCGGGATTTTCTGAAAGGGCCGGCCTCGAACTGCTCGGGAACCGGGGTCTGGTCGGCCTGCTCGCCGACAAAGAAGTCCTGGGAGTGAAATTTCATAACGTCGGCAAGTCTAAGCGGGCAAGTGGGTATCCAGAAATCTGGACACCGCACCGTTGAACTTCTCCGGGTACTCCCAGAACATCATGTGCGCACCCAGCGGGATCAACTCGGCGGTAGGCGTATTGGCTTCAATCCATTTCGTCGCGGATGCCGATGCCCGCTCGTTCACGATTTGCAGCACGGGGAGTTGTGAGGCCACGTCTCGTGCGATTTGCGAGTAATCGCACAGATTGCCGTCACCCAGCAGCAGTGCGGCGATGTGCGGCGCCGTGTTGAGCGAACGGGAAACAATTGCATCGACGAAGGACTCATCGGCGGGCTGCATGAAGAAGCCGTGCGAAGCCATCATTCTGACCAGCGCCGAATGGTCCGGGGCGGTCACGCTGGCCTGCATGCGCCGCACATTCTCCCGCGAGTCGATGCCCCAGTCCGCCTCGTCGTCCTTGATCGGTCGCGGCGGCATGTCGATGCTCACAAAAGCGCTCACGTTCGCGCACCCGAATTGCTCGAAATAGGCATAGGCGGCAAAAGCCCCGGTTGACCAGCCAAGCAGCACTACATCCGACAGTCCCAGCTCCCGGATGAAGTCGGCGAGGTCCTGACCGTGCTGCGTGTAGTGGTTGCCGCACTCGACCCTGGATGACCGGCCCTGGCTGCGCGGATCGTAAGCGATTGCCTGGAAGCGTTCCGACAGCGGCCCGATGTTCCTGCCGAATGCTTCAACGGTCATGGTCCAGCCCGGTATGAAGATCAGCGGCCGGCCATGGCCTTGCGCCACGTAGTGGATGCTCAACTCGTCGGAAAGCTGTACGAAACCGTCCACGCCGGGGCCCGCAATTCCAGTCCGGAAATAGGAGTAAGGCTGCTCGACCCGGCCGGCGTCAGAACCTCAGCCCCACGCGCACGCCCCAGGTCCTGGGCGGCGCGTACGCGCGTTCGCACTGCTGTACCGGCACGCCCATCTGGCGGAAGTCAAAACACTCCATGTAGGTAGCGACATCGTCGTCCTCGACGTTGCGCACATAGGCTTCGGCGTACCAGTTCCGGTCCGCGGATTCGTAAAACATGCTGAGGTCGGTCCTGGTGAACGAGTCCCGCTTTTCGAAGTCCCGATTCAGCACCGCGAGATAGGCTTCGGACTCGGCGTGGAACTGCACACGTGGGGTCAGGGTTCCTGCGTTGAACTGCCAGACCACGGGCTCCAGCATGACCGAAGCGGTGAATTCCGGCGCCCGGGTGAGTTCATTGCCACTGGCGCTCAGGGACTGGGAGCCCACGAGCAGCGGGTCGTCAACGCCGGTGAAGTCATCGAATTCGGTGCTCAGGTAGCCGAAGGAGAGCACGCCGCGCCCCGATTCGCCGAACAGCGCTTCGGCCTCCACCTCGAGGCCCCAGACGGACGCATCCGACGCGTTGACGGTCTGATTCGTAATCGTGCCCGCTTCGTTGGTGAACGTCTGGCCGAGCTGCAGGTCCTTGTAGTCGTAGGCGAAAGCGGCAACGTTGAACCGCGCCCGACCATCCGCAGTCGTCATCTTCAGGCCGCCCTCCACTGCCGTCACCGTTTCCGGGTTGTAGACCACCAGCGGCGCGCCGGGCATCGCCTGGCTGCCGCGGTTGTAACCCCCGGCCTTGAACCCGGTGCTCGCAAATGCGTAAAGCATGGAATTCTCGGATACGTCGTAGTCGAAACCGAGCTTCCAGGTCGTTTCGTTCCACTCGGGATTGGCGATCTGCGGGGCCAGGAAGAACGTGGGCCCGTTGGCGATCCCCACGGTCTGGAAGCTGCCGGTGGCCGTATCGGCCGTCATCCCCAGATCACCGGCATGCCCGCCCTTGTCCTTCTCGTCGCTGGTGTAGCGCAAACCCGCGGTCCAGCGCAACCGTTCGTTGACCTGGTATGTGGTGTGGAGAAAGGCCGCGGCGCTCTCGTTGGTGAGGCCCTGGTCAACAAAGCGGACCCGGAAAGTCGGGCCAAAAATGAAGTGCGTCAATCCGACCGTGAAATCGCCGTCTATCTCCTCGTCCAGCAGGTAAACCCCGGCGATGTACTGAAACGCGCCATCACCGGTCGACGTCAGGCGCGCCTCGTGCGTCCAGGTCGCCGATTCGGTGGTTTCCTGCACAAAGGACTCGATCGAGGGCTCGGCCGTAAAGTCGGCGTCGGCCAGAAAGTCCCGCTCGTGGTTCCGGTAGGCGGCCAGGTAGGTAAAGTCAAAGGCCGTGAAGCTGTGATTGAGTTCAATGCGGAAATTGCTGTCGCTGCTGTCACGGTAGCCCTGCGTATCAATGGGGTTAACTCCTGCCGGATCGGGCGAAAGCAGCCCGGTGCTGTCGTTGGGAAAGGTCGCGAATGAAGCTACGCCTCCCACTCCGCCGCGCTCGTAGGATTCTCCGGTAAGCAGTATCGACGTGTTCTCCCCGGCCTGGAAGGCGAGATGGACGCGAACGCCCAGCTCGTCGGCGTCATCGCCGTCTTCCGAAGGCGCGTTCTCGCGATAGCCGTCGCGGTCATTCGACATCACGGCGATGCGCGCCGCCGCCCGTTCGGACAACGGGACATTGAGCACGCCATTGAAGCGGATAAGGCCGTAGTCGCCGGCCGCGACCTCGGCCAGCCCGGAAAAGCCGTCGTAATCCGGCTTGCGGGTGATGACGTTGACGACGCCGGCTGTGCTATTGCGCCCGTAAAGCGTTCCCTGCGGCCCGCGCAGAACCTCGATGCGCTCTACGTCGTAGAAATAGGCCTGCGGGCCGGAAAGCCGGGGCACGTAGCTGCCGTCCACGTGGAACGCCGTAGTCGGATCCGCCGCGTTACGCACATCCGTGCCGGAAACGCCGCGTATGGTGAGCGAAAGTCCGTCGCGGTTGGTCTCTTCGCCGACGTGGAGATTGGGGACAAGATAGCCCAGCACATTGGCGTCGCTGCCGCCGGACCGGGTGATCTCCTCGCCGGAAAATGCCGAGACCGCCAGAGGCTCGCTCTGCAGCGTATTCTCGCGTTTCTGCGCGGTTACGACGATCTCTTCCAATACGGTCTGCGCCCATGCGCTGGTTGCCAGCAGTGAGCTGCAGGCCAGAAGGAGGGAGATTGGGCGCGTTGGCCGCGCCGGCATTGATTTCGCGCACATTTTCGTATCCTCTTGAGGAAACGACTTTCGTTATCCGCTCCGGAGGAGGGAACCCATGATTAAGGTATTTCTTACGCGGATTTACGGCTAGAGGGGAAACCCCCTATTGGTCACGCCGGAGTCAATGGCTAACCGGAAAGAACGGCGACCAGTTCAGTGCGATTGGACGTGCCGGTCTTCTGATAGATGGCCGAGAGGTAATTCTCGACGGTTTTCACCTTGAGTCCCAGCGATTCCGAGATCTGGGCATTGGTCATTCCCAGCGCCACCAGCTTCACGAGCTGAACCTGCCGCGACGTGAGCAAGAGTTCCTGGGCGCGTGTCTCGGAAATACCGGAGTAATTCCTGTCGAGGGCAACCAGCACGTAATGCCTGCTGCCGTCGGCATGTTCTACCACCTCGATCCGGTGCGAGTTCCGGGCGTTGCCGTTTTCGTCGAGGTGCAAAGCCGCCTCCCCGGGTCGGCCTGCATGCACACGCAGCAGGCTGGCGCGAACCGCTTCAGAGAGAAACGGAAAAACGGAGCTGCCGCGCAGTCTGCCCAGTTCAGCTTGCGGCGCAGCCAGATCGCCGTGGTCGAACTCACCGACAAAATCGCGCAGCGTGAAGTCCTGATCCAGCATCAGGTAGCCGCGAATCCCGCGAAGGCGCAAGAGGTTGGTAACGACGTCATCGCGCTTTTGCTGTTGCCTCCGGCTGAAGCGAAAGCGCAGTGCGATGCTCAGGTAGGGAATCAGCAACTGCGCAAGCCGGTGGTCCGTTTCGCTGTAGTGCCCCAAATGTTCCGTGCGGTGCATTCCGACGAGCCCGAACGGGCGTCCGTCGATATTGACGCCGAAGATCATCGCCGAATGAACGCCTGTAGGGCGTAGAAAGTCCTGGTAGAACTCGCACTCCCGGTACGACCTGTCGGATTCGATCACCTGGTCCGTCGACACGCCCGGCGCCTCGTGGACCCTCGAAAGCCGCTGGTAACGGGCCCACGCGGGATCCAGGAACTGGTAGTAGTCCAGGTACTTCTTCATGTTGCTGTGATCGACCTGGTAGGAGGTCCCGTCGAGCAGCCTCGGTTTTGGGGAAACCGGGTCGAACTCGATGAATACGCCCGAGGACGAGCTGAGCAGGTGCATCAACTCGCGGGTCATGATGCGCGCGAAGTCCTTTTCCGCCACACACTCCTGCGCTAGATGGCCAATTTGAACCACCTGGTTCAACTGGAAATCGCTAACGCGAGTCATTTTTTCATCATACACGCGCCGGATCGGCTCCCGGAACGGGGGCGTCCCGCCCTCAAGAACCCAGGAGGCGGCCAATTGTCGCTTTATCGTTCCGGTTTGGGGACGTGGGCCTTTTTCTGCGGAACCGGCGCGGGTCTTGGGGCCGGCGCGGCCGGTCGTGACGGGCGCGCAACGGGCCGTGAAGCCGGCGCAGCAGGCCGTGACGGGCGCGCAGCGGGCCGTGAAGCCGGCGCAGCAGGCCGTGACGGGCGCGCAACGGGCCGCGAAGCCGGCGCAGCCGGTCGTGACGGGCGCGCAACCGGTTTCGACTCGGTCGCGCTCGAAGCGGAACGCCTCGCATCCCGCGAACGACTTATACGCCGTGCATCGCGAGCATAACCGCGGGGCGGCGCCGCGAAAGGCCGCTGCCGGTAGGTCGGTCCGTAGATCACCCGGACCCGGTTCCCGGCCGGCCCCTGTGACGGATATGCCCTGCTGCCGATCTCGTCGTCATACACAAGCGGATCGGGGTATTCGTCCACGTCGCCAAGCGCAGCGGAGACATCAGCGGAATCGATTCCGGCCGATTGGGCCGCCTCCAGGGCATTGGTCAATTCATCGCGAAGTGCGGCGATCTCGTCGCGCAGCCTCCTGGCTTCCTCGGCGTTGCGTTCGGCCTCGGAAGCGGCGGCCTCGCCCAATTCCTGCATTTCACGGCGAATTGCCGCGATCTCGTCGCGCAGGTCGGCAGCGTCGCGGGAAGCACGCCTGACCTCGTCGCTCGCCGCGTCCCGCACGGCCCTCATGTCCTCGCGCACGGCGGCGATGTCGTCGCGGAGATGCCGCGCCTCGTCAACGGCGCGTTCGAACTCGGAGACCACCGCCGCGCGCCGGGCTTCTTCTGCGGCGCGGGATTCGGCCTTCTCGGCATCATCCGGACCGGCGCACCCCGCGGCAACCAACACCAATCCAGCAAGCACAGTCGCCGTGTATCGGTTCAAGGTACTCATGCGCCTGAGTATAGCCCCTGCAGTCCGCAGCCGGACTCCGGGCAGACCCGCTCATTGATTCATCGCCGCTACTGGAATAGCTTTGCATGCGGCGACCCGGCAGAGAACTGAACATGCCCGAAAGAATCATCCGATTGTCCGCCCGCGACGTGCGTTTCCCCACGTCCGAGCAGCTGGACGGGTCCGATGCGACCAACAAGGACCCGGACTATTCCGCCACGTACGTTGTCATTGAAACTGAAAAGGGCAATCAGGGCTTCAGCCTGATCTTTACGACCGGCCGGGGTAACGATATCTGCTGCAAGGCCGTCGAAGCCATGGGTCACCTCATTCTCGGCAGGGACTTCGACGAGATCCGGGCCAATATCGGGGCGTTCTACAACCATCTTCGATCCGACAGCCAGATTCGCTGGCTCGGCCCGGAAAAAGGCGTCGTGCACATGGCCGCCGGCGCGATTGCCAATGCCGTCTGGGACCTCTGGGCCCGCGCCGAGGGCAAGCCGGTCTGGCGCCTGCTTGTGGAAATGAGCCCCGAAGAGTTTGTGGACTGCGCCGATCTGCGCTATGTAGAGGATGTGCTGTCCCGCGACGAGGCCCTGGCCATTGTCGAGAGGCAGGCTGCAACCCGTGCCCGGCGAATACGCAGCCTGGAGGAAAGCGGTTATCCCGCCTACACAACATCGGCCGGCTGGCTGGGCTATGACGACGCCAAGGTCCGCAGGCTATGCCGCGAGGCCGTGAGCCAGGGATTCCGGCACATCAAGCTCAAGGTCGGCGCCAGCGTCGAGGACGACATCCGGCGCTGCCGGATCGTTCGGGAAACCGTAGGCGACGACGTTGTGTTGATGGTGGACGCCAACCAGGCCTGGGAAGTGAATGAGGCCATTGAATGGATGCGGCATCTTGCGCCATTCAGGCCCTGGTTCATCGAGGAACCCACCAGCCCGGACGACGTCATGGGCCACAGGAAGATCAAGGAAGGAATCGGGGAGATTCAGGTGGCGTCCGGCGAGCATTGCCAGAACCGTATCCTCTTCAAGCAGTTCATCGCCGGCGACGCGATCGACGTGGTCCAGGTCGACGCCTGCCGGCTTGCCGGGCTCAACGAAGTCCTCACCGTGTATCTGCTGGCCGCGAAGTTCGGCAAGCCTGTGTGCCCCCATGCCGGCGGCGTGGGCCTGTGCGAATATGTGCAGCACCTTTCGATGATCGACTACGTGATGATTTCCGGCGAAATCGGCGATCGGGTGATTGAGTTCGTGGACCATCTCCACGAGCACTTCGACGACCCCTGCGTGGTGCGGGACGGCGCTTACCTGGCGCCTGCCGCGCCCGGCTTCAGCGTACGAATGCGCGAGCAGTCCGTTGCCGATTACGAGTATCCCGGCGGCGCCCAATGGCGTGCCCGGAATTCCAAAACCGAGGGGCCGGCAGGAGGATGAGCACCATGATGCCGCGCATCGACGCCCACCAGCATTACTGGACCATCCAGCGGGACGACTACGGCTGGCTGAAGCCGGCGCTGAAGCCCTTGTATCGGGACTATCAGCCCGCGGACCTGGCGCCGCTTTTGGCGGACGGGGCAATCGTGAGGACCGTGCTGGTGCAGGCCGCGCCTACTGTCGCGGAAACCCGGTATATCCTGGAACTTGCGGACCGGAACGACTCGGTTGCGGGCGTCGTGGGCTGGATCGACATGAGCTCCGGAAGCGCCGCAGATGACCTGGCGGCACTCGCCGAAAACCCCAGGCTCGTCGGCATCCGGCCCATGATCCATAACATCGAGGATCCGGCCTGGATCGTCCGGCCTGAGCTCGCTGAAGCAACCGAGGCCGTCATCGAGCGCGGATTGTGTTTCGACGCCCTGGTGCGACCGGTCCACCTGCCCTTCCTGCTTGAGTTCCTGCAACGCCATCCGGACCTCAAGACCGTGATCGATCACGGCGCCAAGCCCGACATCGCCGATGGACGGTGGCAGCCCTGGGCGGACTCGATGTCCGAAATCGCCGAAAAAACGCGTGCGTGCTGCAAATTGTCCGGCCTTCTGACCGAGGCGGCCCCGACGCAGGGCTACGACGAGCTTGAGCCCTACATGGCGCACCTGCTTTCCGTCTTCGGGCCGAAACGCTTGATGTGGGGCAGCGACTGGCCGGTCCTCAACCTGGCCGGCAACTATCGCGACTGGCTGTCCATGGCGGAACGCTTCCTGCTGCGCCTGGGACCGCAGGAACAAGCGCAGGTGCTTGGCGGCAATGCGGCGCGCTTCTACGGGCTCGCGGCGCCCGGTTAGAACGCCGGGCCAGACGGGCACCGATCGACTCATGGGAAACACGGCAGCCGGCAAAGGCGCCCTGGTCGCGTTTTGCGGGATTGACGGCTGCGGCAAGACCACGCAGCTCAGGCTGGCGGAAGCGTGGCTGGCTGAACGGGGCCACACGGTCGTTTGCACACGCCAGCCCACGGACTCCTACCGCAGTCACCCCGCGGTTCGCCGCTACTTCCGAACCAACGTCGCGGAAGGCGGGATGCTGAACCTGGTGCGCCTGTCGGCCGAGGACCGGCGGCGCCACATCCGGGAAGTGATCGATCCTGCGCTGGCCGACGGCGACATCGTGCTTTGCGACCGCTACTACTATTCGGCGGAGGCCTTTTTCTTCGCGCGCGGCATCGCGCCCGGGGTGGTGCGGGAACTCAACAGGGGCGTGCCCAAGCCTCTGCTGACCGTGTATCTCGACGTGCCCACCCACGTTTGCCGCGAACGCATCCTGCGGCGCGACGGCAAGTGGAGCAGCGTCGAAGAGCAGGAGCCCGGCTTCCTGGACAAGGTGCGCGCGGGTTTCGAAGGCGCCGCCGACGAAACCTTCCTGAAACTCGACGGCCGGCAAAGCATCGCCGCCCTGCACCGCCAGGTCAAAGACCACCTTCAAACGGCATTACAGTAACGAATTATCAAGGAGGAAAAGCAATGAGCGGCTTAAATCCGATTCATCCGGGCGAACACCTGGCCGAGATCCTGGGCGAACTTGGCATCAGTCAATATCGCCTGGCGAAAGCCATTGCTGCGCCGCCTCGGCGGATCAATGAAATCGTGCATGGGCGCCGCTCCATTACGGCGGACACGGCCCTTCGCATCGGACGAGCGCTGGATATGACGCCCGAATACTGCCTCAACCTGCAAAAGATGTACGACCTCGACCGCGCCCGCGCAAACAGCAATCTGGACCATATCGAACCACTGGCGGCAGCCGGGTAAAGGGTGAGCCTCGCTGCCTTGCAGCGAGCCGCTGTACGGTTTAAGCGGGCAGGCGTTACTTGATAAAGCGGGTGACGGCGGCGTTGAATTGCGCAGGGAACTCCATGAACATCATGTGGGCGCCCAGCACGCACAATTCAACGCGCGGTGCGTTGGCTTCGATCCAGCGCCGGGCGGCCTGCCCATGTTCTTCCTTGACGATATGCAGCACCGGCAAGCGCCGAGCCACCTCCCTGGCGGTCTCCGTGTAGTCGCTGTGGTTCACTTCCCGGAGCAACAGCGAAGCCGCGGGTTGCGGCGTGCTCATCGAGCTGGCAACGAATTCCTCGACAAACGCCGAGTCGACAGGCGGGTCAAGAAACATGGTCGGCGCGGCCATTCTCGAGAACTCCTCCCGTTGCGGCGACGCCATGAACTCCGCGAACTGCGCGAGTTGCTCCGGTGAGTTGATTCCCCAGTCGTCGGGCTTGTCCCATGCCGCCTTGGGGGGCTGGTCGATGTTGACGAACGCCCGGACATTGCCGTATCCGAACTGCTCGAAATAGGAATAGGCGGCACAGGCGCCGGCCGACCAGGCCAGCAGCACCACGTCCTTGAGTTCCAGTGCATCAAGAAACGCGGCCAGGTCCGCCCCGTGCTGCCTGTAGTCGTGTCCGGACTCGGTCCGGGACGACTTGCCATGGCTTCGCGGGTCGTAGGCGATCGCCCGGAAGTCCGCCGACAGCGGCCCCAGGTTCTCCCGGAAACACCCCGTATCCATGGTCCATCCCGGAATGAACACCAGCGGCCGCCCCTGCCCCATGGAGACGTAGTGGATCTTCAGCCCGTCGGCGAGTTCTACAAAGGCGTTCATGTGCGTTCGGCGCTGGATGACATGTGCCACACTATATCCAGCCAACCGGTCTCATCCAAACCTCGGGAGGAGGATTCATGCCGCACAAGCCGACCGGCTTATCGATTCTCGCGGTCCTGCTATGCGGGCTGGCGCAGCAGGCAATGTCTGCCGAAACCCCGCAGACCCGGCAAGCGCAGCCCGGCGCAAGCCTGGTGACATACACCGAGGACCGGGAGGTCTGCGTGGACCGCAACGCCAACCGCAATGCGTATTTCGGCGACCTTCACATCCATACCGCCTACTCGTATGACGCCCGTCCCCTCGGCACGAGAACCACTCCGGCCGACGCGTATCGCTTCGCCAAAGGAGAGGCCATTCCGATCCCGCCCTACGCCGAGGACGGCAGCGTGCTCATGACCCAGAAACTTGAGCGTCCGCTGGATTTTGCGGCGGTCACCGATCACTCCGAGTTCTTCGGCGAAATGAAGCTCTGTTTTGATGAAGACAGCGAGGTGTACGACGTCAACTCGTGCAGGTTCCTGCGCGGCGAAAGCGGAGAGGGGCTGTCGCCTTTCATTCGCATTGTCATCAGCGAGAACCCCGAGCGCGTGACGGATGTTTGCGGCGAAGACGGCTCGGACTGTCTTGAGGCCTCTCGTTCCCTGTGGCAGAGCACCCGGGACATGGCCGAAGAGTCCTACGACCGGACCTCGGCCTGCCGCTTCACCACCTTCGTGGGTTACGAACACACGGGCACGCCGAAGAGCAACAACTACCACCGCAACGTCATTTTCCGGAATGACCGGGTGCCCGAGCACGCGATCTCCTACATCGAATCGCCGACGGACGTCGAATTGTGGGACCAGTTGACCGAGCAGTGCCTTGAGGGCGTCGAGGGATGCGATGTGCTGGCGATCCCGCATAACTCGAACTTAAGTTCGGGCGCCATGTTTCCGTCCTATATTTCCCGGTTCGAGTCCAGCGACACGGCACGCGAGACAGCGGAACTGCGCAACGCCATGGAACCGGTCATGGAGGTGTTCCAGCACAAGGGCAACTCCGAGTGCTTCAACGGGCTGCCGAGCATCCTCGGCGCCGAGGACGAACTGTGCGAGCAGGAACAGGTGCGCAGCGTCGGCAGGCAGGCGTTCTCATTCGCCGGCGCACCGACCGTTGTCCGGTTTTGTGAAGAAGGGGAAATCGGCATCCGCGGTTTTGTGCGCTCTGGCTGCATTTCGAAGAACGATTTCTTCCGCAGCGTTCTGCTGACCGGCCTGCAGGACCAGGCCGTGATCGGCGTCAATTCCTACAAGATGGGCGTGATCGCCTCCACCGACGGGCACATTTCCACTACCGGCGACACACATGAGCATGGCTGGCCAGGGCACCTGGCGCCGGAGACCGACTTCGAGACCCGGCTGTCCGACCGCGGGAGCTCGCCCTTCGGGCTGAGCGCCAATCCGGGTGGTCTGGCCGGCGTGTGGGCCGTTGAGAACTCGCGCGATGCCATTTTCGAGTCGTTGCGGCGCAAGGAGGTGTTCGGCACTACCGGAACGCGCATCCAACCCCGGCTGTTCGCAGGCTGGGATTTTGCGGATAACGCCTGTGAATTGGCCGACAGCGCGGCGCACGGCTATGCCCGGGGCATCCCCATGGGCGGCGACCTGAGCGACGGGCCTTCCGGCGCCGCGCCGCAACTGTTCGTGAGCGCGCTGCAGGACCCGGACGCGGCGCAGCTGCAGAAGCTCCAGGTGATCAAGGGCTGGATCGACGCCGGCGGCCAGGCCCACTACAAGGTCTTCGACGTGGCCGGGCAGGAAAACAGCGCGGGCGAAGTGGACCTGCGGACCGGAGCATGGAGCGGCACGGGAACGGCGGACCTGTGCGCTGTGTTCGAGGATCCCGAGTTCGATCCGGCCGAGGCCTCGTACTACTACCTTCGCGCGGTGGAGGTGCCCACCCTGCGCTGGAGCTGGGCGCAGTGCATCGCCCTGCCGGCGGACGAGCGTCCGGACGCCTGCGATAACGACGCGCCCAAGACCATCCAGGAGATGGCCTGGACCTCGCCGATCTGGTACCTTCCGCCGGGCGGAGACTAGCCGGGAGATTGCGACGCATGAAGGCGCGAACGAAAAAGGCCCTTCTCGTGTTCCATCGATGGACGGGGATTTCGGCCGGGCTCATCATTGTTCTTGTCGGTGTTACCGGTTCCATACTCGTTTTCGAGGATGAGCTTGATGTCGCGCTGAATCCGGATCTCTATAGCGCCGAGATCAAGGGAGATCGTCTACCGCTGGATGAGATCGTTTCACAAACTGTCCAGGCCCATCCGGGTTGGCAGCCTGCCTTTGTCTCGCGCATGGACGACGCGCCAGGCAGAACGCTCACGGTTACGCTCCGGGATGCCGACGGCAACGAACGACAGGTATTCGTCGATCCGTTCACCGCCGAAATCGTGGGCGAACGCTCCAGCCTTTCGTCCATGGCGCTGATCCGCAGGTTGCATGGCGATTTGACGCTTGGCGCGATCGGCGAGGACGCACTCGGCCTCTTGTCGATCCTGCTGATGGTCATGTTCACCGTTGGGCTGGCATTGTGGTGGCCCAGAAAAGCGCGCGTTCCGGAAGCTCTTTCCGTGAAGTGGGATGGCGGATCGAATCGTGTCATACGCGACTTGCACAATACCGGCGGCGTCTACATGTTCGTCTTCCTGTTTCTGTCCGCCGTGACGGTTCCACCGATTGTCTGGAAGCTGACCGCGCCCCAGGTGGGACCGCCGGCAGCCACCGCTGCGCCTCAGGCGCGACCGCCGGCAGCCACCGCCTCACCCCGGCCGGCGCCCGCCCCCCCGGGGGCCCCGCCGCCCGCCCCCCCCTGCCCCCCGGGCCCCCCCCCCGCCCCCCCCCCCCCCCCCCGGGCCGGCGCCGGGGAATGCCGCCCCGCCGATGCCGGCACAAGCGGGTGGTCCGCCGCCGAGCATCCCCTGGCAGAACGCCGCTGACGCCGCGCTGGAGGCCGTGCCGGATTCCTGGCTGGGTTTTATTCTTCGGCCGGCAGGACCTCAGCCCTTTTACCTGATACGGGTATTCCCTGCGGGCGAGAACGCGGTCGCAAGGCAATCGACGGTTTTCGTCAACCGGTATACGGGTGAAATCATCCGCATATCCGCACCTGCCGCACCGACATGGATGTCATTGCTTTCCGCGGACTTTGCCGCAAGCCTGCACAGTGGCGCCGTAGCCGGTTTACCCGGCCGTCTGGTCATGTTTGTCGCGGGCCTGTTCTTCCCGGCGCTGTTCGCGACCGGTTTTCTGTTGTGGTGGCGCAGAAGAGCGCCTAGCGTTGCGGCGCGGAGGGCCGCTGATCCCTGATGATTCCGCGAATGATCGTGTTGGGAAGATAGGCATTGTCCCACTCGGTGTTGCCGTCGCGCAGCGGCGGCAGGCCGGTGCGCAGGATCACCAGGTCCTGGGAGGGAACGACGTAGACAACCTGGTTTGCGTTGCCGTCGAAGAGATAGAGGTCGGCGGCGAGATAAGGCTCGCTGTGCAGGATTTGCGGCATGCCGCGGTCCGGATTGGCGAAGCCGCGCCGCTCCGTATACTGTCCGGCCACCCAGATGCTCAGGCCGAAATACGGGTTCTCGGGCGTGGGCGTGATCATTTCCTTTACATAACCGTCCGGGAGAATCCGCTCGCCCTCCCATACGCCGTCCTGGAGCATGGCGATCGCCAGCCGCAGGAAATTTTCCGCCGGCGCCAGCATGCAGCAGCCCGAGTGCGCCATCCCTCCGGGCCGGTTCACCCAGACCGTGCCGGCCATCGCACCGATCTTCTGCCAGATTTCCGTGCCCACGAACTCCGGGTACCGGCGGCCGGTGGCGCGCTCGATCAGCACCGCCACCATGTCGCCCGCGGCGTTGTTGTACTCGTAACGCGTGCCGGGCTCGTCGATGACGGGATATTCCGCGACGATGATCTCGTCATGGCGCGGATGCAGGAAAGTGCGGGAGATGAGGTCAGCGGGGCCCTGCGGCGGCAGCTGCGGAAGAAAGCCCGCGCGCATGTCCAGAAGGTGGCGAACGAGAATCTTCTCGCGCAGAGGATCGCCCTTCCATTCGCTCACGTATTCGGCCACCGGCTGATCAAGGGAGGCAATATCGCCCAGCATGAGGGCGCGCCCGATCGCGAAGGCCGTGACCTGCTTCGCGAGGGAATGCGAGATGATCGGCGCTGTGCGGGTATGGCCGCCGAAGTAGGTTTCGCGCTCGATCTTTCCGTTTCGCCAGACGATGAACGCATTCGAGTTGTTGATTTCCGCATACCCTTGCGCGTCGTTCAGGGCCTGCTCCGAAATCGTGCGCTGCCCAGGCGCCGCGGCCGGAAGCGGAATCCGGCCATCGGCGCCGATCGTCGCTTCCTGGTCGAAGTAAATCTCGTCCGGGGTCCTGCGAACCTGCGCCTTCTCATAGCGCTGCATATAGAGCGCTTCCTCTTCCGCCGAGAACATCAGCCGTCCGGGAAAGTACGGCAGAGCGGTCTGTGCCTGCGCGGGGCAAGCAACCGCGCAGAACACCAAGACAGTAGTGCCCAGTCCTCTTCTCACAGCTCCAGTGCCCCAGTCCCGTTCAATGCCTCGTCCTGCGATAGGGTACCGAAAAGATTGACTCATCTCCGATGAGTAAATTAAACTCATTTATATGACTAAGAGACTACAGGTTCTCTTCGAGGACGACGAGTATCGGGCGCTGCAGCAGTCGGCGCGCGAAGAACGGATGACCGTGGCCGAGTGGGTGCGTCAGGCCTTGCGGCAGGCGCGTCGGCGCCGGCGCCGGGCGGTGGATACCAAGCTGCAGGCGGTGGCGCAGGCCTGCCGGCACGAGTTCCCCACCGCGGACATTGACGTCATGCTGGATGAGATAGAACAAGGCTATCTGAGGCGGTGATCTTCGTTGATTCGAACGTCCCGATGTACCTGGTTGGCTCCGCACATCCCAACAAGGATCGCCTCAGGGAACTGCTGGACCAATTGATCCAGGGGCGGGCGCGCTTCGTGACCGATGTGGAGGCGTACCAGGAGATCCTGCACCGATACACGGCTATCGGCCGTCCGGACGCCATCGACCCGGCCTTCGACTGCCTGGATTCAATCGCCGACGATGTCCTGACTTTCGGGATGGCGCAAATCCGCACGGCAAGAGAAATTCTGGCATCGGTGGAAGGCCTTTCGGCCCGCGATGCTCTGCATGTCGCGGTAATGCGAAACGCCGGAGTGAGTCGCATCCTCAGCCTGGACCGCGGCTTCGATTCCTGCCCCGGAATCGAGCGCCTGGGCTGATTGCCGTGCCTATGGCGCGCCGTTCAAGCCCAGGTGGGCCAGGATTGCCGCGCTTCGGCGGAAATTGGGGTAACGGGCCTGGTGCTGGACCTTTTCGCCAATGGCGATGAAGTCGTAGCCGAGTTTCCCACTGGCCCGTTTGTCCCAGATTCCGTCGCCGAAGTAGGTCCGTCGATTCGCCTTTCGGCCGCCCAGCGCCCGTTTCTCGGCGATTCGCATAATTTCTGCGCGCGTGAGTGCGTCCGATCCCGATGCAAGGGGGACGGAGTGGCGATCCAGGCCGGCGGCGCGAAGCTTCATCCGCGCCGTTTCCTCCCAGCCCCCTGTAGCCAGCGCCATCGAGACTTCCGGACGTGAACCGAGTTGGGCCAGAAAGGCCCCGGCGCCATCAATCTGCGGCAGGCGCCCTTCCCTTTCATTCAGGTACTGCGAAACCAGTTCGGCGAAAACGGCCTTGACCTCGGATTGGAAACGACGCCGTCCGGACTCAAGCCCCGCGTTATCGATGATTTCATCCAGAATCCCGCCGTCGGTCACATTGCGGTACGCGGACCAGTCGTCACCGATCTCCATCCCAAGAACTTCCCGGACAGCCTGCACATACAACTCCGAGTCGAACTCGTCCGAATCCACGAGTGTGCCGTCTATGTCGAACAGGATCAGGTGCATCGCAAACGGCCGGTGAGAGCGCGAAAAGTTGCTGAAGTAATATTCCCCGTGCCCTGGCAGGAATCCGGCCGGCATCGAAAACCAAGATCGGGGAACCCATCCAATGAAACGCCTGACCCTTTGTGCCGCACTGGCTCTTATGCTAAGTGCGGGGATTACCGCCGCACAAGATCCCTTGCCGCGCGCCCGACCGGCCGACGTGGGCATGACTGAGTCCGGTCTGGACGCCCTTGCGGCGTCCATGCGCGGTCTTGTGGATGACGGCCGGCGCGCGGGGGTGGTGTGGGGCGTGGTCAAGGACGGCAGGCTGGTCCAACTCGAAGCCCATGGGCAGCGCAACGTCGAAGCGGATTTGCCGATGGAAACGGATACCGTGTTCCGGATCTATTCCCAGTCTCGCGCCGTGACCGGAGCGGCAATCCTTACGTTGGTGGACGACGGCTCCATGGGCCTGGATGATCCCGTCGCCAACTATCTGCCGGAAATTGCCGGCATGCAGGTGATTGCCGAACTCCGGCGCGATCAGGTGGTGCGCACCGTGCCGCAGGATCCGCCCATGACCATCCGGCATTTGTACAACTACACCGCGGGTCTGGGCTATGCGCCCAGCTGGCCGGCCGGTGTGGGGATTGAACAGCGGGAAATACTTTCGCTCGACCAGACCCTGGAAGACATGATCGACCTGCTCTCCACCTATCCCCTGTTGGCGCAGCCGGGAGAGAAGTGGATTTACGGTTATCACTCCGACGTGCTCGGCGCGCTGGCGGAGCGAGTGTCGGGGCGTGACCTGAATGATTTTCTTGCCCGCCGTCTGTTCGGACCGCTGGGCATGGACGACACCGGTTTTTGGGTACGCCGCGGTTCCAACGATCGCCTGGCCGTGGTGTACGGACCCGATGACTCCGGTGCCCTGCAACCGCGGTCGGCGCTGCCATTAAGTTCCTATACCGAACCGGGCAAATTCTTCTCCGCTGGCGGAGGACTGGTGTCCACCGTTCCCGACTACCTTCGATTCGGCCAGATGATTCTCAACGGGGGCGAACTGGACGGCGAACGCATTCTCAAAGCCGGTACAGTGGCTGAGATGGGCGCCAATGCCCTGCGGCCGGAGCAGGGCACCGTCTCCTTCGCCGATGGGTTCGTTCCGCCCAAGCCCTTCGCCGGTTATGGCTGGGGGTTGGCCATCGGCGTGCGCCTGGCCGACGGCGTGCATACAGTACCGGGATCGCCGGGTGACCTGGTGTGGGGCGGCTTCGCCAACACAACGTATTTCCTTGATCCGGTCGAGAACATCGTCGCCGTGGCCATGACTCAATACCTCGGGCCGGATGCCGACGAATTGATCTTCCGCCTGCGCGAAGGCGTATACGGCGCACTCGCCCCCTGAGACTTTTTCGGAGCCCGCCGTTGCCGACGGGCTTCCGGTCAGTTCACGAAGGTGTCGAAGTTCGCGACAAGCGTCAGGCCGAATGTGCGGCGCTCGCCCAGGTATGCGTTGTATTGCCTGTTGGGCACGCCCACGGTTGCGCCGGACACGTACAGTTCATCAAACAGGTTGCGGGCCCAAAGCCGCGCCTCGTACCAACTCCCTATAACGCCGATGCTGGCGTTCGCGATGTTGCGCTCCGGCACCCAGGCCAGGTTCATCGCGTCGGCGTATTGCCTGGACTGGTATGCGATATCGAGGCGGATGAAGTACTCCTCGGCGAAACCCAACGCCAGCTCGTCACGCCATTCGGTCCCGAATGTCGCCTGCCACTTCGACTGGCGCTGCATCTGATTGCCGCCCACGTGGCCGTCGATCGGGCACACGATGTCGTCGCAAACCGAGGGCAGCCCGCCCCAACGCTTGTCGAAAGTGCCTTCCTCGTACTTGGCGTCGCCGAAATAGGCGGACCCGCTGACGGTCAGATTCTCCGAGAGCGCATAGGCGGCCTCCAATTCAAAACCCTTGGAGCTCACGTCGCCCAGATTGGCGGTCAGCGATAGCGACAGGTCGTTCGGGTTGCCGGGGTCCTGCGCCCTGATCTGCACATCCGACCAGTTAATCCAGAACAGCGATCCGTTCAGGCGCAAGCGCCCGTCCAGGAGGATGTTCTTGGAGCCGATTTCGTAGGTCCAGTTCTGATCCTCGTCGAAGGTGCGGTCCTCCTCCCGAACGGATGAGGCATTGAAACCGCCCAGCTTGACTCCCTTCGCGACCGAAACGAACAGCAGCCGGTCGTCGCTGACATCGTACTCCAGCGTAATTCGCGGCGTAAACGAGGAAAACTCGTCCTCCAGCGTCACCCCTGCGAACTCCAGGTTGCCGTCGATCCCGGGGGAGGGCTGATTTCCCTCGAACTTGTCGGTACTCGAGTAGCGCGCCTCCGCGCTGATGCGCGCCCGATCGTCCATGAACGAATAGCTGATCTCGACAAACGGGGAGGTTGTCTTGTTCCTGTTTTCGAGATTCCTCAAGGGCACGTAGACAACGAATGCCGACCGGTCCAGGATATCCACCGGCTCCGTGGGCACCGCGGTCAACGGCCACATGGTGGTGAAGTTGGCGGTATAGAAATCCCGGCTTTTCGTGTAGAAATATCCGGCGGCGGCCCGCAATGGTCCGCCGGTGTCCCAGGACACCCTGATCTCGTGGGAATCAACCTCGAAGTCTCCTATGGGACCGCTTTCGAAAACGCAGCCGGGCAGCGGCGGGGTGGCGAACGTGCACCCCGGCAACAGGTCCTTGTAGCCCAGAGTCCTCGAATCCGCCTCAAGTTGGCCGTATATGTATTCCACGGCTATCGAATCGCTGATGGCCCAGTTGACCGAGCCCCGCGTGAACTGCGCATTCAACTGCCTGGCGTATCCTCTCGGGTCGCTGGGGATGGTGTCCACCCAAAGCTCGCCGCAATACAGGCGCCACCATTGGCCGCCATAGCCGAAGCCGGGTCTCCCCGCCGGCCGGACATCGGGATTCCACTGGCCGCAGTTCAGATAGTGGCTGTCCGCGCCCAGCTCGGCGAAGAAGTTCTGGGCCCGGTGTTCCCTGTCGAAGTCGTAGTCGTAATAGGAAAGGTCGATGACCAGGTCGTCGCCAGGCGTAACGCGCACCGACAGGCTGGCCACCGCGCGCTCATGTCCGCCCAGCCGGTCGTTGGTGCCTTGCTTGAAATCGATGTCCGCGTACGGGTGGGTATTCTTCCAGGTGCCGTCAAACTCCGAGTAATCGTATCCCGCGAGTACCGAAACCAGACCGGGGACAATCGGTCCGGACACCGTGCCCGCCCAGTCATAACGCGAGTGATTGCCGGCCACGACCTGGCCCTGCAAATCCCACTCATCGCCGGGCCGCCTCGGAATGTAGTTGATCGCTCCCATAAAGGCGTTGCGTCCGTAGCGGGCGCTTTGCGGGCCCTTGACTACCTCGACGCGCTCCATGTTGGCAAAGCCGAGGTCGGTCACATAGCTGCGCGGCAGATATACGCCGTCGAAGAAAACCGATACGTTCTGCTCGCCGGACTGCAATATCGACACCTGGGTTGTGCCGCGCACTACCGGCGTGGTCCCGCCGGAGCCGCCGAAATCCTCGAAGTTGAATCCGGGCGTGAAAAGCGCGATGTCGCGCATGTTCTGGATACTGCGTTTCTGCAGCTCCTCCGACGTGAACGCGGTGATCGCGAGCGGAATGTCCTGGAGCGCTTCTTCGCGCTTGCGCGCGGTAACCACGATCTCCTCGAGCTGGGCCTCCTGGCCGAAGGCGACATTGACCTGGGCAGGTCCGAACAGGATTGCCGCGGCTACCGCCAGGCAAATCGGAAGTGCTTTGGGACGTCTATTCATAGTTTCTCCTCCCATTCTCATGGGACTGGTTAATTCTTGGCCGGTGCGCTGGTTTTCAGGCGTTTCGCGTGGCGTGTATGGATCCGAGAAACCCCATGCCCTTCTTGGATTTGCGCACCGTAAACCCGGCATTCGCTATTTCGTTGGGGAAATGCAGGTCCTGAAACTCGTAGCGCCACACCTCGTTGTTCCAGCGGTGGTCCCACCAGCGGCGGAAACTGCGATAGGGGGTGGGCGGGCGCTGTTCGGCCGGAAAGTCGATCGACTGGAACACGCCGCCCGGGCGGGTTATGCGGCGCACTTCCTTCACGATCGCCTTCGTTGCGGACGCCGGAACCTCGTGAAACAGGATGTAGGCAAACACCAGGTCGAAATGCCCGTCCGGAAAGCCGGTCTCTTCCGCCAGGGCCTGCACAAAGTGCACGTCCTTGCCGAGATCGGCCGCGCGCATGTGCGCGTAGCGGACCATCGGGCCGGAAACATCCACGCCCCAGACCTCCGCGTCCGGAAAGCGGTCCTTCAGCGCAACGGTCAGCCGGCCCGGGCCGCAGCCCAGGTCGAGGATGCGAAGCAGGCGGCCGTCTTGTGGCGGTTCCGCCGTGGAAGCCACCAGCTTCTGCCGCTGGTCCTGGTCGTTGTCCCCCAGGCGGAAGTGATTGGTGCCGTAGTGATAGATGTAGCCGGCGAAGGGATCGCCCACATAGCCGCCCGGCTGAATGTGGATCTCGTGGGAAGCGTATTCCGGGACCTTGAACCCGGGGTCCAGCGTCACCGAACCCGGGCCGGCCTTGTCGGCGGCGTCCAGCTCGGCCATGTAAGCATCGGCATTGGCGTGGAATTCGTCCTGAATCAGCTTCCAGCAGTGCTGCTGACCGGTGATCCAGTAGCGAACGCTGGCGCCCACTATCGGGTCGCCCTCCAGGGCCGCCTGGACCTGTTCCAGCGGAACGTCGCCCTCGGGATCAATCCCCTTCGCCTTGAAGATGGCGTTTGCCCGTTCCTGCGCGGCCCTGCCCAGCGGTCCCTGGGCCCAGGCCCTGAAACCGGTCAGGAATTCGTGCCGGCTTTCCAGGTCGAGGCTGGGCAGGCGCTCCTGCATGCCGACGGTGCCGCGCGGCTCCACGTCGTACGGCAGCGAAGGCTGAGGGGCCGTGGAGGCACGCGCCCTGCGCGTAGCCACCGTGGCGGAAAAGGCCGCGGCCATGGACCCCAGTATCGTGCGTCGGTTCATCATGAGGCCTCACCTCCCTGCCCGGGAGCGGGCGCTTCCTGCCCCCTCCGGGGCGGATGGTCCGTGTCGGACTTGATGAAATCGACCGTGTAACCGGGATTGTCGGTCATTTGAACCCCTCCCACTCCACTGAGCGAGTATACAGGCGTGACAGGGCACTAGTCGCAACGCTGCGCGTATTCCTGTTCCTTCAGTCGCCAGGTGACTTCGCCTTCCGCGCCTGGCGCCGCAGAGGACATGACGCTTCCTTCACTCTCCAGGTGGCAAAGCAGGCCTTCGACGACAGCGTAGGGCGGGCTTCCAAAGTTCTCGTCCAGTCCCATCCGCTCGTGAACTTCCGCGGCAGTAAGCCCGGCCGGCTGCCCATGGGAATGAAACAACACGTCCAGGATCGCTTCGTTCATGTGCGAAAGGCCGATCCGGGTCAGGTGCCTGATTCTTCCTGCGATGGTCAAGACATTCCTCCTGAGCGGACTGCGGCCGCAAGCGCCTTGCCGCTCCGATCAGAGCCGGCAATGGGGAAATGGCGCGCCCGGAGAGATTCGAACTCCCGACCTTCTGGTTCGTAGCCAGATGCTCTATCCAGGCTAAGCTACGGGCGCGCAGCCGCGCATTATATTAGGCTGCGGGCGTCGGTCTCGGCGCCGGTTCGCGCTGACCCGGGGCGCAGGTAGATCCCCTCGCCGTAGAAGCGCTCCAGCGAGGCCTTCATCGCGGCGAAATTCGCATACGGGTTGTCCTGGGGATCGCCGGCCCACAGATCGGCGGGCAGGCCGTGGCCCTTCTCGTACCAGTCCACGTAGCTGCGCGGCTCGTCCCAGACCGCCAGGTTGGCCGTGGCATTGGCGCGATAGCGTCGCAGCTCGGCCAGGTCCAGATTGGCCTGAAAGCTCACCTTGCCCGAGGTGTCGGCTTCGCCCAACAAGCGGCCGTCGTAGCCGATGATGCGCGTGTAGCCGCGCAGGAAGGTGCCCGGATGCACGGCTTGCGGGTCGAAATACTCGCCGCCCGGGCGCGGCGCGAGGATGTAGGCGCCGTTGTCGTGGGCCCGGGTCATGCGGCACTCCTCCCACGGCCGGCGGCCCGCGCCGTGCGGGTCGGAAGTGCAGTGAATGATCACTTCCGCTCCGCGTTTCGCCAGCATGTGCGCGGTCTCCGGCACCGTGTGGTCGAAACACACCATGGCGGCAAGCTTGCCCAGCGGCGTGTCCACCACCGGGAAGAGCGCGTCGTAGCCCAGTTCCTCGACCAGCCGCGAATAGATGCTGCCGGGCGTGGTGTCGGGCAACTGCCCCCAGATATCGGCGCAGTGCAGCTTGCGGTAGTGCAGTATCAGGTCGCCGGAATCGTTGAGGATGAAGGCGGAATTGAACACGCGTTCGGGAAAGCGCGAATCCTTCTCGAATGTCGAGCCGGCCACGTACACGCGGTTCTTCTGCGCGAACTCGCTCAGGACGTCCGTCTCCGGCCCCGGATAGGTGATCGCAATGCGTTCCAGGGTCTTCGGCGTGCGCTTGCCGTAGCCGCCGGAGCCGGTCATGAAAAATTCCGGGAAGCACACCAGCCTTACGTTGGGTATGAAAGCGCTGCGGGCGGCCAGGCCGATGGCCTCGTCGAGATTCCGGCGCAGGACTTCCCCGGGATTCGGCGTGTCCATGTGGATCACGCGAAACTCGTTTTGCACCAGCAGCGCCGAGTACTGGTCCTCGGTCGGCCCGTCAACGCGGTTGGCCTTGGCCTGCGCGGCGATCCTGCGCGCGGCTTCCTGCCGCCAGCCTTCGCGGGTCTCCGGCATCGCCGCAGCTTCGGCCTCATCGGCAAGGGCGGCCTGCCGGTAGCCGGGGGCGTAGAGCATGCTGCGCATGTACACGGGCTGGTTCATGAACAGCGTGGAGCGCTTGCGGCGCAGAAACTCGATGCTGAAGTCGGGCTTGAGGAAACTCTCGCCCTGGCCGGCCTCCTCAACCGTATGCTGGTCGTGCAGGTACAGCCCCGAAGCGCAGGGCAAACGCACGTTCACGTCGCCGCAAAGGCGTGAGTGCGGAGTGGCGACCGCGACGTAGGCGGAGCTTTCGTAGGCGCGCGTGCGGCGCGAGCGCCGGCGGCTGTCGAAACCGGCATCGCGGCGCTCGCGGCAGGGGTTCAGGATCACTTCGGCGCCGTTGTACACAAGCACCCGCGCGTAGTGCGGATACAGGACGTCCTCGCCGGCAAGGATGCCGATGCGTCCGAGCGGCGTTTGAACCACGGGCAGGTCGGCGGGCCTGCCCAGCTCGCAGGCGGTATCGCTGAATCCCTCGAGAATGTCCGGCGTGATCTTCGGGACGCGCAACGCCGTATAGCCGTCCGGGCCGACCACGAACCCCACCGTTTGCGGCTTGTCGGAATGGGCCGCCAGCACTGGCGCCGCGCCGGCAATGTACACCCCGTAGCGTTCGGAAGACGCCCCAATCTCCGCGAGAAGTTCCTGCTCGGGGCGAACCGCATCGGGGGCCGCCTCGCCCAGGGGCAGCAGCAGCAATCCTCCGCTGATGTCGCCGAATTGCAGCGTGGCGGCCTCGCCCAGACTGAGCAGCCGCGCGCCGGCGGTCTCCGTGTGCCAGGGTTCCTGAGTGATGATGAGCATGTGCTTCTCCTGAGAGGGCCGTGTCAGTCCGCGCCAACCGCCCCGAGTTGCGGGATCCTGTGTTCTCCGGTCGCGACGCTGACGTTTTTGGTTTCCATGTAGAAATCGAAGCTGTAGTCGCCGCCGTCGCGGCCGATCCCGCTGGCCTTCATTCCTCCGAAGGGCGTGGGCAGATGGCGCACGTTCTGGGAATTGACCCAGACCATACCCACCTCCAGACCCCTCGTGAGCCGTTCCGCGCGGGCCGAATCGGCGGTCCACAAGTATGCGGCCAGACCGTAAGGCGTGTCATTGGCCTGCGCCAGGGCGTCGTCCTCGTCGGCAAAAGGCAATGCGGTCAATACCGGGCCGAAAATCTCCTCGCGGGCGATGCGCATGTCATTGCTCGCCCCGGTGAACAGGGTCGGCTTGACGAAGTGTCCCGGCCAGGGAAGGTCCGCGCGCTCGCCGCCGGCCGCTATCGTGGCGCCTTCGGCCCGGGCGATCTCGAAGTAGCCCGTTACCTTGGCCAGGTGCTCGGCATGAATCAGAGGCCCGACCTCGGTGTCCGGGTCGAGCGGATGGCCGACCCTGATGGCCCGCGCACGCTCCGCCACGCGTTCGACGAACCGGTCATGGATCGACTGCTGCACCAGCAGGCGGCTGGAGGAGGTGCAGCGCTCGCCGTTCAGGCTGTAGATCATGAACACCACGGCGTCCAGCGCCCGCTCGAGATTGGCGTCGTCGAACACGACGACGGGATTCTTGCCGCCCAGCTCGAAGTGCACCCGCTTGAGCGTGGGCGCGCCCTGGGCCATGATGCGTGCGCCGGTGGCCGACTCGCCCACAAAGGCGACGGCCCTGATGGCATCGTGCTCGGTCAGTGCCTTGCCCGCCTGCTCGCCGATTCCCTGCACCGTATTCAGGACGCCCGGCGGCAGCCCCGCCTCGGCGCATATTTCAGCCAGAAGTTGCGCTGTAAGCGGGCTCCATTCCGCCGGCTTGTGCACCACCGTGCAGCCGGCCGCGAGGGCCGGCGCGATCTTCCAGGTGGCCAGCATGAAGGGGGTGTTCCAGGGCGTGATGACGCCCACCGGGCCGATGGGCTGGCGCATCGTGTAGTTGTCATGCTCGCCGGCCGGCAGCGACCGGCCGCGGCGCGCATCGGGGGCGCGGTCGGCGAAAAACCGGAAATTCGTGGCGGCGCGCACTGCGGCGCCGGCGGTGAAGCGCAGCGCCTGGCCGGTGTCCATCGATTCGACCAGGGCGATCTCGTCGGCGCGCGCTTCGATCGCATCGGCGATTCCGTGCAGCAGCGCGCCGCGCCGCTCGCCCGGCACGGCGGCCCAGCCTGCAAATGCTTGGCGGGCGGCGGCACAGGCCGCGTCGATGTCCGCTTCATTGCCGGCGGCTACCCGATTGATCAGCGAGCCGTCCGCCGGGCAATGATTGCGGAAGGTTTCGCCGGAATCGCCCGCGCAGGCCTTGCCGCCTATGAAATGGCCAAGCGTGCCGGCGGAAAATCGTTCCAGGTACGAGCACGCGCGACTAGCGTTGTCTTCAAAGGCGGTCGGCACTTCAGGCAATCCCGGGATGGGTGGACGATATTATCCGCCGCGAAACGGATCGCGCGCCAGTCTCGTCACATTCTTCTGCCATCCCCGCGGAAGCATGCGCCCCCTGAGCGCCCGCTTGCCCAGGTAGCCCTCCAGCGTCTGGCCGCGCAGCGTCATCCTGCGCTCGCCGCAATGCACGATCAGACGGTCGCGCAGCCCGATGACCGTCGCGGCGGCCATTCGTTCACTCTTCTTCAGTCCAATCAGCAGCACGCCCCGGCCGGACGCGGCCTCCGGCATTTCCTCCACGGGGAACAGCAGCAGTCGCCCGTCCCCGGATACGGCTGCCACACGGCTGTCGGACTCCAGCGCCGGGACCGGCATCAGCGGACGGGAATCCTCAGGCAGGTTAAGAAACGCCTTCCCCGAACGCGAACGTGTGAACAGCTTGCCGGTATTGGCCACAAAACCGTGGCCACGGGTTCCGCAAACCAGCCAGCGCGACTGCGGATCGCCCCCGAGCACGCCGACAAAGCGGGCCCCGTCGGCCACACTGAAACGGCTGGACAGCGGTTCCCCGTGAGTGCGGGCCGACGGAAGGCTGTGCGCCGGCAGCGTATAGACGCGCCCCTCGTTACTCAGGAACACGACCAGCTGGTTCGACTTGCACGGCAGATCGCAGAGCAGCTCGTCGCCGGGACGGAAACTCAGGGACGCGCTGTCGAGTTCATGGCCCTTGCCGGTCCGTGCGAAACCGTGGCGCGACAGCACGACCGTCACGGGCTCGGCCGGCGTTACGTCCTCGTCCTGAAAGGCGGCAGCCGGCGGGGCGCTGTCCACGATCCGCGTGCGGCGCTCGTCGCCGTGCGTCTCGGCCAGCTTCCGGAACTCGTCGATCATGAGTCCGTCGAACTTCGACTTGTCGGCAAGTGTGGTGCGCAGCTCTTCGCGTTCGGCCTCGAGTTCGTCCTGTTCCGCCAGCAGCTTTTCCTCCTCGATGCGGGCGAGGTTGCGCAAGCGAATGTTGAGGATGCCCTCGGCCTGTTCCCTGCTCAGCTTGAAGCGCTCCATCAGCCGGTCCCCGGGATTCTCCTCGTAGCGCACGATGCGGATGACCTCGTCCAGGTTGAGGTAGGCGATCATCAGGCCTTCCAGCACGTGCAACCGTATGGAAACCTGGTCTTCGCGATGCTTCAGCCGCCGGCGCAGCGTGGCGCGCCGGAACTTCAGCCATTCCGCCAGCATGTCGCGCAGGTCGCGCACCCGCGGGCGCCCGTCCTCGCCGATCACGTTCATGTTCACCCGCAGGGACCTTTCCAGGTCGGTGGTGGCGAACAGGTGCGCCATCAGCGCTTCCGCGTCGACGCGCGCGGAACGGGGCACCAGCACCAGGCGCACGGGGTTCTCATGGTCGCTCTCGTCGCGCAGGTTCTCCAGCATCGGCAGGCGTTTGGCGCGCATCTGTTTCGCGATCTGCTCCAGCACGCGGCTGCCGGACACCTGCCAGGGCAATTCGTGGACCACCACGGCGCCTTCCTCGCGCTTCCAGGCCGCGCGCACCCGCAGCACGCCCTGCCCTTTGCGGTAGATTTCACCAATCTCCGCCGCCGGCGTGATCAGCTCTCCGCCGGTGGGGAAATCAGGCCCCGGGATCAGACCCAGCAGCGTGTCGTAATGCAGCTTCGGGCGGGCGGCGATCCGCTCCAGCGCCACCGCCAGTTCCCGCAGGTTGTGCGGCGGGATATCGGTGGACATGCCCACCGCAATGCCCGAGGAACCGTTAATCAGCACGTTGGGCAACTGGGCCGGCAGGAGTTCCGGCTCCTTCAGCGTGCCGTCGAAGTTGTCGGCCCATTCCACCGTGCCCTGGCCAAGCTCCGCCAGCAGCGTCTGCGCATAGGCCGTAAGGCGCGCCTCCGTGTAACGCATGGCCGCGAAGGACTTGGGGTCGTCGACCGCGCCGAAGTTGCCGTGGCCGTCCACCAGCGGGTGGCGATAGGCGAATGGCTGGGCCAGGTGCACCATGGCCTCGTAGCAGGCCGAATCGCCGTGCGGGTGGAACTTGCCGATTACGTCGCCGATGGTGCGGGCGCTCTTGCGCGGCTTGGCCGTGGCCGCCAGGCCCAGTTCGCTCATCGCGTAGACGATGCGCCGCTGCACGGGCTTGAGGCCGTCGGCCAGATGCGGCAGCGCCCGGTCCAGGATGACGTACATGGAGTAATCCAGGTACGCCTGCTCGGCGTACTCGGCCAGCGGCCGCGTCTCCGCATTCTCGCGCGGCACCAGGGTGAGTTGCGGGCCGCCCATCAGCCGGCGGCGAGATCGCCCTTGTCTTCCAGCCAGGCGCGCCGGTCCGGAGCCCGTTTCCTGGCCAGCAGCATGTCCAGCACCGCAAAGGCGTCGTCTCCCGCACCCATCTCGAGCCGGATCAGGCGGCGGGTATCGGGCTCCATGGCGGTTTCGCGAAGCTGTTTCGCGCTCATTTCGCCCAGGCCCTTGAAGCGCGTGACCGACACCTTGCGCTTTCCGAACCGGCGCAGCATCGCGTCGCGCTCCTCGTCGCTCAGCGCGTAGTGGGTTTCCTTGCCCACGTCCAGGCGGTACAGCGGGGGCATGACCACGTAAACGTGGCCCTGGCGCACCAGTTCCGGGAAATGCCGCGCAAACAGGGCGCAGATGAGTGTGGCGATATGCCGGCCGTCCGAGTCGGCGTCGGCGAGAATGCAAACCTTGCGATAGCGCAGATTGCCCAGGTCGCTGTCGCCCGCCTCGATCCCGAGCGCGACGGCAATGTCATGGACCTCCTGTGACGAGTTCAGATCCGCCGAATCCACTTCCCAGGTATTCAGGATCTTCCCGCGCAGAGGCAGTATGGCCTGGTATTCACGGTGCCGTGCCTGGCGGGCGGAGCCGCCGGCCGAGTCTCCCTCGACCAGAAATATCTCGCACTCGTCCGGCACCGTGCTGGCGCAGTCGGCCAGTTTGCCCGGCAGCGCCGGCCCGGAAACCGGCGTGCGCCGGGGTGTCTTGCGGGCGGCCTTGAGCCGCCGCTGGGCCGCCGCGATCGCCTGCCTGGCAATCCGTTCCCCCAGTTCGGAGTGCTGATTGAGCCACAGCGCCATGCGGCCGCGCACCGCTTCGGCCACGAATCCCGCGCAGTCCCGCGACGCCAGCGACTCCTTCATCTGCCCGGAGAACTGCGGTTCGGCGAGCTTCACCGAAAGCACGAAATTCACGCCGTCCCACACGTCCGGCGGCGAGATCTTCAGGTCGCGCGGCAACAGCTTGTGGAATTCGCAGAACTCGCGCAATCCCTCGGTCAGCCCGGTGCGCAGGCCGTTGACGTGCGTGCCGTGACGCGGCGTGGGCACCAGGTTGACGTAGCTCTCCTCCACCCGCTTGGAACCGTCTTCGGCCCAATGGACCACGCAATCGAGCGTTCGTTCCTCGTCATCGAGCTGTGAAAACCGCAGCGGTTCATCCGGCAGCCGTTCGCCGTCGCCGGATTCTTCCTGCAGATATTGCGACAGCCCATCTTCATAACGCCATTCATCCTTCTCGCCATCCGTCTCGGTTGTCAGCGATACGCTCAGCCCCGGGCAAAGCAGCGCCTTGGCGCGCAGGACGCGCTTGAGCGAGGGCAGGTGAAAGCGGGTCCCGGAGAAATACCGGGGATCCGGCCAGAACCTGATCCAGGTGCCGGTGCTGGTCTTTCCGACTGTCTCTACGGCTTCCAGCGCCCGCTGGGTCTCTCCGCCGGCGAATTCCATGCGCCACTCGCCGCCGTCGCGCCGGACCCGCACCTTGAGCTGCGTGGACAGCGCGTTGACTACCGACACGCCCACCCCGTGCAGCCCGCCCGAGTAACGGTACTGATGGCGCGAGAACTTTGCCCCCGCGTGCAGGCGCGTAAGGATCAGTTCCACCCCCGTGAGGCCGGTTTCCTCGTGAACATCCACCGGCATTCCTCTGCCGTCGTCCTCGACCGACAGCGAACCGTCCTCATGCAGCGTGACGTCGATTCGCTTGCAGTGCCCGGTCAGCGCCTCGTCGACGCTGTTGTCGATGACCTCGTGGGCCAGGTAGTTCGGGCGCGCGGTGTCGGTGAACATCCCCGGACGGCGGCGAACGGGGTCAAGGCCGCTGAGGACTTCAATGTCGTCAGCGCGGTAGGCGGCCTTCATGCTGGTGCTAGACTGCCGGCCTCATGCTCACGACACGAGTGCTATGCCGCGGTCGCTGCGTTCACTCAAGGTCGTAGCGATCCAGATTCATCACCTTGTTCCAGGCAGCCACGAAGTCGCTTGCGAACTTCTCCTGCGAGTCATCGCATCCATAGACTTCCGCAATGGCCCGGAGCTCCGAGCTCCAACCGAAGACGAGGTCCACCCGGGTGCCGGTCCACCTGACTTCTCCGGTCGCGCGGTCGCTTCCCTGGAAAATGTCTTCCGATGCGGCCGACGCCTCCCACTGTGTGTTCACGTCGAGCAGATTCACAAAGAAGTCATTGCTCAGGGCGCCGGGGCGATCCGTGAGCACGCCATGCTGCGACTGCCCGGTATTCGCGCCCAGCACGCGCAGGCCGCCAACCAGCGCCGTCATCTCCGGAGCGGTCAGCGTCAGCATGAAGGCCCGTTCCACCAGCTGCGCTTCCGCCGATTCCTGGTGCCCGCCCTGGAGATAGTTCCGGAACCCGTCCGCCCTGGGTTCCAGCACCGCGAATGACTCCGCGTCCGTCCATTCCTCGGACGCGTCCGTGCGCCCGGGCGAGAACGGCACCTCGACGCCGTGTCCGGCGTTCCTTGCCGCCTGTTCGACGCCCGCGCACCCGGCCAACACGATGAGGTCGGCCAGAGAGACTCTCTTCCCGCCGGATTGCGACGCGTTGAACTCCGACTGGACCTGCTCCAGGATCTGCAACACGCTCGCCAGCGAGGCCGGGTCGTTCACTTCCCAGTCCCGTTGCGGCGCGAGGCGGATGCGGGCGCCGTTCGCCCCTCCGCGTTTGTCGGTGCCGCGGAACGTTGCCGCCGAGGCCCAGGCCGTCGAGACCAGTTGGGAAACCGACAGGCCCGTGTCCAGAACCCTTGATTTCAGGTCCGCGATATCCTGCTCGCCGATCAGCTCGTGGTCGACGTCGGGGACCGGGTCCTGCCACAACTGCGGCTCCGTGGGAACCAGCGGTCCGAGGTACCGGCTGCTCGGTCCCATGTCGCGATGCAGCAACTTGAACCACGCCTTGGCGAAGGCGTCCGAAAGATCGTCCGGATTTTCGAGGAAGCGCTTCGAAATCGACGCGTAGTCCGGATCCATCCTCAGTGAGAGGTCCGTCGTGAGCATCATGGGGGCGTGCTTCTTCGAGGGATCGTGCGCATCCGGCACGGTGGCCACATCCGAAGCGTTCTCGGGCTCGTACTGCGATGCGCCGGCCGGGCTCTTCGTCAACTTCCAGTCGTACTGGTGCAGGTTCTCCATGAAGTTGTTGTCCCACTTCACGGGGTTTTCGGTCCAGGCGCCTTCCAGGCCGCTGGTGATCGTATCGCCGCCTTTCCCGCTGCCGAAGCTGCTCGTCCAGCCGAAGCCCTGCTGCTCGATAGCGGCGCCCTCGGGTTCGGCGCCGACGTGACTGTCGGGGGCCGCGCCATGCGCTTTTCCGAAGGTGTGCCCGCCGGCAATAAGCGCAACCGTTTCCTCGTCGTTCATCGCCATGAGCTTGAACGTAGTGCGAATGTTCCGGGCCGCCGCGCACGGGTCCGGCTTGCCGCCGGGCCCTTCCGGGTTCACGTAGATCAATCCCATGTGGTCGGCGCCCAGGCGCTCATCGAGATCTCCGTCTTCGCTGTGGCGCTCGTCGGCAAGCCACTCGTCCTCGGCGCCCCAGTCGGTCTCGTCGGCCTCCCAGACGTCCGGGCGCCCGAAGGCGAAACCAAAGGTCTTGAAGCCCATCGACTCCAGGGCGCAATTGCCGGCGAAGAGCATCAGGTCGGCCCACGATAGCTTGCGGCCGTACTTCTGCTTGATCGGCCAGAGCAGGCGGCGGGCCTTGTCCAGGTTCGCGTTGTCGGGCCAGCTGTTCAGCGGCGCGAAGCGATGGTCGCCGGAACCGCCGCCGCCGCGGCCGTCGCTGATGCGATAGGTGCCGGCGGCGTGCCAGGTCATGCGGATGAAGAGCGGTCCGTAGTGACCGTAATCGGCCGGCCACCAGTCCTGCGAGGTGGTCATTACTTCTTCGATGTCCTGCTTCAGCGCATCCACGTCAAGGGTCTTGACCGCTTCGGCGTAGTTGAAATCCGTGCCCATGGGATCCGACGCGGGAGAATTTTCGCGAAGAATCTTCAGGCTCAGCTGATTCGGCCACCAGTCCTGGTTCGAAGTCATCTCATCTTTCCTATGGCAATTTCGCGTGTAGGTCGCGCCCCTCGAAAACCGAAGCGCGACCTCGATATTCTAGCCTCAATCTTCACCTGTTGAAGACCCGCAGATTGATACGGCGGAGGTCCCGATCGGCGACCGCAAACCCTGCACGCGGCTAAAATGCAAACATGGAGGTCAAGCCCGAATGAGTGAAGAGAAACCGGCCGAGGGCGTTCAGGGCCTGGAGCAGGCGCTGAAAGACCTGGAACAGATCGTCGTCAACCTGGAAAAAGGCGACCTGCCCCTGGCCGAAGCGATCAGGCAGTTCGAGCGCGGCGTGGAATTGACGCGCCGCTGCCAGGTAGTGCTCAAGGAAGCCGAACAAAAGGTCCAGGTCCTAAGCGAAGGAATGTTCGAAGATGTTGACCCGCTGACGCTTAAGAAACCGGGCGGCGAAAACGGCGGAGGCGGATCACTCCCTCTCTGAGCCGGCCGCGACCGCCTCGACAGCTTCCATTACCCGCAGCAGGTTCCCGCCCCACAGTTTGGCGATCTCCTCTTCGGAGTAACCGCGCCGCACCAGTTCAACCGTTACGTTCAGCGTCTCGCCGGCGTTGTCCCAGCCCTCGATCCCGCCGCCGCCGTTGAAGTCGGACGAGATCCCCACGTGGTCGATCCCGATCAGCCCGACCGCATAGTCGATGTGATCGGCGAGATGCTTCACCGTCGCACGGGGCGGCATCCGGATAATCTCACTGAGGCGCGAGTAGTAGGTTTCACGCTGCTCGGCGGGCATGCGGGCAAAGTCGGCGGCATTCCCGAGATTCATGTCCCGGTAGAGGGCGCCCATGGCCGCGGTCTTCTCCGGCGGCGTGGCGCGCAGGTACGAATCGAAGGCCACGATCTGCGCCACGCCGCCCTTGTCCCGCATCGCCAGGAGCGCTTCATCGCTCAGGTTGCGCGCATGCGGGAAGGCGCCCCTGGCGGCCGAGTGCGAGGCGATCACCGGCGCCTCGGACGCTTCGATCGCATCCATCGCCGTGGCTTCGGAGGAGTGGGATATGTCCACCATCATTCCCAGCTCGTTGGCGCGCCGGACCACCGCGCGGCCGAACGCGCTCAATCCGCCATGTTCGGCCCCGGAACTGTCCAGCGCCAGGTTGGGGACGGCGGAATCGCCGATGTCGTTGTGGCCGTTGTGCAGCAGTCCCAGGTAGCGCGCACCGAACCCGAACTGGACGTCCAGCAGGTCCAGGTTGCGGCCGATGGAAAAACCATTCTCGATACCGATGAGGGCAACCCGGCGACCCTCGGCGTTGATGCGCCGGACGTCCGCGGCGGTCAGCGCCAGTCCGATCCGGTCCGGGTAGTCAATGTCGGTCATCTTGCGGATAGCGGAGTACTTGACGAAAGCGTCGGCCAGGGCGCGCGCATAGTTCGCCGGCGTGCGTTCCCGTTGCATTACGAAAATGATGAAGAACGCCGCATCCAGGCCGCCGCTTTCCATCCCCGGAAGATCGACCTGCTGGCCGGGCGGTCTGGCTTGCGCCGGATCGTACGCCTCGGTCCCGAAGTCGGGCGGGATGTCCACGTGCGTGTCGATCGTGATGATCCGCTCATGGATGGCCCCGGCGCGGGCCAAAAGCTCCGTTTCCGCTTCCGCGATTGCCGCATCGGCGGGTAAGGTTCCAAGCAGGATTGCCGCCATCGTTGCGCTTGCCTCTTTCATGAATTCCGCCGACATTCTCCTTCGCAAGAGTGCGTAAGAGAATACAGTAACGCAAGCTCATGCATGCGATCGATTTCGCTTTCGAACACCCGTTCTCAGGCAAGTTCAGCGGGAGACGGGTGATGGCGGCCGACCTTTCCCGCCACAGATCCGGGGCGGGTTTTCTGTTTTCGGATGTTGGTGTACTATCGTGGAGTTCGTGTTAGTGCACCAAGACGGGGGCTCGTAATGAAACGAGTAGCAATTTCTGCTTTTCTGCTGTGTTCTTTGGCGATTACCGGGCCGGTAACCGCCCAGGAAGAGGAATCCGCTCCGGCCGCATCCGCCGTGATAGACGAGATCGTGGTCACCGGCACCCGCCGCGCAGATCGCACGGTAACGGAGTCGCTTTCGCCAATCGACGTGATCTCGAGCGAGGACCTGGAAAAGCAGGGATACTCCGAGATGGACGACCTGCTGCGCACCAACGTGCCTTCGTACCAGGTCAACAGCCATCCCATCGACGACGCCGGCACGCTTGTGCGTCCCGCCAAGCTGCGCGGACTGGCCCCGGACCAGACGCTGATACTGGTTAACGGTCAGCGGCGCCACCGCTCGGCGGTCATCAACTTCATCTCGGACGGCCTGACGCAGGGCGTCCAGGGTCCGGACCTGTCGGCGATTCCATCGGCCGCCGTGTCGCGCGTGGAGGTGCTCAGGGACGGGGCCGCCGCGCAATACGGGTCCGACGCCATTGCCGGAGTCATCAACTTCATCCTGAAGGAAGATCCTTCGGGCGGCTCGCTGGAAGCGAGTTACGGAAGCACGCAGGAAAGTGACGGTGAAACTCTCCATTTCAAGGCCAACGTCGGCCTGCCGCTTACCAATGACGGATTCGTGAATATCACCGCGGAATACCTGGAGCAGGACGAGACGATACGCAGCGTGCTGCGCGACGACGTGGAAGAACTGATCGCAAAGCGCGAGCTGGTGGGAATTGATACAAGCGGCCTGGGCGACCAGACGCAGATCTGGGGCAGCCCGATCATTCACGACTCCCTCAACGTGCTGGTCAATGCCGGCGTGCAGATAAGCCCCCTCTCACGGCTGTACGCTTTTGCCAGTACCTCCGAACGCGATGTGGAAGGCGGCTTCTACTTCCGCAACCCCGACACGCGCAACGGCGTGTTCCGTTCCGGCTCCGGCCAACCGCGCCTGGTGGGCGCACTGAACGAGGCGACCTGGCTGAGCGGTTCCTGCGCTCAATACAGACAACTCGCGGCCAGTTCTTCGGATGGCGCCGCCGCGGTGCAGGCCGATTTCGACAACCTGGCCGCCCTGGCCGCCGACCCCAATTGCTACTCCCGCAACGCGGAGTACCCCAACGGCTTCACGCCGCGCTTCGGCGGAATCATGAGCGACTACAGCATTGCGGGAGGGCTTGAGGGCGAGTTCAACTCGGGATTGCGCTATGACCTGAGCGTCTATCAGGGCGAAAACGAGGCCGATTTCTACATTTTCAACACGGTCAACTCCGCGCGCGGCCCGGATCAGCCTGCGAATGCTTTTTTCGATCCGGGCACTTATGTCCAGAGCGAGTCCAGCGTCCAGGCCGATTTCGCCTACATGTTTGACGCGGGCTTTCTCGATGAGCCGCTGCACGTGGCCTTCGGGGCGGAGTGGCGCGAGGAAACCTTCGAGGTTCAGGCGGGCGACATGTACGCCATAGGATCGGGCAACTCCAAGACCTGCGGCGAACGGCTGACGGCTTTGGAAAACGGCATGACCCCGCAGCGAACATCGGCCTGCACCACCGAGGAACTCTTGAATCTGGCCGGCTTTACGCCCGCTTCCAATGGCTTTTCGGGTTTCTCGCCGCAGGTGGCGGGAGAATGGAGCCGCGCCAACACGTCGGTATACGTCGATGTGGAGACGGACCTGAGTGACTCCCTGAGCCTGGGCGGCGCGGTGCGCTTCGAGGACTACGACGATTTCGGCAGCACCACCAACGGCAAGCTCGCCGCCCGCCTGCAGCTCAGCGACACGGTGGCGCTGCGCGGCACCATCCAGACCGGCTTCCGCGCGCCGACGCCCGGCCAGTCCAATGTAAGCAACGTCAGCACGGTGTACAACGCCGATCTTCGGGACCTGGTCGAGCAGGGACTCACCCCGCCCACCGATCCGGTGGCGATGTTCTACGGCGGGCAGCCTCTGCAACCGGAAGAGTCCACCGCCTACACGTTTGGCCTCAACTGGACTGCGTATAACGGCCTGAACCTGACGCTGGATGTGTTCCGCATCGAGGTTGATGACCGTCTCGCTCCATCCAGCGAGTTTTCGCTCAGCCAGGCCGACGTGGACGAACTGGACCGCCTCGGCATTGCGGGAGTGACCGAAGGCAGCTCCCTGACGTACTACACCAATTCATGGGAAACCGAAACCACCGGCCTGGAAGTGGTGGCCTCCTGGAGCATGGGCCTGGGGTTGCCCGGCGGCGAAACCGATTTCACCGTGGCCTCCAGTTTTATCGAGACCGAAGTGGTGGGATTTGACGCCGGCACCCTGGATGCGCGCCGCGTGTTCAATATCGAGAACCTGCTGCCGAATACACGCACCGTGGTCACGGCCAATCATTACTTCGGCAACTGGCGCTTTACAGGCCGGCTGAGCTATTGGGGCGCCTGGGAGGCGTTGGATTCGGGCCGCCCGACGGCCGACGAGTATGGGGGCAACGCGCTGTTTGACCTCGAAGCCGCCTACTCGCTGGACAACGGCCTGACGTTCTTGATTGCCGGACAGAATATCTTTGACGCGTACCCGGACGAGCATCCGCGCGGCCGTACCGACAGCGGCCAGGGATACCACGAGCATTCGCCTTTCGGCTTCAACGGCGGTTATTGGTACCTGCGCCTGCGCTACGACTTCTGATCGCGGACCTGCCGGGAGCTACACCACGATTACGCGGTCGCCGGTGTCGTTGATCTGAACGCCGCCGTCGGCGGTGATCAGCGTGAGGTCCTCCAGGTGGGCGGAGCCGCCCAGTCCCACGTTGCGCACCGGGCAGTCCACGCTGATGATCATGTTCTCGGCCAGCACCACGTCTTCCTTGACGTAAAAGGGACTGTCGGCGCGCCCGGGGTCGTCGGTGTGCATCAGCCCCACGCTGTGCGGCGTGAAGGCCACGTCCAGGTCATAACCGCCTTTCTTCAGGGCTTCCACGCCGATGGCGCGAATCTCCGAGTAGCGCAGTCCGGGCCTTAGGGCTTCCATGATTGCGTCCCAGCCCAGCGCGATCGCGTCGGTGGCGTATTTCATCGAACGCGAAGGTTCGCCGAGGAATACCGTTCGGCCGTAGTCGCCGTGGTAATGAAAGCCGTGGCTCACGCAGTCGATCTGAAACGCCTGTCCTTCCCTGAACTCGCCGTCGCCGGTCTCCGCGCCGATCGTGTCCACCTGCATGAACACCCCCAGGTTGCCGCGTTTTGCCGCCTCCGAGTAAAACGCCGCGCGCAGTTCCTGGTAGGTTGCCCCTGCTCGCGCCGCTTTCGCTGCCGCGAGCGCGGCCTCGGCATTGGCCTGGGCTGAAAACGCCATCAGCTCGATTTCCCGCGGCGACTTGATCGCCCGGATCCGGCGCAGGGCCCGGTCGGCGTAAACCGGAACCGCGTCCAGCCCGGCGGTCTCGAATATCGCGTTAACGACCAGGTGGTCCACACCGATGCGGCCGCGATCCAGACCCATTCCCTTGACGGCATTGACCAGCGCCCAGCGCGCATCGGCGCTTAGCTTGTGCTCCGACAGGGCGGCGTCCAGGGTGCTGCGGCGGTGCAGCTCGATCTCCCTCAATTCCACCTGGCCCTTGTCCTCGAAGATATACGCCGGGTTGGCGGGAGGCTCACCATCCGGCGCAACGGCCTCGCTGGCGGCCTGCAGGCGCCGGTCCCAGCCGGTAAACAGCCAGGTCTGCAGGGGAAAGTCGAAGTGGCCGTCCGAATAGGTGTAGTAGTAGATGAACTGCATCATCACCAGGCCGGGGGCCTGGCGCCGGTCCTTCGAAAGCAGCGCGTACGCGGGCGCCGGGTAGCCCATCTTGGCCAGCGACCCCCAGTGCCCCGTGAGATGGAAGACGTTGATCGGCTCTGCCAGGACCAGCCCGTCCAGCTGCTCCTCTTCCATCACCCGGTAGGCCTGCTCCAGGTTCATGAGCGGCCCGGCCCGAACGCGCTCGACACGCTCGGACAGGTTGTTCGGCGTCAGTTCCGCCGCCGCTGCCGGACCCGGGGCGGCCAGGGCCGCAACGGCGCCCGCCGCTCCAGCCGCGCCGATTCCGGTTTTGAGCACATCGCGCCGAGAAATCATGCTTTACCCCCTGTTTCACGCACATCCCATGGACGAGGATGCGAACTCCAATGCTTCATCGAACATATCACAGCCACAGGTTCCGGATACTTGACATCAGCAGCTTGCTCATGTTCTCCTTGCCGGTGTGTTTGGCTACTTCGTAACTCGTTTTGAGTAGCGACGATATTCCACTACCAGCCCTTCTGGGCATTTTCTTTTTGTTGCTGGCCCTGTCGGCCTTTTTCTCCGGCACCGAAACCGCGCTCATGCGGATCAATCGGTACAAGCTCAGGCACCGTGCCCGCGAGGGCCACCGCGGCGCGCAACTGGCGGACAGGCTGCTGGCCCGTCCCGACCGCTTGATCAGCCTGATCCTGTTCGGCAACAACCTGACCCATTTCTACGCCGCGTTCATCTGGACGTTGCTTGCGCTGCGCGTGGGCGGTGTGATGGGAGCAATAGCCGGAACCATCCTGCTGACGCTGATCGTGCTGATCTTCGCGGAGGTCGCGCCCAAGACCTGGGCCGCGGCGCGCCCGGAAAAACTGGCGCTTGTGGCCAGCCGCGTGTACTACCCGCTTCAGAAAATCACCTGGCCGATCATCTGGGCGATCAACCTGGTTGCCGGGTTACTGGTGCGGCTGACGGGCGTGCGCCCGGACAAGGACGACGAGCAGGATCTCACCGTGGCGGAACTTCGCACGCTGGTGGTCGAATCCGGCGGACGAATCCCCAGCCGGCGGCGGCAGATGCTGCTGGCGGTGCTCGAGCTCGAAGCGCTGACGATTGAAGACATCATGACGCCGCGCGGCGAGATCGAGGCGATCAACCTGGACGAGGAATGGCCCGAGATCATCCGGCAGTTGCGCGCCGGCGCCCACTCGGTGTTGCCCTGCTATCGCGGTCAGCTCGACAACGTGGCGGGCATGCTGCATGTGCGCAAGCTGCTCCAGGCGAACGGCTCGAACGGGCTGAACCGGCGCCGGCTGGAAGCGTCGATCGAAACGCCCCACTACGTGTTCGAGCACACCTCGCTGACCCGGCTGTTTTCCGATTTCCACCGCGGCTCCGGCGCCACCTCGCTGGTGGTGGACGAGTACGGCGACATCCAGGGCCTGGTCAGCGTGCAGGACCTGCTGCACGAGATTTCCGGCGGCATGATCGGCGACAGTTCCCAGGAAGCGGAGGAGGACGAGGTTCAGCCGGACGGTAACGGAGGCTGGCTGGTGGACGCAGGCGCCAACATACGGCTGCTCAACCGGCGCATGAGCTGGCGCCTGCCGACATACGGCCCAAAAACGCTCAATGGCCTGATCCTGGATAAATTGGGTACCATTCCGCAACAGGGACAACGCCTGGAGTTGGGCGGTTTCCCCATGGAAGTGCTGGAAACCTCCGAGAACGCCGTCGACCGCGTGCGCGTCATGCAGGCCGCGGCGCAGGCCGGTCCCACGCCATCCGCCACGCAAACCGGAATCTAGAAATGCTCGCTATCCTCTCCCCCGCCAAGTCACTGGATTTTGAATCGCGCCTGCCGCGCGGCCGCCACAGCGTCCCGGACTTCCTCGACGATTCCGCCCAACTCGTGGAGCGCCTGCGCGAATTCAGGGCTCCTGAACTCTCGCGCATGATGGGCATCAGCGACAAGCTGGCGGAATTGAACGTCGATCGCTATTCGGCCTGGAAGGAGCCGTTCAGCCGCAGGAACGCCCGGCCGGCGGTACTGGCGTTCAACGGCGACGCCTACCAGGGCCTGCGCGCGTGGGAATTCACCGGACGCGATCTTGGCTGGGCGCAGCGGCACCTGCGCATTCTTTCCGGCCTGCACGGAGTCCTGCGGCCGTTGGACCTGATTCAGCCGTACCGGCTGGAAATGTCCACGCCACTGGGCACGGCGGCCGGATCCAATCTCTATGACTTCTGGGGCGACCGCCTGACCGTATCCGTTCGGGAAGCGGTGGCGGCCAGCGGCACGCCGGTGCTGGTCAACCTGGCATCCCAGGAGTATTTCAGCGCGCTCGATCTTTCCGACGTGGGCGCACGGGTCTTAACGCCGCGCTTCCTGGACTTCAGGAGCGGCAAGTACCGTTTCGTGAGCTTCCTCGGCAAACGGGCGCGGGGGATGATGGCGCGCTTCATCATCGAGCGGCGGATGCGCTTCGCCAAGGGCCTGCTGGCGTTTTCCGAGGCCGGATACCGCTACGACCCCGAGCGCTCGACCCGCGACCAGCCGACCTTCATCCGCGACCCGCTCTAGTCCGGGGCACGCTCCCATGCGGCCACCGATCACGTTGATATGCGCCATGTTGGCGGTACTTCTCGCGCCTTGTCACACAGGCAGCGCAGCCGATGAGGCGCAAGCCGGCGCCGAATCCGGCGCCGCTGCCGCGATCGCGGCCGCAATCGAGGATCCGCTCCGATTGCAGGCCGATCGGGCCCGGGACGCCGGCCGCAAGCCCGAAGCCATCCTGGCCTTCGCCGGTTTGCGTCCAGGCATGACCGTCCTGGATATGTTCTCCGGCGGCGGTTACTACACCCAACTCGCGGCTTCCGTCGTCGGCCCCACAGGACGGGTCGTTGCACATAACAATACGCCTTACGCCACGATAGCCCGCGCACAGATCGAGCAGCGCTACGCGGATGGCCGATTGCCGACGGTAGAACAGGTACTGGGCGAAAACAACAAGCTGACCTTGCCGGCCGATGCCTTTGACGTTGCGCTCCTTATCCTGTGCTACCACGACGTGTACTACATCGATGGTCAGCGTGGCTGGGAACGAATAGACCGACCCCTGATGCTGGCCGAACTGTACTCCGCGGTAAAACCCGGAGGTGTCGTGCTGGTCGTCGACCACGTTGCCGAACCCGGCGCCCCTGAAGACGTGGTGGCAGGGTTGCACCGCATCGATCCTGCCCTCGTCAGGTCAGATTTCAGTGCGGCGGGCTTTCGATTCGACGCCGAGAGCGACGTATTGTCAAACGACAACGACCCGTATGGCGTCATTGCCATGGCTCCGCATGTGCGGGGAAAGACCGACTGTGCGGTCCTGCGCTTCAGGAAACCGGCTTACCCCTGATACGGGCCGCCCTCCATTGGGGGGCTGTGCGAAAATCCGCTGGCGGTGGAACGAATGGACGATCCCAAGCAGTAGCCCTGGGTCACCCGACCCGCTCTAAGCTGCTACGGTGACCGTTTCCGCCAGCTGAGCCCGGTCATGCGGTGGTTCCCGTCAATGTCGATGACCGCGTCCGCATAACCCGGCATGGTTTTCAGCATATGGCGCGTCAGGCGCTCGTAATGCTGCACGAAATGCGCAATTTCCGCGTCCGACATCCCCGGCGGCCCTTCCCCTGCGCGGGGCCCGTCCGGCAGTCGATCACGGAGCTTCCGTTCCTGCAGCGAGCGCCATTGCGGAACCCTTTCAAAGTTCGGCACGCGCAGCATGATCAGCAAGTCGAGCCGCAGAAACAGGCTGGCGTACTCGGTTAGCAGGCGTTCATTGACATATCGACGCCATCGGCCCGAGCGGTCCCTTTCGGCTTCCAGCGCGTTCACGGGTTCGGCGAGTGCCGGCGGCCGTTGCGGCCGCGCTCCCACGCACCAGCCCTCGAACAGGACAACATCCACCGGCGCGTCGACTACCGGCCATTGGCTGGCGGGCGCACGATCGTCCAACGCCTTGTCGAACACGGGCAGAGCAACGGTCCGTTGCCGGCCCAGGTCAACCAGCGCATCGAGCAAGTCCTCCGCCCGCGCAACGTCATGGGTGCCGGGAACACCGCGCGTTTCCAGCAGCGGGTGCACTTCTCGGGACAATTCGCGGCGCTGCGCCTTTCGCAGGTACAGCCCATCAAGCGACAGGTACGCCGTTGCGATACCCAACTCCCGCTCCAGCCAGTCAGCCAGGATCAACGCCAGAGTAGTCTTGCCCGAACCCTGCGCCCCGCTGATGCCTGCGATCAGCGGCTGTCCCTTGAGCAGATGAAAGCCGTGGAGTTGCTTTGCAAGCGGCACAGCGACCCTGTCGACGGCCTCGGCATAGTCCGGCGGCAGCCTGTGCCTTGCAATGAATTCCTCGACCCAGTCCATTGGCGACCCATGCCCGCGACGCATCCCGTCAGGAGGAAGGGCTGAGGGCGTCCAGCGCTTCGCCCAGGCGCTTTACGCCGGTGACCTGCATGCCCTTTACGGGCTTGCGCGGGAGGTTCGCCGCGGGGATCACGGCGTGCCTGAACCCAAGTTTGGCCGCCTCGCGCAGGCGCTCCTCTCCGTAGGGGGCTGGGCGCACCTCGCCGGAAAGCCCGAGTTCCCCGAACAGAACCAGGCCTTCCGGCAGGGGCTGGTCGCGAACGCTCGACCATACCGCCGCCGCCACCGCAAGGTCGGCCGCCGTTTCGCCGACCCGCAGGCCGCCGACGAAGTTCACGAACACGTCGCGGTCGTAGGCTGCCACTCCTGAATGCCGCGCCAACACCGCCATCAGCATGGCGAGGCGGTTGTGGTCCATGCCCGGGCTGACCCGGCGGGCCAGGCCGGCGCCGGCGTCGGACACCAGCGCCTGGACTTCCAGCAGCATCGGCCGGCTGCCCTCATGGCAGGCGGTAACGGCGCTGCCGGGCGCGCCCGACTGACGCCCGGCAAGAAAAATCGCCGAGGGATTTCGGACCTGCTTCAGTCCCGCGGAATCCATCACGAACACGCCCAGTTCGTTGACCGCGCCAAAGCGGTTTTTCACCGAACGCAGGACCCGAAAGCGGCTTCCGGATTCGCTTTCGAAATACAGCACCACGTCCACCATGTGCTCCAGCATGCGCGGCCCGGCAATCTGGCCCTCCTTGGTCACATGGCCCACCAGCGTGACCGCGATTCCGCGGGTCTTGGCCAGGCGCACCAGGGCCGCCGTGCATTCCCGCAGTTGCACCGGGGAGCCCGGAGCGGAATTGACGTCGTTCAGGCTGAGGGTCTGGACGGAATCGATAATCAGCCACGCGGGCCGCTCCGACTCGACCGCCGCAAGCACGGCATCCAGGGAAGTCTCGGCGACGGCACGTAAGCCGGCTTCGGCAAGACCGAGGCGGCGCGAACGCAGGGAAAGCTGCTCCAGGGACTCTTCGCCGCTTACGTACAACGTTTGCGCGCTGGCCGGATTGCCGCCGGCCACCTGCAGAAGAATGGTGGATTTTCCGATCCCGGGATCGCCGCCAAGCAGCACGACCGAACCCTTCACCAGGCCGCCGCCAAGGACCCGGTCAAACTCGGCCAGCCCCGTGGGCATGCGCTGGCCGGATTGCGCGGCCACTTCGTTCAGCCGCACCACCTCGGCAGCGGCGGGCTTGCGGGATTTCCCGCCTGAGCGGGCGGGCGCCGCAGGCGCATCGCGCAACGTGTTCCATGCGCCGCAAGCCCCGCATTGCCCCTGCCACTTGAGGCTCTCCGCCCCGCATTCGGAGCAAAAGTACAACGCGTTCTTCACGGTTTCGGCACTGTCCCCGCGGGGTCGGACACTATTCAGGAAACGGCCATTATCGCCATGAATTCATTGTTGGTGGACTGCAGCTTGCCGAATATTCGTGCAAAAGGCGCCCACCCGGAGGCGTAAATCGTATATTCTTGCGCTCTTCGCGCGCCGAACGGTTACATAACCGGAGTGATTCCCAATACTGCTTCCAGCGCCCGCAAGTGGGTGGAGGAGGTTGCTCGCCTTACGCAGCCCGGACGCATCCACTGGTGCGACGGCTCGCGCGAAGAATACGAAGCGCTCCTGGCCCAGTTGGTTCGCGAGGGCGAGCTGATTCCCGTGAACGGCGGACAGTTCGAGGATTGCTACCTGCACCGCTCCGATCCTTCCGACGTGGCCCGGGTAGAGAACCTCACCTTCGTTTGCACGGCGGATCGCGACGACGCGGGGCCCAACAATAACTGGATGGCCCCGAACGATGCGCATCGGCTGCTGGACGGGCTGTTCGAGGGCTGCATGCGGGACCGCGTGATGTACGTGATTCCCTATTGCATGGGGCCGATCAACTCGCCGTTTTCGCGCTGCGGCATCGAGGTGACGGACAGCGCCTACGTTGCGGTGAACATGTACCTGATGACACGCATGGGCGCACAGGCGCTTGATCGGATCGAACGCGAGGGCGAATTCGTAAAGGGGATGCACTCGATAGGCGAACTCGATCCCAAGCGGCGCTACATCATGCATTTCCCGGAAGAACTGAGCATCCGAAGCTACGGTTCCGGCTACGGCGGCAATGCGCTGTTGGGCAAGAAATGCCATGCCCTGCGTATCGCAAGCTGGCAGGCGCGCCAGGAAGGCTGGCTGGCGGAGCACATGCTCATTGTCGAGATCGAAAACCCGGCGGGCGAGAAGCATTACCTGGCGGCCGCCTTCCCATCCGCCTGCGGCAAGACAAACCTGGCAATGCTGATTCCGCCCGATGCGCTTGCGGGCTGGAAGGTGCGCACGATTGGCGACGATATCGCCTGGCTGCACCTGGACGGCGACGGGAGAATGCGCGCCATCAACCCGGAAGCCGGCTATTTCGGCGTCGTGCCCGGCACCAACCGCGACACCAACCACAATGCCTTCGAGATGCTCCAGAGGGACGCGATATTCACCAATGTAGGTCTGACCAGCGACATGGAGCCGTGGTGGGAAGGCCGCAAGTTCGGCGTCCCGGCGCTGAACTGGAAGGGGGAGCCGCTCAAGAGCGGCGAAAAGGCCGCCCATCCCAACTCCCGCTTCACCGTTTCGGCACGGTGCAACCCCAGCTATTCGCCCATGGCCGAGCACGAGGCGGGCGTGCCCATTTCCGCGCTGATCTTCGGCGGGCGCCGCGCACGGCTGGCGCCGCTTGTCATGGAGGCGCGCGACTGGCGCCACGGCGTGCTGATGGGCGCCGCAATGGCGTCGGAATCCACGGCGGCATCCAGCGACTCCGGCAACGGACTGCGGCGCGACCCGATGGCCATGAAGCCGTTTTGCGGCTACAACTTCGCCGACTACTGGGAGCATTGGCTGAGTTTCAACGGCCGCAGCGACCGGCTTCCCGGGATTTATCACGTCAACTGGTTCCGGCAGGACGAGGCGGGCAAGTTCCTTTGGCCCGGATTCGGCGAGAACCTGCGCGTGCTCCAGTGGATACTCGACCGATGCAAGGGCCGCGCCGATGCGCGCGAAACGCCGGTGGGCAATCTGCCGCGGCGCAAGGACCTCAACCTTCAGGGCCTCGATATCGCTCCCGGGGCCCTCGACGGGCTGCTCGAGGTGGACACGGAAGGCTGGCGCGAAGAGATGCGAAGCATCGCCGAGCACCTGGCGAAGTACGGCGACCGCGTACCCGCCGAACTCACCTCCGAACACGCCCGCGTAGCCGCCGCCCTGGGCTAGCGGGGGGCTCAGGCAGCGTAGCGCAAGCGGTCCGCCACGCAGTCCAGAAGCACCTCTGCCTCGTTGGCAGGCGCCGACGCATGGCGCGCCAGCGACCGCCGCCAGGCCCCGGCCCCGGGTTGGCCTGAATACAAACCCGCCATGGGCCGCGTGATGGCGCCGAGGCTTGTTCCGCGCTGCTCGTCGCTGCGGGCGTATTCCACCATGGCCTCAACCACCTGCGCGCGCGTCCCGCGCTGCCCCAACGCGCCGGGCATCTCGCTCAGGAGCCAGGGATTCGAATAGGCCGCCCGGCCCAGCATCACGCCGTCGACCCGCTCAAGGTGCGAAGCAGTCTCGCCAATGCCGCGGATCCCGCCGTTGATGACGATGGACAAGCCCGGCATGGCGTCTTTCAGCCGGTAAACGAATTCGTACCGCAGCGGCGGCACATTGCGGTTCTCTTTGGGAGACAGTCCTTCAAGCACCGCGATGCGAGCGTGCACGATCAGGGCGGCGACGCCCGCGTCCTGCATCGCACGGGCGAATTCCAGCAACTGCGGGAACTCGGGGCGGTGATTGGTCCCGATACGGGTCTTGACCGTTACCGGCCGGCCGGCGGACGCTTCGCGCATCGCGCGCACGCACTCGGCCACGCGCTGGGGTTCATGCATCAGGCAGGCGCCGAAGCGGCCGGCCCTGACGCGGGAACTCGGGCAGCCCACATTCAGGTTGATCTCGTCGAGCCCCGCTTCGGCTGCAAGCCCCGCGGCGCCGGCCAGCACTGCAGGATCGCTCCCCCCGAGTTGCAGGGCCAGCGGGTGCTCGGCGGGATGATGCCTGAGGAAACGCCCGTCGGTGGAGTGGAGAACGGCCTGCGCATGCACCATCTCCGTGTACAGGCCGACGGCGGGCGCCAGCAGCCGGTGGAAGTAGCGGCAGTGCCGGTCGGTGCGCTGCATCATGGGCGCTACCGATACGGCGCAGGCGGCGGGGAACAATCGCGAGTCAGCAGCCATCCATGGTGGCCTCCACCAGGAAACGCACCACCTCGCGCAAGGCTTCCTGTGAGGTCGCGCCCTCATCCAGGGCCTTGCGATAGGTGGCCAACTGCATGCTGGCGCTGGTGCCGCGTTCGAGAATCGTGCGGGCGTGTTCTATCTCTTTCGTGCAATCAAAGAACTCCGCGTCCTGGCGCACCATCATGATCAGTTCGTCCAGCAGCTCGGAGAACGGCACCATGGTGCCTCTCCCGAAGTCAAGCAGACTGTCGGTAGGCCCGTAACGCATCGCCCTCCAGCGGTTTTCTTCCAGCAACAGCAGGTTGTAGCTGCGCCAGCGGCTGTTGCTGGCCCGCAGCCGCCACAGCATGCGGATCAGGCAGACGGTGAAGGCCGTCATGCATACCGTGTCCTCCACGAAAGTGCAGAGGTCGAAAATACGCGTCTCCAGCGTGGGAAAGCGCCCACTGGGCCGTATGTCCCACCAGATCATCGAGGAATCCTCGATGACATTGGCTTGCACCAGGGTCTCGATGTGGCGCTCGTAGTCGCTCCAGCCATTGAACTCTTCCGGCAGGCCGGTGCGCGGCAAACCGGAGAAGATGGTCAGCCGAAAGCTGCTCAGGCCGGTGTGGTCACCCTCCCAGAACGGCGACGAACCGCTGAGAGCAAGCAGGTGCGGCAGGAAATAGCGGAACTGGTTCATCAGGTCCACGCGCAGGTCCTTGTCCTCTATGCCCACGTGAACGTGCATACCGCAAATCAGCATGCGACGGGCGGTAGCCTGCATCTCCCTCTGCAGCGCAACATAGCGCTGCGACGGCGTCTGCTTCTGCTCGCGCCACAGCGCCGAAGGGTGCGTGGAGGAAGCGATGATCCGCATCCCGAATTGCTCGGCCACCGCGTTGATTTCGCGCCGCTGCCGCGTCAGTTCCCCGCGCACCTCCGCCACGTCGGCGCATACCCTGGTGGCGGTCTCCACCTGCGCGCGCATGAGTTCATTGACGACCTGGCCCGAAACCTGCTGCTGGCAGGCAGGCATGAATCCGGCCGGCGGGTCCACCGCCAACTCCAGCGTCTTCGCATCGACCAGGAGGTATTCCTCCTCGACCCCCAGCGTGAAGCTGGGTTGATCCCGCAGCAGGCTCATGTCAATCCATCCAGGCCCAATCGGCGCCATTGTAGTGCGCCCAAGGCCGGAAAGCGTTAACCGGAAGTTGCCCCCAGGCGCTCCGCCAGCCAACCCGCCACGCTCGCAAGCGCCCTTTCAAGTTCCGCGCCGTCGGGCCCGCCGCCTTGCGCAAAATCGGGCCTGCCGCCCCCTTTGCCGCCCAATCTCCGCGCGACCTCCCGCGCCAGATCACGAGCCGGCACCGTTTCCTGGACACTCTTGCTCACGCCGGCCACGATCCTCGCCTTGCCGCCATCGCGTGCGCCCAGGACCACTACCGCCGGCTCGTGTCGATCGCGATATCGATCCACCGCGCCCCGCATCGTGTCCATATCGGCGTCGCCATCGAGCTGCATGGCGATCAGGTTGATCCCGGCGATCCGCCTGACCGGCACAGTCCCCGATCCGCCCCCCTCGGCCAGCCGCGCACGTGCTTGCGCGAGGCTTTTCTCGAGCTCCCGGGCGCGTTTCATCAGCGCCTTCAGCTTTTCTTCCGAATCGTCGGCGCCGCCCTTGAGCAGTCCCGAAAGGCGCACCATGCGGTGGCGCAGGTTCCGCACCCATTCGAAGGCGCCCGCACCCGTGACCGCCTCGATCCGGCGCACGCCGGCGGCGACGGACGATTCCGAGACGATGGCGAACAGCCCGATGTCGCCGGTGCGCCCTACGTGCGTGCCGCCGCACAACTCCAGCGAGTAGTCGCCCAGTCGAAGCACCCGCACCTCTTCGGCGTAGTCTTCGCCGGCCATCGACAGTGCACCCGCCTCGATGGCCTCGTCGAGCGGCATTTCGGTGGTCTCGGCAGCGGCATTGGCGCGAATCTGCGCATTCACCTCGTCTTCTATGCGCTCAAGGTCCTCCGGCGAAACCGCCTCGTAGTGCGAAAAATCGAACCGCAGGCGGTCCGGCGCAACCAGCGAGCCCTGTTGCGTCACATGCTCCCCAAGAATCTTGCGCAGGGCCGCGTTCATCAGGTGCGTGGCGGAGTGGTTCAACACGATGGCCGCGCGCCGCGCCCTGTCCACCGCGGCGTTGACTTCCGCCCCCTTGCGCAGCGTCCCGGCGGCCACCCGACCGACGTGCGCCCGGCCCGCTTCCGTCGGCCGGGTATCAACCACCTCGAAGCAAAGGTCCTCGCCGGTGAGCATGCCGGTGTCCCCAACCTGCCCTCCGCTCTCGGCATAGAAAGGGGTCCGGTCCAGTACCACGGCGGCTGTGGCGCCCTCCTCCGCCTCTTCAACCTCCTTGCCATCGACCCGGATTCGCAGCACCCGGCCGATATCCTCAAGGCGCTCGTAGCCGCTGAACGTGCTTGCGCTTGCGTGCGCGACCGCTGGTTCCGGAACTTCAGGGGAAATACCCGCGCCGTTCGCATCGACCCGGCGTTGCGCGCCGCCGGGCTTCGCCGCCGCCCCCCGGGACCGCTCGCGCTGCTTCGCCATTGCCGCTTCATAGCCGGGCATATCCACCGTCATGCCCCGCCCTCGGGCGATGTCCGCGGTAAGGTCCACGGGAAACCCGTAGGTGTCATACAGCACAAAGGCCATCTCGCCGGGGATCACCCTGTCCCTGACCTTCTCCAGGGACCGGTTCAGGAAGCGCATGCCCTGTTCCAGCGTCGCCGCAAATCGTTCCTCCTCCGCCTTGAGCATCCGCCCCGCCAATTCCCGCGACTCGGCCAGTTCCGGGTATGCGGCGCCCATCTCTTCGTTGATCGGCCCCACCATGCGATGGAGAAAAGGCTCCTTCATGCCAAGGTCGTTGCCATGGCGGAGCGCGCGCCGAATGATCCGGCGCAGCACGTAGCCCCGACCCTCGTTGGACGGGAACACGCCATCGCCCACCAGGAACGCCGCGGCGCGCGCATGGTCGGCGATCACCTTCAGTGAATTGGACTGAAGGTCGGCGCTTGCCGTGATCTCCGCGGCAGCCGCGATCAGCCTGCGAAACAGGTCGATTTCGTAGTTGCTGCTGACGCCCTGCAGGACCGCCGCCATGCGCTCCAGGCCCATGCCCGTGTCCACGGAGGGCCTGGGCAACGGTGTGAGCCTGCCTTCGGCGTTGCGATCGAACTGCATGAACACGAGGTTCCATATCTCCACGAAGCGGTCGCCCTCGTAAGCGCCCTTGCCGGGAGGGCTGCCTTCGATGCCGGGGCCATGGTCGTAGAAAATCTCCGAGCAGGGGCCGCAGGGGCCGGTATCGCCCATGGACCAGAAATTGCTGCTCTCTCCCAGCCGCGTAATGCGCGAATCGTCCAGTCCCGCCTCCGCGCGCCAGTATTCGGCGGCCTCATCGTCGTCCTCGAATATCGTGACCAGCAATTTCTCCGGGGGCAGGCCCAGGTCGCGGGTCACGAAATCCCAGGCCAGGCGGACCGCCTCCCGCTTGAAGTAGTCCCCGAAACTGAAATTGCCCAGCATCTCGAAGAAGGTGTGGTGCCGGGCCGTGTAGCCGACATTCTCCAGGTCGTTGTGCTTGCCGCCCGCCCTCAGGCAGCGCTGCACGGTCACCGCCCGCGGGTGCGGAGGCGGCTCGCGGCCGAGAAAGATGTCCTTGAACTGCACCATCCCGGCGTTGGTGAACAGCAGCGTGGGGTCGTTTCGCGGAACCAGCGGCGAGCCGGGCAGATGACGATGGTCATGCCGTTCGAAGAACTGCACGAAGGCGGAGCGGATCTCGGCCGTGTTCATCGCCCGGCTTCGCTCAATACGGCACGCGCCACCTGCGCCTCGGAAAAACCGCGGCCGCGCAGAAACCGGGCCTGGCGGGCCATTTCGTTGCGGTCCGCCGGGGCGGAATTTCCGAACCGCTTGCTGCGCGCCGCGGCAGCGCGCCGGTCCCAGTCGATTTCCGCCTCCCCAAGGGCAGCGTCGATCAGCCCGGGAGCCACGCCGCGCTCCCTCAGTTGCGCGCGTATCTTGAGGGGCCCCTGCCCGCGCTCCAGGCGCGAACGCAGAAAGGCCTCCGCGAATCGTTCGTCGCTGACCAGGCCGCGCGCCGACAGTTCGTCCAGCACGGCCTCGATCGTTGCGGCCTCGTGGCCCCGCAAGGTCAGTTTGGCGCGCAATTCCCGCAATGAATGCTCACGCCTGGCCAGCAGGCCCAGGGCGGTGTCCAGCAGGCCATCGGAACCGGCCGCAGGTTCAGGCACTCGCAGCCTCTACCGGTTCCTCCGCCGCTTTTTCCGCCCCCCGGATCTGCGCTTCGATCTCGTCCGCCACCTCCGGATTGCCGTGCAGGTAGCTGCGCGCCTTTTCCTTGCCCTGGCCGATATGGGCGTCCTTGTAGCTGTACCAGGCGCCCGATTTCGCGATCAGGTTCCTGGCAAGCCCCAGGTCGATCAGTTCGCCCGCCTTCGAGATGCCGTATTGATTGCCGGTGAAGAGAATATCGAATTCGGCCATCTTGAAAGGCGGCGCCAGCTTGTTCTTCACGACCTTCACGCGGGTGTGGTTGCCGATCACCTCGTCGCCCCGCTTGATCGCGCCGATGCGGCGGATATCCAGGCGCACCGAGGAGTAGAACTTGAGCGCATTGCCGCCGGTGGTGGTTTCCGGGTTGCCGAACATCACGCCGATCTTCATCCGCAACTGGTTGATGAAGATCACGATGGTATTGGAGCGCTTGATGTTGCCGGTCAGCTTGCGCAGGGCCTGAGACATCAGGCGGGCCTGCAGCCCCACGTGGGTATCGCCCATTTCCCCCTCGATCTCGGCTTTCGGGGTGAGCGCGGCGACCGAATCCAGCACCACCACGTCCACCGCGCCGGACCGCACCAGCATGTCGGTGATCTCCAGCGCCTGCTCGCCGGTGTCCGGCTGCGAAACCAGGAGATCGTCCACCTTGATGCCCAGGCGCCCCGCGTACACCGGGTCCAGGGCATGCTCGGCGTCCACGAACGCGGCCGTGCCGCCGGCTTTCTGGCATTGCGCGACCACGCTGAGCGTCAGCGTCGTCTTGCCGGACGCTTCGGGGCCGAAGATTTCCACCACCCGGCCGCGCGGCAGCCCGCCGATTCCCAAGGCCAGGTCAAGCGCCAGACTGCCCGTGGAAATGGCCTCGATGTCGTGCACCGCGCCCTCGCCGCCCAGCCGCATTACGGAGCCCTTGCCATACTGTTTCTCGATCTGCGAAAGCGCTGCCGCCAACGCCCGCTTGCGATTGTCATTCATGGTGCTCAAGTGCTCCCGCCCAGGTTCTCGTAAGGTGATTATTCCACAGCCGCGAGGAAATGCAGCGCGGCAATCCTCCGGCCTGCGCCGGATATCGGCATCCGCGCCCGAAAGCGCCGAACGGGGACCTTTGAAATCAGTGCCGCAGCGCCCCGTTGACGCGTCCGAGCAGCCCTTCGAGCGCATGCGCCACCGATTGCATGCGCACGGCGCGGCGGTCGCCGTCGAAATGCCTGCTTTCCGCCTCCCGAAGGCCGTTGCGGCCGGCCCAGGCAAACAGCACCGTGCCTACCGGGCGGGTTGCGGTGCCGCCCGTAGGCCCTGCGATGCCCGTCACCGCGAGGCTCCAGTGGGTCTGCCCAAGTTCAAGCGCGCCGGCAGCCATTTCCACGGCGGTCTCCGCGCTGACCGCGCCGAACTCGCGCAGCGTGTCGGCACTGACTCCCAGCAGCCGCTTCTTGGCGGCGTTGGAATAGGTCACGAAGCCGGCGTCGAACCATCCCGAGCTTCCCGGAAGCCCGGTGATTGCCTGCCCTACCCAGCCGCCGGTGCAGGATTCGGCCAGCGCCAGCGTCTCGCCCCGCTCAAGCAGCAGGGCCCCCAGTTCCCGCACCAGACGGCTAATCTCCCGCTCGTTCATTTCCTCCCCCTGTCGCCCGCTTCAATTCGAACAGCAGGTCCAGCGCCTCACGCGGGCTGAGATGTTCGGGATCCACCTCGGCGAGAAGCCGTTCCGCGCTGGTCGGCTCCGCGATTTTCAGCGGCAGTTGCGCCTGCGTACGCCCGCGCTCGATCAGCCGGCCGGAACGCTGCTCCAGATCGTCAAGCATCCGCCTGGCTGACGCGATTACCGGCCTCGGGACGCCGGCCAGCGCCGCTACCTGCAGGCCGTAACTGCGGTCGGCCGGGCCTTCCCGCACGGAATACAGAAACACCAGCCTCCCGGCGTGCTCGACGGCGTCCAGGTGCACGTTGGCGCAGGCCGGAGCGGTTTCCGCCAGCGCGGTCAATTCGAAGTAGTGGGTGGCGAACAGGGTGAAGCAGCGCAGCCGCTCGGCGATATGGCCTGCCGCCGCCCAGGCCAGCGAAAGCCCGTCGTAGGTACTCGTGCCGCGGCCCACTTCGTCCATCAGCACCAGGCTCTGCGCGGTGGCGTTGTGCAGAATGCCGGCGGTTTCGGTCATCTCCACCATGAAAGTGGAGCGTCCTCCGGCGAGATCGTCGCCGGCCCCGATCCGCGTGAATATGCGGTCCAGCGGACCGATTTCCGCCTCGGCCGCGGGAACGAAACTGCCGATGTGCGCGAGAATCACGATCAGCGCGACCTGCCGCATGTAGGTGGACTTGCCGCCCATGTTCGGGCCGGTCACGATGAGCATGCGGGTTTCGTCGCTCAGCGCCAGGTCGTTGGCGATGAATTCGGACTCCAGGGCCCGCTCCACAACCGGATGGCGGCCGGCCTTCAGGCGAATCCCCGGGCGATCCGTGAGTTCCGGCCGCGCGTAGCCCAGTTCCAGCGAGCGGGAGGCCAGGTTCGCCAGAACGTCGGTCTCGGCCACCGCGGCCGCCAGGTCCTGCCAGGACGCCAGCCACTGCGACAGTTTCTCCAGCAGTTCCTCGTAGAGCCTCACCTCCAGCTCCCGGGCGCGCTCGCGGGCGCCAAGCACCCGGTGCTCGAAGCGCTTCAGCTCCGGCGTGATGTAGCGCTCGGAGTGCTTGAGGGTCTGGCGCCGTATGTAGTGCCCGGGCGCTTCCTCCGCCTGGCTGCGGCGAAGCTCGATGTAATAACCGTGCACCCGGTTATATCCCAGCTTCAGGTTGGCGATGCCGCTGGTCTCGCGTTCTTCCCGCTCCAGGTCATTGAGGGCGGCGTCGGCATTGCCGCTGACTTCGCGCAGCTCATCAAGCTCCGCGCTGTAGCCGGCGGCGATCACCTCGCCGTCGCGAATCCTGGGGGCGGGATGCCCGGCAAGCGCCGCTTCCAACAGCTGCAGTCCTTCAGGAGGCGTGTCCATCCGTCCGGACAGGGTCTGCAACAGCGGCGCGTCCAGCGAGCGGAGGCGCCGGCGCATCGCGGGCGCGGACTTCAGGGCGGACCGGAGCAGTTCCAGGTCGCGCGGCCGGGCCGTGCGTATGGCCAGGCGCGCCAGCACCCGCTCAAGGTCGCCGACCGCGCGGATCGCCTCGCGCCAGCCCTCCTGCGCGTTGCGCAACTCGTCCAGCGCCTGGTATCTCAGCCGCAGCACGTCGTGAGAACGAAGGGGGCGATGTATCCAGCGCCGCAGCAGCCGGCTGCCCATGGGCGTGGCGCAACGATCCACGATGCCGGCCAGCGTGTGTTCGTCGCGGCCGGACAGCGAACGGTCCAGTTCCAGGTTGCGCCGCGTGGCGGCGTCCATCAGCAGCGCCTCGCCGGGGCGCTCGACGCTGAGCGTGCGCACATGAGGCAAGGCGCCGCGCTGCGTGTCCTTCACGTAATCCAGCAGGCAGCCGGCGGCGGCTACCGCCCGGTCCATGTCTTCGACGCCGAAGCCGTCGAGGTTATGCACCCGAAACTGGTCCTGAAGGGAACGACGCGCGGAGGAAGCGCTGAACTGCCAGCGTCGCCGTTCATGCATCGCGGGACGGCCGGGCAGCGCCTGGGGCAGCCGCGCCCCTTCGCTGAACAGCAATTCGGCGGGCCGCAGGCGTTGCAGTTCGCCCTGCAATTCCTCCAGACCGGCGCATTCAGTAATCGCAAAACTGCCGGAACTCAGTTCCATCCAGGCCAGGCCGTAGCCGCCGTCTTTCTGGCACAGCGCCGCCACCAGGTTGTCGGACCCGCTGTCGAGAAGCGCTTCGTCGGTGAGAGTGCCCGGCGTTACCAGGCGCACGACTTCCCGCTTCACCGGACCGCCCGACGGCGTGGGGCGGCCGATCTGCTCGCAGATGGCGATGGACTCGCCCATATGCGCCAGCCGGGCGATGTAGGCATCGGCCGCGTGAACCGGAACGCCGGCCATGGGAATGGCCTCGCCGTTCGATTGTCCGCGGCTGGTCAGCACGATATCCAGGAGGGTCGCGGCGCGTGTGGCGTCCTCGAAGAACAACTCGTAGAAGTCGCCCATGCGGTAAAACAGCAGCGAATCGGCATGCTGCGCCTTGATGCGCAGATACTGCCGCATGACCGGCGAATGTCCGGCCAGGGTCGGGTCAGGCGACGCGAGTGCCGTGTTGCGCCCGTTGTTCATTCCCTAGCGGCTGCCGAATCCACCGCCGGAGGCGGCCGCCTCGACCAGCCGCCGCGCCGGGGCCCAGCGCGCGCCGAACCGGTCATGGAAGTCGCGGATGTCCGCAAGCACGGCGTTCAGTCCCTTTTGCTCGGCGTAGTGCATGGGACCGCCGCGCCAGGCGGGGAAGCCATAGCCGTAAACATAGACGATGTCGATGTCCGACGCCGCCCTGGCAACGCCTTCCTCGAGCAGCGCGGATCCGATGTTCACCAGCGGGTACATGCATCGCTTGACGATCTCGTCCGCCTTCGCGGGCGATCCTTGCTCGTAGCCCAGTTCCCGGGCCAGCTCTTCAATCAGGCCGGCGACCTCGGGATCGGACTCGGGAACCCGGCTGCCGGGGCCGTAGTTGTAGATGCCGTGACCGTTCTTCTGCCCGAAGCGGCCCCGTTCGCACAGGGCGTCCGCCAGCCGTTCGCCCGGCTTGCGCTCATCCGCCGGCTTGCCGGCCAGCTCACGGGCCCGCCAACCCAGATCCAGGCCCACCAGGTCGGCCATCTGGAAGGGGCCCATGGGAAGTCCGAAGTCGCGAAGGGCCGCATCCACCGACTCGGGCGGCGTGCCCTCGAACAGCAATTCGAAGGCCTCGAGCATGTATCCCGCCAGCATGCGGTTGCCGATAAAGCCGTTGCTGTTGGCCGACCACACCGGGACCTTTTTCATGCGCGATGCGAGGGCGAAGGCGCAGGCGACAGTCTCCGGCGTGCTGTGCCGGCCCTCGATGACCTCCACCAGGCGCATGATGTTGGCGGGGCTGAAGAAATGCATGCCCAGCACCTGCCCGGGCCGGCCGGTCGCTTCGGCCATGCTGTCGATGTCGAGATACGAGGTATTGCTGGCGATGATGGCGCCGGGCGAAAGGGTTTCGTCCAGGGCGGCGAATATCTTCTTTTTCAGGTCCAGGTTCTCGTATATGGCCTCCACCGCAAAGTCCGCCCGGGCCAGGGCGCCGTAGTCGGTGGTGGGCGTGATCAGCCCCATGCAGCGCTCGGCGCCGCCCGGGGGCAGCCGGCCGCTCTTTTCCGAGCGCTCGAAGTTCCTGCGCACGACGCTCAAGCCCCGCTCCAGCGCTTCCTGCCCCGTTTCCAGCACGGTTACCGGAATGCCGGCGATCGCGAAATTCATCGCGATGCCGCCGCCCATGGTTCCGCAGCCAACCACGGCGCCTCGCTCGACCGCGCGCGCTGCCGCCCGGCCGGCGCCCCTGGCCGCGGCGCGTTCGGCGAAGAAAACGTGCGAGAGCGCCTTGCTCTGCGGGTCCTTCAGGCATCGGACGAAGCGGCGGCGCTCCTCGGCCAGCCCGGCCGCAAAGTCGTCGCGGCAGTCCACCGCCTGCTCGATGCATTGCACGATCAGTTCGGGCGAATGACGCCCCCGCATCTTGCGGGCAATCATCTGCCGGGCGCCGGCGAAGGCCGCCGCCGCCTCTCCCGGCCGCGGAAGCTTTCCGGGCCCGGAGGAAATCTTGCGCGCCACCGCGCCGGCGCCGAGCAATTCCTCCGCAAAGGCGCAGGCCGCTTCGGTGGGCTCGCCTTCAAGCAGCCGGTCGGCCAGGCCGATCTCGACCGCCCTTGAGGCGCCTACCGGCTTGCCGTCCAGGCACATCCGCAAGGCGTGCTCGACGCCGATCAGCCGAGGGGTGCGCTGCGTGCCGCCGGCGCCCGGCAGCAGCCCGATATTGACTTCGGGCAGGCCGAAGCGGCCGCGCCCGGAAACGGCGCGGTAATCGCAGGCCAGCGCCAGCTCCATCCCGCCGCCGTACGCGGCCCCGTCCACGACCGCGATGACGGGTTTGCGGCAGGCGTCCAGGGCGTCGCAGATGGCGTTCAGCGAAGCGTCGGGAGCGGGCAGCCCGGACAGGCCGAACTCCTTGATGTCGGCGCCCGCGCACCAGGTCTTCACGCCGCTCAGCAACAGCACGGCGCCAACCGAGTCATCCCGCGAGGCGGCCTGGATTGCGTCCATGAGCGGCGCCCGGAGCCTTGCTCCCAGCGCGTTTACGGGCGGAGAGTCCATTTCCAGCAGCCGGACCGGTCCGCGATCGCTGATTCTCACCGTCATGCCCTGCCTCCCTGTACTTCGAGAACCCACTTGCCGGTTACCCTGCGGGCGGCAAAGGCGTCGAAGGCCGCCATATAGTCGGACATCGGCAACTCCCGCTCGACGGGGCAGCCGATGGCGCCGCTTGCCGCCAGTTCCGACAGGGCCTCCAGGTTCTCGCGGGCCTGCCCGGGGTGGCGGTCCGTCCAGGGGCCCCAGGGCACGCCCAGCACGGCGGCGGTCTTCAGCAGGACCAGGTTGAGCGGCAGCCGGGGTATTTCGCCCGATGCGAACCCCACCACCAGGAAACGCCCGCCGGGCGCGCAGGCCCTGTAGGCGGACTCGGAATACGGTCCGCCAACGGGGTCCACCACCACGTCGACGCGCCCTCCGGCCAGCCGCTTGAGCCGGGCGCGAAAATCGTCCCCGCTGTAATCGATGCATTCGTCCGCGCCCATCGAACGCGCCAGTTCGAGCTTGGCATCGCTGCCCGCGGCCGCGATCACATGCGCGCCCATGGCCCGCGCCAGCGCCACCGCCGCCATGCCCACGCCCCCGCCGGCGCCCAGCACCAGGACGGTCTCGCCGGCCTTGAGCTTCGCGACCTGCCTGTAGGCGTGGTAGCAGGTCCCGTAGGTGATGCAGAAGCCCGCGCCCCGGGCAAAGCTCATGTTGCCGGGCAAACGCGCGACATGGTGGCGGGGCGCGAGGGCGCGTTCGGCGAACATGGACTGCCCGTGCAGCGCCACGCGGTCCCCTACCGCCAGGTCGTCGACCCCCTCGCCCAGCGCCGCCACCACTCCGGCGGCTTCCCCGCCGGGAACAAAGGGCACTTCGGGGCGCCTCTGGTAGCGGCCCTGAACCATCAGCAGATCGAAGAAATTAAGACCGGCGGCGCGCACGTCCACCAGCACCTCACCGCTGGCGGGAGACGGCTCGGATGTCTCGCCCAGCGAAAGGTCCGGCTGTTCGGCGTAGCGGCTGCAGATCAGTGCGCGCATCCGGCAACAGCGATCAAACGTGTACGCCGCCGTCCACCAGCAGCGCCTGCCCCGTAACGTAGGAACCCGCGGGCGAGGCGAGGAACACCACCAGGCCGGCCACCTCGTCCGGAGCGCCCATCCGGCCCAGCGCCGTAGTGTCCAGGAAACTGTCGAGGGCGCCCGCATCGCTCCACAGGGCCCTGGAGAAATCGGTCCTGATCAATCCGGGGCAGACCGCGTTGGCGGTGATACCGTTGCGGCCGTACTCCAGCGCCAGGTTGCGCGCCATCTGGATTTCCGCGGCCTTGGACATGCCATAGGCGCCGATCTTGCCGTGCGCGGTCTGACCGACGTACGAGGAGATCAGCACGATGCGGCCGTGCCCGCGGCTTTGCATGTCCGGCACCACCAGCCGGCTCAGCCACAGGCTGGCGGTGACATTGCAGCGCCAGATCCGCTCCAGGGCGCTGTCGGGAGTTTCCAGCAACGGGCCGAAGTGCGGGTTCACGCCCACGTTTGAGACCAGAATATCGATGGCGCCGAAGGCCGCGCGGGTGCGCGCCACGAGTTCCTCCACCTGGTCCTTGTGAAATACGTTGCAGGGCGCCGCAATCGCGGTCCCCTTGCCGAACCTTAAGTTCAGTTCCTCGGCGGTCTGCTCGCAGGCATCGGCCTTGCGGCTGGACGCGGTGACCCGCGCGCCCTGCTCCGCCATTCGCGTGGCTATGGCCTTGCCTATGCCCCGCGTGGAGCCGGTGATCAGCGCCGTCCGGCCCTCCAGGTTGAACAGCTCGTCCATCGGGCTAAAGGACCCCCGGGATCACGCGTCCTGCGATATCAGCATGAAGAGTTGCTGCGCCACCCAGGCCGGCTTTTCCCGGCCCTCGATTTCCATGCTTTTCTCAAGCCGGATCACCACGCGGCCCGGCGCCCGTTCCCGGACCTCGGTGAGCGTGGCATGCACCCGTACGCGCGAATCCACCGGGACCGGATTGATGAACCGCAACTTGTCCAGACCATAGTTGATGACGAAGCCGACATCCTCGATTTCCGCCATTTCGGGGGACTCGAGGTGGACGGAAAGCGCCAGCGTCAGGAAACCGTGCGCGATGGTGGATCCGAAGGGCGTCTCGCGCGCCACCCGCTGCGGATCCACGTGGATGAACTGATGATCCACGGTGCAGTCCGCAAAGGCGTCGATGCGGGCCTGGTCAACCTCAAACCACGGCGACGGAGTGAGCTCGCGTCCTTCCCAATCCGATAGGTTCCTGATCTTCACCGAGGGTATAGTACAGGTTTTCGCGGCAGCTTGCCGGAGACTCGGAAATGAACACGCAAAGCGCTGGTACCGCAGGCGTCAGGGGCTGGTTGATATGGGCGTTTTCGCGCCCTCCCTTTATCGGATTGTTCCCGTTCGCGGTGTTCTTCATTTCGCAGGGGCTCGGGCATTCGGTGATGATCCAGATGGAGGAATCCCTGGGCGAGCCGGGCATGTACTACTTCGCCGGCGCCATGGGTCTGGTGGGCGCCGTAATGCTCTGGTACGGCATGCGCCAGGACAGCGAGGTGAGCGGCACCTGGCTCGGCTATTTCGCCGCCTGGCTGCTGTGGACGGGCTGGGTGGAATTCTCGTTCGTGTACTACGCGCGCTGGCTGGGCGTGGCGCCGCTGCTGGACGAGGCCGGAGAAGTGGCCACCAACCCGGAATACCTGGTCATGATGTCCTCGCTGGGCGTGATGCTCGTGACCCTTGTGTACTTCCTGTTCAATCGCGAGACCCGCTGCAATTTCTTCCGCTGGTGTCAGCGCTGGCTGGGCATGGGAACCGGCAAGCCCACCGAGGGACACAAGCGCAACTTCGCGGCGATTACGGCGCTGGAAACCATCTACCTGATCTGGTTCTTCTACCTGTTCCTGCTGCTGATCTACGACGAAAACCTGCTCGGCGACCGCCATCCCGTCACCTACGGAATTGCGGCGCTGAATGTCGTGTGGGCACTGTATCTGTTGCGCCGCCTGCTGCGTTTCCGGCGCGTGGCGACGGCTTTGCGGTATTCGATCGCAACCGCCATCATCAGCTGGAACGCGTATGAGTTCGTGGGCCGCTGGGGCTGGGTGGACGACTTCTTTGTCAACCTGGAACAGTACGGCTGGCAGGTGGTGGCCGTGGCCGCCGTTTCACTCGCCGTCGTGGCGCTTTGCCTGGGCATGCCGGCGGGCAAGAAGGAGCGCGAACGCATGGCTGCGATGCAGCAGGAACTCAGCGCGAACTAGCGGCGTGACACGACACTAGGCGTATTTCGACTCCAACCGTTTTCTGCCGCTCACCCGCGGCACTTCAAGGGCGCTTGCAAATCCAATGAACATGCGATCTCAGTACTGCGGTGAATTCCGCTCCGATGCCGAAGGACAACAGGTTCAGGTGTGCGGCTGGGTCAACGGCCTGCGCGACCACGGCGGCGTGATCTTCATCGATCTGCGCGACCGCGAGGGCCTCCTGCAACTGGTGTGCAATCCGGATCGGCCGGACGTGTTCGCGGTTGCGGAAGCGGCGCGCGCGGAAAGCGTGCTCCAGGCTACCGGGCGCATCCGCATTCGCCCCGAAGGCACGGCCAATCCCGATCTGAAAACGGGACAGGTCGAACTGGTGGCCGAAACGCTGGAAATCCTTTCCGCCGCGGGCGACCTGCCCTTCCACCACGGCGAGGGCGCCAGCGAGGAGCTGCGGCTGAAATACCGCTACCTTGACCTGCGCCGGCCGGAAATGCTTGAACGGCTGCGCCTGCGCCACAGGGTTTTCGCCGCGATACGCGCGTTTCTGGACCGGCGCGGCTTCGTGGACGTGGAAACGCCCATGCTGACCCGCGCCACTCCGGAAGGCGCCCGCGACTTTCTTTCGCCGGCCCGCAACCGGCCCGGGCGTTTCTACGCCCTGCCCCAGTCCCCGCAGTTGTTCAAGCAGTTGCTGATGATGTCGGGCCTGGACCGCTACTACCAGATCGTGCGCTGCTTCCGCGACGAGGACCTGCGTTCCGACCGCCAGCCCGAATTCACCCAGCTCGACGTGGAAATGTCGTTCGTGGAAGAAGAGGACGTCATCGGACTGATGGAGACGCTGGTGCGCGAAGTGTTCTCCGGCGTGCTTGACGTGGAACTGCCCGACCCCTTCCCGCGCATGGCCTACGCCGAGGCGATGCAGCGCTACGCCAGCGATGCGCCGGACCTGCGCAATCCCCTGGAACTCGTCGAGCTGAGCGGCATATTCGAGGATGCGGAGTTCAAGGTTTTCTCCGGCCCGGCCCGGGACCCGGGTTGCCGCGTGGCGGCGCTGAAGATTCCCGGCGGCGGCGCCATGACCCGCCGGGAACTCGACGAATTGACGCAATTCGTCCAGGCGATGGGCGCCAAGGGCATGGCCTGGATCAAGGCGGCCGAACCGGCGCGCGGCCGCGACGGCATGCAATCGCCGGTGCTCAAGTTTCTGGCCGACGGGGAGATCGCGGCGCTGCTCGAGAAGACCGGCCCCGCCGACGGCGACCTGCTGCTCTTCGGAGCGGGAGAGACAGCCGTGGTCAACCGCACGCTGTCGGCCCTGCGCGACCGGCTCGGGCGCGAACGGGGCCTTGTCGGCGGCGGCTGGGCGCCGGTCTGGATCACGGATTTCCCGGGATTCGAACTCGACGAAGACGAGGGCCGCTGGAAAGCGCTTCATCACCCCTTTACCGCTCCCGGCGTGTCGAAGCCGGCCGAGCTGCTCGAAAGGCCGGCTGAAGCCTCCTCCCGCGCTTACGACCTGGTGCTGAACGGCCACGAGATCGGCGGCGGCTCGATCCGCATACACCAGCGGGACATGCAGGCGGCCGTGTTCGAATTGCTGGGGCTGTCGGCGGAACAGGCCGACCGGCAATTCGGGTTCTTCCTCAAGGCGCTGGATTACGGCGTCCCGCCGCATGGCGGCATCGCCTTCGGCCTGGACCGCTGGGTCATGCTGATGGCCCAGGCCGAATCGATTCGCGAAGTGATCGCCTTTCCCAAGACGCAGTCCGGCGCCTGTCCGCTCACCGACGCGCCCGCCGCGGTCGAACCGCGGCAATTGCGCGAACTGGGCCTGAGGCCGTTATAAAATTTCGCCCGGCCCCAAGGATCGTTTCCTGTTCCCATGCCTATCTACGAATACGAATGCCGCGAGTGCGGATACCGGCTGGACGCGCTGCAGAAGATGAGCGATCCGCCCCTGAGCGATTGCCCCGAATGCAATCAGGCCGGCCTGAAGAAGCTCGTTTCGGCCCCGTACTTCCGGCTTAAGGGCAGCGGCTGGTACGAGACCGACTTCAAGAACAGCGGGCGGGACAAGCCGGACGCCGCGGGCAAGGACGCGGGGGACGGCACGGGCAAGGACGCGGGGAACGGCGCGGGCAAGACGGCTTCCGGCAAAGGCGACGGCAAGGACAAGGCCGAATCGTCCTCAGGTTCGGGAACCAAGGAAAGTTCGGCCTCCGGCGCAGCCGCCTCATGAAGAGCTGGTGGCCGCGCCTGAGGCGCGTGCTGGTGGCGGGAGTGCTCGTGTGGGTTCCCGTAGGCATAACCGTGCTTGTGCTGCAGTTGCTCATCGACCTGGCGGACGTGACGCTCAGGCTGATTCCGGAACCCTATCGCCCGGAAACGCTCCTAGGATTCCCGATTCCCGGGCTTGGCGTGGTGCTCAGCCTGCTGCTGCTGTTCGTCACCGGACTGGTGGCGGCCAACGTGTTCGGCAAGCGCATCATCGGCTTGTGGGAAGCGGTGTTGCGCCGGATTCCAGTAGTCAAGACCATATACACGGCCGCCAAGGGCTTCCTGGAGATGGTCCTGAGCGGCAAGAGCGGCTCGTTCAGCAAGGTTCTCCTGATCGAATACCCGCGCAGGGGCATCTACTGCATCGCCTTCCAGACCTCCAGCACGGTAGGCCAGCTCGCCAAGCACACGCCGGACTCGGTGTGCGTGTTCGTGCCCACCACGCCCAACCCGACTTCCGGTTTCCTGGTGGTGGCCCCCGAGAAGGACCTGATTCCCCTGGACATGAGCGTGGAGGACGCGATCAAGCTCGTCGTGTCCGTGGGCGTCGTGGTGCCGGACCCGGACAATCTTCCCCGTGCCGATAAGGATGCCCGGGCGGAGCGCGCCAGCGGTGAGGCATGAGCAAAAGGCCGTGTGACGTAACGGTCATTTTCAGCACCTACCGGCAGCCCGAGTGGCTGAAAAAGACGCTTTGCGGCTTCGCCCACCAGACCCATCGCGACTTTGAAGTGATCGTGGCCGATGACGGCTCCGGCGAAGACACGGCCGAAGTCATACGCACCGCGCGAAACGCCACCGGGCTTGAGATCAGGCACGTCCGGCAGCGGGACCATGGCTTTCGCAAGTGCCGGATACTGAACAAGGCCATCGCCGCCGCCCGCGGCGAGTACCTGATATTCACCGACGGAGACTGCATTCCCCAGCCGGAATTCGTGTCCCGGCACCTGGAGTTGTCCGAACCGCGGCGCTTCCTCTCCGGCGGACTGCTGCGACTGCCGCTTGGGCTGTCCTACAACATCCGGGCGGAGGACATCGCGGCAGGCCGTTGTTTCTCCGCGTCATGGCTGCGCGATCGAGGCATGCCGCTCACGTACAAGCTGCTCAAGCTCACCGCCGGCAACGGCTTCGGTGCGGTGCTGGACCGCATCTCCCCGGCCACCGCGGGGTGGAACGGTCACAACGCGTCAGGCTGGAAGGCCGATATCCTTGCCGCCAACGGCTTCGACGAGCGCATGGGCTACGGCGGAGAAGACCGGGAACTGGGCGAACGCCTGGAGAACGCGGGCATCCGCGGCAAGCGCATCCGCCACCGCGTCACCTGCCTGCACCTGGACCATCCCCGCGGCTACGTCGATCCCCGCGCGCGCGCCGCCAACCTCGCCATCCGCCGGGAAACCCGCCGCACGCGCCGCACGCGTACCGCGCACGGCATCGCGCAACTGAAAGCCGCCTAGGACCCGGCGGCCGGTGCGGACGCGCCGGCTTCGGCCTTGGCCTTGTCGCCGCCGATAAGAATCACGAAGTCATCCGGACTGTAGTACTTGCGGAAGGTCTCGTTGACGCTCTCCAGCGTGAGCCCCCTGTAACGCTCGTGCATCGCTCCATACCACCCGGCATCGAGACCGTGTTCCGCCCCGGATCTCAGGATTCCCGCCAGCGCTCCGTCACTGGACCACCGGCTCAGGTCACCTGAAATCGCGCCGTCCACGGCTTCCTGAAGCTCCTCGGCGGTGAAACCGTCGTCAAGAACGCGCTGCAATTCCTCCAGCGCCCCGCCCCTGACCTTCGAGAGGTTCTCCGGGGCCGCGATGGCCTGAATAAAGAGCGTGCCGCTGTCGTCTCCCTCGCGGCTGGACGCGTTCATGCCGCCCCCCGCGCCGTACGACCAGCCTTCTTTCTGGCGCAGGCGATTGATCAGCCGGTTGCTCAAGCCCCCGCCGCCGAAAATGCGCGTGCCGATGGACAGCGCGGCAAAGTCCGCATCGCGAACATTGAGGGGAATGGGCCGCGCGGCAACCAGGACCCCGTTGGCCTTGTCCGGCGTATCCAGCCATTCCTGCTGCGCCTGCACCGAATGGTGGGGGTTCGGCGCCGCCACATAATCCACCGCCGCCTCCCAATCGCCGAAGTATTCATCAAGGCGCCCCGCCAAAGCCGCGGAATCAACATTGCCCACGGCCGTTGCGATCGCTCCCTTGAATCCGACGTGGGATTTCCAGAATTCGGCCAGCGCGTCCCTCTCCATGTTGCGGATCATTTCTTCTTGCTCGTCCAGGTCCATGGCGTAGCGGAAATGGTCCGGTCCGTACGGGCTCAGCGCCTTCGAAAGTGCAACCGAGACCACGCTTTGCGGTTGGCCGCGCGCGCCTGCAATGCCCGCCAGCGCGGAGCGCTTGACTTCTTCCAGCTGGTCGGGGTCGAAGACCGGTTCCAGCAGCACGTGCGCCATGAGCGCCAGCGCCTCGTCAAAATTGTCCTCGTCGGTCGTGAGCGTGGCGCTGATGGACTGGCCGCCGGCGCCGACGCCCAGGCTGCTCTTCAGCCGGTTCCATTCCGTGGCCAACTGGTCGCGCGTGTAGCGTGTCGTGCCGCGTTGCAGCTGGCCGACCGCGTAACCGGGCACGCCGTGCTTGCCCGCCAGGCTCTCTTCACTGCCGAAGAACAGGTTCAGCGAGACGATGATCTGGTCGCCGCGCGACTTCTTCTCGATCGCCCAGAGCGAGCCGCCGCCGGCCAGCTCGTGCTTGACGGTGCGGGCGCCGATGTTCTCCGGCGTGGGAACGAATTCCTCGCCCGCGCTCACGGACTGCCGTCCCGCCATGGCGGCCAGTTCTTCGGTCTGGTCGCCGCGGGAAGCCACCAGGGTCCGGTCCGGACTCTCGGTGGGGATGAACATGCCCGCGGTGCGGTTGCTGCGCTTGAAGTGCTGCGCCGCCGCCGCGTTCAGATCTTCAAGGGTTACCGCATCCAGTTGGTCCTTGTAGAGGAACAGGTAGCGCCAATCGCCCGAGGCGATGCTCTCGGAGAGCCTGTTGGCGAGAAAGCCGACGCTCTTGATGGCGTTGTCATAGCCGGAAACCAGGGCGAGCCGCGCCCACTCCAGTTCCTCTTCCGTAATCGGTTCCTCGGCGATGCCTTCCGCGACCTCCAGCAGAGTGTCGAGCACCACCTGCGCGTCGCCATCCACCGGCACGGTCGCGCTCAGGGAAAAGATTCCCGGAAACGCAAAGGAATCCGCGCGTGCGCTCGCGCCGGCGGCAATTCCCGGTTCGATCATCTTGCGGTACAGCCGTCCGCGGCTGGAATCGGACAGGATCCGCGCCACCACGCCCAGCGCCGTATTTTCCGCCGTGGCCCCGGCGGGAATGTGGTAGGCCGCCATGACCTGGCTCTGTTCTCCTACCCGCCTCAGGGTCACCAGGCGCTCGCCGTCCTGGACCGGCTCGACGGTGTAGATGCTGGGCAGCTCGCGATCCGGCGCCGGAATCGCGCCGAAGGAGTCGGCGATGATGGCGGCGGTTTCCCGCGGATCAAAATCGCCGGCCACGATCAGCGTGGCGTTGTCGGGCTGGTAGTGCATCCGGTAAAAAGCCTGCAGGCGTCCGATGTCCACGCCCTCGACGTCCGAACGCGCGCCGATCGTCGAGTTCCCGTAGTTGTGCCACTCGAAAGCCGCGGCCCGGATGCGCTGATCCAGCATCCTTCCCGGGTTGTTCTCGCCGCGCTCCATTTCGTTGCGCACCACGGAGAATTCGGATTGCAGATCTTCGTAGGCGATGAACGAATTGACCATGCGGTCGGCTTCCATGCGCAAGGCCCATTCCAGGTTGTCTGCGGTGGGTTCGAAGCTCTCGAAGTAATTGGTCCGATCCAGCCAGGTGGTGCCGTTGAATCCCATGCCGCGCTCGTTGAAGACCTTGGGAATGTCGGGGTTGTCCGGCGTGCCCTTGAACAGCAGGTGTTCCAGCAGGTGGGCCATTCCGGTTTCGCCGTAGTTCTCGTGCATGGAGCCCACGTGGTAGGTCACGTTGACCGTCACCCGGGCCTGGGCATTGTCGGGAAACAGCAGCACCTGCAGGCCATTGGGCAGCGAGTACTCGTGTATGCCTTCCACGCTCGTGACATATTCGAATCCGCCCTCTCCGGCGGTAATGTCCAGCGGGTCGTCCGCCAGCGTGGCGGCCGGCAGCGCCAGCACCAGTAAAACGAGCATGAACTTGTTGCTTAATCTCTGCATTGCCTGTTCCCTCCGAACGTCATCGTCAAATAAATATCCGATGCGGCGGTGCGCCTAAACGTTTCATCATTTTCAATCCCGCGGCAGAACCGCGGGGCCGATATCTTACCCGGCGCCGGCGCGATCGCGCGCCGAGATGACGGTTTCGCCGTCCTTCTCGGCCACAACCAGCGTCTGCCCCGCCGTGGCGTCAGCCGACAACAGCCATTCCGCCAGCGGGTTTTCCACACGATCGCGGATCACACGCTTGAGCGGGCGGGCGCCGTATGCCGGGTCGTAACCGAGATTAGACATGCGCAACCTTACGTCTTCCTTAACTTCCAGGCCCAGATCCTGTGCCGTGAGCCGCGCCGCCAGGCGATCGAGCTGCAGGTCCACGATCGCGCGGATTTCATCGCGGGTGAGCGGCCTGAACACCACGATGTCGTCGATACGGTTGAGGAACTCCGGGCGGAATTGAGCGCGCAAGGAGGCCATCACGGCGCTCGTGATCTCTTCGTGCGTCGCGCCGGCCAGCGACTGGATTTCGCTCGACGCCAGGTTCGAGGTCATGATCACGACGGTATTGCGGAAATCCACCGTCCGGCCCTGTCCGTCCGTCAGGCGCCCCTCGTCCAGCAGCTGCAACAGGATATTGAGCGCGTCCGGATGCGCTTTTTCCAGTTCGTCCAGAAGCAGGACCGAATACGGGCGGCGGCGCACCGCCTCGGTGAGCTGGCCGCCCTCCTCGTAGCCCACGTAGCCGGGAGGCGCGCCCACCAGGCGTGAGACGGCGTGCTTTTCCATGTACTCCGACATGTCCACGCGTACGAGGGCCGATTCGCTGTCGAACAGGAATTCCGCCAGCGCCTTGCATAACTCGGTCTTGCCCACGCCGGTAGGCCCCAGGAACAGGAACGAACCGGTGGGCCGGTCGGGGTCGGCGAGTTTGGCGCGGGAGCGGCGGACGGCGCGGGACACGGCGCGCACCGCCTCGTCCTGGCCGATCAGGCGGCGATGCAGTTCGTCCTCCATGCGGTTGAGCCGTTCGCGTTCGCCAGTGAGCATGCGCGCGACCGGAATGCCGGTGGCGCGGGCCACGACCGCCGCGATGTCGGCTTCGCCGACGCGGCTTGACAGCATGGCGTGGGCCGCGTTTTCGTTCTCGCTCTGCTGAGATTCCTTGAGCTTTCGTTCCAGCTCCGGGATCAGACCGTATTGAAGCTCCGACATGCGCTGCAGATCCTGCCCGCGGCCGGCTTTCTCCAGCGCCAGACGGGCCTGTTCCAGTTGCTCCTTGAGCCCCGCGGCCTCCTGGGTGCGGGCCTTCTCGGCCTTCCAGGTTTCCGAAAGTTCGGCGTGCTGCCCTTCCCGCTCGCCGATCTCGGCATCCAGGTCGGCCAGCCGCTGGCGCGCTCCCTCATCGTCGTCCTTGCTCACGGCTTCACGTTCGATCTTCAGCTGGATGAGGCGCCGCTCCAGGCGGTCGATGGCTTCGGGCTTGGAGTCCATCTGCAGGCGAATGCGGGCCGCGGCCTCGTCGATCAGGTCGATGGCCTTGTCCGGCAGCTTGCGGTCGGTGACGTAGCGCTGAGACAGGGTGGACGCCGCCACGATGGCGGCATCGGAAATCGTGACGCCATGGTGCACCTCGTAGCGTTCCTTGAGACCGCGCAGGATTGCGATGGTGTCCTCGACACTGGGTTCGTCGATCAGCACCTTCTGAAAGCGACGTTCCAGCGCGCCGTCTTTCTCCAGGTTCCTGCGGTATTCGTCGAGGGTCGTGGCGCCCACGCAATGCAATTCGCCGCGCGCCAGCGCGGGCTTGAGCATGTTCCCCGCATCCATCGCGCCCTCGGCCTTGCCGGCCCCAACCAGCGTATGCAGCTCGTCGATAAACAGGATGATCCGGCCTTCCTGCCTGGCCAGTTCCTTCAGCACGGCCTTGAGCCGTTCCTCGAACTCGCCGCGATACTTCGCGCCCGCGATCATTGCGCCCAGGTCCAGGGCCAGCAGGCGCTTGTTCTTGAGCCCTTCGGGCACCTCCCTGTTGGCGATGCGCTGCGCCAGCCCTTCCACCACCGCGGTCTTGCCCACGCCCGGCTCGCCGATCAGCACCGGGTTGTTCTTGGTGCGCCGCTGCAGGATGTGCATCGTGCGGCGGATCTCCTCGTCGCGGCCGATGATGGGATCGAGCTTGCCTTCCTCGGCCCGGCGGGTCAGGTCGATGGCGTATTTCTCCAGGGCGCCGCGCAGCTCCTCCGCGCCCGCGTCGTTGACGGTCTCTCCGCCGCGAACCTGGTCGATCGCCGCCTCCAGGCGCGCCGGATCCAGGCCGGCGTCCTTCATCAGGCGCGCGTGCTCGCCCTTGTCGCCGGCCGCGGCAAGCAGCAGGATCTCGCTGCTTGTGAGCGTATCGCCGCGCTTGCGCGCCAGCTTGCCGGCCAGGTTGAGCACCCGCGCCAGCGCCGCCGAGGCGTGCAGATCGCCCTCCTGCCCCTGGACGCTGGGCATGCGTTCAAGCGCCTCGCCGAGATCGGCCCGAAGCTTGCCGGTATCGGTTCCGGCGCGCCTCAGCAGCGGCAGGATGGCGCCGCCGTCCTGCTCCAGCAGCGCCTGGAGGACATGCAGCGGTTCGAGAAACTGGTGATCGGCATCCACGGCGGCGGCCCGCGCTTCGGACAGCGCCTCGCGCACGCGATTGGTGAATTGATCCATGACCGGGATATAGCGCCCGGCGGCGCGAATTCAACTGCCGGGGTCCAGCCAGATAAAGGTGGCGTGCCGGGCGGGGCCGCCGTCGCGGCGGTAGGAATAAAAGCGGCCGGGATCGGAAAACGTGCACCAGCGCCCGCCGTAAACCCGCGCGATCCCGAGCCTGCGCAACTGATGCCGCGCCAGACCGGCCAGGTCGCAGAGCCAGTGCGTGCTGTCCCTGCGGTCGAAGAACTGAGCCGAATCCGGCGTGCTGGCAGTGATTGCCGTGAAGACATCGGCGCCGACCTCGTAAGCCGGGCCGCCGATACCGGGGCCGATCCACGCCATCAGGTCCGGCGGCCCGATCGCCCCGGCGCCGCCCCCCCCCCACCAGCCCCGGCGGCCCGCCCGCCCCGGCCCCCCCCCCACACGGCGCGGGGGCCGTCCCCTCGACCACGCCCGAAGCGAGGCCGCGCCAGCCGGCGTGGGCCGCTCCCACCCGGCTCCCGGCGCTGTCGCACAACAGGACCGGCAGGCAGTCGGCCGTGCGCAACATGCACGCCCTGCGCGCGGTAAAGGCCACGCAGCCGTCGGCCGTCGCTTCGGTCCAGTCGCCGTCCGCAGCCACCACTTCCCTGCCGTGAACCTGCGACAGCCAGCGCGGTTCGCCCGGGACCCGCAGCGTCCGCCACGCCTCGCCGGGACTCAGGCCGCGCAGGGTGCTGGCGGCGCGAACCGGCCGGGGCGCCGGCCAATCAGGGCGAATCAACCGCTCCACGAATAATCGTCCCAGTCGCGCTGCTGTCCGGCCAGGCGCGTCAGCAGATCCCGCATGTCGTCCGGCAGCGGAGCTTCGAAGACGCATTCGCGATCCGTCGCCGGGTGCCTTGCCTCGAGCCGGCCGGCATGCAGCGCCGGACGGTCGAAGCCGGGCGCGGCCCGGGAATAAAGGGAATCTCCGGTCAGCGGATACCCGGCGTGCGCCAGGTGGGCCCGAATCTGGTGCGTGCGCCCCGTCTCCAGGCGCACCGCCACAAAGGCGTTTCCGCGGAAGCGCTCAAGAACGCGAAAATGCGTTATGGCGGCGCGCCCGCCGGGACGCACGGCCCTGCGCAGGCGGTCGCGCGGATGGCGCCCCAACGGCTGGTCTATGGTCCCGCCGGCCACCGGACAGCCGCGCGTTACCGCCCGGTACTCGCGGCCGATCCGCCTGGCCTGCAGATCCCCGGTAAGTCTCTGGTGCGCGGCGGCCGTGCGCGCCACCAGCAGCAGCCCGGTGGTGCCTGCATCCAGCCGGTGCACCAGCCCGAAGCGCGGCACAGTCTGGAGTTCCGGGAATCGATGCAGCAAACCGTTCTGCAGCGTGCCGCCGGGATTCCCGGCGCCGGGATGCACGACCAGACCGGCGGGCTTGTTCACCACGATCAGGTCCCGGTCCGCATGCAGCACGCCAAATTTCACGAACTCCGGCTCCACCGCGCCCGCCGCCGCCAGCTCCCCGCGAATCTCGTATGCCTGTCCCGTATGCACCGGGGTGCGGGGCCGCAACGGACCGCCGCCCTCCACGCTGACCTGCCCGGCCTCTATCCAGCCCTTGATCAGGCTGCGCGAATAATCCGGCAGAAGTTGCGCCAGCGCCGCGTCCAGCCGCCGGCCCGCCAGACCCTCGGGGATCACCACATGTTCCCGCACCAGGCGCTTCATGCCCCGCATCTTCGCAGAAAAGTGGAGCCGTGCCGACATTTGTGCGTTGTCGGGCACGCTCACGCATCATCCGCCTGGCGGCCCGAAATCCGGGTGTTATCCACACATAAAGTATTGATCGGATTAGCTATTCATGTTATAGTTCGGGGGACTTCAACGGACTGAACGGAGCCTCGAAATGGATCTTCAACGCACTTCTTCCTCCGCCCCTGTTTGCGACGCCGAGTTTCCGGCTGCTGTGGGCGCCGGGCCGCGTTATCCCCACCCCGATGCCGCCGTGCGCCTGGCCGAGCGGCAACGCGAAGACGCGTCTCTTAAGGCCCTGGAGGCGGAGATCACCCAATTGTGGGGGCACATCAACGCCGCCACCGCGCATTTTCTCGCGCTGCTGGCGGAGTTCGACCGCAGGGAGGGCTGGGCCCAGCACGGCATAGCAAATTGCGCCCACTGGCTGAGCTGGCAATGCGGCATCGGCCCGGTGGCGGCGAGAGAAAAGGTGCGGGTGGCGCGGGCTTTGACGTCATTGCCGAAGATCGCCGGCGCCTTCGGCGAGGGGCGGCTGTCGTATTCGAAGGTGCGAGCGCTCACGCGCGTGGCGACAGCGGAGACGGAAGACACCTTGCTGAACATCGCCTTGCGCGGCACGGCCGCGCACGTCGAGCGCACGGTGCGGGGCTTCCGGCGCGCCGTGCGCCATCTCGAGCGCGACGAGGCCGAGGCCATGCACGAACGGCGTTACCTGGACTGCTGGAGGGAAAGCGACGGCAGCGTGCGACTGAACGCCCGCCTTGCGCCGGAGGCAGGCGAGATGCTGCTCAAGGCGCTGGAAGCCGCCCACGCGCAGCTCGAGGAGCGCGCCGGCGACGCGGCTGCGGTTCCCGAAAATGTTTCCGCGGAAACATCCGGGACGAAATCCGCGCTGCCGCCGTTTTGGGATGCGCGGCCTGAAAATGTTTCCGCGGAAACACCCCGGCGGAGTGTCAGTCAGCGGCGTGCGGACGCGCTGGAGCACATCCTCGGGCGCTATCTGGCCGGGAAATGCTCCGGTTCAGCCAACGGCGCTCACGAGGTGGTGGTGCACATCGCCCACGACGCACTTCGCGACGTGCCCGAGAGCAGCGGCGCGTCGTTTGAGCATGGCGGGCCAGTGGCGGTGGAGACGGCGCGGCGGCTGGGGTGCGACGGCGCCCTGGTAGGCGTGGTCGAAGGCGCGAAAGGCGAGCCGCTGGCCGTTGGCCGCCGCACCCGCGCCGTGCCGCCGGCGATCCGGCGCGCGCTGCGCGTTCGTGACGGCGGCTGCCGCTTCCCCGGCTGCGACCGTTCCCGCTATGTGCATGCCCATCACATCAAGCATTGGGCCGACGGCGGCGAGACCCGGCTCGACAACCTGGTCACGCTATGTTCTCAGCATCACCGGCAGGTGCATGAAGGGGGCTATGGCGTTCGCGTGCGCGACGGCGAGATCGAGTTCACGCGCCCGGACGGACGCGTGATCCCAATGGCGGGGAGGACAGGCCTGGCGCACGGGCCCCACGGAGAATGTTTCCGCGGAAACACGAGCGCCCAGCGGCTGGCGGCGTTCAACGCGGCGCGCGGACTCAACATCGACGCCCACACCGCCCGCTGCGGCTGGGGCGGCGAGCGCATGGACTACAACATCGCCATCGACAACCTGTGCCTGGAGGCGGGATATACGTGAGCGGATTACCCGGGCCGATCCAGCCGAAACGAGTCAGCATGGTCCCGGATGTAGTGATCGCGTTCGGAAACTTGATTTATGCGTCGCTTTTTGGGAAGCTTGGCGGTTGGCGTTTCAACACGACGAAGCGCCGGTTTGCTTGCGTTTCACGCCACCAACTGAACTTCCCGCGTCGGCATGTCGGCCGGCGCAGCAAAAGGCGGCACTGCATTCGGTTTGAGTATCGGCCAATGAAAGCACACAAGGAATCCTTGCCTGGACGGCGGAACTTCGGGCCGCCGCCGAAGCAGGGCCTGTACGATCCCGCGCTGGAGAAGGACAGCTGCGGCATCGGCTTCGTGTGCGATATCAAGGGCCGCCAAAGCCGTGGCGTCGTCGAGGACGCGCTCGGCATGAACTGCTCCATGGAGCATCGCGGCGGCATCGGCTATGAAAAAAATACCGGCGACGGGGCGGGCGTTCTACTCGGCCTGCCGGACCGCTTCCTGCGCCGCGCCGCGGCGGAAGAACTGGGCGTCGAATTGCCCGGCCGCGGCCGCTATGGCGTCGGTAACGTGTTCCTGCCCACCGACCCGGGGGAACGGGAACGGTGCCTGGGCGTTCTGGAGCGTGAAATCGAGAGCGCGGGGCAGCGGCTGCTGGGCTGGAGGGAGCTTCCGATCGATCCCGACGGTGCGGACATCGGCAACGCGGCCCGGGCCGCCATGCCGCACATGGCGCAATTGTTCGTCGGCGCTGGTTCGACCCACGCCGATGCGGGCGACGCTCTCACCGAAGACGAGTTCGAGCGCCGGCTTTACCTCATCCGCAAGCACGCGACCCATCTGCTGCGCGGCGACGAGAACCTGTCGCAGCGGCAATTGTTTTACATCTGTTCCCTGTCCTCCAGGGTCATCGTCTACAAGGGCATGCTTACGCCCAACCAGATGGCGCCCTTTTTCACCGACCTGGCCGAAGCGGACTTCGAGTCGCACCTGGCCATGGTGCATTCGCGCTTCAGCACCAACACCTTCCCGTCGTGGGACCGCGCGCAGCCCAATCGCTTCATGTGCCACAACGGCGAAATCAACACCCTGCTCGGCAACGTGAACGCCATGAACGCCCGCGAGGGCGTGTTGAGCACGCCGCTGTTCGGCGACGACCTGGCCAGGCTCTTCCCCGTGGTGGAGCCGGACTGCTCCGACTCCGGGACCTTCGACAATGTGCTGGAATTCCTGCTGATGACCGGGCGCAAGCTGCAGGAAGCGGTGCTGATGATGATTCCGGAAGCCTGGCAGCAACACACCGGCATGGAGGCGGCCAAGCGGGCCTTCTACGAGTACCACTCCTGCCTGATGGAGCCCTGGGACGGCCCGGCCTCCATCGCTTTCACGGACGGCACCTATATCGGCGCCGTGCTCGACCGCAACGGGCTGCGGCCGAGCCGCTACTACATCACCGACGACGACCGCTGCATCATGGCCTCGGAAGTCGGCGTGGTGCGGGTCGCCCCCGGGAGCGTGGTGGAGAAGGGGCGATTGCAGCCGGGCCGCATATTCCTGATCGACTTCGAGCAGGGCCGCATGATTCCCGACGAGGAAATCAAGGCCGAATGGGCGTCCGCGCGCCCGTACGCCGACTGGCTCGAGAAGCAGCGCATCGAACTGGAGGAGCTGCCTCCCGCCCTGCCGCCGGCGCCGGACCCGGCCAATCTCACGGCGCGCATGAACGCCTTCGGCTACACGGTCGAGACCATGGACATCATGCTGCAGCCCCTGGTCAGGGAGCTGCGCGATCCGCTCGGCTCGATGGGCAACGACGCCGCGCTGGCGGTGATGTCCGACAAGCCGCGCATGCTCTACGACTACTTCAAGCAGCGTTTCGCGCAGGTCACCAACCCGGCCATCGACTCCATCCGCGAAGAGGTCATCATGGCGCTGGAGTGCTACTGCGGCCCGGAACAGAATCTGCTGGAGACCACCGAGGAGCACGCGCACCGGCTGCGCATCCCGCATCCCATCCTCTCCAACGAGGAACTGGCCGCCATCAAACACCTCGATTACCGGGGCTGGAAAACGGCGGCCATCGACATCACGTATCCGGCCGGTTCGGGCGCGGCGGGCCTGACGGCCGCGCAGGACCGGATCTGCGCCGAAGCAGGCCGGGCCATCGAGGAGGGCTACAGCCTCATCGTGCTCTCCGATCGCGCCGTGGGGCCGGAACGCACGCCGATCAGCGCGCTGCTCGCGGTGGGGTCGGTGCATCATCACCTGGTCGAGACCCATGCGCGCACGCGCATCGGCATCATCGTGGAAACCGGCGAGGCCCGGGAAGTGCACCATCACTGCCTGCTGACGGGCTACGGCGCCGACGCCATCAATCCCTGGCTCGCCTTCGAGGCCCTCTGGGACTCGCTTGAGAAGGGCTATTTCAACGATGCGCCGCACGTCGCCACCCGCGCCGACGTCGTCGACGCCTACCGCAAGGGCACCGCCAAGGGCATGCTCAAGGTGATGGCCAAGATGGGCATCTCCACGCTGCAGTCCTACAAGGGCGCGCAGATCTTCGAGGCGGTGGGGCTGGCCGACGATGTCATCGGGCGCGCGTTCCGGGGCACCGCCAGCCGGGTGCAGGGCGTGGGCCTGGACGTGCTGGCCGAGGAGATGGAGCGCCGCCACGCGCTGGGCTATCCGGGGCGCAACGGCAACATCGCCGTGCTGCCTAACCCCGGCGACTTCCACTGGCGCCGGCACGGCGACACGCACATGTGGGACCCGCAGGCCATCGCCGACCTGCAGGTGGCCGCCCGGACCAACGACGAAAGCGCCTACTGGCGTTTCGCCGAGCACGTGAACCGCGAGAACACCGCCAGGGCCAACCTGCGGGGGCTCTTGACTTTCGTGAGCGGGGCCAACGGCGGGTCCATCGGGCTCGACGAGGTCGAAGCGGAGAGCGAGATCGTCAGGCGTTTCGCCACCGGGGCCATGAGTTTCGGCTCCATCAGCGCCGAATCCCACGAAACGCTGGCCGTGGCCATGAACCGCATCGGCGGCAAGTCCAACACCGGCGAGGGCGGCGAGGACTCCCGCCGTTATACGCCCCTGCCGAACGGCGATTCCGCCCGCAGCGCCATCAAGCAGGTGGCCAGCGGCCGCTTCGGCGTGACCATCAACTACCTGAGCAATGCCGACGAACTGCAGATCAAGATCGTGCAGGGCGCCAAGCCCGGCGAGGGCGGCGAACTGCCCGGCCGCAAGGTGGACGAGACCATCGCCGCCATTCGCCATTCGACGCCCGGCGTGGGGCTCATCAGCCCGCCGCCGCACCACGACATCTATTCGATAGAGGACATCGCCCAGCTCATCCACGACCTGAAGAACGGCAACCCCGACGCGCGCATCAGCGTCAAGCTCGGCGCCGAGATCGGCGTGGGGGCGGTGGCTGCGGGCGTCACCAAGGCGCGCTCGGACCACCTGGTGATCGCCGGAGATTCCGGTGGCACGGGCGCCTCGCCGCTCACCTCCATCAAGCACGCGGGGCTGCCCTGGGAACTGGGTATCGCCGAGACGCACCAGACGCTGGTCGTCAACAACCTGCGATCGCGGGTGGTGCTGCAGACCGACGGCCAGCTCAAGACCGGGCGCGACGTCGCGATTGCCTGCCTGCTCGGCGCCGAGGAGTTCGGTTTCTCCACCGCGCCGCTGATCGCGCTGGGCTGCATCATGATGCGCAAGTGCCATCTCAATACCTGCCCGGTGGGCATCGCGACGCAGGACCCGGCCTTGCGGGCGAAATTCGAGGGCCTGCCGGAACACGTCATCAACTATTTCTTCATGGTCGCAAAGGAAATGCGGCAACTCATGGCCGAGCTGGGCTTTCGCACGGTCAACGAGATGGTGGGACGGGTGGACGCGCTCGATGCCGAGGCGGCGGTGGACCACTGGAAGGCCAGGGGCATCGATCTCACGGAGCTCTTGACGCCGGCGCAGGAACCGCCGGACTTTCTGGGCGCCTACGCCATGCACAAGCAGGACCACGGCCTCGAGCGATCGCTGGACTACAGGCTGATCGAACTGGCCGAACCGGCGCTGGCTCGCGGCGAGAAGGTTTACCGCGAACTGCCCATCAGCAATGCGAACCGGGTGGTGGGCGGCATTCTCTCCAACGCCATCATCAAGCGCTGCGGCCCGGAGATGTTGCCGGACGGCGCCATCCACTTCAAATTCCGGGGTCACGCCGGGCAGAGCTTCGGTTGCTGGCTGGCCCGCGGCGTCACGCTGGAGGTGGAGGGCGACGCCAACGACTACGTGGGCAAGGGCCTGTCCGGCGGGCGCCTGATCATCTACCCGGACAGGGAGTCGCGCTTTGCGCCGGAAGAGAACATCCTGATCGGCAATGTCGTGCTCTACGGCGCCACCGCCGGCGAGTGCTTCTTCCGGGGGGTGGCGGCGGAGCGGTTCTGCGTGCGCAACAGCGGCGCCCGCGCCGTCGTCGAAGGCGTCGGCGATCACGCCTGCGAATACATGACCGGCGGGCGCGTGGTCATCCTGGGCCGCACCGGGCGCAACTTCGCGGCCGGCATGAGCGGCGGGGTGGCCTACGTCTGGAACCCGCAGGGGGACTTCGCCGACCTCTGCAATCCCGAAATGGTCGAGCTGGAACCGCTGGAGGCGGAACCGGACAGGGCCGAGGTCCGGGAGCTCATCGAACGGCATCTGCGCTTCACCGGCTCCACGGTCGCGCAAGCGCTACTCGACGACTGGCGGCGCAGCGTCGGGCAATTCGTCAAGGTCATGCCCGTGGACTACAAGCGGGTCCTTGAACAGCTCAGGACCGCTGCAGCCGCTGCCGCCGCGGCCTGACCGGCCTGAGCCACTCAAGCGCGATGGGCAAGACAACGGGATTCATGGAGTACGCGCGCGCGTCCGCGCCGTATCGCGACGCAAACGATCGCCTGCGCGACTTCAGGGAGATCTACACGGGACAGGAACCCGGGAAGCTCGCCATTCAGGGCGCGCGCTGCATGGATTGCGGGGTGCCGTTCTGCCAGTCGGACGACGGCTGCCCGATCCACAACCTGATCCCGGAGTGGAACGACCTCATTTACCGGGACCAGTGGCGGGAAGCGCTCGACCGCCTGCACAAGACCAACAATTTTCCCGAGTTCACCGGACGGGTGTGCCCGGCGCCCTGCGAAGGCGCCTGCGTGCTGGGGATCACCGACCCCGCGGTTACCATCAAGGACATCGAGATGGCGATTGCCGACCGCGGATTCGAAGAGGGCTGGATCGTCGCGGAGCCGCCCGCCCACCGCACCGGCCGCCGAGTCGCCGTGATCGGTTCCGGTCCCGCCGGGCTCGCCGCCGCGCAACAGTTGAACCGGGCCGGCCACGTTGCCGTGGTCCATGAGCGCGCCGACCGCATCGGCGGCCTCTTGACCTACGGCATCCCCAACATGAAGCTCGACAAGACGGAAATCGTCGATCGGCGCCTCGACCTCATGCGCGAGGAGGGCGTGGAGTTCCTCGTCAATGCGCCCGTCGGCGACGGCAGCGGCGACTCCATCGATGTCCGCAACCTGGCGAAGGAATTCGACGCCGTGCTGCTGGCTACCGGGGCCACCGTTCCCCGCGACCTGCCGATACCCGGGCGCGAGCTCGATGGCGTGCACTTCGCCATGGATTTCCTGACGCAGAACACCCGCAGCCTGCTGGACTCCGATCTCGCCGACGGCAACTACATTTCCGCGAAGGACAAGGACGTGATCGTGATCGGCGGCGGCGACACGGGTACCGACTGCATCGGCACGGCGCTTCGCCACGACTGCAGCAGCCTGGTCAACTTCGAATTGCTCCCGCAGCCGCCGGCGTCGCGGGCGTCGAACAATCCCTGGCCCACCTGGCCGGTGATCTTTCGCACCGAATACGGCCACGAGGAATCCGCGGTCAAGTTCGGCAAGGACCCGCGCGTTTACCTGATTTCGTCAACGGAATTCGTGGCGAATGCGAATGGGCGGGTTTCCGGAATCCGCACCGTCGACGTCCGATTGAAGGACGGCAAGTTCGAGAGCGTGCCCGGCAGCGAACGGGAATGGCCGGCCGATCTTGTGTTCCTGGCCATGGGTTTTCTGCGGCCGGAACACGCCGTCTCCGATCCGCTGGACCTGGCCTACGACGCGCGCGGCAACTACCGGGCCGACTACGGCAAATACCAGACCAGCGTGGAAAACATATTCGCCGCCGGCGACTGCCGCCGGGGGCAATCGCTGGTGGTGAACGCGATCAACGAAGGCCGCGAGGCGGCCCGCGAAATCGACCGCTACCTCATGGGTTCAACCGAACTCCCGTAACCCGGCGGCCGGATATACGCGCCTAGGCCGTTCCCCAGCCCGGGCGAAAGCCCAGCGGCAGGCCGGCTTCCGGAGTAAAGCCGTACATTTCGGTGCTCGGCAGCGCCTCGTTGACCACGTCGCGCACCTTCAGCAGCCGGTCGAGGTCGATGCCGGTGTTCAGTCCCATGGACTCCAGCATGAACACCAGGTCCTCGGTGACGATGTTGCCGCTGGCGCCGGGGGCGAACGGACAACCGCCGATGCCGCCCAGCGAGCTGTCCAGCGTGGTGATGCCTTCTTCCAGCGCCGCCATGGCGTTGGCCAGTCCCAGGCCGCGCGTGTTGTGCAGATGCACGCCGGTGAGCTTTTCCTCGCCGATCTCGGACCGCACCATGCGCACCAGCCGCCGGATCTGCGCGGGGTTCGCGTAGCCGGTGGTGTCGGACAGCCCGACTTCCCGGCAACCCGCCTCGACCAGCGCATGGGCCAGCTCCAGCACCTTGCTCTCGGGGACCGGGCCTTCCATGGTGCAACCGAAGGCGGTGGCGATGCCGGCCTCGAAGATCGGGCGGCGCTCCTCGGGAAGTTCGTCGAGCATCTCGTTGATGCGCCGGACCTCCTCCAGCATTTCCGCGTGGTTCTTGCGCACGTTCGCCTTGCTGTGCGTCTCGCTGGCGGAAACCGGAATGCTCACCTTGTGCGCACCGGCGGCGACCGCCCGCTCCACGCCCTTGAGGTTCGGCGCCAGCGTGGTGACGTGCAGGCCGGGAATGGTCACGGCGTAGCGCACCAGTTCCTCGCAGTCGGCCATCTGGGGCAGGAGCTTGGGCGGAACGAAGGATCCCACTTCGATTTCGGGCACGCCCGCGGCGGCCTCGGCCCTGATCCAGGCCTTCTTGGCCTCGGTGGGCATGATCAAGTCGAGGCTCTGCAGCCCGTCGCGCGGCCCCACTTCGCTTACGAGAATATCAACGGACATGCCGAGCGCTGCTCCCTGGCGATTTTCAGTTCTTGCGGCTGGCCGCCTGCGCCCGGGCCTGGCTCTTGCGGCCGATCCGAGTCAGGTGCACGCGGCTGGTCTTGCCGGCGCGCCGCTCGTTCAATCTTGAGACGAGGCTGGTAACTTCTTCGCGCACCTCGTTGGCGTCGCCCTGCTTGTAGCCCGTAATGGTGGTCGTTCCCTGGGTCAACTCGTAGCGATACCAGTCATCGGCGTCGGAACCATCCGGCGATGCAGTCTGTTCCAGGGCGACGATCTCAAAGGGCCGGGCTGCCGGCATTACGCTGGTGTCATCAGTCATAAGCGGCATATTTTACACCGCCGTCCATCCCGGCCCTTTGCCGATGGCGCCGATAAATTGGCGTTTGACGGGCCAAAAGGGCTACATTACGCGCCGGATGGGCTTTCGCATCAATTCATGAACGATTCCGACCGGCATGCACGCGTCACGCTGACGGGCCTTGCTCCGCTGGAAGTCCTCCGGGGAGGGAACGGTCCGACGCTCGTCTGGCTGCACGGCGAAGAGGGCCAGCGCGGCTGGCTGCCGCACCATGCGCGCCTGGCGGAGCGCTTCACGGTACTGGCCCCGACCCTGCCCGGCATCGGCGCGTCGGTGTTGCCCGACTGGGTGAACGGCGTACCCGACATGGCTAAGGTCCTGCTGGCCGCCCTCGACGCCGGCGGCGTCGGCGATTGCGTGCTGGGCGGGGTTTCCATGGGCGGGTGGATCGCGGCGGAAATGGCTTCGATGGATCCCGGCCGGTTCGCGGGGCTGGTGCTGGCCGGTTCGCAGGGCACGGCCACCGGGGAAATGAATACGCCGGACCTGTTCCTGATGCCGTACCGCCGGTACATCTCCTTCGGTTACAACGACGCCCGCTCCGGGGTCTTTCAGGACCTTTGGGCAGGCGAACCCGACGATGACGCCGTGACCCAGGACCTGGAAGTTATGGAGCTGTCGGCCCTGCTCGGCTTCAAGCCGTACATGCACGACCGGTCGCTGCTGCCGGCGCTGGCGCGCTATTCGCAGCCTGCCCTGCTGGTGTGGGGCGCGAACGATGTCATTACGCCGCCGGCAGTCGCCGAGCGTTTCCTGAACGCATTGCCCGCGGCCGAACTGGCCACGATCGGCGATGCCGGACACTACGCGCACCTGGAGCGGGCCGGGGCATTCGCCGACGCCGTAATCCAGTTCGGCGCGAAACTGGGGACGGACTGAAACATGTTTCAGCTGCACTACTTCGTCAACCACCCCTATCTGGGTTATCCGCATGAAGCGGCGGCCGAATTCGGCGCCGTGATGCTCAAGTTCTCCAATCGCCACTTCGACGGCGAGCGCGCCGCCGAGCTGTTCGAGCGCTACCACGAGGAGTACGTGGTGGCCGAGCAGGTGGGCTTCGATTCCATCGTGGTCAACGAGCATCACAGCGCGCCGGCGGCCATGTCTCCCTCGCCCAACATATTCGCGACGGTGCTGGCGAAGGTCACGTCACGGGTGAAGATTTTCATCGCCGGAAACATCCTGCCGGTGAACGGCAACCCGGTTCGCCTGGCCGAGGAACTGGCGTTGATCGACCTGTTCTCGAAGGGCCGGCTTATTTCCGGTTTCGTCCGGGGCGGGGCGGTGGAGTCTCTGGCCATGTCGGTCAATACCCTGCACAACCGGGAGATCTTCGCCGAAGCGCACGACCTGATCCTGAAGACCTGGACCGAACCCGGCCCCTTCGTGTGGGAGGGGAAGCACTATCACTACCGTTGCGTCAATCCCTGGGCGCTGCCCATGCAGAAGCCGCATCCGCAGATCATGATTCCGGGGTCCACCAGCCGCGAGACTGTGGAGTTCGCCGCCGAGCGGGGCTACCCGTACGTGGCGCTGGCCACCCGCCTGGAGGCCACCGACAAGCTGTTCGCCGACTACAACGAGATCGCCGAACAGGCCGGACATGTTCCGACGCCGGGCCACCGCGGTTACTTCACCCGCGTGCACGTGGCGCCCACCGACGAGCAGGCGCTTGAAGAGGGCAGGGAACAGTTCGGCGGCCGCGTGGCCCAGATCACCAGCATGGTGGACATGAAGATCCATCCCGACGTGGGCGCCTGGATGGCGCCCCCGGGCTACGTGAGTCGCGAGGCGGCCATTGCCCGGCGCAGGTACATGGGCGGAACGCCCTATGCCTTCTTCACCCAGGGCTACGAGAAGGCGCTCGAGACGCGCCAGATGATTATCGGCAGCCCGGACACGGTCGTGCGGCAACTGAACGAACTGCGCCTGAGGTTCGGGGTGGGGCACCTGGGCGTGTCCCACTTCGCGGTGGAAGACTATGGCCGCACCCGGCGCAACCTGGAGCTTCTCGGCGAAGAGGTGTTTCCGCGCCTGCGGGAACTGGCCGCCGAGGACTGAGTATCGCCGCTTCCCCCCAACAGCATGAGCCCGGCTACGTGGGCCGGCTGCCCCTGTCGCTCAAGGCCGGCTGGGGGGTGGGCTCGATGGGCTGCCTGGGCATGCTGTTCATCGTCAACGTCTTCGTCCTTTTCTTCCTGGTCAATCACCTGGGCATGGACCCCGGCATGGCCGGGCTCATCCTCTTCATCACCCGGATATACGACGTATTCAGCGACCCCACGATCGGGTTTCTGAGCGACACCACGCGCAGCCGCTGGGGCCGGCGGCGCCCGTGGATGGCGCTGGGCGCTTTCGTGTCCGGCCTGGCGCTGATCTTCACGTTCAATGTCCCGGCGCTGGCGTCAATGAATGCGCTGGCGATCTACCAGCTTGTCGTGCTGATTGCCTATTTCACCGGCTACACCCTGTTCTACGTACCGTTCATGGCGATGCCCGCGGAAATGACCGACGACTACAACGAACGCACGTCGATCATGTCGTGGCGGGGGGGGTATTCCAATTTCGCCGGCATCCTGATCGCCGCCGGCATGCCGGCGCTGATCGATGTCCTGGGCGCCGACCGCAGGGCCTACGGGATCGTCGCGATACTGGTGGGCATCCTGATTGCGGCCACCATGATGATGACCGTGCTGTTCACCAGCCGCGCCCGGGAGTTGCCGAGTTCTCAGTCGGACCGCTATTCGTTCGGCGACTATTTCCGGGCGCTGGCCAACAACAAGCCCTTCCTCACTCTCGCCGCGCTCAAGGGCACGCTGTACCTGGGCGTGGGCGTCAACGGCAGCGCCCTGCTGTTTTTCATGACCTACGTGCTGGAGCGGGGCGAAATGGGCGTGGCCCTGTCCACCCTGGCGGGCAACATCGCCGGCCTTTGCACGGTGCCGCTTTGGGCCTTTTTCAGCCGCGGCAGGGACAAGCGCTGGGTTTACCTGATCGCGATCATCGGCTCCGGCCTCATGCTCGTCTCATGGGCGCTGGCCACGCCGGCCGAAAGCGACCTGGTGTTTGTCATAAGGTCCTGCTTTATCGGCATATTCAGCGCGGGGGGCCTGACGATAGGATTCTCGATGTTGCCGGACACCATCGAGTACGACCGCATCCGTACCGGCAAGGTCCGCACCGCTCTCTACACCGGGGTCCTTGGCTTTGTCGAGAAAACCGGCTTTGCGCTGGGGCCGCTGCTCATGGGCTTTTACTTTTCCGCCGCGGGGCTCGTGGAAACCACGCTGGGCGCCGTCGAGCAGCCGGACAGCGCGATTACCGCCATCATTTTCGGCAAGGCATGGATTCCCGCCACCCTGCAGGCGCTGGCGCTCTTCTGGCTGGTGTCCTACCGCCTCACCGAGAAGCAGCTCGCCGACCTGCGCGGCGCTACGGCGCTGACCGATGGTTCCTGAGTTCGCCCTTCAGCACTTTCCCGTAGGCGTTGCGGGGCAATTCGGGCAGGGTCTCGACCAGCCTTGGGACCTTGAAGCGCGCCAGGCGTCCCTCGCAGAAAGCGGATAGCCCCCCGGCGTCAAGCGACGCGCCGGGACGCAGTACCACGAACGCCTTCAGCCGTTCTCCCCAGCGCTTGTCCGGCACGCCCACCACGGCGGCATCGCGGACATCGGGATGGCGCAGGAGCTCTTCCTCGACTTCGCGCGGGAATATGTTGACGCCGCCGCTGATGACCATGTCCTTCTTGCGGTCCACGATATAGATGTAACCCTCTTCGTCGCGCCGGGCCAGGTCGCCCACCGATACCCAGCCGTCGCGAAAGGCCTCGGCGGTTTCGTGCGGCTTGCGCCAGTAGCCGTTGAACAGGAACGGGCTTAAGGAGAAGAGTTCGCCGACTTCTCCGGGGCCGACCTCGCCGTCTTCGTCCAGCAGCTTCACTTCGGTGGTCGTGAACGGCTGTCCCACGCAGCGCTGCTTGCGAAGCTGATCGGCGGGGCGCAGGTTGCAGACGATGCCGGCCTCGGTGGAGCCGTAGGTCTCGTGGAGTATTCCGTCGCCGAAGTGGCTGACAATGCGCTCCTTGGTGGCCTGCGGCAGCGCGGCCGCGTTGGAGATGATGGACTTCAGCGCCGGCGCGGAATACTTCGCCAGCACGCTTTCTCCGAGCGCGAAGATGGCGTGGAAGTGGGTGGGCACCATGAATACGCCGGTGGCCGCGCCCCGGTCCAGCCGGCGCAGGACTTGCTCCGGGTCGAAGCGAGACAGGAGGTCCAGCTGCCCGCCCAGGAAAACCGCCGCAATGCTGAACGCCAGTCCGCCGCCGTGGCACAGGGGCGTGATTCCCAAAAACCGGTCGTCGGGCGAATAGCAGCCGTATTCGGACGCCATGCCGTAGAACTGCAGGATCCGTGACCGGTGCGAAACCAGCACGCCCTTGGGCTTGCCGGTGGTGCCCGACGTGTAGGGAATCGTGAAGACCTCCCATTCCTGCACCGGCGCAAGGTCGGCCGGCGGCCGGGCGCCGGCCAGCCGCCGCTCGAGATCGTCGCCGATGACAAACACCTGCTCCATTGAAGCGAAGGCGGTGTCGCGCGCCAGTTCGGCCCGTTCCGCATCGACGAACAGCACCCGTGCCCCGGCGTCGTCGCAGATGCCGGCCACTTCCCTCGGACTCAGTCCGGGGTTGATGGTCGCCAGCGGAATACCGGCCTGGGCGGCGCCCGCCACGATTTCCACGTACTCGATGCAGTTCCCGGCCAGAATCGCGCCGTGGGTTCCCGGTTCAAGGCCGAGCCCGTCAACCATCCAGGCGCTGACCCTGTCGATGCGGGCTACGAGGTCGCGATAGCTGCGCTCATGCTGTCCATGGCGAACGGCGATCTTTCCCGGATCCCGGCCCATGGCGGCGCGGATGCCGCCGGCCACGGACAGGGGCCGATACGACGCCGGAAGCCCTGGTGCGCCTTTCGAGCCCGTCATTGAGTGGCGAGCCCGAAGACGCCGAGCGCGTTGTCGCGCAGCAGCCGCTGTCTGGATTCCGGCTTGAGCCCAAGTTCGTTGACTTCGGCCACCGCCCGCTCGGGGTCGATGACCGGCCAGTCGGTGCCGAACATCACCTTGTCGCGCCCATAGGAATTCAGGTAGTGGACGAAAGGCTCGGGCCAGTAGCGGGGCGCGTAGGCATCGCCGGCGGTATACACGTTGTCGTGCTTCCAGCACATCGCGATCATTTCCTCGGTCCACGGCACGCCGATGTGAATGCCGATCAGCTTCAGATCGGGAAAATCGATGGCGACCGGGTCAAGGGCGATCGGCCGGCCCACCGACGGCAGGCGCCGTGAGCGGGTGTAGACGAGGTTCTGCCCCACCTGCATCATGATCGGGATATCGAGTTCGCAGCACCTGGCGTAATAGGGATACATCCGGGCCGCGTCGGGCGGCATCGCGAACCAGTGCGGGTAGAAGTGCGCGCCCACGAAGCCCAGCTCTTTCACGGCGTATTCGAGGTCCCTCAGCCCCGCCATGCCGCGCGTGGGGTCGATCCCCGCCAGGCCCGAGAAGCGCGCCGGATACTTCTCGCATACCTCGCCGACGTATTCGTACGGCACCTCGAAGGAGTCCGGCAGGCCCATCTGGCCGGCCCGCACGGCAACCAGCAGCGACCGCTCTATGCCGGCGCGGTCCATGCGGCCGAGGTAGTCGGCGATGGAAACCCCGCCGCGCATGTCCTCGGGCATGCGCACCTGGTCGCTGAATGCGTCGTCCAGTCCGGTGCGGCCCTCGGCCACCGTCCGCGGCGTATAGAGATTGCAGACGATGTCGATGATGCCGGACATGCGTCAAACGCTCCCGCCTATCCCCCGCCGTTCTCCCAACTGAGAATGTCCCGGCCGAGCAGGCGTCCGAAGGTGATCGCGGGCGTCAGGGACATGCCCCCGACGAAGGCGTTCCCGCTGAGCTTGGCGAAGCCCAGCGCCTCGCCCGCGGCGTACAGGTTCGGGATCGCCGAGCCGTCTCCGCGCAGGACCCTCAAGTCCGCGTCCACGTCGACGCCGGCGGGGCTGATCACGGTAAAGCCGACTGCCTTGACCGCGTAGAAGGGCGGCGTTCCGATCGGCCGGATCATGTGCTCGCGGCCGAACTCGGGGTCGTGCCGCGATTCCACGGCCTCGTTGAATTGCGCGGTGGTCCGCTCCAGCGTTTCCGGGTCCGCACCGATCTGCGCGGCGAGTCCGGCGAGGCTGTCGCTTTTTAGAAAATGCGCATGCCTGCCGAACCGCGCCGCCATCTCCTCGCGGGTCTCCAGCGTGATCACCGGAGCGTTCTGGCGCATGGGCTCGTCGAATATCACGTAGAGGGTGAAGTCCGGCAGCGCCAGCACCGCCCTTTCGATGTGGTCGATACTGGGATGGTCTTCGCGCACGAACCGTTTGCCCTCGCCGTCCACATAGAACTCCCAGGGTTTGCGGATGGCCGGGTTCAGACGCAGGTGGGCGCCCGAGAGTGGGTCCTCGGCAACCTGGCGGAAGCCGGCCACGGTGGTGAGAAACGCCTCGCCCCCGGTCACCGAGGCGCCCAACTGCTGCGCCGCGCGGATGCCGTCGCCGCGCGAGAACGGATTGCAGTACGAGGTCAGGGTGAACTGCGGCGTGATTTCCGCCCACATGTCGAGGTTCGCCGCGTAGCCTCCGCTGGCCAGAACGACGTTTTGTCCGTAATGGGTTTCCGTTTCTCCCGCCGGCGTTTCGACTTGCACTCCGGACACCGCGCCCGAATCGTCCTGGACCAGCCGCGTGAATTTGGTCTCAAGCCTGAGATCGATCCGGCCGTCCGCGACCAGTTCCTCGAACGGAGGCGTCATTGCCTCGAGCACGCTGACACCCAGTTTCTCGCCCCAGCAATAGCGCCGAGTCCGATAGGGCTCATGGGCGCTGCCGGCGACCGGGTGGCCGGGCAGCGGCTCGAAACCCAGGTCCATCAGCCAATCGAGCGTTTCGCTCGCGTTGTCGATCGCCTTGCGCCCGAGCGCCGGATCCATGGTGCCGTTGCAGATGCGCATGGCGTCCTGGTAGTGCTCCTCGGCGCTGTCGTCGATCCCCGCGGCCTCCTGCAGCCGCGTGCCGGCCGCGCTCATCTGTCCCGATGACCAGTACAGCGTTCCACCGATGCGGTTGTCCGCCTCGATCTGCAGCACCCTGGCGCCGCGTTCGGCCGCAAGAATGCCGGTCGGCATTCCGGTCGAACCCGCGCCAATGATGATGACGTCGTAGTTATCGCTCATGGTTGCTTCCCGTGTTCGTGCATTAAGCCCGGCGCCTCGTGATTGTGCCTTGAGGCAGAGACCCGCGACCGCTTACTTTCGATAGGCGGGCGACAGGCCATCAAACATCGGATAGTGCCTGGTGTTGAGCGTCTTCAACGACGCTTCTTCCAATGTTGCGGTCGCCGCTATTACCGCATCCGCCAAGCCGAGTCCGTGCTTCGCACCGTAGTCCCGCTTGTAGAGTCCACCGAGTTTCGCAACGGCGCCGCTGACGGCAACGATGCGAAATTGCGACAGCAATTCTGCCAGCGCGGTTTGTTCCGGGTCTTCATCTCCGCCTCGAACACCGGCATACAATTCCGCCACCGTCACCGCCGACAGGATGACCCGGTCGGCATACTCCTCAATGCAGGCGTCCGCACCGGCGTGCCCGCGCAGAAAATCCACCAGAACGTCGGTATCGAGCAAAACCGGCCGCGGCATTGGATCAGCCTCGGTCCCATTCGTTTCGAACGGCTTCAAAGTCGGGAATATCATCGCGGTTCTTCCACATCCCGGCGGCTGCGCACAGTGCGTCTTGCCGCCGCTGGCTGCTGGAACTTGCGATGAAGCGGTCCACGGCCTCGCGAATGAGTTCGCTTTGCCGCTTTCCCTGGCTCCGCGACATGGCGATCAGTTCATTCCGCTGCTTTTCCGTCAGGTAAATCTGCGTGCGCACCATGCTGAATCTCCGCTTCAATATACATCGGAATTATACATCGCTTCCCCGGATTGGCGCCCGCGAATACTGCAGGTCCTGCTCTATGCTGCGGGAAGCCAGGTAGAACAGGCCGGCCGAGCCGAGGCTGCATGCCACGCACACGATCAGCAGGGCCACGCCCAGGGAATTCACGCCGAGTGAATCGGCCAGAAAATCGCTGGCCACGCCTACCGCCTGCGGCCCGATCACGCCCGCAATCAGGTTGATGATCAGGATCATGAGGGCCGAGGCGACCGCCCGGGTGCGGATGTCGGCCACCCCCTGTATGGTGGCGAAAAGGATCGGGCCCTGCATCACGCCCACGCAGGCCGGCACGATGAGCCACAGCAGCGCCGCCGTGGGATCGGGAACCAGCAGAACCAGTGCGTAGAACGGCGCGGCCACAAGCTGTACGCCGGCGCAAAGATAGATCGGCGGCTTTGTTCCGAACTTCGCAAGCCGGCTGGCCAGCAGGCCGCCCAGCAGGGTGCCGGCGGCGTGGGGCAGGGCCTTCGTAAAAGCCAGCCAGGTGCCGACGGCGGCGACTTCGAGTCCGTGGGTGCGGGTGTAGAACGAAGGCAGCCAGGCCAGCAGGGCGGTGCTGACCATGCCGTAGAGGCTGCCGCCCAGGACCATGTAGCGGAACGTTCCCTTTGCCCACAGGCCGCGGAAAGCCGGGTACATCCGCGGGGCCTCTTCCGCCACCTGCAATCCGTCGCTGTGGCCGCGCGGCGGGTCGCGCAGGGTGAAATACACGATCAGCGCAATCAGCACCCCCGGGGCGCCGAAGGACACCAGCGTGATCCGCCAGCCGTAGGCGTCGGTGATCCAGCCGCCGACCAGGAAAGCCAGGAACACCCCCAGAGACGAGCCCAGGCCGAGCACGGCCATGGCCATGGCACGCTCGCGGGGCGCGAAATAGTCGGATATGAGCGAATGGGACGGCGGCGTGCAGCCTGCTTCGCCAACGCCCACAAGCACCCGGAACACGGCCAGTTGCACAAACGACCGGGCCAGCCCGCACAGGCAGGTCATCAGGCTCCACAGCGCCAGCGCCACGGCAATGATCTTCCGGCGCGAGCGGCGGTCCGCAAGGCTGGCGATCGGGACCCCCAGCAATGCGTAGAAGACCGTGAACGCGGCGCCGGTGATGAAACCGATCTGCGTGTCGGTCAACGCCAGGTCGGACTTGATCTGCGGCAGCAGGATGCCGATCACGTAGCGATCGGCGTAGTTCAGCGTCATCACCGCCAGCAGCAACCCCAGGACGTAGCGCCGATAGCGGCGCGAAGCGGCAAACGTTGATTCAGTCACCGCCGGATCCCGGGACGTGCCCCTTTCCGGGGGTGCTCATGCACGCTCAGGCAATCACTTCTATGAGTTCGCCGACGGCGCCGCGCAGCGTGAATCCCTCGGGCTCGGCATTGCCGTGCAGGGGCAGGGCGCCTTCGCCCACCGGCGCAATGCCGCTGGCCTCGCACATTTCGCGGACCTTGCCGAGATCGTTGACCCGCATGGTCATCATCGCCAGCCCGGTCCGGTCCAGCGAAGTGGGATACAGGGTGCCGCTGGCCGCCTTGAACTCCCACACCTCGATGCTGACCCCGATGCCCACGTTTCCCCAGAGGAAATAGCTGTCGTCCGGCGCCCCGATCAGCTCATTGGTGTTGCGCTGGAAACATTCCAGCTGCGAGCTGCGCCTGAGCCCCAGGGCCTGCTCGTAGAACGCGTCCACCGGGCGTTGGTCGAGACTGGTGATGGCGGCGTTGTGAAACCCGGAATGCAACCCCGGCAGCGTCCACTCCGGCCGGTCGCTGCGCACGTGCGCGGTAATGAACATCTGCTCTCCGCCCGGCCCGAAAGCGGCATAACTCATCACGTCGATGTCACGGCGCCAGGTCGTGTTGCGGAAAAAGTAATAGCGCGGCGGCGTAATGACCGGGGTGTTCGCGGACGCGAGTCGATGGTAGGACTCGGCCGGGTCCCGCGTAACGCCTTCCATGACCAGCAGCCCGGGGTCTCCGGGACCGGAGTCGGGCCGCGGGCGGTTGGCCTCGGCCCCCCGCGGCGCTTCGAGCACCCGTACCTGCGCGCTGTCGGAGGGCTCGGGCATATGCAATATCGCGTAGCGCCTCGGGGCATTTCCGACGCCGGGCGCGTTGCCGGCATCCGCCGCCAGCGTGCCCTCGTCGGCGAGGGTCATGCCGATCACCTCGGTGTAGAAGCGGATGCTGGCGTCGACATCCGGCGAGACCGTCGTGAACACGACGATCTTCGCTTGCAGGGGGTTGGATTCTTCCGGAGACGCAAGCGTCCGGCCGGACTGGACACGCGGTGCGTCTTGCGCGGCGTTGCCCGCGCCGGCCTCTTCGGCGGCGGCCTTGTTGCCGGATGTGCTCCCGAGTATGCCGGCGGAAACCGCCATCGCCGACGCCTGCAAAACGTCTCTTCTGTTCATCTCCCGCCCCAGGTGCCTGCGTGGAACGCGAATGTATCATGCGGGCTCGCCGTGCAGCCAAGACCATGACCGAATGCCGTGATTTCTTCGTGCCGGGGCCGGTCGGAAAACTGGCGGCCCGCAGCAAGGGCCTTGCGCCGGGCTGCGGCCATGTCGTGGTCCTGGTGCAGGGCGCCAATCTGAGCGGCCAGGCGGGATTCGACCTCACCGTTACCGGCGGCGAGGACTATTCGCTGATGGACGCCCTGGCGGCCCGCGGGCTCGCTGCCGTGACTTTTGCCCTGCGCGGCTATGCCCGGTCCGATGCGCCCGAAGATCCGCTCACGGTCGATACCGACGCGGCGATCGAGGACCTCACGGGCGTCATGGACTGGCTGGCGGCCGAGGGTCACTCCCGTCCCCATCTTCTGGGCTGGTCCTGGGGCGGGCGCATCGTCGCCCGGTACGGCGAACGGCATCCCGACCGGGTGGCGCGCATGGTGCTGCTGGATCCGGCGCTGGGGGGCGGCAACCTGATTCCCTTTGAGCCGGAAGAGCCATGGTGGAGCGGGGGCTGGGACTACTTCTTCGAGCGCGAAGCGCAGTACGGGTCGGAAAAAATGCGCCGCGCGCTGGCGGACTACGTGGCCGCGCATGAGCCGCGCTCGCCCAACGGCATTCGGCGGGAAAACGCCAGAGGCAGCATTCCCGCCGATCCCGAAGCGCTGACCTGCCCGGTGCTGATGATCTACGGCAGCGGAGCCGGCAAGGCCGCCTACATGCACGGGGGGATACAGCGGGCCGAGTACTTCGAGCGGCTGCCGACGGAGGACAAGGCCCTGGTGGTGGTGCCGGGCGGCGGCGATTACGCACACCTGCAGCCGGCCCGGCACAGACTCCATGCGGAGATAACCGGGTTCCTGTTGAACGGCTAGGCAAGGCCGGGACGCAATGAAGTCCGGGCGCGTCCTCATCGTCGGCGGCGGCATCGGGGGCCTGACCGCGGCGCTGGCCCTGGGCCGGGCGGGGTACCGGGTGGCGGTGTACGAACAGGCGCCGGAATTCAGCGAAATCGGCGCCGGCATCATGCTGACGCCCAATGCCACCCGCGTGCTGCGCCATCTCGGCCTGGAGGCGGCGCTTGATCGCGCCGCCCTGCGTCCGCCCGCCTCCGTGTACCGGCGCTTCGACGACGCCAGCGTGATCGGCGACGCGCCACTGGCGGAAGCGATGGAAACGGCCTACGGCGCCCCGTATTTCCACATCCATCGCAGCGACCTTCTGGATGTGCTGCTGGCCGCCGTGCGGGCGCAGGGCGCTGCCGAATTGAGTGCCGGCCGCATGGCGAGGGACTGTTCACAGGAGGGCGGGAAGGTCACCGTGCAGTTCAGAAACGGTGATGCCGCCGTGGGCGATCTGCTGCTGGCCTGCGACGGAATTCGGTCGACCCTGCGCGGCCGGCTTCTTGCGGGCGCGGAACCCCGCTTTCGCGGCCAGGTGGCGTGGCGCTCGCTGGTGCCGGCCCACGGCCTGCCGGAGCGCGTGACCGCAAGAGAATCGGTGGTGTGGATCGGCCGCGATCGCCACATCGTGCAGTACGTGCTGCGCGGCGGCTCGCTGGTCAATTACGTGGCCATCGCGGTCCAGGACCGGTGGACCGCGGAGGGCTGGACCCTGCCGGCGAAGCGCAGTGAGCTGCGCGCCGGGTTCGCCGGCTGGCATGAAGACGTGCAGTCCCTGCTCGAGGCGACTCCCGCAGGCGCGCTCTACAAGTGGGGCCTGTTCGACAGGGACCCGCTGGAGCAATGGGTTCACGGACGCATCGCGCTGCTGGGCGACGCGGCCCATCCCATGCTGCCCTTCATGGCGCAGGGCTCGGCCATGGCGATAGAGGATGCCGTGATCCTGGCGCGATGCGTTGAAGACTTCGACGACCTCGAGGTGGCGCTGTCACGTTACGAGGCGGTGCGACGCGAGCGCGCCGCGCGAATCATCCTGCAATCCAGGGCGCAAACCGGCCTGTATCAGCGCCTGAGCGGCGACAAGAAGCGCCAGCGCGCTGCCAGCACCGACTGGGTCTACGGTTTCGACGCGACGAACTGCGCGATCTAGTCGAAATCCAGCTCGGGGATCTCTTCCAGCGGCGGCGGTTCGGGAATGGAACGCACGTAGGCATAGATCAGCCGAAGTTGCCTGTCGCTGAGCACCTTCGGCGAATAGGCCGGCATCAGGTTCGTAAACCGCACCAGCCGCGCAAACGCTTCATAGGGATACCGCGTGGGAGCGATGCGATTGCCGGCTACGCCTCCCTGTCCTTCGTAGCCGTGACACTGCCAGCATTGCTGGCTCACATACAGCGCACGGCCCTTCCGGACGTCGTCCGCGGGCTCCTCGGCCGACGCAGGCGCCCAACCAAGCGTCCATAACAGCAGGACGGGAACACCAAGGCCCGGTGACCGGGCGATTCGCGAACGCGCGCTCATCTCGGCTGACAGCGGACGTCCACGAACGCCGGCTCTCCGCCATCGACGACCTCCGCGGCTCGGGCCAGGGCTTGGCCCAGATCGTCCGGATCGGAAATCGGGCCTTCCGCCCACACGCCCATGGCGCCGGCCATGCGGGAAAAATCGATGTCGGGATTGCGCAATTCGTTGCCCACCCGCCAACTGCTGTCGATTCCACGCTGGCGCCGCGCCGCCATGCGTTGCAGGTGCATGAATTCCTGGTGATACCCCTGGTTGTTGTGGGTCACGGTCAACAGCGGAATGCGGTGATACGCGGCCGTCCAGAAGGCGCCCGGCGTGTACATCAGGTCGCCGTCCTTTTGCACGTTCACCGCGAACCGGCCCTCGGCGCGGTGGGCCAGCGCCGCGCCGATGGCCGCCGGCGCCCCATAGCCGAGACCGGCGCCGCCCGAACGGCCGATGTACTGATGGTGGCTTTCGATGGGCCATAGCCGGCGGGCCCAGCGGCTTTGCGCACCGTCGTCCGAGACCAGCGCCCAGTCCCGGTCCTTCACTACGTTCCACAGTTCGGCGTAGAGGCGGGCCGTGCTCACCGGACTCGCGTTCCAGCCGTAGCGCGCCTCGTCCAGGGCCTGCGCGCGGGCGAGCGAGTGGGCCTCCCTCCAGCGTGCTTCCCTGGCGGCGTTGGCCGCGCGTCTCGCCGGCCGCATCTCCGAGAGCACAGCATCGGTCAACATCGGCAACGTGGCCTGCGCGTCCCCGGCGATGGAGAGGTCCGACGGATAGAAACGCTGGAAATTCTGGTAGTTGGACTTCATGAACAGGTCGTTGGCGCCGATGCTGATCACGCGGGCGTCCGGCCGCGCCTTGCGCACGCTGTCCCGGTGGACCCGGTCGCGCACGGTATTGATCACGCCCCAGACATCGAAGAGTTCCAGCCCGAGCACCACGTCGGCCTGGGCCACCGCGGTCGCACCCTGCGAGAGGTAGTGCGTGTTCGGGAAGTTCATGCGTCCGAACTGGTTGACCACCGGCGCCTGCAAGGCTTCGGCCAGCGCAACGAGCCGCTCCACCCCCGCCTGGTCGTGGGCCATCAGGTCCGCCACGATCACGGGCGATTCCGCTTCCAGCAGCCAGCGCGCCGCCTCGGCGACCGCGGCCCCGTCGCCGGTGGGCGGCTGATTGACGGAAACGGAAAACAGGCTCAGGCGCTGATCGCCCGCCTCGGCCTCCTGCAGATGGCCGTCCAGCACCACGGCCACGGGTCCCGCCGGCGGCGTCATCGCGATCTTGAGGGCGCGGGCCATGGACTCGGCGTAGTGCTGCAGGGAAAGCGGGATGTCGTCCCACTTGATGTAATCGCGTATGACCCGCACGCAGTCCTGCGCGGAATGCGACCACTCCACGCCCGCCCGGCGCTCCGTCGCCTCCAGGTGGTTGCCCGCGAGCAGAATCATCGGCGCCCGGTCGCACCAGGCGTTGTAGACCGCCATGGAAGCGTGCTGCAGTCCCACGGTGCCGTGGCAGAGCACGCCCATGGGCTTGCCGCTGACCTTGTAGTAGCCATGGGCCATGGCCGCCGCCTGTTCCTCGTGCACACAGGTCAGCAGTTCGGGCGCCTGGTTGCCGCCGTAGTTGACGATGGATTCCTGCAGTCCGCGGAAGCTGGAACCCGGATTGGTGGCGATGTATTGGAGACCGAGCCGCCGGATGACGTCCAGCATGAAATCGGAACCCGGATTGCGGACGAAATAATCGCGCGCCTGATCGGCGCTGTAGCCGTGGGGTATTTCCGATTCCATCGCCTCCTGGGCGGCCGTGGGCGGCAAGGCGCCGGGCGCCTGCGCATCGTCGGCCGCCTGACGCGCCGAAGCCTTGCCCGCGGCGCCGGCGCCTGTGGCGGCCAGCCCGGCCGCCATTGCGGACGAAAGGAAATCCCTGCGGTTGACGCCCGCCGGTTCCTCCCGGTCGGATGGGGCTGCGTGGGGCTGCTTGTCGGGCTTCACGTTTCCTCCCCGGCATGACGCTGAAGGCATTCCATGATAAGGGCCGCGGCTGGCGGCGCTTACCGGTTGTACCATGGGTTCGATCAAAGATGCCGAAACGCTTTTTCAACGCGCGAACAACCCGTGATGGCGCCGGGTCCCCACTCGACATCAGGCGCTACGCGCCCGCGCTCGGCGCCGAAGTCAGGGGCGTCGATCTCGCGGGCGGCCTTGATCCCGCGACGTACGAGCAGGTTCGCGCGGCCCTGCTCGCGCACCAGGTGCTGTTCTTCAAGGACCAGACGGAGATTTCCCCGCGAACTCAGATCGAGATCGGCAGGATGTTCGGCGAGCTTCACATGCACCCCGCCGCCCCTCAGATGGCGGGCTACCCCGAAATCTTCGAAATCTACGTGAGCAGGAACTCGAAGATCGCCAACGGCGAATTCTGGCACACCGACGTGTCCTGCGACGAAGTGCCGCCGCTCGGCACGATCCTGCAACTGCACATGCTCCCTCCGGTCGGCGGCGACACGCTGTTCGCCAACATGTACGCGGCCCATGACGCTTTATCGGAGCCGATGAAGCGGATGCTCGAAGGACTGAGTGCCCTGCACGAATCCGAGCACGTCTACCGCGAGCGCTACTCCGATCGCGGCGTAGACGACACCGGCAGGGAATATCCAAGCGCGACTCACCCCGTCGTCCGTACGCACCCGGAGACTGGCCGAAAGGCGCTTTTCGTTAACCGCACGTTCACGACCCGGATCAAAGAACTCGAAGCCGCCGAGAGCGAAGCGCTGCTCGGATTCCTCTTCGATCACTGCGAAGGCATCGACTTTCAGATCAGGTATCGCTGGGAACGCAACGACGTCGCCTTCTGGGACAACCGCTGCGCGATGCACCGGGCGATCTGGGACTACTGGCCCGAACGGCGCAAGGGGCGGCGCGTTACGATCAAGGGCGACCGGCCGACATGAACGTGGGGCCGGCCCGAAGGAATTTCCTGACCAGGGCCGCCGAGGCCTCCGGTTGTTCGATCACCAGGTAGTGGCCGCTGTCGGGCACCGTGGCGAGTTCGCAGCCGGGGATCATGTGTTGGATCCTGGAGAATCCGATCCCGCTGTCGGCCGGGGCGAAGGGCGTCATGTTGTCTTCTTCCCCCGCGATCAGCAGCGTCGGCGCCTTGATGCGCCGGGCCCAGGGACTCAAGTCCACCTGCTCCAGCATTTTCGTGCCGCGCGCAAAGGCCTCGGGATCGGTCCGGCTGAACGCCTCGCGCATCGAGGCAAGCTGCGCTTCGGCCTCCTCCCGTTCGTAGAACGCCCTGCCGAAACCGGCCACGGCCGTCAGGTCCGATACGGCCGCCATGCCGCTGTCTCGCGCCGCCCGTCTCCACGTGGCGCGCATCATGCGGGCCGCGCCGTCGTAGCGGGCGAGGAAGCAGCTCAGGACCAGGCGGTTGACCGACTGCGGATACTTCGCCGCCAGGATCAGGGCCACCATGGCGCCGAAGGACGTTCCATGCACATGCACCGGCGCCGCTTCAAGCGTCCCGATGAACTCATGCACCTGCTCGGCAATACCTTCCAGGCCACCTTCCCGGGGGGCGCCGGTGCTTTGCCCGTAGCCGGGCAGGTCGAAATCGATCACCTCGAAGTCGGCGGCGACCAACGGCGTCAGGAGCTCGAAATTCCGGTGTCCGAATGCCGAGCCGTGAATGTGCAGCACCGGCACGCCGTTGCCGACGCGTTGGTACCAGATCGTCTCTCCGCGGGGCAGTGAAACAGTCGTCACGGCCGGCAACTCAGCCAACGCGGCAAAGCCGCATCAGGCCGTCGATGTCCGGGGCCGATTCGAGGTCCCACACGGCGGCAAGGATCTCCTCCGCCCGGCCCGCGGGTAATACGGGTTCCGCCGCGGCCCGAAAAATCCCGGCGAGTTCCTCGTCGCTCATCCGCCGGCCGGTGCTGCCGAGGAAGGCGTCCACCGACGTGGACCCGGTGGTGCCGTCGGTGAACTCGATTTCCATCGAGCAGCCGTCGAAACTCTCGCGGGTCTCGTCGCGGACCAGTTCCACGCGCGAGCGCAGCGCCAGGATGTCGGGATCGGTGTAGGCGGGCTCGCGCATCTCGTCCAGCGTGAAACGCCCGCGCCGCCAGGCCGCCGCGACGCAGAAACAAAGATCGAAGCGCGCGGTGAGTTCGCTGTGCGGATCGCCGAAGCGTTCCATGCGTTCGTCGCAGATGTCCACCACGATGGGCTCGACCATGATGCGCACCCGCGCCACCTTCCGGCCCCCGGCGCGCGGCAGCAGTTCCAGCGCGCACTCGATGGGCGCGTGGGTAATGGTTTCGGTGGGCACCGACTTGTAGCTCTGGCCGTGTATGCACCAGGGGTCTCCCAGCGAACCGAGGATTTCCTCGATCTTCTCCGGCGGTTCGTCGGAATACGACTCGCGCATTCCCTTGTCGCCTTCGAACGCGGTTGCCGGCGCGTCCATTCCGCGCCCGGCCAATTCGGCCGCGGTAAGCCCCGACATGGCGGTGGCGCCGGTAATGTAGGAGAGGGTCATGCTTCCAACCGATTCATAGGTGCCGAAGGCCGTGCACATGGCAATGGCCAGTGCGTTGCGCATGCGCTCGCTGTCCAGGCCCGCCAGCAGCGAGCAGGCGGCGGCCGCGCCCACCCCGCCCGTCAGGCCGGCCGGCACAAAGCCGCGGTAGTAGCCGGTGGGCATCAGCGCCCGGGCGCAGGCCAGTTCCACCTCGATGCCCAGCGCCAGCGCCTCCACCATCTCCCGGCCGCTGTTCGCGCGGGACTCGGCGGTCGCCAGGACGGCCGGCAGGACCGCGGACGTGGCGTGCATGTAGCAGGGAATGTAGGTGTCATGGAAGTCAAGCACTTCGAACAGCGCGCCGTTCACCATCGCCGCGCGGGCCGGTTCCATCCGGGTCCCAAGCCACAGGCCCCGCGCATTTCCCTTGCCGCCGTCCGCGCCGGCCCACTCGTGAAGGATGCGAACGACCTCGTGACCGGTCGCGCCCACCGAAGCCTTGAGCTGGTTCAGCAACAGGCGTTTCGCCTCGTGGCGCACGTCGTCGGGGACGCCGCCGCCGGCATGGTCCCCGGTAAAGGCCACCAGGCGCTCGGCCACCGTCCGGTTCACGCTCATTCTCCGGAGACGCCGTCCCGCGCCGCTGTGCCGTACATCCATTCCAGCATGCCGGATTCCTTCTGGTTATCGGCGCCAAGCGCGCGGATTGCCTGATGCGCGGCATACCCGCGCAGCCCCACCAGGGTCGGCCGGCCGGCGTAAACGCTGGTGTAGCAGGCCGCCACCGGATACGCGTGAATCGTGCGGATGGACCCGGCCCAATCCACGGCGACCCGATCGCCGAGCAAGTCGCGGCCGACGTCCCGCCCGCTCAGCACGACTTCAACCGTGGCCTGGTATTGCTGTTTTGACGGATGCGTCTTGATCGGGTAACCCGCCTTGCGCTCGGCCTCCATGTCCGGGGCGTCGAACAGGCTCATCCGCACCCGCAGCACGCCGTCGAGGTCCGACCAGCGCCGGGCCAGGGCCCTGACGCATTCGCGAAACGAGGGTTCGTCCGAACGCCGGCGCATGAACAGGGCGTACGCCGGAGCGGTGGGCGGACCCTGGGGCGTGGCGTCGCCCGTGCGGTCGGCATAGGTCCGGGCGTTCGCGCCCACGGCGCGGTAGGTCGTGCTCCTGTCCACGATCAGTTCGATGTCGCCGAGCAAGTGCGGCTTTACGCCAGGCGGCGGCGTGGCGTCGAAGGCCGCCAGGCCGGCATCGTCCCGGTAGCGGACATCCGAGGTCCACATGAGTTGCTCGGCTTTGGGGCATTCAAGCTGCACCCCTTCCGCTCCGTCCAACAGGGCCGGATCGACATCGTCGTACTGATAATGGCGGTAGTCGTAAATCCCGGAGCGGCGGGAGATGGCGGGGCTGTGGACGTCCCGCCAGTAGCGGCGAACCCAGGCCAGCGGCAGTTCCGGCTTTTTCCAGCCGCAGGTGATACGGGCAATGGCGGCCCGGTTTTCGACTTCGGTCAGGTTGGACATTGCGCCCGATATCTTAGGGCCTGTTGAAAAAAAGGCCCGCACGGCCAGGTTTCCGAAGCGGCGGAAAACGCCAACTCGTATAACATGTACGGGGCGCTTTCCCGCAGTCAAAAGGAACGATTTCACATGACCATTCTCGTAGCCGGCGCGACCGGCAATGTCGGCCGCCCCACGGTTGCGGCCCTGCTTTCCCAAGGCGAATCGGTGCGCGCGCTGAGCCGCTCGGAAGACAAGTTCAGCGCTCTTCCCGAAGGCGCGGAAGGCGCCGTGGCGGACCTGGAAACCGGCAGCGGCCTGGACGCGGCTCTCAACGGAGTGGACCGCTTTTTTCTGATTACCGCCAACGGGGAAACGGAAACGCAGCGCGGCCTGAACGCCGTAAACGCCGCGAAGTCAGCCGGCGTCGGGAGGATCGTTTACCTGTCGGTGCATAACCCGGACCAGGAGCCCCCGATCCCCCACAGCCGCAGCAAATTGCCCATCGAGGCCGCGATCAGGGAAAGCGGCGTGGAGTACACGATTCTGCGTCCGAGTTATTTCAACCAGACCGATCTCTCCGTGGTTCGCGTCGTCAAGGACTTCGGCGTCTATCCGATGCCTATCGGGACGATCGGCCAGAACCGCGTGGACACCCGCGACATCGCCGATTGCGCCGCGCGCGCATTGACCGAAGACGGGCATTCAGGGGCGGAATACGACCTGCACGGGCCGGACACGATCAGCGGACCCGGCGCCGCGGCGGTTTACGCGAAGCACTTCGGACGCGAGGTCTTTTACGGCGGCGATGACGTGGAGAAATGGGGCGAGTCCGTAAAGGCGTTTCTTGCGCCCTGGCTGCTGGACTCGCTGAAGAAGATGTTCCTGGCCCAGCAGGCGCATGGCCCCGCGGCCAGCGAAGGCGAGGTGGCCGCGTCGCGCATGGCGGTCGGCCATCCTCTGCGCAGCTTCGACGCCTTCGTGGCCGAACTGGCCGCGTAATCGCCGGCGCACGGCGCTACAGGCGTGACACGACGCTAGCGGCAGGTGATTCGCGCCGGGCCGCCCGGCACCGGTTGTTCGCAGAAGGGGCCGCGCCCGTAGTCGAGGGCGTAGGCGTCGTGGACGTATAGCGCGCCGCAGCACTCGCATTCGGCAAGAGCCAGTTCCTGCGTCTCCGCCAGGGCGCGCAGCAGGGTGGCGGCGAGTTCCAGGGTCATTTCTCCGCCGGGCACCATCTGGCGGTGCATTTCGTAGGCGTCGCACAGGCGGTGCCCCTGCGAAAGCAGGCTCAGCCCGGCCGGCAGCTTGCATCCGGACGACCCGTCGGGCACCAGCAGTCCGGCGTGCATGAAAAGGGACACCAGGACGGTGGATTCGCAGTGTCGGTCGTGGCTCTTGAAGAAATGGGCCACGCGGCTGGGCGGCCGCCCGCGCTTGCGGCGGGGCAGCCTGTTCTTGCCGTGCTCGGCCACGTAGCTGACATAGGCCTTGCGTATCCGGTCGCTGGAAAGCCCCGTGTAGCGCCTGATTGTGCTCGTGCGGGCTTGCAGGATGAGCATGCGGATGGCGAGGTGGAACCGTTCCAGTTCTCCCTCGTAACGGCTTTGGGTAACTCGCATGGCGCAGGTGTTCTATCGGATTCGCACTAAGATTGCAATCAAAAATCTCTGCAATTTGCCCACTTTTTCCGGGTTGATCTAAACCACGCAGCTTGACCTAATAGTAAACCAAGAAAAACAGCAACCATCAAATGAACCGGCGAAAATGCCGCTTTGCCTGACCGGGAACCAAAACCTGCTTCGGCACGGCCGCAGCCGGAAGGAGGAACGGATGGCAGGTGCGTCGAAAGAACGAAAACGGCTGGACGAGATCTTCGAAATCAACCGTCGATTTGTCGATTTGATCGCCCGGCTTGAGGGCGATGCAGCCGGCGACAGATACGGGCTTCCCGACGAGCTGTGCGGGGAAATCAGGGCTTTGACGGACTCGCAACGCGACGCGGTCGCCAGCGTGCCTTTGCTGCTGGTTACCGTTACTCGCGGCGACGTCGAGAGGGCAGGGACGGTGCGCGACAGCGAAGACGGGGAGCTACGGAGTCCCGGCGGGAAAGATGCCGCGGAGCAGGTGTTCGGCGCGGCGCTGATGACCTGGCTGACCCAGGATGCGCAGCAGAACCACTCGCTCTCCTCGCTGTGGCTGGGTACGGCCCGCCACGAAGGCGAACCGGTGGGGGGGCTGAATTTCGGTGAAATCCAGAGTCTCGCTCCCCACTCGGCAAGCATGCTCAAGGCACGCTTCGCCGACCGTCCCGGTTTGTGGAGAGAACTGCTGCGGGCCGCGCAATCCGATGATCCGAAGCGCCAGCTTCTTGCCCGCCTGGCCGTGCTTCCGCATTCCCATCCCGTCAGGGAGAAGACCGCCCCCGGTCGCTGGCGCAAACGCCGCCGCTGAGTCTCGGCGAGCGTCGGGAAAAACCGCAAACCGGCTATACTTTGGGCCTTCGGAGGGCCTGTAGCTCAGTGGTAAGAGCAGGTGGCTCATAACCACTTGGTCGCAGGTTCGAGTCCTGCCGGGCCCATCAGGCCGCCCTCGGCGAAAACCGGGTGGTCACATTGGGGTTGAGCATGATGGACTTCGTTGACCAGGCCGTCGATATCCTGACGCGGCTTTTTCTTCTCGCGGTGGGAACCACACTGCTGGTCCTGCTGGTCCTGTTGGTCGTTGACCTCGCGCAGACGGCCAACGCCGTTCGCCGAAACTACCCCGTCATCGGCCGTTTCCGGCGGATCTTCGAGGTCGTGGGCGAGTTCATGCGGCAATACATGTTCGCCATGGACCGCGAGGAAATGCCGTTCAACCGGGCCCAGCGCAACTGGGTCGGCCGGGCTTCCAGCGCCGGCTCCATGACCGTGGCCTTCGGTTCGACCCGCGAGACGCGCTGGCCGGGTACGGCCATTTTCGCCAACGCGCCCTTCAGCCTGCTTGAGGAGGAATGCCGGGACACGTCCGAAGTGACGATCGGCAAGGACGGCCCCAATCCGTACACCACCAACCGGATTTTCCACATTTCCGGAATGAGCTTCGGGGCCATTTCGAAGCCCGCGGTGATGGCGCTTGGGAAGGGCGCCGCGATGGCCGGATGCTGGATGAACACGGGCGAAGGCGGACTTTCGCCCTGGCACCTCGAATCGGGCAACGACGTGGTGTTTCAGTTCGGAACGGCCAAGAACGGCGTGCGCACCCCCGACGGCGCGCTGTGCGAGGAGCGCCTGCGGGAGGTGGGCTCGAACCCGCAGGTGAAGATGATCGAGATCAAGCTGAGCCAGGGCGCCAAGCCGGGCAAGGGCGGAATCCTGCCGGGAGCCAAGGTGACCAGCGAGATCGCCGGCATTCGGGGCATCCGCCCGGGCGAGGACGCGGTAAGCCCGAACCGCCACAGGGAGGTTAGCAACAACGATGAGCTGCTGGACCTGATCAAGCGGGTGCGCGATGTCGCCGGCAAGCCCACCGGATACAAGGCCGTGATCGGCAATCCCCGGTGGCTGGATGAGCTTTTCGAGCTGATCAACCGGCGCGGGCCGGACAGCGCACCCGACTTCATCACTGTGGATTCCGGCGACGGCGGCACGGGCGCCGCCCCGATGCCGCTGATGGACAACGTGGGCATGGTGCTCAGGGAGAGCCTGATCATCCTGGTGGACGCGCTTCAACGGCACGGTCTTCGCGAACGCGTTCGGGTGGTGTCCAGCGGCAAGTTGATCACGCCTACGGAGGTCGCCTGGGCGCTGTGCGCCGGGGCGGACTTTGCGGTATCGGCGAGGGGTTTCATGTTCGCGCTGGGCTGCATACAGGCCATGCGCTGCAACAAGAACACCTGCCCCACGGGCATCACCACGCACAACCGGCGCCTGCAGCGCGGCCTCGATCCACCGACCAAGGCGGTGAGCGTGGCCAATTACCAGCACCGCATAGAGGAAGAGCTGAAGATCATCGCGCATTCCTGCGGAGTCCCCGAGCCGCGCCTGCTGCGCCGCGAGCATTGCCGCATCGTGCAGCCGGACGGCCGCAGCCAGTTGTTGTCGGAGATTTATCCGAAGGCGGCGTAAGATATGGGCATGACGGTATCGATACGCGCATGCCTCGCCTGCCTTATGGGTGCCATGCTGCTTGCCTCGGGGCAGGCCGGCGCGCAGACGTCCCGTTCCCAGTCTGTTTTCGGTGCCGATCCAAACCTTTCCGACGGCGCGCTGGCGCTGCGTGTGGGCGACTTTGAGGAGGGCATCAGGCTGACCCTGGAAGGTTTGCGGGCGCCGGCGGGAACGACCCACAGCATTCGCACCCGGTCCTCCGCGCATAACAACCTTTGCGCGGGCTATGTGATGTCAGGCAAGTTCGAACAGGCGCTGGAGCACTGCAACGAAGCATTGCGGCTGAAACCGAACAACTGGCATGCATATTCCAATCGCGCCGTGCTGTACGCCCTTACCGGGAGCCTGAGCAAGGCGGCCGAGGACATCGAAAAAGGCAAGCGCATCAACCCCGATGCAAGGCGGCTCAAGGAGGCCGAGGAATTCCTGAACATGCGCAGGGCCGCGCTCGACCGAAGCTCGAATCCGGCTTGATGGCCGCATCGGGAAAACGGTAGTCTTCCGCCTGCGTCGACCCACTATCCAGATACCGCGCCCGCTCATGCTGACGAGAAAGGACCTTATCCGGTACGCACTGGCGACCGCTTTGCTGGCGCCGCTGGAGCGGGCGCTGGGCCAGGCGGCTGAATCGGACCCGGCAGGCGCCCCCTTCGGCGGTGAGATCGTGCTGGGCGTGTCGGCGGCGTTTTCCGGGCCTTCGCGGGGGCTGGGAACCGAACTCTATCGGGGAGCAAGCGCCTTCTTCAGCCGGGTGAACGAAACCGGCGGCATTAACGGCCGCAGGATTGTGCTGAAGATGTACGACGACGGCTACCAGCCCGACCCCTGCGTGGAAAACACCATGAAGCTGATGCTGGAGGACCAGGTTTTCCTCCTGTTCGGTTACGTGGGCACGCCCACCGTCACCCGCGTGCTGCCCCTGCTCAAGAAATTTCAGGACGAGAACATCTTCATGTTCTTTCCCTTCACCGGCGCGCAGCCGCAGAGGCAGCCGCCGTACGGCGAGTTCGCCTTCAACCTGAGGGCCTCGTACGGGCAGGAGACCGCGGGCCTGGTGAACAACTTCGTGCGCATCGGCAAGGAGCGCATTGCCGTTTTCTACCAGGCCGACGCCTACGGGAGAAGCGGCTGGGCCGGCGTGAGGGCCGCGCTGGCCTCGCACGACCTGCGGATCGCCGGCGAGGCCACCTACAGCCGCGGCGCGCCGTTCACCGGCACCATGCGCCGCCAGGTCGAAATCCTCAAGGGGGCCGAGCCGGACGCGGTCATCTGCATCGGGGCCTATGCGGCCTGCGCCGCGTTTGCGCGCGATGCTGTCGATCTCGGACTCGAGGTGCCGATCGCCAACCTGTCCTTCGTGGGCAGCGAGAACATGCTCAAGCTGCTGGTCGAGGGGCGCGAGGACAGCGAGGCCTATACGCGGCTGCTGGTCAACTCGCAGGTCGTTCCCAGTTACGAGGACCTGTCGCTGCCGGCCGTGCGCGAATACCGCGAACTGATGGCCCGCTACGATCCGCAGGTTCCGCCCGAGCTGGTCAAGGAGGAGTACGCGCCCTTCCCCAACAGTTTCGGCAGCCTGGAAGGGTTCCTCAACGCCAAGCTCCTGGCGGAAATTATCCGCCGGCTCGAGGGCGAGGTGGACCGCGCCAGGCTGGAAGAGGCGGTCTTCTCGGTGCGGAATTTCGATCTGGGCGTCGGCGAGCGGGTTTCGTTCGGGCCGGAAAGGCGCCAGGGATTGCAGACTGTTTACTACACGGTCGTCGAAGACGGCCGTTTCGTTCCCCTGGAGGACTGGCAAGCCAAGTTTGGATGATATGAAGATTCAGAAACTATTTCAGCGAACGCGTTTCGGCATATTCGCCGTATTCGGCGGAATCGTGCTTTCCACCTCGGCCCTTTGCCTGTATACGGTGGATACGCAGCTGTCGGCCGAGTACGAGATCAACAGCAAGAACATCGCCAAGACCGTGGCGGATTCCAGCGTGGACATTCTGCTGAACCGCGACATGGCCACGCTGCAGTCTCTGGTGGACCAGTTCGTCGAGATCCAGGGCATCCGCTACATCTATATCACCAGCGAAACCGGGGAGTACCTCGCGCATACCTTCGTGCCGGGTATTCCGGACGAAATCCTGCAAAGCGATCACCGCAATACCGATCCCATCGACCGGGAACTCCCGGGCCTCGGCAATTTTGTGGAGGTCGGCAGCCCGATACTCGCGGGCGTGGCCGGAACCGTACACGTCGGCATGGACCTGGACGTGGTCTCGCTGAAGATCACCAGGGCGATAGGCCAGCAGGTCTACCTGGTTTCCATCATCCTGGTCATCGGCGTGCTGGCTTCGATCTGGCTGGTGAACCTGGCGGCAAAGCCGCTTGGCGAACTACTCGCCTATGCGGTCGATCTGGCCCGGGACGAGGACGAGGAATCGGTGGCGGACCGGGCCGTGCTGGCCCGGGATGACGAAGTGGGCCACCTGGCGCGCCTGTTCCTGTACGTGGCCCGAGACGGTCCCAGGCCCGAGACGCTGAAGGTCGTGCAGCAGGGCTAGTCAGGGCACTGTCAGTGAGAACCATACGCCTGCCGCGCACCGTCATCGCGCTCTTCTGCACGACGCTGCAGGTGTGCCTGGGCACGGTGTACGCCTGGAGTTTTTTCCAGACGATCCTGGTGAGGCAGTCCGGCTGGACCTTTACCCAGACTGCCTGGGCCTTCAGCATCACGATCTTCTCGCTTGGAGTTTCGGCGGCCTGGGCAGGCCAGGCGCTGCCCAGGCATGGCCCCCGGCGGCTTGCGCTGATCGGTTCCTCGCTGTTCTCCGTCGGCTACCTGCTTGCGGGATGGGCGCTGCACCTGGATTCAATCCCGCTGTTTTACCTGTTTTACGGCGTTATCGGGGGAGCGGGCATCGGCATGGGTTACGTCACCCCCGTGGCTACCGTGGCCAAGTGGTTCCCCGACCACAAGGGCCTGGTTACCGGGATCGTGGTCATGGGATTCGGGGTGGGCGCCTTTCTGCTCAGCAAGGGACTGGCCCCGCTGCTGGTTTTGCAGGCCGGCCAGGACCTGTCGCTGGTCTTTGTCTGGCTGGGCGTGATTTTCGCCTGCGTGCTGATTCCCTGCAGTCTGTTCCTGAGCAATCCGCCCGAACCCGAACAGGCGCCGGCCGCTCCAACGGCACAGCGCGTCAGCCGCGGCGCCGATCCGGACTCGTTGTTGCCGTACCTGAGGTCGCGGTCCTTCGTGGTTCTCTGGATCGTGTTCTTTTTCAATATCGCCGCGGGAATTTCCGTGATCAGCTTCCAGTCGGAACTGCTGCAGGAAGTCTGGGGGCTGTCCGATTCCTCCCTGGAGCCGGCCGTTCTTGCGGAGTATGGCGCAACGCTCATAGCCATAAGTTCCCTGTGCAACGGCGTGGGACGCCTCTTCTGGGGTTTGCTGTCGGACCGTATCGGACGCGTCGCTGTGTTCCGGATCCTGCTGGCCAGCCAGATGGTCGTGTTCGGCATCCTCATGACCGAGACCAATCCCTGGGTGTTCTCGGCGCTGGTGTGCTACGTGCTGCTTTGCTTCGGCGGCGGCTTCGCCACCATGCCTTCGTTCGTGCTTGACGTATTCGGCCCGAAGAAGATGTCGGCGATCTACGGCACCATCCTGACCGCCTGGGCTGCGGCGGGCATTGCCGGCCCTGTCTACGTCGGCTACTTAAAGGACGTCTACCCGGACCGGGCGGTCCTGTATTGCTTCCTCATCGGCGTAATGATGCTGGCGGCCGGATACGTGTTCTCGTACCTGCTGACCGACAGCCGGATACGGCTGGGGCGGCCCACCCTTGAGGGCACGCTGCGCGAGTACGGGATTCCGCAGACCGCGTCCTGAGGGCGATCGGCCCTTTAGCGGGAACGCCGTCGGTGGTACCATAAAGGGGCCGCACAAGCGAATTTGCGGGTAAGCCCATGAGTACCGATAATTTGCTGCCGGACGACTATTTCGCCGGCGAAGAAGAGTATCCCGAAGGTTTCCAGGAAGCGATAGACGCCGTCATCAACGGCGGCAACAGGCTGCTGGAGTCCAACGATGAACCGGACGCCTGGGACGTTGCCTCGGGCCTGCTGGCCGGCGCGGTCCATTTCTGGCTGTTTTCGCGCCAGCCCTGCAGCGATCCCCTGTGCGAGTCCTGCGCCTCGGTGTCCACCGCCGAGCAGCGCCTGGCCCGCCTCATGGAAGAGGTCAAGCAGCATTGCGAGGAGAGCGAGTACTTTCATACCCCCCTCGACCGTAACGCCGGCTCGGCCTGAGCCGGCGCCTGCGAGACCAGCGATGGCGCGGATACACGTAACCGACCGGGCCGGCGAACCCCAGGTCGTCGAAGGCCAGACCGGCGTGAGCGTCATGGAGACCCTGCGCGAGCTGGACAACGGCGTCGAAGCGCTGTGCGGCGGCATGTGCTCCTGCGCCACCTGCCACAGCTATGTCGATTCCTCCTGGTGGGACAAGTTGCCGCCCAGGTCTCCGGAGGAGGAAGAGCTGTTGTCCGAACTGGAGTACTTCAAGGAGAATTCGCGGCTGACCTGCCAGCTCAGATTCACCGAAGAACTGGACGGTCTCACCCTCACCATCGCTCCCGAAGAGTAAGGGATCCGCCGGCTTGCGCCGCGTCGACGCGCAATATGCGGATTAATCTTCCTCCGCCGGAAATGCCGGAGGGAGCCGCGGCCCTGCGCGGGGCCGTGCGTGAATTCCTCGACGCGGCATTGCGTGACGTGCCGATCAGCGAGCGGGCCCTTTCCTGGGATGCCTGCAACCCGGATTTCAGCCGCCGCATGGGCGAGGCCGGGTTCATTGGCCTGAGTTTCCCGGTGGAATACGGTGGCGGCGGACGTTCCCAGCTGGAGCGATTCGTGGTTCTGGAAGAGTGCCTGGCCGCGGGCGCGCCCACCGGCTTTCACTGGTTCGCCGACCGGCAGAGCGGCCCGCTGATCCTGCGTTACGGCAGCGAGGACTTAAAGCGCGAAATCATCCCGCGCATTTGCCGCGGCGAGCTCTGTTTCTGCATCGGCATGAGCGAGCCGGATTCGGGTTCGGACCTTGCCTCGCTGCGCACCCGGGCCACCCGGACTTCGTCGGGCTGGCGGGTCAACGGGACCAAGATCTGGACCACCAACGCGCACCGCGCGCACTACATGATCGCGCTGTTTCGCACCGGCGAAGGCCAGCGCCGGCATGAAGGCCTGTCGCAATTCCTCGTGGACCTGCGCAACACGCCCGGCATACGCATCGCCCCGATCCGGGACATCGCCGGGCGCGAGCATTTCAACGAGGTTCATTTCGAAGACGCCCTGCTGGCCGAAGAGGCGCTGATCGGCGTCGAAAACAACGGCTGGGCGCAAGTGACCGAGGAACTGGCCCTGGAGAGATCCGGCCCGGAGCGGTATCTCTCCTGCCAGGCCCTGTTCAACGAGCTCCTGCGACTGCTCGGCGAACGCGGGGCCGACGCTCCGGCCGCTGCGGCGGTCGGCCGCATCGTGTCGCGGCTGGGGGCCCTGCGCGCCATGTCGCTTTCGGTTGCGGCAATGCTTCAGAGCGGCGAGTCACCGGTTCTGGAAGCGGCCATGGTCAAGGACATGGGCACCCGCTTCGAGCAGTCCCTGCCCCGGCTGGCCCAGGAGATCGTTGACCTGCCGCCCCTGGGAGACGACGACGCCCTGCCGTACCAGCAGGCCCTGCACCTGACGACGCTCCTGGCGCCTTCGTTTTCTCTTCGCGGCGGCAGCGGAGAAATCCTGCGCGGCATCATCGCGCGCGGCCTGGGACTCAGATGATGCGCGCGGACCCGCTGCTGGTGGAAACGGTGGAGCGCATGTTCGCCGAAAACCTTGCGCCCGACATGCTTGCCGAAGCGCATCGCAACGGCGGCGAGCGCTTCATGGCGCTGGCGCGCGAAATGGGTCTGGACGCGGTAATGGTTTCGCAGGAACAGGGTGGCTATGGCGGGGGATGGCCGGATGCTTTTGTGATTGCCGAGGCCTGCGGGCGCTACGCCGCTCCTGGCGCCTTGCCCGAGATCATGATTCGGCCCGCGCTTGGCGCCGCCGAAGAAGACGGTTCCGCCACGCTGCCGAGGCCGGCCGGAGCGCTGCTTCGCTCGGCGCAGATGGCGGGCGCGGCGCAGGGCCTCGTGGAACGCTCCGTCGCGTATTGCGGAGAGAGGGAGCAGTTCGGACGCCCAATTGGCAAATTTCAGGCCGTGCAGCAGCAACTGGCCGAACTGGCAGGTTACGCGGCCTGCATGCAGGCGGTGTCGCAGCAGGCATTTGCGGCGGTTCAGAAGCACGGGCTGCCGGAGTCCGGGGACGGTCCCGCCTGGCTGTCGATCGCCATCGCCAAGTGCCGCTGTTCGGAACTGGTGCATCCGGTGACGCAGATCGCGCACGGCGTGCACGGCGCGATCGGTTTTACCGAGGAAATGGGGCTGCAGTATTTCAGCCTGCCGCTGTGGCGCTGGCGGGCCGACTTCGGCCGGGACACGGACTGGGCGGAGGCTGTCGGCAAGCGCGCCATCGCTGCCGGTCCGGCCGCTGCCTGGGCGGCCATTACGGCCTGATTGGAGCGGGTTCTCGCGGCGCCGCGCGGGTCGCGCGCCCGTACAATTCACCGCCATGACGTCGTACCCGTTCGCCGAGATCGAACCCAAGTGGCAAGCGCGCTGGGAGCGTGAAGGAACATTCAGGACGCCGGCTGTGCCCGACCATTCGCGGCCCAAGGCCTATGTCCTCGACATGTTTCCCTATCCCAGCGGCGCCGGACTGCATGTGGGCCACCCGGAGGGTTACACCGCGACCGACATCGTCGCGCGCTTCAAGCGCATGCGCGGCTACAACGTCCTGCACCCGATCGGCTGGGACGCCTTCGGGCTTCCGGCCGAGCAATACGCCGTTCGCACCAACACGCATCCGCGGGTAACGACGCGCCGCAACATCGACCGGTTCCGCACGCAACTGAAGTCGCTGGGCTTCTCGTACGACTGGTCGCGCGAGTTCAGCACCTCCGATCCGGACTATTACCGCTGGACGCAGTGGATATTCCTGAAGCTGCATGAACGGGGCCTTGCGTACCAGGCGGAGCAGCCGGTCTGGTGGTGCCCGGAACTGGGGACCACGCTGGCCAACGAGGAAGTGGTGGAAGGGCGCTCGGAAGTCGGAGGCTTTGCGTGCGAGCGTCGGCCGCTGCGGCAGTGGATGCTGAAGATTACCGAATACGCGGAGCGCCTGCTCGAGGGTCTGGACGACCTGGACTGGCCGGAGTCCACGCTGGAAATGCAGCGCAACTGGATCGGCAAGTCGGTGGGGGCGGAGATCGACTTCGAGTTGATCGGCCGCAAGGACAAGATCCGGGTATTCAGCACCCGGCCGGACACGATATTCGGCGCCACCTTTCTCGCCCTGTCGCCGGAGCATCCGCTGGTCGAGGAGCTGGCCGCGCCGGAGCGCATCGAGGGCGTGCGGCGCTATTGCCGCGAAGCGGCCCGCAAGAGCCAGCGCTCGCGCGCAGCCGACGCGCACGACCGCAGCGGCGTGGACACGGGGGCGCGTGCCCGTCACCCGGTCACCGGCGAGGAAGTGCCGGTCTGGGTTGCCGATTACGTTCTAATGGGCTACGGCACGGGGGCGATCATGGGCGTACCCGGCGAGGACCAGCGCGACTGGGAGTTCGCCCACGAACACTCGCTCAAGGTGGTACGTACCGTTCAACCGCCGGAGGGTCACGAGGACGCGGCCTTCAGCGGCGAGGGCGTGGTCATCAACAGCGATTTCCTGAACGGCCTGCGCATGGAAGAGGCCAAGCAGGCGGCGGTGGACTGGCTTGACAGCCGCGGCCGCGGCCGCCCGAGGATCGCCTACCGCTTGCGCGACTGGCTGTTCAGCCGCCAGCGCTACTGGGGCGAACCGTTCCCGGTCGTGTTCGTGGACGGAGTCGCGCGTCCCTTGCCGGAAAGCCAATTGCCGCTGACGCTGCCGGAACTCGAGGATTTCCGGCCCAGCGGTTCTCCCGAGGGTCCGCTGGCCAAGGCCACGGACTGGCTGGATACGATCGACCCGGACAGCGGCAGGCCGGCGCGGCGCGAGACCAACACCATGCCGCAGTGGGCGGGATCGTGCTGGTACTACCTGCGCTTTATCGATCCGCACAATCCCGGCCGGGTGGTGGACCCGGAACTGGAGCGCTACTGGATGCCGGTGGACCTGTACATCGGCGGCGCCGAGCACGCCGTGCTGCATCTCCTTTATGCGCGCTTCTGGCACAAGGTGCTGTACGACGCGGGCCTGGTCTCCTCCGACGAGCCTTTCCGAAAGGTCGTGCACCAGGGCGTGATCCTCGGGGAGCGCGAATACACCGCCTACAGGAACGGCGGCGGGGTGCTGGTGTCCGCGGAGCGCGCGCGCCGCGTGAGCGGCTCGCAACCGGCAGCCTATGTCGAGAAGGACAGCGGAGAAGAACTTGAGCCGGTAGCCGTGGGCGAGGACGAAGTGCTGAAAAAGGGCGAGAATTTTGTCCTGGCCGCGAATTCCTCCGTCGTCCTGGAATCGCGCGCTCACAAGATGTCCAAGTCGCGCGGCAACGTGGTCAACCCCGACGATGTCTTGAGCCACTGCGGAGCCGACGCATTTCGAATCTACGAAATGTTCATGGGGCCGCTGGAGAAGTCCAAGCCCTGGAGCACCCGCGGAGTGGAAGGGCCGCACCGCTTCCTCAACCGCCTTTGGGCCCTGCTGGAGCGCGGGGTGGTCGAAGCGGAACCGGATGCCGAAAAGATGCGGCTCTTGCACCGCACGATCGCCAAGGTCACCGAGGACATCCGGACGCTGCGCCTGAATACGGCCATCGCCGCCCTGATGGAACTGGTCAACGCGGCGGCCCGCTGGGACGAACTGCCGCGGGCCATTGCCGAGCCGCTGGTGCTGCTGGTCAGCCCCTTCGCGCCGCACGTCGGCGAAGAGCTCTGGGAGCGGCTGGGCCACGCGGAGTCACTGGCCAACGCGCCCTGGCCGGAGGCCCTGGAGGAATGGCTCACGGAGGAAACCGTTGAGATCGCGGTGCAGGTCAACGGCAAGCTTCGCGCCAGCATCCGCGTGGCGGCCGGCGCGGAGCGCGACGACGTACTGGCCGCCGCTCGCGGGAACGAGCGCGTGGCAGCCCACCTGGCGGAAATCCCGATCCTGCGGGAAGTGTATGTGCCGGGCCGGGTGGTCAATTTCGTGGTGTGAATGTGAATCTCGCGCCATTCATCGCCGCCCGGGAGCCGGCAGGCCGCGTCGCCGGAGCGTGCGCGTTGTCGTTCATGCTCGCGGCCTGCGGCTTTCAGTTTCAGGGGCGACTTGATTTTCCGGCGCTGGCCGGGGGCGTATGGGTGCAAAGCGCCCAGGGTTCGACGCCTCTTCGGCGCGCCCTGAACGAGCAGTTGCGCCTGGCCGAGATCACCGCGCACGACGAGCCGGGCGAGGGCGTTGCGATTCTGCGCCTGCTGGAAGACGAGAGCGAGGAAAGCCTTGTGGCCATCTCCGCGAACAACCTGCCCACGGTCACGGAAATCAGCTACCGCGTGCGCTACACGCTCAGGCTGGGCGGGGAGCGGCTGATTGACGAGCGCGAGTGGGAAATGGACCACACCCGCGTGCAGGACGAGTTCCGGGTGCTCGGAATGGAGCGCGAGACCGAGGTCCTGCGCGATGCCCTGGCCGAAGACCTGGCCTGGCAGATTCTGCGCGACCTGGCCTCGCTGCCCGCTCCCGCGGGAGGCGGCGGGCCGTGATCAGCCTTTACAACACCCTGGGCGGCGAACGCCAGCCCTTCGTTCCCGGCGACCCCGCGCGCGTCACCATGTACGTGTGCGGGCCCACGGTCTACGGCCCCGCGCACATCGGCAACGCGCGCCCCGCGGTCGTATTCGACGTGCTGGCCAGGCTCCTCAGGCGCAGCTACGACCTGGTCTATGCCAGCAATATCACCGACGTGGACGACAAGATCAACCAGGCCGCCGCTGACGAGGGCGTGCCGATCGCAACCGTAGCGCAGCGCTGGACCCGGGCCTGGCGGGAAGATGCAGGCGCGCTGGGTGTGATTGCGCCGGACCGGCAACCGCGGGCGACCGAACATGTGCCGCAGATGATAGCCCTGGTCGGGAAACTGCTGAAGTCGGGACACGCGTACGAGGCGGAGGGTCACGTGCTGTTCCGGGTGGGCGCTTTTGCGGGGTACGGCGAGCTTTCCGGGCGTAATCGCGACGAGCAGCTTGCCGGCGCCCGGGTCGACGTCGCGCCGTACAAGGAGGACCCGGCCGATTTCGTGCTCTGGAAGCCTTCTTCCGACGAGCTGCCCGGCTGGGAGAGTACCTGGGGGCGCGGGCGTCCCGGCTGGCACCTGGAGTGCTCGGCCATGGCGCGGGAACACCTGGGAGAGACGATTGACATTCATGGCGGCGGCCAGGACCTGATCTTTCCGCACCACGAAAACGAGATTGCCCAGAGCCGCTGCGCCCACGGCGCCCCTCTGGCCCGTTACTGGATGCACAACGGCATGATCCGCATGGGCAAATCGAAGATGGCCAAGTCCCGGGGGAATATCCTGACGATCCGCGAGTTGCGGGAGAAAGTTCCGGGCGAGGTGTTGCGGTTGGCCCTTCTCAGCGCGCGTTACCGCGACCCGCTGGAGTGGAGCGACGAGCTGATCGCCGCCTCCCGCAAGCGACTGGACCGCCTGTATCGCGTATTGCTCGATTGCGCCGCGGGAGTCCGTTCTCGCGCGGCGGATTCGCCACCGGAACTGGTCCGGGCGCTGGAGGACGATCTCAACACGCCCGCGGCACTGAGCGTGCTGGCCGCTCAGGCCCGCAAGCTCCGCTCAGGTGAACTCGAGCCCAGTGCGGGCGCGGCCTCGTTGCAGGCGGGCGGCTACCTGCTGGGCATTCTTCAGAGCGATCCCAAAGAGTGGTTTAAGGCGGCGGCGCCGGATTTGAGCGCCGGGGAAATCGAGAAACGCATCGGCGAGCGGGCCAGCGCGCGCGCGAACGGCGACTATGCCGCGGCCGACCGCATACGCGAAGTCCTCAAGGAACGCGGCGTGATCCTGGAAGACGGCCCCGGGGGTACGACCTGGCGCCGGACGGCGCTATGATTGGCTTATGAGCGACTTGTTTGCACCCCGGCGGACCGTGGCCCAAGTGGAGGAGAGTGCCGAGCTGGCGCCGAAATTCGACGCCAACGGCCTTATCCCGGCCGTGGTCACGGACCATGGCAGCGGCGAACTGCTGATGCACGCCTATATGAACAGGGAGGCGCTTGAACTCACCATCACCACGGGCGAGGCGCACTATTTCAGCCGCAGCCGCAACAAACTCTGGCGGAAGGGCGAGACCAGCGGGCTCAGGCAGCAGGTGCGCGAGCTGCTGATCGACGACGATCAGGATTGCGTCTGGCTGCGGGTGGAGCTGACCGGCGGCGCAAGCTGTCATGTGGGCTACCGGTCCTGCTTTTATCGGCGGGTCCCGCTGAGCTCCGGCGGCGGCGCAGTCGAGCTCGAATTCGTCGAGAGCGACAAGGTGTTCGACCCGGAGCAGGTCTACGCCGGGCAGGAAAACCCCACCCGCTTGTGAGCGTCGAACTGCCGTCCCCGGGTACATTGCGGGACGCCCAGGAAGAGTTGCTCGATGAACTGGGCTTCTTCGACAGCTGGATGGAGCGCTATCAGCACATTATCGAGCTGGGCCGCAATGCGCCGGAGTTTCCCGACGAGTGGCGGATTAAGGACAACCGCCTGCGTGGCTGCCAGTCCCAGGTGTGGCTGAAGTCCTGGCAGGAGGAGGGGCGCCTGTTCTTTGTCGCGGTCAGCGATTCCGCGATCGTTTCCGGGCTGGCGGCCATGCTGACCCGAATCTACAGCGGGCGGCGGCCCAGCGAGATACTCGAAACTTCGCCCGACTTCATCGCCGGCGCCGGACTCGACCGGCACCTGAGTCCGACGCGCAGCAACGGCCTGCATTCCATGGTCAACGAAATCCGGCAGCGGGCCGTAAAATGTCTCTAGTGTCACTCATGAAGGCCATGGCCATCGGCCTGATCCGCGCGTACCAGCTTTGCGTGTCGCCTTTCCTGGGTCCTCGCTGCCGCTTCCTGCCGACCTGTTCCGAATATGCCAGGGAAGCAATTGATACTCATGGGCTGCTGCGCGGGTTCGGGATGTCCCTGCGCCGATTGCTGCGCTGCCACCCGCTGGGCCCCTCGGGCTGGGATCCCGTGCCGCCCGTCAAGGTGGACAGGCCCTAGGTCAAGCACGTGGACGAGTCCTTTCTTTCGCTCTTGCGCTGTCCCAGGACCGGCGGCGAAATGCGCCTGGCCGGGGCGGACGAGCTGGCGGGCTACAACGAGGCCCTGGGGGAGGGGAAGCTGAGCAATGCCGCCGGCGAAAAGCTCGAGCAGGCGATGGAAGGCGCGCTGGTGTCCGAATGCGGCCGCTGGCTCTACCCGGTTCAAGAAGGCATTCCGGTCCTCCTGGTGGAGGAAGCCGTACCGCTCGTCGATACGTGCGCCTGACTCCCAAGGAACTGCCGGGGGCCCTCAGGCGAGGCCTGGAGAGCCTGTACCTCCTGACCGGCGCGGAACCGCTGTTGCTGGACGAAGCGGTTGACCAGGTCCGGGCAGCGGCGCGCGACGGGGGCTTTTCGGAGCGCGCGCTTCACGTCGCCGACGCGCGTTACAACTGGAACCACTTGCACGCCGACGCCAGCAGCCAATCGCTGTTCGCCAGCCGGCGGCTGCTTGAGGTCCGGCTGGCGAGCGGCAAGCCGGGCGCCGCGGGCGCCAGGGTGCTCAAGGAACTGGCCGGCGCCATTCCCGAAGACACACTGATTATGGTCGTCACCGGAGCGCTGGATCGCAGCGCCCGCAGAAGTGCCTGGGTCGTGGCGCTGGAGAAGGCCGGGGCCTGGGTCAACGCTCCCCTGCTGTCCGCCCGGGAGCAGCGCACCTGGATCAAAGACCGTCTGGCCGGCGAGGGCTTTCGGCCCGACGAGGCGGCCGTCATGCTGCTGGCCGAACGTACTGAAGGCAATCTGCTGTCCGCGCGGCAGCAGATCGACAAGCTGGCGCTCGCGCACGACCCCGGCCCGCTGTCCGTGGACGCGGTAATGGAGGCCATTGCCGACGCCAGCCGGTTTGACGTATTTCAGCTCGGGTCGGCCGCCCTGGGCCAGGACCTGCGGCGAACCGCCCGCATTCTTGCCGGGCTGAAGCGCGAACGCGCGCCGCTGACCCTGATCCTCTGGGTCCTGGTTCGCGACATTACGACGCTGGCGGACCTCTACTGGCGTACGGCGCGGGGCGACAGCCTGCCGTCGGCCATGGGGGCGCTTTCTGTATGGTCGAGCCGCAAGGCCGAATTCCGCTCGGCGCTGAAGCGCCACGGCGCCCGTTCGATCGACTGGCTGCTCAGGCGCTCGGCCAGGGCCGACCAGGTCGTCAAGGGCGCCCGTGCCGGCGAGCCCTGGGCGGAGCTTCAGTCGCTGGCCTTCGGCCTGGCGGAACCGCATCGCATGGGTGCGGAATCATGAACGGGTGGCAGGGGCTGGGTCTGCTCGGGGGCAGTTTCGACCCGGTGCACACGGGGCATATCGCCCTTGCGCGCCAGCTTGCCGACGCGGCGAGGCTGTCGGAAGTGCGCTTTGTGCTTGCGTCCTCCCCGCCGCACCGTTCCGCCCTGGTGGCTTCGGCGCCGCTCAGGCTGCGGATGCTCAAGGCGGCCGTTGACGGAATCCCAGGATTCTCGGTGGAAGAGTGCGAGCTGGGTCCGTCGGCCACAGGCTATACGGCGGACACTCTCAAGGCCTTGAGGCGCGCGAATCCCGGGCGCACGCTCTGCTGGATGATGGGCTTCGATTCGTTCCTTACCCTGCCGACATGGCGGAACTGGAAGTCGATACTTGGCCTGGCGCACCTGCTGGTGGGAGCGCGCGCCGGCCATCAGGGCAGTCTGCCCGCGGCCCTCGAGGCGGAAATCGAATCGCGCTCGGTTGCCGACCGCCGGGAGCTGGAGTCCTCCCCCGCCGGCCGCATCATGATCTGCCGGAAGCCCGTGGCGGCGGTTTCCTCCAGCAGCGTGCGGCGTGCGGCCCGTTCGGGAGACCTCGCACATGACCTGATTCCGGCGCCTGTCGCGCGAATCATTTCGGATTCCGGCGCCTATGCCGGGGGTGAGAGTTGAGCGCCCATCCCCTGGTAAGCCTGGCCGAAAGCATCCTGGACGAGCTGCAGGCATCCGAAGTGCGCCTGATGGACGTGCGCTCGCAAACCGGGATGACCGATTTCATGCTGGTCGCCACCGGCCGCAACCCGCGTCACATCAAGGCCCTGGCCGACCGCCTGGTTGAGCGCAGCAAGAAGGACGGGCACCGCGTGTTGGGCGTGGAGGGCCTGCAATGGTGCGAGTGGGTGCTGATCGACCTGGGCGACCTTGTCGTACACCTCATGCGGCGGGATACGCGGGACTTCTACAAGCTGGAGGACTTGTGGGAGTTTGACAGCGCGGCCGCGGGCACCTAGCGCCGGCAGGCCAGGCCCGGGCCCGATCAAGCCATGCCCCCCCTATTGAAGAAGGCCCTGCGCTGGGCGGTCGGCACCGTTTGCGCGGCATTGCTGGTGGTGGCCCTGCTGCTGGGCGTATTGCGCGTGCTCATGCCGCTCGTGCCGACCTTTCAGGAGGAGATCGCCGAGTGGACCAGCAACAGCCTGGGGTATCCGGTGGAGTTCGCCCGGATCGAACCGTCCTGGGGCCTTACCGGGCCGGAATTCCGCCTGCGCGGGGTGCGGGTCATGTCCGAGCGCGGCGGCGGGCCGCTGTTGCTGGCCGACGAGATCCTGGTGGGGATCAACCTGTGGACGCTCTTGCCCGGCCCGGGCCTCAACCTGGACCGCATGTCGATTGTCGGCGCCAGGCTGTCATTGCGGCGGCTGGGCCCGGAATCCTTCTCCGTGCAGGGACGCGATCCCGCCTACTATCCGGGCGGTCCGGCGCGCATGCTGGCGTTCGCCCCGCCCGAGATTCAGCTGCGGGATGTCTGGGTCGATTTCGAAGAGCCGGGCCGCAATGTGAGCGAGAACCTGTGGCTTGAGCGGCTGTCCATGACCATTGCGGACGGTCGAATCGTGCTGGACGGCCGCATGGTGCTGCCGGAGGAATACGGTGACTGGCTGGGGGTCGGGGCGGACATCGAGCTTGCGCAATGGACCCGCCCCTTTCTGCCCGCCGGGCGCTGGCGCCTTCACCTGGAGGGCCGGTCCGTCGATCTCGCGAAGATAGGGGAACTGGTCACCGAGGCCGCCGAATTGCCGCTGATCGGCTCCGGCGACTTCAACGTTTTCGTGGACTTCAACGGAGCCGAAGTCGAGCAGCTCCTTGGAGAACTTGACTTCGAGGACTTGTGGGCTGCAGGAGGATCCGGCGACCACGTTTTTGACCGCCTTGCCGGCCAGTTCGAATGGCAGCGCCAGGGAAACGTCGCCGTGCTGACCGCCTCCCGGCTGGAGGCGGCACGAAACGGGGAGGACTGGCCGGACACCGAAGTCAGCGCAAGCTGGACGCTGGCGACCGGGGGAGAACTCGCCGCACTGCAGCTCGAAGCCGGCTTTGTGCGTCTCGAAGACGCGATTCCGCCGCTGCTCGCGATTGCCGGGCGCCTGGGGGTGTCGCCTGCGCTGGTGCCGCTTGCCGGCGACGTCAACGACCTGAGTTTGAGCTGGGACTCCGGCGGCCCTGCCCTGCCGGAAATCCGCGCCGACTTTTCCGGATTGACCGTGGAGTGGCAGGACCGCGGCCTGACGCTGGCGGGAGTTGACGGCAGCCTGCGGAACGAGTCCGGCGCAGGCAACGCCGATCTCTCGATTTCGGGGGACGGCGGTTTCGCCGCGTCCTGGCTGGACGGGTCCGTCGATCTGACCGGGGCGCAGGCGGAGTTGAGCTGGAGGACAGGCCCGGAGAGCTGGTCGTTTGAAGGCAACAATGTCAGAATCGGCACCGAAGGGATGGAATTCGCCGGCCGGTTTTCCCTGGCCCTGCCGGAAGGCGGCAGCTCTCCCGTGCTTGAGCTGAGCGGGGGCGGCGACAGTATCGGGGACCTGCCCGCAGCGCTGAAGCTTCTTCCCTGGAATAACACGCGCGGACTTCCCTTCGGCTGGCTCAGCCGGGCCCTGCACGCCGGCCGCGCCGGCGGCTGGAACATGCAGCTCAGCGGGCCGCTGGATTCGTTTCCGTTCGGCGGCGCGGTACTGCGGGTTGAAATGGCCCTGAGCGACGGGGCGCTGACGGTGCACGAGGACTGGCCGGACGTGGCGGACCTGTCGGGCACGCTGGTGCTGAACGGGTCCTCCCTGGTCATTCTCGACGCCGCGGGCGAGCTTGCCGGCGTGCGCTGGCGCGGCGTGCGCACCGACGTTCGCGACCTCACCAGCCCGGTCGTGGAAGTGAACGGCGAAAGCGACGATCCGGTGCCGGCGCTGATTGCCGGCCTGGCGCGCATTCCCATGGCCGATCGGATTCACCCCATGCTGCTCAATGCCGAAACCTCCGGGCAGGCGGGCACGCGCGTGGAGTTCAGGCTGCCCGTCGAAGACAGGGGCGCCTGGGAAATCCATACCGAAACCGTGCTGGGCGGCGCGGAATTGAAGCTGAACGCCCTGATACCCGCGGTGACCAACCTGCAGGGCAGCATCCGCTTCAGCCGGGCCGGCGTGCGCGCGCGGGAATTACAGGGGCGTTTTCTGGACCAGCCGCTGGTCATCGACGTGGACAGGGCCCCGGCCGGAACCGCCGGCTATGCGTACCGGGTGGACCTGGACGGAGCGGCGGCAGCCGAAGAGCTTGAGGGACTGTTTGCCTGCTGCGCCCTGGACCGGCTCAATGGCCAATTTGCGTGGCAGGGCAGTGTGCTCCTGCCATCACTGGAAGCAGACCCGGTGAGACCGGTCCGGTTGCGCCTGGAGACCGACCTGCTGGGACTGGCCAGCGACCTGCCGTACCCGATGAACAAGCCGGCCGACGAATCCGGGCCCACTCGACTGGAGTTGCGATGGGGGTCCGGGGCGCCGCCGCGCCTGGCCGGCAGGCTGGGTCTGGGGCCGGGCGTCGCGCTGGAGTTTGCCGACGGCGGCGACGGCTGGCGGATCGCGAGCGGGCGCCTGCACTTCGGTGATTCATTGCCGCGTGTTCCGCAAGGCGCGGGACTGGTGGTGGACGGACGGCTTGACTCGCTGCGGCCCGCCGACTGGGCCCGCTTGCTGGCGGATCAGGCCAACTCGCTTGACCTGCCCTGGGAGGTGGACCTGATCGCGGGCGAGGTCTACGCCATGGGCAGCACCCTGCGGGATCAGTCGATTCGTGCCCGGCCTCGCGCCGACGGATGGCTGGTCGAGTTTCAGGGCGAATTCGCCGACGGGCGTTTGTTCTGGCCGCGCGCGGGCGACGAGAACGGGCAGTTGCTGGCGCAACTGAATTCGCTCAGGTTGACGCTGCCGGACCCGGACCCGCAACCGCCGGCCAACCCGCGGCAACTGCCGGCCGGCAAGTTGCTGCTGGACGATCTTGTAATCGGGCAGATGCGCCTGGGAGAAGTTCGCGCCCGCTACGAGAAGACCACGGGCGGACTGGCGGTGAACTGGTTTCGTACCGAGTCGCCGGCCTTCTCGTCGGAGGGCAGCGCGGCCTGGCTGGTGGCCGACGATGAGGGCGCGGAGCAACTGGGCCGGCTCGACATGGTTCTGCAAAGCTCCGATGTCGCGGGGGCCCTGGAGCAGTTGGGATACGCGCGCGGCATCTCCGGCGACCGGGGGGAGATGGCCCTGTCCGCGAACTGGGACGGACCGCCGTCGGGGAACTTCCTTGCGCGGTCCAACGGAACGGTCAACCTGGAAGTGGAGCGTGGCGAAGTGGCGGCCCTGGATCCCGGCAGCGGACGCATGCTGGGCATGCTCAGCCTGGCGCGGTTGCCGCGTCGCCTGGCTCTGGATTTCCGCGACGTGACGGAGGAGGGCCTGCCGTTTGACCGGCTGGCCGGCGATTTCAGCCTTCGCGAAGGGCAGGCCTACACCTGCAACATGGGCCTGCAGGGCGCCGTGGCCAGCCTCGCATTGTTCGGCCGCACCGGCTTGCAGGATCGCAGTTACGACCAGGTTGCCGTAGTATCCCCCAATCTGCCGGATTTGCTTTCGCTGGGCGGGGTGATTGTCGGCGGGACCGGTCTGGGCGCAACAATGCTGTTGCTGTCACAGGCCTTCCGCGAACCCCTGCAGGCGATCTCGGCGAATTATTACCGGGTCGGCGGCAGTTGGGATGAACCGCTGGTTGAGCGTGTGCTGCGGGAAGAAATTGATCTGGGTGCATTTGAAGACTGCGCCCGCTACCTGGAGGAGCAGTTGACCGATATGCCTGTAGTGGACTGGGAAGCCTTGCTGAGCACGGCGGAGGACGCAGCCGTGCCGCAGCAGGGCGAAGACGCGCCATGAGCAAGGTGGCGGTCATACAGATGTGTTCGGGCGACGAGCCCGGCGAAAACCTGGGGCGCGCGGCGGCATTGCTTCGCCGGGCCGCCGACCAGGGAGCGGCTCTGGCCGTCCTGCCGGAGAACTTCGCCCTGATGTCCAAGGACGCCGAACGTATGCGCGCCGAGCATGCCGAGCGCCCGGGGGACGGACCCTGGCAGGAGTTTGCGGCCGAGCAGGCCCAGCGGCTGGGGATGTGGATCGTGGCCGGGACTATTCCCATGTTCGCCGAAGATCCGCGGCGCCCGGCTTCGGCCTGCTGCCTGTTCGACGGCTCCGGATCCCTGGCGGCGCGATACGACAAGATGCACCTTTTCGACGTGTCCCTGCCCGGGCGCAAGGAGTCCTTTCGCGAGTCGGCCACGACCACGGCGGGAAGCGAGCCGGTCGTGGCCGAAACGCCCTTCGGCCGGCTGGGACTGGCGGTGTGCTACGACCTTCGCTTCCCCGAGCTGTTTCGGGCCATGGGCGAGAAGGGCGCGGAAATGGTTGCCCTGCCTTCCGCCTTTACCCGTCCGACCGGGGAAGCGCACTGGTACGTCCTGGTGCGCGCCCGCGCCGTCGAGAACCTTTGCTACATGCTGGCATCGGCGCAACATGGAATCCATCCCGGCGGGCGCGAGAGCTACGGGCACTCGATGCTGGTCGAACCCTGGGGGCAGGTTGTCGCGGAATGCAAGCAGGGCGACGGCGTGCTGTGCCATGATGTGGCGCTGGACAATCTCGACCGGCTGCGCAGCGGTTTTCCGGCGCTCGATCATCGCCGGCTGACGTCCGGCCTGAAATGAGCAAGTCTCCCGATCCTTCCACCTTCGAGCTCCAGCAGCAGGCGCTGGTGCGCGCGCGCGGCAGTCTGCTCGATACGGCGGACCTCGGCGACCGCCAGCTCGACCGGGCCATGGGCGCACTGCTGAAGCCCGGCGTGGACTGGGGCGATCTGTACTTTTCGGAGTATTCCAGCGAGTCCTGGGTGCTGGAGGACGGCATCGTCAAGACCGCGAGCCACGATCGCGGGCGCGGTATGAGCGCCCGCGCCGTGAGCGGAGAGAAATCCGGCTTCGCCTATTCCGACGATCTGGACCCCGCCACCCTGCTGCGCGCGGCCGGGACGGCGGGCGCCATCGCTCGCGGCGGAGGCCGGAGACAGATTGAGCTGCGCCGCGCAGGCGCGAGCCGCCGGCTCTACGCCGCCGGCGATCCGGGCGAGGGGTATTCGGACGAGTCCAAGGTGGATCTGCTGCACGCACTGGACCGCGAGGCCCGTGCGGCCGATACCCGGGTGCGGCAGGTCATCGCCAGCCTGTCCATCGCCCGCAACCTGATGCTGGTGTGTTCGTCCGACGGCCGGCTGGCGGCGGACGATCGCCCGCTTGTCAGGCTGGGGGTGACCGTATTGCTGGAGCAGAACGGCGAGGTGCGCCACGGCGTGTCGGGCTGGGGCGGGCGTCTGCCGCTCGCCGATCTGGTTGCGGGCGACAACCCCGGCGAACACGCTCGCGAGGCCGTGAGGCAGGCGGTTGTCAACCTGAATGCCCGGCCAGCGCCCGCCGGCGAGGAAGTCGTGGTGCTGGGTCCGGGCTGGCCCGGCGTGCTGCTGCATGAAGCGGTCGGCCACGGCCTGGAAGGGGATTTCAACCGCAAGGGGGTCTCCGCCTTTGCCGGGCGCATCGGCGAAGCAGTCGCCACGGAGCAATGCACGGTGGTAGACGACGGCAGCATGCCCGGCCGCCGCGGGTCGCTGGAGATCGACGATGAGGGCACGCCCACCGGCCGTACTGTCCTGATCGAAAACGGGGTGCTGGCAGGCTATATGCAGGATCGCCTGAATGCCGGGCTGATGGGCGTGAAACCCACCGGCAACGGCCGCCGCGAATCGTACGCGCACCTGCCGATGCCGCGCATGACCAACACCTTCATGATGCCGGGCCCGCACGATCCCGAAGAGATCATCCGGTCGGTGAAGAAAGGCGTGTATGCGAAGAATTTCGGCGGCGGACAGGTGGACATCACGTCCGGCAAGTTCGTCTTCTCGGCCAGCGAGGCCTACCGGATCGAGGACGGGAAGCTGGGCGCGCCGCTGCGTGACGCCACCCTGATCGGCGACGGTCCCACGGTACTGACGCGCGTGTCCATGGTCGGCAGCGACCTGGCGCTGGATTCGGGCGTGGGCGTGTGCGGCAAGGACGGTCAGAGCGTGCCCGTGGGCGTCGGCTTGCCCACCATCCGGGTCGACGGCATCACCGTCGGCGGCACGGCATGACCGGGAATCAATAAATCTCACACAATCTGGGAAACGCAAATGACACAAGTAGCCATACTCATGGGTTCGCGTTCGGACTGGAAAATCATGGAGCACGCGGCCAATACGCTGGATTCGCTGGACATAAGCTGGGAAGCGCGGGCGCTGTCGGCGCACCGCGCGCCCAGGGAACTTGCCGAGTACTGCGAGCAGGCCGAGGAGCGCGGGATCAAGGTGGTCATAGCGGGCGCCGGCCTGGCCGCGGCCCTTCCCGGTACCGTGGCGGCGCTCACCTCCCTGCCGGTGCTGGGCGTGCCGATGGCGACCGCGGCCTTCGGGGGCGCCGACGCCATGCTCTCGATGGCGCAAATGCCGGCCGGCGTGCCGGTGGGAACGCTGGGAGTGGGCCGTCACGGCGCCGTCAATGCCGCCCTGATGGCGACCGCCATTCTGGCCTTGGGCGACGCTGACATCCGCGCCGCGCTCAAGGCCTTCCGGGCCGCGCAAACGGCGGAGGCGGTCCGGGGCAGCGATGTCACCCAATGAACTCAGCGAGCGCGTTGCCGACGCCCTGAGCTGCGCCCGCAAGCGGGGCGCCAGCCAGGCGGAAGCCTCGGCCTCCAACAACACGGGACTGACCTTGCGCGTGCGGCTGCGCGAGGTGGAAACGCTGGAGAGCCACCAGGACCATTCGCTGGGCATAACGGTGTATCGCGGCAAGCGGCGCGGCTCGGCCAGCACATCCGACCTGTCTGCCGGGGCCGTTCGGGAAACCGTCGACAAGGCCTTGAGCCTGGCCCGGTTCGCCGCCGAGGACGAATATGCGGGCCTGGCTGATGCGGAGCGCCTGGCCACGGAATTCCCGGACCTCGATCTCTACCATCCCTGGGACCTGGATGCGGAACAGGCCATGGAACTGGCGCTGGAATGCGAAGCGGCGGCGCTGGACGCGGACCCCAGGATCAGCAACTCCGAAGGGGCCGGCGTTGATACCGGCGAATCCAGTTTCGCCTACGGCAACTCGCACGGCTTTTTGCGCAGCGGACGGTCGAGCAGCCACTCGGTGTCCTGCGTGGTGCTGAGCGAGCAGGACGGGCAGATGGAGCGCGACTACGATTTCAGCGTTGCGCGGGCGCCCGAGGAACTGACCCCGGTGAAGCAGGTCGGCGAGAGTGCCGCCGCACGGACCATCAGGCGCCTGGGGGCGCGCAAGATCAGGAGCACGCGGGCGCCGGTGCTGTTCTCGCCGCGGGTTGCCCGCAGCCTGATCGGACATTTTTGCGCGGCGGTCAGCGGCCGGGCGCTGTACAACCGGGCGAGCTTCCTGCTCGACAGCCTGGACAAGCCGGTATTCGCCGATTGCGTCAACCTGAACGAACGGCCGCATATTCCCCGCGGCCTGGCCAGCCACGCCTACGACGGCGAGGGCGTGGCAACCGCCGATCGCGATCTGGTGTGCGGGGGCGTCGTGAAGGGCTACTTCCTGGGCAGCTACTCGGCTCGCAAACTCGGCATGGCAACCACCGGAAACGCCGGTGGCGCCCATAACCTCCTGCTGGAAAGCACCGGCCAGTCGTACGAGGAACTGCTCGCGGAAATGGACGAGGGCCTGGTGGTGACCGAAATGATGGGGCAGGGCGCCAACACCGTAACCGGCGACTATTCCCGCGGCGCGGCCGGATACTGGGTGCGCGGCGGCGCAATCCGGCACGCCGCCCACGAAATCACCGTGGCCGGCAACTTGAAGGACATGTTCCGCAACATCGCCGCCATCGGCTCCGACGTGGACCGGCGCGGCGGGATCTACACCGGCTCGATCCTGATCGAAGACCTAAGCATCGCCGGCGCCTGAGCTTGCTGTCAGCACGCTGTCAACGCCCTCGCGGAGTTCGTCGGCGCTGAGCCGCTGCGTGTAGTCGGTGTTGGTGTGGCCGTAGCGGATCATGCCTTCGCTGTCGATCAGGTAGGCGGCCGGAATGGGCAGGGCGTGGTGGGTTTCGCCGGAGGCCTCCTCAAGGTCCACGCCGTATTCCTTTGCCTGGCGGTAGTAGGCGTCGGAAATGCGGAAGGCGAGTCCGAACGCTTCGGCAGCGCTTAGGCGGGCGTCGGACAGCAGGGTGTAATCCAGGCCCTCCGCGTCGCCGTGCAGGGCCGAGGCCAGATTCTCCGGACTGTCGGCGCTCAGGAAGTACACGTCCATGCCGCGTTGTTCCAGTTCGGGGACGACATGCCGCAGTTCGGCCAGATGTGCGTTGCAATAGGGACACCAGCCGCCACGGTAGAAGATGAGCATGGCCGGACGTTCGAGCGCGGACGGATCGAAGGCGAATTCGCTGCCGTCGGCATTGCGGGCAGTGAACGCGGGCGACGCGGCGCCGGCGGGCAGGGGCGAGGTTTCCTCGGCGCTGGCCGCGATTTCCGCTCGCGCGGCGCTTGTGCAAAGAAGCAAGCTGATGGTCAGGGCGAAAAGAGCCTGGGATTGCCTGATGCGCATGTCATGTCTCCGGTTCGTGCGCGCATTGTAAGGCTGTGTCCCAATAAAATTCGTGGCCATGGCGAGCGCGACCCCGAGGCATCTGAATGAGTGGCTGCGCCACGCGGCCCGGCTGCACCCCAGCGAGATCGACCTGGGGCTTGAGCGGATCGCACAGGTGATCGGCAGGCTGGATCTCACGCCGCCTCCCGGTCGGGTGGTTACCGTGGCCGGCACCAACGGCAAGGGCAGTACCGCGGCGCTGATTGACGCGGCGCTGCGCGTGAGGGGCGGGTTGCGCACCGCGCTGTATCTCTCGCCTTACCTGCAGGATTTCGGGGAGCGGGTGCAGATCGGCGGCGCGCACGCCGAACCGTCCAGCCTGAGCCGCGAGTTCGAGCGGGTCGAGGCGGCGCGAGGCGATATCCGGCTGACCGAGTTCGAGTTCGTGACCCTGGCGGCCTTCAGCCTGTTCAGCCGGGAGGACTGCGACGCCTGGGTGCTGGAGGTGGGGCTCGGCGGCAGGCTGGACGCGGTCAATGCGATCGACCCGGACGTGAGCGTGATCACGCGGATCGCCATGGATCACGAGGACTGGCTCGGCGACACGCTGGACTCGGTGGCGGCCGAGAAGGCGGGGATCCTCCGCGCCGGGCGGCCGGCGTTTTATGGAGCCGGAACCGCGCCGCCGCCGATTGCCGCCCGCGCGGCGGAACTGCAAGCGCCGCTTTACCAGGCAGGCGTCGATTTCGACTTCGAACGGCATGGCGAGCGCTGGGACTGGCGCGGCCGGACCGTGCGCCGCAACGGCCTGGCAGTTTCTGATCCCGCCAACGCAGCCGAGCTGCCGAACGCCAGCCTGGCGTTCGCGGTGCTGGAACGACTCGCCCCGGATTGGGTTCCCGGTTCCGGCGATTACCTGCAGATCCTGCGCATCGGGCGGTTGCCGGGCCGGTTCGAGCGACTGGAATGCGCCGGCACGGAATGGATCCTGGATGTCGCGCACAATCCCGATGCGGGGGCCTGTCTGGCAAAGAGCCTCAATGCCTTGCCGCCGCGTCCGGTCATCTGGGTGCTGGGCATGCATGGCGACAAGGACGTGAGCGGGTTCTTCTCCGCCTTGCCGCTGGATGCGGGTGACCAGGCGATCGTTACCCGTGCGGACTGGCCGAAGGCCTGTTCCCCGGATGAACTGGCCGAGGCGCTGGCGCGGCATCCGCTTGCGAAGCTATGGCTGCGTGAGTCGGTGGCGGAAGCCTGCGAGCAGGCGGCGGCGCTGGCGGGCGCCGATCATCGTGTGGTGGTGACCGGGTCGTTCAATACCGCCGGGCCGGCGCGGGCGTGGCTTCAGGGCCGGGCGGGATAGGCCGGGTCCGGGAGATGGCAGAAATATCGCTGCGAGATACGGGGAGTTAGCGGAAGATCAGCCCAGTTCGTAGATGCGCAGGACGTTGTCGCGCATCAGTTTTCGGCGCGCCTGCGGGCGTAGTTCGAGCGCGTCGATGTCCTGCACCGTGCGCTCGAAGTCCAGCACCGGAAAATCGGTGCCGAAGATCACCTTGTCCTGCCCGAACGAGTTGATGTAGTGGCGGAAGCTGTCCGGCCAGTACTTCGGCCGGTGCGCGTCGCAGCCGATAAACACGTTGTCGTGCTTCCACGACATCGCGATCATCTCTTCGTGCCAGGGAATGCCTACGTGAATGCCGATCAGCTTGAGTTCGGGAAAGTCGCAGGCCACGGCGTCCAGCGCGATCGGCCGGCCGACGCTGCGGCGCGGCGCGTCCTTGGCGTAGATCATCGACTGGCCCACCTGCATCTGTATCGGCACGTTCAGCTCGCAGCACTTGGCGTAGAACGGGTAGTAGCGGGCATGGTCCGGCGCCAGCTCGAACCAGTGCGGGTAGAGGTGCGCGCCCACGAAGCCCATGTTCTTCACCGCGTCCTCGAACATGCGCACGCCTTCCATGCCCTGGGTGGGGTCGATCCCGGCCAGGCCGGAAAAGTGGTCGGGATGTTCCTCGCAGGCGCGGGCGACGACCTCGTAGGGCAGGTGGTAGCAGCCCGGCAGTCCGACCTGGCCGGTGCGCGGCGCGATCAGGAATGCACGCTCGATGCCGGCGGCGTCCAGCCGCTCGATCATCTGTTCCAGCGAGAGTCCGCTCATCAGCGGGCTTTCCGCTTTCATCTTGCCCACGAAGAAATCGCCCTGCCAGCCGGGCCGGTGCGAAAGTGCCTCCGGCGTCCAGATGTTGACGACCGCGTCGATTGCCCGGTAATCGTGATTGGGTTCGCTCATGCACCGCCTCCGCTCATGCGCAGGCAATTATCCTTCAAACGCGTGCCGCTCGCAGGTGTAGCTCGCTGCGTGGGCTTTATACTCTTGACTCACCTGGGGGGCGGCCCTTCGGCCTGAGACCCTGTCAACGGGGACCCCTTGAACCTGATCCGGTTAGTACCGGCGGAGGAACGAGGTATGAAGCTTTTCCGCAACCGCAACTTCATTGGCCGATTCGCCGCAGACTCGCTTTGCGTGCTGCTCGCCAGCGCTACCGCTGCCGTTTCCGCGGCGCAGCCGCAGCAAGCCTCGCCGGAGGAAGCGCCCGGCGGCGTGCTGGAGGAACTGGTGGTCACGGCCTCGTTGAAGGAGGTGCGCAGCCTGGACTTGCCGACCAGCGTTACGGTGCTGAACGCGGAGACAATCCGGGGCTCGGCGGTGCAGCACTTCGAGGAACTGGTGCAGCTCACGCCCAACCTGCACTGGTCCGGGGGCTCGTCCCGGGCGCGTTATTTCCAGGTGCGCGGCATCGGCGAGCGCTCGCAGTACGAAGGCGCGCCGAATCCGTCGGTGGGATTCCTGCTGGACGACATCGACTTCTCCGCCATCGGCGGCGTCGCCACGCGTTTCGACCTGGGCAGCGTGGAGGTCCTGCGCGGGCCGCAGGGCACGCGCTACGGCGCCAACGCGCTGGCCGGACTGATCTATGCGCGCTCGCGCGAGCCGGGCCGGGACGCGGAAGCCGAGGCCGAGCTTTCCTTCGGCAACGACGATATGCGGGCTTTCGGAGTGGCCGTCGGCGGGCCATTGGGCGAAAGGGCCGCCGGCCGCCTGGCCGTGCACCGGTACCGGGCCAACGGCTTTCGGCGCAATGCCACGCTGGATCGCGACGACACCAACGGCCGGGAGGAGTTGAGCCTCAGGGCCAGGCTCAATTTCGATCCGGCGCCGGGTGTGGCACTGCGACTCACGCTGCTGCATGTCGACCTCGACAACGGCTACGACGGCTGGTCAATCGACAACCGGCTGACTACGTGGTCGGACCGGCCCGGGCGCGATTCGCAGGCGTCCACCGGTGCTTCGCTGCGAGCGGAGCTGGAACTGGGCGGGGGTCACCGGCTGGTGAGCATCACCGGCGGCGCGAGTTCCGATATCGAGCACAGCTACGACGCCGACTGGGGAGAAGACGGCTACTGGTCGGAAATCGCCGGCTTCGAGATGCAGTACGACTACACGTCGCGCACCCTGCGCGAGCGCAGCGGCTTCAGCCAGGAATTGCGCCTGCTCTCGCCGGCGGGCGCCGGCCTGGACTACGCGCTGGGCGCGTGGTTCCTGAATCTCGACGAGGACAATGATCGCGTCGACCGCGGCCTGTACGCCGAGCCGGGTTACGCGCCCGGACCCAGCGAGGACCGCTTCCGTTCCAGCTACGGCGCCGACAGCCTGGCGCTGTTCGGCGAACTTTCGCGCGCGTTCGCCGATGAATGGCGGGTCACCGTGGGCCTGCGCCGGGAACAGCGCGACGCCGACTACGATGATTCCAACGGCGAGCGGTTCTCGCCGACGGACGGCATGACGGGCGGGCATGTCAGCGTTTCGCGTCGGCTCGGCGATGAAACAAGCGTTTACGCTCGCGCAGCGCGCGGCTACAAGGCCGGCGGTTTCAACCTGGGCCTGGCGGGCCGGGGGCTGACTTCCGCGGAGCTGGTCTATGAGCCGGAGTTTCTCTGGAACTATGAAGTGGGCGCCAAGGGCCTGTGGCTGGACGGCCGGCTGCGCGGCGAGTTAGCCGTTTTCCATTCGCAGCGCGCCGATGTGCAGGTGGATACCTCGCGGCAGCTTGACCCGCAAGACCCCAACACCTTCGTCTTCTTCACCCGGAACGTCGGCCGCGGGTACAACCGCGGCGTTGAATTGACGCTGGACTACGCGCCGAACGAGGCCTGGCGCATGAGCGCCGCCATTGGATTGCTGGACACGGAAATCACGCGCTTCCCGGGCCGCCCGGAACTGGAAGGCCGCGAGCAGCCGCACGCGCCGGGCTACGGCTACGCGCTCGGAGTCCGCTGGGGGCACCCGCGGGGCTGGTTCGCTGCCGGCGAGCTGACCGGAAAGGACGGTTTCTACTTCTCCAGCAGCCACGACCGCAAATCGGACTCCTATTCGCTGTTGAACGTGCGGGCCGGCAGGGCCTGGAATGGCTGGGAAGCATACGCCTGGGCGCGCAATCTCTTCGACGAGTATTACGCGATCCGGGGGTTCTATTTCTCCAATGTGCCCCCGGACTGGCCCGAACAGGAGTTCCGCCAGCAGGGGGACCCCAGGCACTTCGGCGTTACCATTCGCCGGTATTTCTAGAGACCGTCATCATGCGCATCACCGCCGAACTCAGCCTGTATCCGCTGGCCAGCGAGGAGCCGATTGCGCGGATTACCGGATTCATCCGCGATCTGCGCGAACAACCGGGCATCGAGGTGCTGACCAACCAGATGAGCACGCAACTGCGCGGCGAAATGGCGGACGTGCAGCGGGCCGTGGATGCCTGCATGAAGGCGGCAATGGAGTCCGGCGACCGGGTGGTGCTGGTTGCCAAGTATCTGAACGCGGACCTGCCCATCCAATCGCCCCCCGGGATTTAGCTGCCGAGCGCCGGCCCCTCCAAGCTGTCCTGAGAGCGTCGCATGGGAATCATGACGGTCCTGGAGATCGTGGCCGTCGCGCTCGGCTTCGTCTATGTGGTGCTGGCCATACGCCGCCATATCGCCTGCTGGCCGGCGTCGTACCTCGCTTCCGGGCTGTTCGTGGTCGTGTTTCTCGACGCCGGCCTGATATTCCAGCCCTGGCTGCAGGTTTTCTACATGGTGATGGCCGTCTACGGCTACCGCAAGTGGCGCGAAGGGGCGAAGAAGCCGGCCAAGCTGGGCTTCTGGGGCTGGCGCAACAATCTGCTCGCGGTGGCCGCGTTGCTGGCGGTCTCGATCCCGATCACGATCTACGGAGCGCAATACAGCGAGTCGTCCCTGTTCTTTGTCGACGTGGTCACTGCGCTTGCGGCGCCGCTGGCCACCTTCATGCAGGCGCGCAAGTACATCGGCAACTGGATCTGGTGGATCGTGCTGGACTCGATCTACGTGGCCCTGTACCTGGAGCGCGGCCTTTATTTCACCGCCGTGCTCTATGCAAGCTACCTGGTCCTGGCGTGGGTCGGCTACCGTTCCTGGCGCAAGGCCCTGCCCGCGTGAACCCGGCGCAACGGCTTGGCGGGCATCCCGGACTCGGGGACATCCGATTCATCCGCCGGCTTTCGGGAGGCGGCGGATGGAACGAGACCTGGCTGGCCGCGCGGGGTGAGGAGCGGCTTGTCGTTCGGCTGGACACGCCCGCGGTTGCCGCGCTCGGGCTGGACCGCCACGCCGAGACCGCCGTGTTGCGCTCGATCGCGGGCCGCTGGCTCGGTCCGAAACTGGTTTACTCCGATGCCGAGCGGGGCGTGCTGGTAACGAGCCTGCTGGAGGGACGCACATGCACCCCGGCCATGCTGCGCAACCCGCGCAGACTGCGCGCGCTCGGAACATTGCTGCGCCGGCTGCACCGGACCGTGGTTACGCCAACGGGGGCGGAGCCGCTCGACCTGGCGCGTTCAGTGGCCCGCTATGCCTCCATCGTGGGCGGCGCGTGGGCGAGGAGCACGGCAAGGGCCGCCGCGCGAGCAATCCAGTCGGCATCCGGACCGCGCCGGGAGCCGGCGCTGTGCCACAACGACCCGGTGGCTCAAAACGTCTTGTGCGGACCGGCGTTGCGGCTGATCGACTGGGAATTTGCCGCGCCCGGCGACCCGCTGTTCGACCTGGCGGTGGTAGTGGGCCACAACAGTCTCAACGAACGCGAGGCCCGAACTCTGCTCGCCTCAGCCCGGGGCCGCGCACATCTTTCGGATTGGCGCGCCCTCGGCCACCTGGTGGATGGCTATGAAGATCTACGCCTTCTGTGGGAGGCGGCGGCCCGTAAGGCAATGGCATGAGTTGTCATGGCCGGGCACCGGGGCGACCGTCCGACCCGGAGCTTCCGTTCGCTTGAGTCTTCAGGACCCCGTCAAAACGAATAGCGCGAATCCCAGCGTGATGGCCGCAAGCGAAAGAATGAGCGTGGCCAGCACGCCACCCTGTATCCACAGGGCGCGATACAGTTCGCCCCGCGTAATCATGCTCTCAGTGACCCTGTTCAGGCGCGCACTGAGATCCGCAAATCCGGTCTGCGTTTCCGTTCGAAGCTCTGCCAGATCAATCCTCCAGTCAGCCCGAAGCTCAGCCGCATCTCCCTTATTTTCGGCGCGCAGGCCCGCCAGGCCCTCGTGCATTTCCGCTCGCAGGCCCGCCAGGCCCTCGTGCATCTCCGTTCGCAGGCCCGCCAGGCCCTTGTGCATCTCCGTTCGCAGGCCCGCCAGGCCCTCGTGCATCTCCGTTCGCAGGCCCGCCAGACCCTCGTGCGTTTCCGCCCGCAGTTCCGCTACGTCTTCTTTGGTGGCCATCTTGGTCTCCACCACGAGCCGGATGCGCTCCAGGTCCTTGCTGACCTGTGCAGTGGGTGCGGTGGCCTGAGTCACGACGGCAACCATGGCCTCCGCTTGTTCGGCGGGGCAGCCGGCCCTTTCGAGTGTCTGTATCGCCTCATGCGTATCGAACGATTCCCCGGTCATTGTGATCCTCCTTGAATATCTACCCGGACAGTCCCTGTGACCGATCCTTCTGAAGCGCATTCTTACTGCTGACGGGGCTGTATTGTCAAGCTCCGTGCAATCGCGTGAATTGATTAGGCGGCCTGGATTCTTTATGCTCGCCCGCCATGACTGACGTGGCATTTGACGTGCGCGAGCGCGTAACCAGCATCATCGACGGCGAATCCGTGGGTGTGTCGCGGCGCGGGGTGGACTTTCCGATCGTCAACCCGGCCAGCGAGGAACCCAACGGCGTTCTGCGCGAGGCCGATGCCCAGGAAGTCGATGCCGCCGTGCGCTCGGCGCGCAAGGCCTTCGAGACGGGCCCCTGGCCGCGCATGGGCGCCGACGAGCGCAAGGCGATATTCCGCTCCATGCACGAGGCGCTGCACAGGCACAGCGAGGAACTGGAGTTCCTGGACAGCCTCAACACCGGAGTGCCCATCAGCCAGGTCCGCGCCATGCACGTGGCGCGCGCCGCCTACAACTTCGAGTTCTTCGGCGAGGTCCTGAGCCAGGAATCCGGCGAGGTCTATACGCAGAACCCCAACTACCTGACTTACGTGACCCGCGAGCCGGTCGGCGTGGGCGCCATGATGGCGCCGTGGAACGCGCCGATACCGCTGGCTTCGATGCGGGTGGCCACCTGCATCGCCTTCGGCAACACCTGCGTGCTGAAGCCGTCCGAATACACTCCGCACTCGATGCAGCGGATGGTCGAGATCTTTCACGAGGCCGGCCTGCCGCCTGGCGTCGTGAACCTCGTCAACGGCCGGGGGCCGGTTACCGGCACGGCGCTGGTCACGCATCCCGAGGTGGACATGGTGGGATTCACCGGGGGATCGGAAACCGGAAAGATCATCATGTCGGAGGCCGGCAAGTCGCTCAAGCCGGTGCTGCTTGAACTGGGCGGCAAGTCCGCCAACATCGTGCACGAGAGCGCCGACCTCGACCGCGCGCTGGACGGTTCGCTGATCGGCATCTTCTCCGGCAACGGCCAGCAGTGTCTGGCGGGTTCGCGCATCCTGGTACAGAAATCGATTGCCGACGAGTTCATCGAGCGTTTCGTGGAACGGTCCCGCAAGCTTCGCATCGGCGACCCGCTCAAGGCGGAGACCGAAATCGGACCGCTGTGCTTCGAGAACCACATGAATCGCGTGTTGTCGTACGCGAGCCTGGCGCGCGAGGAAGGCGCGAAGTTGCTGACCGGCGGCGGAAGGCCCGAGGGCATGGAGCGGGGCTGGTTCGTGGAACCGACGGCCTTTCTCGCCGACGACAACTCGGCACGCATCTGCCAGGAAGAGATCTTCGGCCCGTTCGCGACTTTCCTGGTGTACGAAGACCTGGACGAGGCGCTGCGCATCGCCAACGACTCGGAGTTCGGCCTGGTGGCCTACCTCTGGTCGCAGGACCTCAACGTAACCATGCGGGCGGCGCGCGAGCTTCGCGCCGGCACGATCTGGGTGAACACCCCGATCTACCGCGAGCTGCGGGCGCCCTTCGGCGGCTACAAACAGTCCGGCATCGGCCGCGACGGGGCCCGGGGCAGCCTCGAGTTTTTCACCGAACCGAAGACCGTGAGCATCCCGCTCACCGACTTTCCGATGCTCAAGATGGGGAACTAGAAAATGACCAGTGACCTTCCGGTGCGCGTGCAACGCACCAATCTCGTTGTCGCCGACCTGGAGCGCTCTTATCGCGTCTATCGCGACATCCTGGGCTTTGAGCTGGATTTCACCCTGGGGCACCGCCCTGAATCGTATTCGTTTACGGTGTTCCGGATCCCCCGGGAGGCCACGACCGGCTTCGCGGCGCTCAGTTCCAAAGACCAGGTTCGCAGTCTGGCGCTGACCGAGATCAAGGGTGTGGAACTGCCCGAGCCCAACCTGCCGAGCAGCCACGCGCTGGTGCTGGAAGTGGACGATATCGACGCCGTCGTGGAGGGCGCGCGCGCCGAAGGCCTGCACGTCTTTCCGGAGGAAACGCTGCGTACGCACGACGGCCGCGTGGGCCGCGAGATCGGCATGCTCGATCACGACGGCCACCTGATCGTGCTGTATTGCATCCTGCAAGCGTCCTGAGCGCCGCAGCGAAACTCGCTCAGGACCCGGACTTCATCCGGCTGCGCCGTCTTCAGCGGCGCTACGCCTTTGCCATTGCCGGCAGCGTGGTGGCGTTCTACGTCAGCCTGGGCGTGGTGATGGCCTACTGGCCGGAAGTACTCGACATTCGCCTTGTGCCGGGCCGCTGGATCACCGTCGGGCTGGTCTGGAACGTGCTGGGCCTGATCGGCTGGTTTGCCGCTACGGCCACCTATGCGGTGCTCAGCACCCGCCGGCTGACGCCGTTGCGCGCACAAATCAGGCAGCGCCATGGCTGGAATACTCCTGATGGCGCCTAACCTGGCTTCCATTCTCACGTTTGTCCTGATCCTCGGGGCCTCGCTGTTGATCACCTGGCAGGCGGGACGGCGGACGCGTTCGTCTTCGGAGTTCTATGCGGCTTCGCACTCGATCGGCGGCTTCAGCAACGGGCTGGCGATCGCGGGGGACCACCTTTCGGCCGGAACCCTGCTGGGAGTGACTGCCGTTATCTACACGGACGGCTACGATGGCCTGATCTACATGACGGGTGGGGCAGTCGGCTACCCGTTGCTGATGTGCCTGCTCGCGGAGCGGCTGAGAAACCTGGGCAGTTACACCTTTGTGGACGTATTGTCGGCACGCTTTCGCGAAACCTCGATCCGCGTGCTGGCGGCCTCCGGGACGCTGGTGGCCGCGGTTCTGTACCTGATATCGCAAATGGTGGCGGGCGGGGCGCTGTTCGAGGTGCTGTTCGGAATCCGCTATCCCTATGCCGTCGCCATGGTGGGCGGCCTGACCGTGCTCTATGTAAGCGTGGGCGGAATGCTGGCGACCACCTGGGTGCAGATGACCAAGGCCGTCTTGCTCATGTTCTCGATTTTGGTGCTGCTTGCCCTGCTCATGCTGAACCTGGGCGAGGGCCCGTTATCGTTGCTGGAGTCGGCGGCGCGCGTGCATCAGCGGGGCGAGGAGTGGCTGAGCCCGGGTCAGTTCCTGCCCGACAGGATCTCGATCTTCGCGTTTGTCCTGACCGGGCTGGTCGGCATGGTCGGACTGCCGCATCTGTTGATGCGCTTCTTTACCGTGCCCGACGCAAAACAGGCCCGCCGCTCCGCGGTGTTCGCCACCGGCTACATCGTGACTTTTTCCCTGTTGCTCTGGATTACCGGGCTCGGAATCATCGTGCTGCTGGCCGGGAACACGGAGATCTTAGACGAGCAGGGCGGAATGATCGGAAGTACCAACATGGCGATCATGCATGCTGCGCGGATCGTCGGCGGCAACGTCCTGCTGGGCTTCATGGCCTCGGTGGCGTTCGCGACGCTGCTGGCGGTGGTCTGCGGACTGGTGCTGGCGGCTGCCGCTGCGCTGGCTCACGACCTCTATACAGGCGTGCTCAAGCGTGGCCGCACCGACGACAAGACGGAAGTCCGGGCGTCGCGGATCAGCGTCGTGGCACTGGGCGTGGTGGCCGTGGCCCTGGGAATTCAGTTTCGGGGACAGAACGTCGCCTATCTGACCGCGCTCGCCTTTACCGTGGCCGCCAGCGTGAACACCCCGGCGCTGGTTGCTGCGCTGTTCTGGCGAGGCGCCAGCGCACGCGGGCTGATCGTCGGCGGCTGGGTGGGCATGGTCGTTTCGGTGGTGTTGCTGGCGCTGAGTCCGGCCGTCTGGGAAGGCGCCCTGGGGCTTGAGAACGCGCCCTTCCCGTGGATTTATCCGGGACTGTTCTCGATTCCGGCCGCGGCCCTGGTAATCGTTGTAGTATCGCTTGCAGACCGCAGTCCGGGCGCAATGATTGGACGAAGCCGGTACGATGAACTGCTGGCGCCATCCGTCCTCGGGCAGCGGGATACACCTGTGATACGGCACTAGCGCCGTGTCACGACACTGAAAGGCAACGAACTCATGGGACAGCACTCCAGGGCGGACGTCGCGGCGATCTACCATTCGCCGCTGCTGGACCTGGTGTACAGGGCAGCCACGGTGCACCGTGAGCATCACGCTCCGGGCGAAGTACAGCTCTGCACGCTGCTGTCGGTCAAGACCGGCGGCTGCCCCGAGGATTGCGCCTATTGCCCGCAGGCGGCCCGTTACCACACCGGCATCGACCGGCACGGCCTGCTGAAACTTGACGCGGTGCTCGAAGCCGCGCGGGAAGCCAGGGAGGCGGGAAGCACCCGGTTCTGCATGGGCGCCGCCTGGCGCGAAGTGCGCGACAATCGCCACTTCGACGAGGTGCTGGAGATGGTTTCCGGCGTCCGCGACCTGGGGCTTGAAGTCTGCTGCACCCTCGGCATGCTCACCGAGTCGCAGGCGCAGCGCCTCAAGGAAGCGGGCCTGTATGCGTATAACCACAACCTCGATTCCAGCCGCGAGTTCTATCCCGAGATCATCGGCACGCGCGGCTATGACGACCGCCTGGAGACGGTTGCCAACGTACACAAGGCCGGCATTTCCGTGTGCTGCGGGGGCATTATCGGGATGGGCGAAACAGTGGATCAGCGCATCGACCTGCTGCACACCCTTGCAACGATGCCCAGTCCTCCGGAGTCGGTTCCGGTCAATGCGCTGGTCCCGGTGCCCGGAACGCCACTGGAGGACTGCCCACCGGTCTCGACCTGGGAAATGGTCCGGATGATCGCCACCGCGCGCGTACTCATGCCGAAAGCCATGGTGCGCTTGTCCGCCGGGCGCTCGCGCATGAGCGCCGAGCAGCAGGCCCTGTGTTTCCTGGCCGGCGCCAATTCGATATTCACCGGCGAAAAACTGCTCACCACGCCGAACCCCTCGTTCGACAGCGACGAAGGACTGCTCGAGCTTCTGGGCCTTACCGCGAGAGAGCCGTACCGGCAGCAGGACACGCACATACCTCAATGAGCGCTGCGGTACTGCGCGCCGTACAGGAGGCGCTCAGGGAGCGCGAAAAGGCCGGCCTGCGGCGTAGCCTGGAGGCGGCGCCGGACGGCGTGGACTTCTGCTCCAACGACTACCTGGGTCTGGCCCGCGACCGGCGCCTGCGCCGCAGAATCGCCGCGCTCGCCGCCGAGAACGCCGAGAGCGCCGCGCCGCAGGGAGCGACCGGGTCACGGCTGATTTCCGGGAATCACGCCGCGATCGGGAAACTGGAGGCTCGTCTCGCCGAGTTCTATTCGTGCGAGGCGGCGCTGGTTTTTTCCAGCGGCTTTGCCGCCAACCTGGGCTTGCTGGCGAGCCTGGGCGGAGTGGTCAGCACGCTGGTATGCGATCGCCTGTTGCACGCCAGCGCCATCGACGGCGGCCGCTTCAGCGGCGCGAAGCGGGTCATCTTCGCTCACAACGACATGCGTGACCTTGAGGCCAGGCTCAAGGCGTCCGGTGCCGGCGAAACCGTAGCGATCATCGTGGAAACGGTCTATTCGATGGACGGCGACTTCGCGCCGCTGGACCAAATCGCGGTTCTCGCAAGACGGCATGATGCGGCCGTCGTTGTGGACGAGGCGCACGCCAACGGCGTGCTGGGACCCGCGGGGCGTGGCGGCGTGGCAGCCGCCGGACTCCAGGACCGGGTGCTGGCCCGGGTGGTGACTTTCGGCAAGGCGCTGGGTTTGCAGGGCGGCGCCGTGCTGTGCTCGAAGGACCTGCGCGACTACCTGGTGAATTTCGCCCGGTCTTTCGTGTTTTCCACCGGCGTGTCGCCCCTCTGGGCGGCGAGCGTGCAAGCCGCATACGAACTGCTTCCGCGCCTGGATACGGAACGTGAGCAATTGCGAGGCAACGTGTCCTGTTTTCGGGAGCGCGTGGCGGAATCGCCGTGGCCCTGGCTGCCGAGCGAATCCTGGATTCAGTGTTTGCGGGTGCCCGGCGCCCGCCGTGTAACGCGGGTGGCCGGCATTCTTCGCCGCCGGGGACTCGCCGCCCTGCCGATCCGCGCGCCCACTGTTCCCGAGGGCGAGGAGCGAATTCGCGTGTGTCTGCACGCGTATAACACCAAATCGGAAATCGACCTTCTGTTCAATGCCGTGGAGGAAGCCCTGCGCTGACAGGCATGCGTCGAAGAGGACTGGATATAATTCTGCGCCCCCAACCCTATACCGGTACCACGCCATGAAAAACCTACTGGCCGTAATGACGCTCGCCTTCTCGGGCGCGGTCCTCGCCGACGAGGCGCCGACTCAATCGCTGGACGAAGGCGCGCAAGCGCCCGACTGGACCCTGCCCGGGTCCGACGGAAACACCTATGCACTCGCGGACCTGCTGAAGGAAGGACCGGTGGTGCTGGCCTGGTTCCCCAAGGCCTTTACGCCGGGCTGCACCATCGAGTGCAAGTCATTGGCCGAAAACGGTCACAAGATCCAGGAATTCAAGGTCAACTATTTCATGGCCAGCGTGGATCCGATTGACGACAACACCGCGTTCGCCGCCGAATACAACGCGGATTTTGCAATCCTTTCCGACGAGTCCAAGGAAGTCGCCGAGGCCTACCAGGTGATCGGCAGCTGGGGCGTTCCCAGGCGTGAAACCTTCTACATCGGCACCGACGGCGTGATTCTGGAGGTGGACCGGGAAGTCAATTCCAGCACGGCCGCGGAGGACATCGCCGCCACGCTGGCGCGCCTGGGCGTGGAAAAACGCAACGCGTCCGCTGCCTCGGCCGGCCGCTAGCCGCGCGAATCCGGATCCGGACCCGGATGCGCTGCGCAGTCGCGGGGATCGGAACCAGCGTAGGCAAGACCCTGGTCTCGGCGCTGCTGGTGGAGCGTCTGGGCGCCAGCTACTGGAAGCCCATTCAGGCCGGCGGCCTGGTACATACGGACACCGAGGAGGTCCGCCGGCTGGTTACGCTCAGCCGCGCCCGCTTCCTGCCCGAGGCGTACAGCTTTCACGCGGCGATGGCGCCGCATGCCGCGGCGGCACACGAAGGCGTCACGATTGGCAAAGCGGACCTGAGCCTGCCGGCAGTGGAGGGACCGCTGGTAGTGGAACAGGCCGGCGGCGTGCTGGTGCCGGTGGCCGACGGTCTGCTCAACATCGATCTTCTCAAATACTGGAACCTGCCGGTGGTGGTGGTTTCCAGCTACTACCTGGGCAGCATCAATCACACGCTGCTTACGTTGGAGGTGCTCAAGTCGCGTGATTTGCCGCTGGCCGGTATCGTCTTCAACGGCGAGCGGAACGATCACTCCCGCGGCGTGATCCTCCGCGAATCCGGGCTGAAGTGCCTGCTCGATCTTCCCAACCTGCGCCAGCCGGTGAGCCCCAGGCACGTAAAGGCCTACGCCGCGAGACTCGACCTGTGAACGACCGCCTGTCCGCTGCCGACCTGGATTTCGACCGGCAGCACATCTGGCATCCATACGAATCCATGCGGAGCCCGACGCCGGTCTATCCGGTGGCCTCCGCCCGCGGCGTGCGCCTGACGCTTGCCGACGGACGGGAGTTGATCGACGGTATGTCGTCGTGGTGGTCGGTAATCCACGGCTACAACCACCCGGTGCTGAACCGCGCCGCGCGCGAGCAGATTTCGCGTATGCCGCACGTGATGTTCGGGGGGCTCACGCATGCTCCGGGTATCCGTCTTGCGCAACGGCTGGTGGATATGACTCCCGGCGATCTCGACCGGGTCTTTTTCTCCGATTCCGGTTCGGTGGGCGTGGAGGTGGCGATCAAGATGGCCCTCCAGTACTGGCGCGCCCGCGGCATCGTGGGCCGGACCCGTCTGCTGACCATAAGGCGGGGCTACTACGGCGACACTTTTCAGGCCATGTCGGTCTGCGATCCGGTGACCGGCATGCACCACCTGTTCTCGGGGGTCGTGCAGGAACAGCTCTTTGCCGACGCGCCGCGCGCGCCTTTTGGCGAATCCTGGGATCCTTCCGACCTGGAGCCGCTTCGCGAGCTGGCCCGCCGGCATCGTGAAGAGATCGCCGCGGTGATCCTCGAGCCCATCGTGCAGGGCGCCGGCGGGATGCGCTTCTATCATCCCGAATATCTCAAGGGCGCCCGCGAACTGTGCGATCGCCACGGGATCCTGCTGATCGCGGACGAGATCGCCACCGGCTTCGGTCGTAGCGGCGAATTGTTCGCCTGCGAGCATGCCGCCGTCGTGCCCGACATCATGTGCGTCGGGAAAGCCCTGACCGGCGGCTACATGAGCCTGGCGGCCACGTTGGCCCGGGGGCATGTTGCCGACGCGATTTCCTCGGCGGGAGGCGCGGCCGGCGTGCTCATGCACGGCCCCACCTTCATGGCTAATCCCCTGGCCTGCGCGGTCGCGAATGCGAGCGTGGAGCTGTTGCTTGGATCGCCCTGGCGCAAGCGCGTCGCCAGGGTCGCGCGCGAATTGCGCCGCGGTCTTGCGCCATGCCGCGAATTGCCGCAGGTGGCCGACGTTCGCGTGCTCGGCGCCATCGGGGTGGTGGAGATGCGCAAGCCCGTGGACATCGCCCTCGCGCAAAGCCGCCTGGTGGAGCGCGGCGTATGGGCTCGGCCGTTCGGCAAACTGATCTACCTCATGCCCGCGTACGTGATGACCAACAACGACCTGCGTCAGCTGTGCGCCGCCGTCTGCGAGACGGTTGGCCTGGAACCCGCTTAGCTCCCAGGCCGGAAACGGGTACCATCGGCATTCCAATATCAGGAACACTTCGGGAGAACCCCGGGAACGAGGGCGTCGCGCCCTCACTTGCACATGAGTGACGAGCTGCTGTACGAAAAGGACGGCCCCCTGGTCGTGCTGACGATCAATCGGCCGCGGGAGCGAAACCTGCTGGGCCGGATCGGCGACGGGGCTTTGTTCGAGCAGGCAGCCGCGCGAGTACAGGCGGATGCCGCCGTGCGTTGCGCCATCCTTACCGGGGCGGGGTCGGCGTTCTCTTCCGGCGGCGACGTCAAGGCCATGCGTGACCGGACCGGGCCGTTTGCCGGCGGTTCCGCCGAATTGCGCGAAAGCTACCGCAAGGAGATACACCGCATGGTCCGCGCCCTGTGGAACCTGGACGTGCCGCTGATCGCGGCCGTCAACGGACCGGCGATCGGGCTCGGCAACGACATTGCCTGTCTGGCCGATATCCGCATAGCTTCGGAGAAAGCGCTTTTCGGACAGACTTTTCTCAAGCTGGGCCTGATTCCAGGCGATGGCGGCGCATGGATTCTCCAGCAACTGATCGGTTATTCGCGAGCCGCGCAGTTGTTGCTTACCGGGCAGCTCATCAATGCCGAAACCGCCAGCGACTGGGGCCTGGTCAGCGAAGTAACCGCCCCGGACGAATTGCTGCCGCGGGCGCGTGAGCTCGCCGCCGATATCTCCGGGCAGCCGCCCGTGGCGCTGCGCATGGCCAAGCAACTGCTGCGCGCCGGCCGTCAGGACCGTTTCGAATCGGTGATGGAAATGTCGGCCAACCTGCAGGGCATTCTGCAGCGCACGCGGGACCATGACGAGGCGCTGGCGGCGTTCTTCGAGAAGCGCCCGCCGAAATTCACCGGAAATTGATCGCTTGCGCCGGTGTTGGTGGTAACCGTATGCCAGAGAAGCCGAACCCACCGGCCCGCGCCTTCATTGACCCGTAGTCTCATCGTGGTTACGATGATTGCCCCTACTTAAGGCTGTCGCGCGCGCCGGGGGGTTCGGTTGCGGCGGCAAATCAGGAGCAAGAGAAATGGCTGATAACTCACCGACCGGAGGTTACGTCCAGATGGACGCCGTGGATTGGGTAGATTTCCCGCAGGGTCTGTGCGCGGGCGACATCAAGTGGAAGCTGCTGCACGTCTCTCCGGAGGCGGGCGCCTGGACCGCGATCTTCGATTGCAAGGCCGGGTCTTCTTTCGCCAAGCACATTCACATGGGTCCCGGCGAATACTTCCTCACCAAGGGCCGCATGCATGTGCGCGGCGGCACCGACGAGGGCGGCGACACGGCGGTTGCGCCGGGCTACGGCTACGAGGCCTGCAACGCCCAGCACGACCACACCGAGTTTCCCGTGGACAGCGAGTTCTACATGACCTTCCTGGGCCCGCTGAACTTCCTGGACGACGACGGCAACACGATCGCACTGGTAGGCTGCAAGCAGGTGCTCGACGCCTGGAACGCTTCAGCCGGAGGCTGATCCCAATTGTTCCAGGGCATGGGCCCGTAAGATTTCCGGGCCATGTCTTTTGTGGCGATCTCTATCCTCTGAACGTCACGCGCGTTCAGAAACTCTTGCATGCCGCTCCGGCGTGAACCAGCCCGACCCAATGGCGCCGCGAGGGCCATGCCCCCGCAGGGGGGGCTTGCCGGTTCATGATAGTCTTCGCCTGATGGTTCCTGCGTCATGACTCAACTACCGCCTGCAAGACGCAATTCGCTTCGGCGTCTTGCTGTTTTGGCGGCCCTGGCCCTTTGCCTCGGTTCCGTTCTTGCAAGCCAGCACTGGCACGACGCCGATTGCATGGAGCAGGTCTGCGCGGCGTGCATTTTTTCCGATGCCGGCGGAGCCTCGGGGCCCGCTTTTCCGCAGGCCACGCTGCACCTGAAATCTGTCGCGGTCGCCGCCGCGGCCAATTACACTGTTCCCGCCTCGCGTCCGCTTGAGGCGCACCGACCCCGGGCGCCGCCGATCTCCTGACTCAAGTCCCGGCCCGCGGGGGGGCAGGGCGCAACTACTGGCCGTTTCGCCCGCCTTTCCCGGTAAGAAACCAGAGGACCACGCTGCCGCTGCCGAGGCCGCGCGCGGTTCTTTCATCAAGAGATCAATCATGAATTGCACCAAGGCATTGCTTGCGGCCGCGCTGTTTTCTGCAGCGGCGGTTGCGATGGCGGAGAACGAAACCGATGACGAGGAAGCCACGGTACTCGAGGAAATTGTTATTCTGGGGCATCCCCTCTCCGCGGAGGGTCTGGCCACGCCGGCGGACGTTGTGGCCGGCGAGGAGCTGCAACGCAAGGTAGCGGACAGCATCGGTGAAACGGTGGGCAGCGAGCCCGGCATTCACAACAGCTCATTCGGCGTGGCCGTGGGACGGCCTGTCATACACGGTCTGGGCGGCGCCCGCGTGCGCGTGCTGGAAGACCGCATCGACACACTGGACGTATCCGTGACCAGCGGTGATCATGCGGTCACCGTGGATCCGTTTATTGCCGACCGGATAGAAATCTACAAGGGATCGGGCACCCTGTTGTATGGATCCGGCGCGATAGGCGGGGTCGTGGATACGCATACCGGGCGCATACCGCACAATACGCCCGAGAAGCTGAGCGGCAAGCTGGACCTGCGCTGGTCGGATAATGCGGGCGCGCGAAACGGCTCGTTCCGGCTGGACGGCGGCCAGGGCGGATTCGCCTGGCACCTGGACGGCTTTGCGCGAGACGCCGACGATTACGAGATCCCCGGTTATGCCGAATCCGCCCTGGTGCGGGCAATGGAGGAAGAGCACGGGGAAGAGTACGAGGAAGAGGAGCACGAAGGGGAAGAAGAGGAACACGAAGGCGAGGAAGAGGAGCACGAAGAAGAAGAGGAGGCGTTCGGGATATTGCCGGCCAGTGGACTTGATGTACAAGGTGGCTCCGCCGGCGCCTCGTTCATAGGCGAGCGCGGCTTTTTCGGGATCGCGGTCAGCACGGTGGACGCCGAGTATGGGATACCGGGACACGGCCATGGGCACGACCATGAAGAGGAGGAAGAAGAGGGCGAAGAGGGCGAAGAGGGCGAGCACGAGGAAGAAGGCGAACACGAGGAAGAGGAAGGAAGCCCCTTCATAAATCTCAAACAGACCCGAATCGACCTTGAGGGGGCAATTGCCGATCCGCTTCAGGGTTTCTCGAACTTCAATTTCCGGATGGGCATAAACGATTACGAGCACCAGGAGGTGGAACCCTCCGGTGAAGTCGGCGCCGCATTCGACAATCAGGCCTGGGAGGCGCGCGCCGAACTGTCACACGACCTTTTCGCGGGCTGGGAAGGAGCCTTTGGAATCCAGCTGTCCGACCGCTCCTTTTCGGTAGTGGGCGAGGAGGCTTTCACGCCGCCGGTCGACACCTGGGCGCTGGGCGCTTTCTGGGTAGGACAGCGCTCCCTCGATAACTTCGAACTGGAGGCGGGCGTTCGCCTGGACAGTGTCGAACACGACCCTGCGGAAGGCGATAGCCGGGATTTCTCGGGAATCAGTGCTTCCCTGGGCGCGATTGTTCCGCTGGATGCCACCTGGACCGCTTCGGTGCTGGGCGATTATTCGACCCGCGCGCCCGTGGGCGAGGAGCTTTTTTCCGATGGTCCGCACCTTGCCACGCAGAGTTTCGAGATCGGGGACGCAGGACTTGACGAGGAAAAGGCCTTCAATATTTCGGCCTCGCTCCGCGGCGACGGCGAGCGATGGTCGGTTGCGGCGACTATCTACTACACGCGGTTCACGGACTTCATCTACCAGGCCGCCACCGGTGTGGAAATGGACGACTTGCCGGTGCGTGTGTTCCGGCAGGCGGACGCCACCTTCGCGGGGCTTGACATGGAGGCGGCAATCACCGTTGCCGATTGGGGGAACTCGAGCCTGGAGATTACGGCGTTCTTCGATACCGTCTCGGCGCAACTCGATATTCAAGGCAACGACAACCCGGCGCGCATGCCGGCGGACCGAGCCGGAGTCAGCCTGGCATTGACCGCCGGACGCTTCTCGGCGAACCTGGACTACGTTCGGGTATCCGAGCAATCCGACGTGGCGGAATTCGAGTTGGAGGCCGCCGCGTACAACGATTTGCGCGCCTATCTGGGCTGGGAAATCGAGCGCTCCGGCGTATTGACCCAGGTTTTCCTGCGGGCGAAAAACCTCACGGGCGACGAACAGCGTCTGCATACTTCTCCCGTCAAGGATTTCGCACCGGCTCCGGATCGGACGATCGAGGGCGGCGTGCGGATCCGTTTTTAGTGTCGGCCTTCTCCTGTCGTTCCCGCCGCCGCATGCGCACGCATAATGCAATAATGCGGCCGCTCGCTTACGCCCTGGCGATCTGTGTCCTGGCTCCCGCCGGCGTGCCGGCACAGCATGTGCATGGCGTTGTCGAACTGGGTGTGGTGGTTGAGGGCGGCACGGTAGCGGTATCGCTGATTGCGCCGCTTTCCGATGTCGTCGGCTTCGAACATGCGCCGGAGAGTGATGAACAGCTTGAAATTATTCGGGAGGCTGCCGCGATGTTGTCGAATGCAGACGCAATGTTCGGACTGGCGGACTCGGCGGATTGCAGGATTTCGGACACGTCCGTCGAGGGACCGGGGTACGTCGTTCAGCACCTTGCGGAAGACCATGCCGACTCGGCTGTTCACGACGATCACGATTCCGAACAACACGAGGAAATAAACGCAAGTTACGAATGGGTTTGCGGCAATGTCTCGGATCTTGAGTCCCTCGATTTGCGTTTCACGGAGAGTTTCGCGAGCGTCGAGACGATTGAGATTCAGATTCTCACCTCCGCCGGAGCGCACGTGACGACGGCTGAAGGGCGAGCGTCGTCGGTTTCCCTGTCGCCGCGCTAGCAGCCGCCCTGGAAGCCATGTCGGGCACGGCCACCAACCGGGAGAATGCGATAGCCATATCGGGACTGCGTTTCGGCTACGGTTCGGACGATGACATCCTGGCCATTCGCAAACTCAATGTCGGGACGGCGCAACGGGTATTCCTGTTCGGTCCCAGTGGATGCGGCAAGAGCACCCTGCTCGCCATGATCGGCGGGGTCCTGGTTCCGCGTGAGGGCAGCGTCGCCATTCTGGGTGAGAATCTCTCCCGCATGAACAGTGCGGCCCGCGACCGGGTTCGCGCGGACCACGTCGGCTTTATCTTTCAGCAATTCAATCTTGTGCCGTACCTGTCGGTGGTCGAAAACGTATCTCTGCCGTGTCGCTATTCCCGGCGGCGCCTCAAGCGCGCCATTGACGCCGATGGCTCCCTCGAGAATTCGGCGGCCCGGCTGCTTTCGGCGCTCGGAATCGGTGACGAGCTTCGTTCGCGCAAATCGACGGATTTGAGCGTTGGGCAACAGCAGCGTGTCGCTGCCGCACGCGCTCTGATCGGGCAGCCGGAACTGGTTCTCGCCGACGAGCCTACCTCGTCCCTCGATGCGGATCGTCGACGCGAGTTCATCAGTCTGCTCGTGTCCGAGTGCGGTCGGGCCAACAGCACCGTCATCTTCGTCAGTCATGATGCTTCGCTTGCGACACACTTTGACGTTGCGATCGATCTTCAGCGGACCAACGCCGCGGGGCGCCGTTCAAATGCTGCATAACATCGGAAACGCACTGACGCTCGTCTTCAAGAGCCTGTTGAACCGGCGTGCGACGGCCGCCTTGACCGTTGCATCGATCGCCGTGAGCGCGGCCCTGCTCTCCGTTGTGGACCGGGTCAGAACAGACACGCAATCCAGCTTCGCCAACACGATCTCCGGCACCGACCTGATTATCGGCGCGCGCAGCGGTGATCTGAACCTGCTCCTGTACTCGGTTTTTCGTATCGGCAACCCGACGAACAACATCGCATGGAGCAGCTACGAGAAAATCGGCGCCCGACCGGAGGTGGACTGGACCATTCCGATTTCCCTGGGAGATGCGCATCGCGGCTATCGGGTCCTCGGAACGGACCTCGGCTATTTCGATCATTACCGGTATGCCGATCGACGGCCGCTGGCGTTCCTGAATGGTGGTCCGTTCACCGCACCCACCGATGCAGTTATCGGCGCGGAGGTTGCCGAGCGGCTTGGATACGAAGTCGGCAGGGAAATCGTCGTATCTCACGGACTGGCGGATACGAGTTTTCTTACGCACGACGAGGATCCGTTTACGGTCAGCGGAATACTTGCGCGCACCGGCACGCCCGTCGATCGGACTGTGCATATCAGTCTGAGCGGCATGGATCTGATCCATTCAAATGGCGGTGGCGATCGCGTTGCGATGCCCATCGCCGGTTACGAGCCGGGGGCAATTACGGCGTTCCTCGTCGGGCTCGAGTCGAAGACATCCATATTCGCGCTGCAGCGGCACGTCAACGAGTTCGAGGACGAGCCGATGACCGCGGTCATTCCGGGCGTGGCCTTGCAGCAACTCTGGGGCCTGATCCGCGTTGCCGAATACGCGTTGCTGGGCGTGTCGGCGATGGTCGTGCTGGCCAGCGTGCTCGGATTGCTGGCCACGCTGCTGGTCAGCCTGAACGAGCGCCGCCGCGAAATGTCTGTCTTGCGTTCCGTCGGAGCGAGGCCCGGTCACATTTTTGCGTTGCTGCTCTCGGAGGCGGCAATGCTTGCGCTTCTCGGCGCACTGTCCGGACTGCTGTTGATCCAGCTCGGCATCCTGTCGATACGGCCGTTCGCACTCTCGGAATTCGGCATTCAATTGAGCGTCGGGCTGCGGGCTTTTGATCTCTATGTGCTGACGGGTATCCTAGTCATCGCGGTTCTTGTCAGCATCATTCCGGCCTGGCGTGCATACCGGAATTCGCTCGCTGACGGTCTGACGGTAAGGCTTTAGCGCGCTGTCTCGCAATTTGGAGGGAACATGACCATTTCAAACCGAGTCATTCAACGGGGGCTCGCGGTGACGCTGGTCCTCGGCGGAATTGCTGTTGCGGACGATGCCCGCGAGCTCACCTGGGACGATCTGATTCCCGATTCGAGAATGATCGAGCAGCCGGGGGACAACTCGTTCGACGGCGCGTTTTCGTTGCCGACCTTGCCTACGGGCGTTGTTGAAGAGCTCAACGGTGTCCTGGTGAAGATACCCGGATTTATCGTGCCGCTGGATGTCTCCACGGAGGGCAAGGTGAGCGAATTCCTGCTGGTGCCTTATTTCGGCGCATGCATTCACTTTCCGCCGCCCCCCGCCAATCAGATTGTGTACGTAACGGCGGAAGAGCCCCTTGATCTTGAGTCGACCTGGGAGCCGATCTGGGCGACGGGCGAACTCAAGACAGAGTTTCGCGAGTCCGACCTCGCGTACTCGGGATACACGATGGCGGTTCAGGCAACCGAAAAATACGAGTACTAGCCGACAAATGGAACTTTGAGATTTCGTGATACTCTTTTTCCCGGGTGTTTCGCCCCATTGGGGACTCTTGGGAGAAAGGGCATGAAGAGACTTTCGCTTTCTTTGGTGCTGACTGGCACTGTGTTGTTCGTGTTCGCCAGCGTTGCCGCCCCACCAGTTTCAGCCCAGGGCGCGGCCCTGGAAGGCGCCCTGGAAGAAATCATCGTGACGGCCCGAAAACGTGACGAGTCGCTTCGCGAGATTCCGGAGTCGGTTTCGGCCATTTCCGGATTCGAGCTGGAGCAGGGCCACATCAGCCACATCAACGACATCGGGCTTAAGGTCACCAATCTGAACCTGTCCGCCCGCGCCGACGGCAATCCCAACGTGACGATCCGAGGCGTCGGTTCATTCGGCAACACGCATGGCGTCGGCTTTTACGTGGACGGCACGCAGATCTTCGTGGACGCCTCGGCGGAATTCGGCGACATGGAACGCGTCGAAGTGCTGAAGGGTCCGCAGGGAACGCTTTACGGCGGCAACAACATCGGCGGCGCGGTCAAGTTCGTGACCAGGCGTCCGGAGCTGGGAGAAACCAGCGGCGAGCTGGAAGTCGAAGCCGGCGGGCAGAGCATGATCAACTTCGAGGGGGTGGTGAACATACCGCTGGGTGACGCCGCTGCCGTACGCGTGTTCGGCTATTCCAAGCAGGACGACGGCTTCGTGAAGTCCGTGGCTCCCGAGCGTCGCAACGGCCGGTCCAACGAGACCGATACGCTCTGGCCGTTCGGGATCCCGGCGAACAATCCGGGCGCTCCCAACATGTACCGCGAGGACGTGACCGAGACGTGGCGTGAGTATCCGAACGAACGCGACGAAGTCGGCTTCCGCGTTTCCCTGCAGGCGGAACTGGCCGAGAACACAACGTTGTACGCGGCAGTGCGCTACAACGACCTCGACGCCGGCAACAACAACTGGCGCGTGGAAGACGGCAACAACCTCACTTACAACCGCGATCGGGAACTTACGTTCGCCGGCCGCAACGTACGGGAAACTACCGGGGGCCTGCTGGAGTTGAGCCACGACATTGCGGGCTTGGGCAACTTCACCTATCTCGGAGCAGTGACCGATGCCGAAGGGTTAAGAACCACCGACTTGGATGTCAGCTCCGAAGTGGGTTTCGACCTGGTGCGTCCGGAGTTTACCGACGTCCAGACCCACGAGTTCCGCTTCACTTCGGAAGGCGAGGGGCCGCTGGAGTGGCAGGCGGGCGCCTACTACGCACGCTGGGAGAACGAGTGGGACTCATGGGCTACCTTCTACGGCACTACCGAAGTGTTGTGCCACCTGTTCGGCGACTGCGGCCGGCCCGGTTCCCTGGGAATCCTGGAACCCCTGGGTCCGGCGGAGCGCAATGCGCTGCCCAGTACCGATGCGGACCCGCGTCTTGGCACGCCCGTGCAGACGCCGACTTTCGAGCAGGAAACCACCAACCGGCTGTACTTCCCGTTCGAGAACCGGGACCGAGAACGCACCAACCAGGCCCTGTTCATTACCGCGAGTTACCGGGTAGACGACCACTGGGAGATCGGCATCGGGGCGCGGCTTGACAAGTGGAACGCCGATACCCTGGATCGCAACCGCGATTACTGGGTGACCACCACCGGCTTCTATCCGAACTACGAGAACTACCAGGAGCAGGGCGGCACCGAGTTCCTGCCCAAGGCGTCGATTTCCTACTTTACCGAAGCCGGAACGCACCTGTACTTCAGCTACGCGCGCGGCTTCGAGCCGGGCAACTACAACCTTTATACGCAGGAGGGAATACCCTCATTGGTGCCGTTTCAAAAGGAAACGGCAGACAATTACGAGGTCGGGATCAAGACCTCTCTCATGTTGGGTGATCGTCCCGTTGATCTGAACGTGGCGGCGTTCTTCATCGACTACACCGACCGCCAATTCGAGTTGCAGAACCAGATTTCGGTGGGCGGCATCATCGAGAATATTCTCAACGCCGGAAGTTCCACGCAGTACGGCGCCGAAATGGACTTCACCTGGGCCCTGAGCGACGAACTGACCATCAGCGGCGGCGCCGGCCTGATCGAGGCTGACTTCGATGAGGACAGTTCGGTGTTCGACGTCATCAATCGCTTCAGCGAAGTCGACAGCCATTTCCCGCCGTGGATCTCCAAGAGTTCCGTGAACCTGGCGGCGCAATACCGCAAGCCGCTGACCGGGGGAATGGAGCTGCTGATACGCGGGACCATGCTGGCCAAAGGACCTTTCTGGTTCAACACGGAGAACACCGTGAAGCATCCGGGCTTCCAGGTCTTCAACCTGCGGGTCGGCGTGGAGACCGATCGGTGGTCGCTGGCGCTCAACGTGCGCAACGTTTTCGATGAGGGTTACTACACCGACGGCTCGGTGTGGCCTGGGGACTCGGTGCCGGGACGGGACCGCAACGATCCGATCGGCTTGACCTTCAATCCCGTAATCGGCACGCTGGGCCAGCCGCGCCTTGCGACGGTTATTGCGCGGGTCAAGTTCTGAATTTCGATTGAGGAGGTCAAATGTCCGGCGAATCCACCGTTCAGGAAGGGCAGGTCGTATCGGTCCCTGAGACCAGGGGCTACGTCATGAACCAGACGATGTTGCGGATCAGGGATCCGCAACGGTCGCTGGATTTCTATTCCCGGGTCCTGGGAATGACGCTGATCAAGGAATTCCGGTTTCCCGAAATGGAGTTCTCGCTGTATTTCATGGGCTACGTCACGGAAGACGACGAACCCATTCCGGACGGCGCCGAGGCGCGCGCGGCTTATGCCTTCCGCCAGAAGGCGATGATTGAGTTGACGCATAACTGGGGCACGGAAAGCGACGACGACTTTGCGGGCTATCACGACGGCAACGCCGACCCCCGGGGATTCGGCCACATCGGGCTGTCCGTGCCGGATGTCTATGAGGCCTGCAAGCGCTTCGAGGAGCTGGGCGTGGAGTTCGTCAAGCGTCCGGACGACGGCAAGATGAAGGGGCTGGCCTTCATCAAGGACCCGGACGGCTACTGGATCGAAATCCTCGAAGCCAGCAGCTGCGGCTCAATGGCCGTTCGAATGACCGGCTAGGCGGGGATTACGCGGCCGGGGTTGAGGATGCCCCTGGGGTCGAGGGCGTTTTTCAGGCGCCGCATCAGTTCGAGTTCTTCCGGGCTGCGCGAAAGATGCAGGTAGTCGCGCTTGAGCACGCCGATACCGTGCTCCGCGGAAACAGAGCCCCCGTGGGCGCCGGTGAGCCGGTAGCCGATATCGAAGATAGTCTTCAGATCGCCTTCGCGGCGCGTGCTCACGAAAAGGTGCAGGTTGTTGTCGCCGATGTGTCCGAACACCAGGTTGATGGCGTCCGGTAACGCTTCCTTGAGCTCCGTGTCGAATTCATCCAGAAACGCTGCCATCTCGGCGATGTCCATGCTGACGTCCAGGCTGGCGTAGGGCAGCAGGTCGGCGGTGATTTCCGCCACGCCGTCGCGAATGTTCCAGAACGATTGCCGGTCTTTTTCCGACTGGGCGATCGCCGCGTCGTCGATCAGTCCGGCCTCCAGCGCCCCGGCCAGGACTTCCTCGAATCGCCGGCTGTCCGTTTCCTGGTCCGAGCCTTCCGCTTCCACCAGCGCGTAAATCGGGTATTCCCGGTCGAAAGGCGAGCGCAGGCTGTCGCTGTGCCCGATCACACGATCGAAGTAAGGCGCCCACATGACTTCATATGCGCTCACCGAGCCGCCAAGTTTGCCCTGCAGCTCACGGAGCAGCGAAACGGCGGGATCGAACGAGCGCACGGCGCACAGGGCCGTGCAAGTGCTTTCGAGCTTCGGATAGAGACGCAACACCGCGCGCGTAATGACACCCAGCGTCCCTTCGGTACCCACGAACAACTGCTTTAGGTCATACCCGGCATTGTTCTTGAGCATCTTGTTCAGGGAACTGATGACCGTGCCGTCCGCCAGCACCGCTTCCAGGCCCAGCACCAGGTTGCGGGTCATGCCGAAGCGGATCACCTGGTTGCCGCCGGCGTTGGTAGCGATTGCGCCGCCGATATGGCAGGAACCGCGCGCGCCGAAGTCCAGCGGCAGATGAAAGCCTGCGTCCAGCGCCGCTTCCTGGATTACCTGGAGCGGAGTGCCCGCCCACGCGGTGATCGTCATGGCGGCCGCGTCCAGTTCTTCGATGCCGGTCAGCCTTTCCAGCGACAGGGCCACCTCTCCCGCCTGCGGTGTGGCGCCGCCTGCCAGGCCCGTCATGCCGCCCTGCACCACCACCGGCTGGCCGAGTTCGTGGCAGGTTTTCAGCAGGCGTGAAACTTCTTCGGTGGAGCCGGGCCGCACGACCGCTGAAGGCCGGAAAGCGTTCTCCGCTGTGAAATCCACGCTGTAGCGCTCACCCACGGAATCACCGGTCATCAGGGAATGGCCCTGTTGGCGTAGAGACTCGATGGTGTTCTCGCTGAGGAGTTCGCTCATGCCGGATTTCGGTTCGCGCCGTGAGGCTTCGGGGCAATCAATTATGGCGCAAGCGAGAGGTCCGCGGAAATCCGCATGCTTGATTCAAGCCGGGAATTGTGGAAAATCAATACTCCGGTCACAAATGGGAGATGCCAGGATGCTGAAGTTTGCAAAGAACTTGGCGTTGCTTGGGTCAATAGCTGCAGTGTCGGCTATTTTCGTATCGTTGCTGCCCTCAGGCACGGCGATGGCACAGGAGGGCGCCGCCGGGGAATTCGAAGAGATTGTGGTTACCGCGCGGAAACGCGCGGAAAGCCTGCTGGAGATTCCCGAGTCCGTTTCCGTGCTCACGGGCGCCGACATCGACCGCCAGAACATCAAGGGCCTGGAGGACGTGGGCTTTCAGATTCCCAATCTGAACCTGTCCATGCGCCTTGACGGCTTTCCCAACGTGTCCGTGCGCGGACTGGGGGCTTTCGGCAACACCCAGGGCGTGGGCTTCTATCTCGATGATGTCCAGCTCTTCTCGGACGCCTCATCGCGGTTCGGCGACCTGGAGCGCATCGAGGTGCTGAAGGGCCCGCAGGGCACGCTGTACGGCGGAAGCAATATCGGGGGCGCGGTCAAATTCGTCAGCGCCCGTCCGGACAGCAGCGCCACGTTCGGGCGCGTCAAGGGCGTGGTCGGCGACCAGGGGATTTTCGACGTGGAGGGCAGCCTGAACCTCCCGCTGGGCGAAGGCGACTGGGCCATGCGTGTGTTCGGCTTCTGGGCCAACAACGACGGCTATCTGCTCAACCCGAACCCGCCGCGGCTGAACGGTATTGCAGGCGGCAACGACGAGGACATTGGCGCAACGGAGGAATCCGGGGTACGCGTGTCCCTGAGCGGGCCGCTGGGCGACAACCTTTCGGCCTACATTTCGGTGCGGTCCAACGAGTACGAGGGTCCCAACAACACCTGGATTCGCGAACTCGACGAGAGCAGCCTCCAGCACCCCAACGAGGTGCCGGCAAGCTTCAACCCGCAACACGAGCGCAATACGACGTCGGGAATGGTTGAGCTGACATGGGAACTGGATGGCTACGACATTACTTCCGTTTCTTCCTGGACCACCACCGAGAGCTTCCGCTTCACGGACCTCGATCAGAAGGAGGAATACCTGCTGTCGCTGTTCCGTCCCGAAGACATGGACGTGTGGACGCAGGAAATCCGCTTCACGTCCACGGAGGAAGGGCCGTTCCAGTGGCTGGGCGGCATCTACTACTCCGGTTACGACGAAAAGATGGACTCGGACCTGGTCTGGTACGACACGGTCATCTATTCGGGCGGCGAGATCAGCGGCCCTCTTGGTTGTGCCGCGGGCTCGCTGTGTTCGGGCGTCTGGGCCGGCGAGACCGTTACCGAGGCGGAGGAATTGGGCGACGTCGCGTTGACGCCATTTGAGAAGCGGATGCGTGACAAGAGCCATCTTGCGGCCTTCATCAACGCCACCTACGACCTGGGCGAATGGGAAGTGAGCCTCGGCTTGCGCGGCGATCACTGGAACAACGATACGCTGCGTTTCAGCACCGGCCACACAGGCAGCGACAGCGCTACCGAGATCCTGCCGCGGCTGTCGCTGACTCGCTGGCTCAGCGACGACTCCATGCTCTACGGCACCTTCTCCCGCGGTTACGAGCCGGGCGGCTTCAACATCAGCGAAGACGTTCCGGACCGGCTGGTGCCGTTCGATTCCGAGGAAGCGACCAGCTTTGAGGCCGGCTGGAAGGGCCGCGCGATGGACGGTCGCGTCACGGCCTCGGTCGCGGCTTATTTCATCGACTACGACCAGCGCCAGATCGAGACCCAGATTCCCGCGGAGGGCGCCGGAATTGTCGAGTTGATCAACAACGTGGGCGACTCCAAGCAGTTTGGCGTGGAAGCGGATGTGCGGGCGGCCGTCAGCGACACCCTGTCGGTTGCGTTCTCCGCCGGCTGGATAGAGGCCGAATGGGACAGCGGTACGAGCGTGGTGTCCGGGGCCGACGCTGACGGCAATCCGATAATGAAGGACATCGGCGGAGACACGCCACCGGTCACGCCCGACTTCAGCTGGAACGTGGGCGCCGACTACGTCCAGCCGCTGGCCAATGGGATGACCTTCAACGCCAGCGTTCAGGTCAGCCACAACGGCAAGTACACCGGGCTGAGACTGTCCGATCCGGCAAGTGTGAGCGTGGTCAATCCCAGCTTCACGCTGGTGGGCGCTCAGTTCAGTGTCGCCAGCGAACGATGGGAGTTGGCGTTGAACGTGGAAAACCTTCTGGACGAGGACTACTACACCGACGTTCAGACCTTCCCGGATTTCTTCTTCCTCGACGGCGATGCGGACGAGATCATCGTGATCGGCACGCTCGGACAGCCGCAGCTCATAACCGCGAGCGTGAGCTACTCGTTCTGAACGGAATCTGAAGTTCAGTAAACGCGAAAGCCCGGCGACCCCGGGCTTTCGTTTAAGGAGCGGGGGCGGGACGCTTACGCGGCGGCGATGATGCGCTCCACCGCGCGCGTGAGCACCTTCAGCCCCAGCACGATGTCCTCTTCGCGCGTGTCTTCGGAGATGTCGTGGCTGCGGCCGCCGATGCTCGGCACGAACATCATCGCGGAGGGAATCAAAGGCGCGAGCATCGTGGCGTCGTGCCCGGCGCCGCTGGGCATTCGCAGGCTCGATGCGCCCAGGTCGGCGGCGGCCTGTTCCAGGTGGCCCAGCATCGCCTCGTCCATGGGATTGGGGAGGATGCCGGCGCCGGCGACGACTTCCGCGGAAACGCGATGCCGCTTCGCCACGCGCCTTGCGCTTTCCTCGATGTATTGCCGGATGCGATCAAGCACGGCCTCCGACGGATCGCGATACTCCACGCCCAGCCGGGCCTGACGGGTCACCACGTTGTAGGCGCCCGGGTCCATCGCCGCGACACCCAGGTTCCAGACAGTCCGGTCGCTGCCCTCCTCGCCGCAGTAACGCGCAAGGTCGTCGGCAAAGGCATACAGCGCCGCAGCCGCGTCGCGGCGCAGGGCCATCGGTGTGGTGCCCGCGTGATCGGCCTGGCCGGTGAAGATGACTTCACAGCGGGCCACGCCCACGATGTCGGTCACCAGTCCGATTTTTCTGCCGGCCGTTTCCAGCACCGGGCCCTGTTCGATGTGCGCCTCCAGGTAGGCCGCGTGCCGCCCCGGCTCGCAGCGCAACAGCTCGCGCCCCGCGTAGCCGGCCGCCTGCAACGCGCTCTTGAGGCTCTCGCCGCTTTCGTCGCTGAGCTTGCCGATATCGGACTCGTCCACTTTGCCGGTGAACGCGGCGCTGCCCAGCAAACCGGCGAAACGTCCTTCCTCGTCGATAAAGGAAATCACCTCGACGCCCAGGTCGTCCGATCGGCCGCTTTCGACGAATGCACGGGCGATCTCCAGACCGAAGATCACCCCCATGGAGCCGTCCAGCCATCCGCCCTTGGGCACCGAGTCGGTATGCGAACCGATCAGAATGTGCCTGCGGCTGCCGGGGGTGTGACCCGCCAGGCTGCCGATTCCGTCGATTTTCGCCTCCAGCCCGGCGGAGCGCATTCGCTCAAGCAGCCAGTCGCGCGAGGCCAGGTCTTCGGGCGTAAGCGAGCGCCGGTTGACGCCGGTACCCAGCTTGCCGAATTGCGCCAGCGCCCGGAGGTCCTCCAGCATTCGCTGCGGCTGGACCGGCAGCACCGCGCCACCTCCCGTCAGGGGAATTGCCAGGCTATTTCTTGCGCTTCAGTTCGATCGTTACGTGGTTCTCTTCACTGACCTTTCCGTCCTGCATGCTCCACCACCGGGTGGTCAAACGATCATCGCCGCGGAAAATATACTCAGCCTGGTGCATGTGTTCGGCTTCGGGCGAGGCCAGGTTGGTGACGCTCTCGAACCGCAACTCAAGGCGGTTCTCGTCATCCGTGGCGATCACTTCCATGCGGGGCTGGTTTCCGGCGGCGCAGTAGTGGGTCATCAGCACCCGCTCGCCGTCGGCGTGGTACATGTTGACCATTTCGTATCCGTCGGGACTGCCGGGAGCCATCAACTCCACCAGTGCGGAACCGCCCGCCGTGAGCCGGAAGGTGGAGCCGACCATCTCGGTTTCCGCGCCGTTCTCATCCAGCATGATCCAGTCGCCTTGCAGCGCGGCGAGTTTGTCCATCACGCTCTTGTCATCCGCCGCGGCGTTTCCGCCCGCCAGCAATAGCGTCAGCAGCGCTGCGCCGCAGATCTCAGTTCTGTTTTTCATGGTGTCCTCTCAGTGTTGACTGGTCAGTCCAGCAGCAGGCCGCCGGATATGTTGGTAATCGTTCCGGTCATGTGCCCGGCGTCGTCCGAGCACAAAAAATCCGTCATCGCCGCGCATTCTCCGGCGGTGCCGAGCCGGCCGAGCGGCGCCCTTTCGGCGAGGGCGGCGCGCCGTTCCGGCCCAAGCCGGTCAAGCATGGGCGTATCGATGGGGCCAGGCGCGATGCAATTCACGCGAATTCCATCCGCCGCCCACTCGCGCGCGAGGTAGCGCACCACCCCGATGATTCCGGCCTTCGCCGCCGTGTAGGCGGGGCCGGACAACTCGTTGCCGCCGTTGATCGCATTGGTGGACGAATACATCAGCATGGCGCCGGCGGTCTGCTTCAGATGCGGATGCACGGCGCGCGCCAGCAGAAAGGTGGAAGTGAGATTGACATCCATGATCCGGTTCCAGTCATCCAGCGACACGTCCACGAACGGCCCTTCGCCGGTGATCCCCACGGTATGCACCACCCAGCGCGGCGGTCCCAGTTCCTCGGCGCAGCGCGCCACGGCGCTTGCGACCTGTTCTTCGTCGGTCGCTTCAGCCGGCAGCGCCAGGCCGGCCGGCGCCTCCTGTCCGGGCAATACCATGGCGCCGACCCTCAGGCCGCGCTCCCCGAAGCGCCGGGCCACGGCCGAGCCGAGCCTCGACGAGGCCCCGGCCCACGGCGGAGCCGATCCCTCCGGCCGCCCCCGTAACCAGCGCACATTCCGCCTTGCTCGTCACGCAGCCTTGGGAACCACCAGCGCGGCCTGAATGCCGTCCAGCATGCTCCAGCGCAGGGAGGCTGAAGCCCGCACCGCCGCGATGGCGCGCTCCTGCAGCGCCTCGCTGGTGGCGTAGCGCTCGGTCAGCTCAAGGCCGATGTGGGCGTGCTCCTCGTCGCCCTCGATGTGCACGTGAAAGAACTCCATGTCCTCTTCGCTGAATCCCATCTTGCGCATCGCGTTCACATAGGCCGGATATAGAGTGGGCAGCTGCCCCTCCAGCGCGACCATGATGCCGGCGGCCGACTCCGCCAGGTGTCGGATCGTGGACAACTCCCAGATCCAGGCGCGCATGGCCCGCGTGGTCGGAAGGATTTCGTCGCGCAGGTCCGCGTTGACCACCTCGTCGCGGGAGAGGCCGCAGGCCCCGGCGAATTTGACCAGCAGGTCCGGATGGCGTTTTTCCGGCGTCTCCGGCATTTCCTCGCCCAGCAGGTTTTCCAGCAGGTGCTGGCGGGCGTCGAGGTCCGGGAGCCGGGCATAGAGTGCGGCGAACTGCTGCGGGATCGGGGCGATGTAGTAATAGTGCTGCACGGCGTAGCGCCCCAGTTGTTCGCGCGAAAGGGCGCCCTGCGCCCACATTCGGCTGAAGGGATGTCCGCCGCCGTGACGCGGCTTGCGGGCGGCTTCCAGTGCGTCGAAGAAGTCTTGTTTGTTCAGCATGTGATCGTTCTCTCCTTGGGCTGCGCCGTGAATAGAAACTAGTGCATCTCCTCGCCGCCGGTCACGTTCAGCGAGTCGCCGTTGATGTAAATGGCCTGGTCGGAACACAGGAAGGCGACGGCATTGGCGGTATCGGTGACTTTTCCTTCACGGCGCATGGGATTTCGCGTTCGGATATTGTCGATGTACTGCTCCAGCGTCAATCCGAAGTGATTGGAAAAATAATCGTTCTGGGTGGCGCCCAGCCCGGTGGTGACGTGGTTGGGGCATACGGAATTGACCGTGATTCCGTGCGGGCCCAGTTCCATGGCGCAGGTGCGGGTCAGGCCGACGAGTCCGTGCTTGGACGCCGTGTAGGCCGCCATGTGCGGGAAACTGGACTTGGCCGCCTGGCTGGCGATGTTGATCACGCGCCCGCCCTCGCCCTGACCGATCATCTGGCGGGCGGCGTGCTTGGTGCACAGGAAGGGGCCTTTGAGGTTCACGTCGAGCACCGCGTCCCACTTGTCTTCCGACAGTTCGGTGCAGGCGGCGATCAGGTAGCCGATGCCGGCGTTGTTGACCAGGATGTCCAGGCGGCCGAAGCGCTCGACGGCATGCGCCACCGCCGCCTCGACCTGGGACTCGTCGCGCACGTCCAGCGGGAAGGCGTCGGCGACGCCGCCCCGGTCGCGGATGCCCTGCACCACCGCCTGCATGGAGTCCGTTGCTCCGATGTGCTTATCGGGCATATGTTCGCCGGGCGATTCGCCCAGGTCCGTGATCAGCACGCTGGCGCCGCACTCGGCCAGCTTCGTAGCGATGCCTTCGCCCAGGCCGCGCGCCCGTCCGGCGCCGGTAACGAGCGCGACCTTGCCGCTTAAGTCGTAGTTTTTCATGGGGCGGATTTTAGCCCTTGTTCGTTTTCCCGCTCACGTTGAGCCGGGTCAGGCGTTGACATCGATTACAACTCTTCCGCTGATCCGCCCGTCCAGTATCTCGTTGGCCAGCTCGGGGAGTTCCGACATGGGGGCCACACGGTAGATGTCGGCGAGTTTCGCGGGATCGACGAGTTCGGCAAGTGCGTCCCAGGCTCGCCGGCGCCTTTCCTCCGAGGCCATCACGGAATCAATGCCGCGCAAGGTCACGCCGCGCAGGATGAACGGCATAACCGTGGCCGGAAGGCGGAATCCTCCGGCCAGCCCCACTGCCGCCACAAGGCCGCCGCGCCGTGTCTGCGCGAGGACCGTGGCCAACGTAGTTCCGCCGACGGAATCCACCGCCGCCGCCCAGGTCTCCGACTCCAGCGGCTTTGAATCGCGCGCCAGTTGGTCGCGCGTGATCGTCGCGGCGGCGCCCAGCGATTGCAGGAACTGCGCGCCGTCCGGTTTGCCCGTAACGCCGCTGACCTCGTAGCCGAGAGCGGACAGCAGCATTACCGACACGGTGCCGACGCCACCCGTAGCACCGGTCACAAGGGCCGGTCCGTCTTCGGGAGTGAGGCCGGCGTCCTGAATCGCAAGAACGCTCAGCATTGCGGTGTAGCCGGCGGTTCCCAGCGCCATCGCCTGTTCCGCCGAAAACGCTTGTGGGACCGGCACCAGCCAGGCGCCCTTCAGACGCTGCCGCTGCGCGTAGCCGCCCCAGTATTTTTCCGAGAGCTCGTAGCCGTTGACCAGCACCCGGTCGCCGGCCTGAAATCGCGCGTCGCGCGATTCGCGCACGACCCCGGCCAGGTCGATGCCGCAAACCATCGGGAGCCGGCGGCAGATCTTGCCGCGTCCGCTCACCGCCAGTCCGTCCTTGTAATTGAGCGTGGAGTGGCTGATCTCCACGAGGACATCCTCGTCGGGCAGATCGCTCACCGGCAATTCCTCCAACCGGCCCGTGACTTTCCCGTCCCGTTCCCGCGCCACGATGGCGTTTATGGTGTCGCTCAAGTGCTGTCTCCCTGTGGGTGCTGATTCCAGCGCCGCGTCAAGATGCCGCGAATCGGCCGCGGAATCAAGCCGCACGCAGCCGCACGCAGCCAGCCCGTTCAGGTGATGAACGGGTTCTTGACTGCAAGCCGTTCGATAACCTGCCCATGCTGCAGGTCTTCGCTGAACAGAGTTCGGCAACCGGCTTCCAGTGCGGCCGCTACGATCAGCGAGTCGTAAAAGGCGAATTGATAAACCGCCTGGATTTGCAGGCCCCGCCGATACAACTCCCGGCTGGGATTCACCTTCCATAGCGGGATCAGCGTTCCGGTCAGGAAAACGCCCGCCTGCCCGGGCGTTGCGGGAACCGGCAGTTTGCGGGTAATCGTGTTCAGTGTTTCCTGCACCACCTGAAAACTGATGATGGCGCTCCCGCTTCTCAAGGCGCTGTGAACCAGTTGCCGGGCGATGCCGCTCTTGCGGTCGTCGGTCTCGTCAAGGGTGTAAATGAAAATATTGGTGTCGAGGAAGTCAACGCTCATTCATTTCATCCCTGGTGAATTTCCGGCCACCCGTACGCACCTGCCTTCTCAACTCCTCGATGAACGCCATCGCCTGATCCGCCTGCCGCCGCCGCTGCACGTAGTCTTCGAGCCAATCCCGAAACTTGGCGTTCAAGGTGGTGTGTTCAAGGACGGCCTGCGCGCGGGCCGCCTCGATAAGACGCTCATCGGCGCTCAGAGTGATGTTTTTCATTCACGCACCTTAACACAAATGTCGTGCACACGAAAAAAGTGTTAAATGGACGGAAAAGTTCAGCGGCGGGCGAAGGAGTTGGTGCGCACGGCCCAGGCGGTCAGGCCCAGAAGCGCGATCAGGACCCAGCCGGGCATGGACAGGCCCAGCAGCGACCAGTCGACTTCGGCACATTCGCCCGAGGCGGTCAGGGCTTCACGCACGGCGGTCACAACGCCGAAGTTCTCGACGATGAAATCGAAGCTGGCGCCGCAGGGCGGCACGGTGCCTTCGGGCTGGCTCTGTATCCACAGGTGGCGGATTGCCACGCCGCCGCCGGCCGCTCCGATTGCGCCGCACAGCGCCGAATAGACATGCCGAAACCAGCCGGCCGGCCGATGCAGGGCCGCGAGCAGGAATGCCAGACCCATGCCGACGACGGCGAAGCGTTGCAGGAGGCAAAGCGGGCAGGGCGCGTAGCCCTGAACGTGTTCGGCGAAGAGTGCGTAGCCGAACAGGAGGAAGCAGGCGCCCGCGCCCAGCAGGTTAAGCGGGCGGGAGCCGGCGTTCAGGAGATTGGCGATCAATGATTTCATTTGCTGGAACCTGGGCGTCTTCACGCATTGCTTTCGGTAATGCTGCCCGGGCGATTCTCGCACAATCGGGCCAGGGCGGCCGCGAATTGCCCGCCGTCCTCGTCGGCCAGCGCCGCAGCGCGCAATTTGCGCACGGCGCTCGCGGGATCCGTGCCGCCCCGCAGCGCCGGCAGCGCCTCCGCGATGGCCCGGTAGCGGCCCAGGCCCCGCTCGAAAGTTTCGCCGTAGCCCTTGACGAGTTGCTGGCAGGCCGCCATTTCGACCGCGAGCCCGTAGTCTCGCGGGGCGAGTTCCGCCAGCGTCGCCAGCCAGTCGCGAATGCGCGCGTCCTCCTCGCGGTGTCGCAGGGAACTGAGACGCCACATGCGCGTGCGCGCCATCGCGCGCATCAGCAGGTAGCCCCAGACCCGGTCGGTGGAAATCTTCCTGCCGCCGGTGAAGGCCTGCAGAATCCGGCAGGTAAGGCTCCATTTCATCAGCGGCGCTCCCAGCCTGGCGGGCAGGCTGCCGCAGATTTCCTCCACCCGCGGGCTTAAGTAATCCACGATCCGCATGAGCTCGCCACCGCCGTTGCCGCCGGCGACTTCCGCGCGCACGCGGGCGAAGCGGGCGGCGCGCGTCTTGAGGTCCGCGACCCGCGCGGTATCTTCGTAACTCATCCAAAGCGCCAGGCCGCGGGCGGTTTCGGTGAGCAAGGTGTGCTGGCGGGCCGCGCTGTCCTGCGCGAGGATGGGCAGCAGGCGGTCCAGGTAGAGTCCCGCGTACGCATGGTTGTGGTAGTCCACCAGCCGGTGTACGCCGATCCCCAGGACATTTGCGCAGGTGCTCGGAAACTCGCTGGATATCCTCGCCATGAGCGCCCTTGCGTGCGGGTTTTGCGGTGCGGGAACGGGATCGAATGCCTCGGCGGAAGCGATTTCCGCCGCGGCCGGCTCGGACTGAGTGGACGAGTCGGCCGCAGCGCGCAACCGGCCGGCCTCGAATGCCGCCAGGTTGCGCTCCAGGGCCCTGCCGCCCGCCCGGATCGCCTGCTCGCAGGCTTCGCCGGGAAAGGGCAGGGCGCCGGATCCCGCCAGGGCGCCCAGCACAACCGAACTGATCACGCTGCGGTGTTCGCGGGCCAGGGCTTCCATGTCCAGAGCCACAACGCGCCTGGCGGTGGCGCGCGCCACCTGGAGGACGGTATCGCTGTCGGCGAGCCCGTCGCCCAAAGCCGATTTTTCGCCGATGGTGAATACCCGGTGGGTGGACGCTACCAGGGTGGTGCGGTCGCGCGTCACCAGTCCGCGCTGCATGGCCCGGCCGGCTTCCATCAGTTCCGACGCGACTACCAGGTCCACGTCGCCCGGCTGCGGCATCAGTGCAAGCACGGGATCCGCTCCGGCCGCCTCCGCGCCCGCCCGCGGAAAGAACTCCAGGTAGTAAAGGGTGGCGCCGGTGCGCTGGGCGACTCCGGGAACGGAAGTGGCCTGCGCGATGAAGCCGCTGGCCTCGGCCGCGCTCAACAGCCATTGGGTCAACACGCCCCCGCCCTGGCCGCCCAGGGCGGCGATCGCCAGCTTGAAAACGCGCGGCTGCGCCTCTCCTTCTACCACGCCATCGCCCGCTTGCGCTGGCTGCGTCTTTGCAGGAATCCGATCAGAACGCGCCGCAGCCCTTGCATGAACCGCTCGATCGCGCCTGGGTTGTCCACCAGTTCCGCATGGTAGAACGACGGACAGAGCACCGCCGCGTGTGCGACTTCGCCGCATACGCCGCAGCCCACGCAGTCGTAGTCCACGGCCGCCACCGGCGCGCTCCGCAGCGGATCGGGATTCGGCTTGACGGTCAGCGACGGGCAGCCGGAAAGACGGATGCAGGAATGATCGCCGGTGCAGGTTTCGGCGTCCACGCCGTAGTGCTTGCGCGCGACCCGCTTGCCCTTCCTGCGCAGCCCATCGAGAATCGGCCGCGTGCGCCGGTCGCGATTGAGCTGGCACTCGCCTTGCGCCACGATCACCTTGGGCCCCTTTTCCCGCGTGCTCATGGCTTCGCGCAGGATCTTGAGCGTGTCCTTCATGTCGTAGGTATTGAGACTGCGCACCCAGCGCACGCCTACGCCGCGCACGGCGTCGGCGATCGAAAGGCGGGCGGTGCGGCGCGGGGCATCGGCCTCCGACGAGGGGATCCACTGGCCGCCGGTGGCGGCGGCGTAGCCGTTGTCCACGATGATGGTCACGCTGTCGTGCTCGTTGAACACCGCGTTGCCGATGCCGCTGGTCAGGCCGTTGTGCCAGAAGCCCCCGTCACCCATGATGGACACGGGCCGCTTCCCGCCGCGCGTATGCAATGCGGAAGCCGCCGCGCTGCCCAGGCCGTAGCCCAGGATGCTGGCGCCCAGGTTGAAGGGTTCGAGGCTGGCGAAGGAATGGCAGCCGATGTCGGCGCTCACGTGCACCTGCCCGACCTCCTTTTGCAGCAGCTTGAGCGAGGAGAAAAGGGGGCGTTCGGGGCAGCCGGTGCAAAGGCCCGACGGCCTTTCCGGCACCGCCGAAGCAAGTTGCGCGGCGGGAAGCAGGGGCTGCTCGGCCACCGGATTCAGCAGACGGGGGCCGAACTCTTCCAGAAAGGCCCGAATGCCTTCCTTGAGCACCGGGCCGGTGTATTCGCCCGCCATGGGGAAGGGGCCCTTGCCGAGGACCCTGGTTTGCAGGTCGGCGCGGCGAAGGAACTGGTTGACGGCCTGCTCGATATGCTCCGGCTGGCCCTCTTCCACGATCAGCAGGGCGCGCTTGCCGGTGGCGAAGCGCACGAATTCCTCCTCGATGAGCGGGTAGGTGGCATTGAGTACGTACAGCGGCAGCCGCGAGCCGCCAAAGCCGTCGGCCAGGTCCAGCAGTTCCAGCGCCCGCAGCACTCCGTTGTAGAGCCCGCCCTGCAGCACGATCCCGAGTTCGCTTTCCGGCCCGTCGATGAATTCGTTGAGCTTGTTTTCCTGGATGAATCGCACCGCCGCGGGCCAGCGCTGTTCGGTCTTCTCGCGTTCCTGTTCGTAGGTGTACGGCGGCAGGATGATGCGCGAAGGGTCGCGCCGCGGGGCGGCCAGCGCGTCGGCGGCGGTGAACGGCGGCCGGCGATTGTCGCTGGCGATAAAGCTCCCGTACAGGTGGCAGGCGCGGATGCGCAGCATCAGCATGACCGGCGTATTGCTTGCTTCGGACAGCTCGAAGCCCTGCTGCACCGCGGTCACGATGCTGTCCAGCCGCGGCCTGGGATCGAGCAGCCAGATCTGCGATTTCATGGCGAAAGCGTGGGTGCGCTCCTGCATGATGCTGGCGCCCTCGCCGTAGTCCTCGCCGAGGATGATGAGCGCGCCGCCCTTGACTCCGGAGGAAGCGAGGTTCCCCAGCGCGTCGCTGGCGACGTTGGTGCCCACCGTCGATTTCCAGGTGACCGCGCCGCGCAAGGGATAGTTGATGGAAGCCGCCAGGGTCGCGGCCGCGGTGGCCTCGCTGGCGCTGGACTCGAAGTGCACCCCCAGCTCGTCGAGAATCTCGCCGGCGTCGGCCAGCACGTCCATCAGGTGCGAGACGGGCGCGCCCTGGTAGCCCGCCACGTAGGCCACGCCGGATTGCAGCAGCGCCTTGGTGACCGCGAGTATGCCCTCGCCGCGGAATTCCTCGCCCGCGGTCAGGCGCAGCAGTTCAACTTCCCTGGCGAATGATCGTTCGGCCACCTTGCAACTCCACCTCGGTCAGGACCGTGCCAAGTGTACTATCCGGCGCACTGGCCGCAGGCCGTTCAGGAGTCCAGGTTTTTCAGCCTTTCCAGTTGTTCCTGAAGGCTCTCAAGATCGCGTGTCAGCTCTTCGCGGCGGTCGCGCACGCCCTTGACGACCTCCGGCGGGGCCTTGGCGAGGAACTGCGGATTGGCGAGCTTGTTTTCGGCCGCCTGCAGGGCCTTCGCGGCCTGCCCGCGGAGCTTGTCGAGGCGGTCGCGTTCGGCCGCGGGGTCGATGACGCCGGCCAGCGGCGTAAGAAGCCGGAGCTCGCCGTGCAGGGCGGCGGCGGCGGGCGGCGCCTCGGCATCGGCGTCGATGAGCGTGAGCTTCCCGATTCCCGCGATCGGGTAAAGAAGCCCCGACAGCGATTCCATCCGCTCCCGGTCGGCTCTTCCGGCGCCCTGCGCCAGCACCTCGAGACGGCGCCCGGGCGGCAGGTCCAGTTCGCCGCGAATCTGCCGTATCCCTAAGACGAATCCCTGCAGCCATTCGATTTCGGCTTCCGCCTCGCGGTCCGCCGGAAACTCATCGGCTTCCGGCCAGGGCGCGATCATGACGCTCTCGCCGCTGGTTCCCGCCAGCGGAGCGGTGCGCCGCCACAAGGCCTCGGTGATGAATGGCATGAAGGGATGCAAGGCACGCAACACGGCCTCCAGCACAGTAACCAGGGTATGCCGGGCCGCCGCGGCGGCCTGCTCGTCGCCGCCGTTCAGCACGATCTTCGCGAGTTCCAGGTACCAGTCGCAGTACTCGCGCCACACGAAGTCGTACATGGCGCGGCTGGCCAGGTCCAGGCGGTAGCCGTCCAGTCCTGCCGAGGTCGCCTGAAGGGCCCTGCCCAGGCGGGAGACGATCCAGCGGTCGGCGGGTCCCAGGTGTGGGTTGGATGAGGGCGGGACGCCCTCCTTCCCGGAGGAGACCTGCATGAAGACGAAGCGGGCCGCATTCCACAGCTTGGTGCAGAAATTGCGGTAGCCGGCGGTGCGCTCGAGGTCGTACCGGATGTCCTGGCCGGTGCTGGCCATGGCGGCGAAACTGAACCGCACGGCATCGGCGCCGAATGCCGGGATGCCTTCGGAAAACTGCCTGCGCGTGGCGCTCTCGATCTGCGGGGCGAGCTGCGGCTGCATCAGGCCCGCCGTCCGTTTGGCTACCAGCGTGTCCAGGTCCACTCCGTCTATCAGGTCCAGCGGGTCGATCACGTTGCCCCTGGACTTGGACATCTTCTGTCCGTCGTGGTCGCGGATCAGGCCGTGCACGTACACCTCCCTGAATGGCACGTCGCCCATGAACTTCAGCCCCATCATGATCATCCGCGCGACCCAGAAGAACAGGATGTCGAAGCCGGTAACCAGCACCGTGCCGGGGTAAAAGCGATTCAGCTCCGGCGTATCCTCGGGCCAGCCAAGGGTCGAGAAGGGCCACAGGGCCGACGAAAACCAGGTGTCCAGCACGTCATCGTCCTGCCGCAGCGGATAGTCGTCCGCCAGCTTGTGCCGGCGCCTCGCCTCGGCTTCGTCGCGGCCGACGAAAATCTCGCCGTCCTCGCCATACCAGGCGGGTATCCGGTGCCCCCACCAGAGCTGGCGGCTGATGCACCAGTCCTCGATATTGCGCATCCACTCGAAATAGGTGGCCGCCCAGTTCTCCGGAACGAAACGCACGCGTCCGTCCTCGACGGCGGCGATTGCGGGTTCCGCCAGGGTGGCGGCGCGCACGTACCACTGGTCGGTCAGGAAAGGCTCCAGCACGGCCTGGGAGCGGTCGCCGCGCGGTATCGCATGGCGATGCCTGGTCACGCCCGTCAGCGCCCCCTGTTCCCTGAGTGCCTCCACCACCGCCTTGCGGGCATCGAACCGGTCGAGCCCCGCGAAGGCCGCCGGCGCGGCGTCGCTGATACGGGCCCGGGAGGTGAACACGTTGATCGCGGGCAGGCCGTTGCGCCGGCCGATTTCGTAGTCGGTGAAGTCGTGCGCGGGCGTGACCTTGACGCAACCGGTGCCGAACTCCGGGTCCACCGCCTCATCGGCCACGATGGGGATTTCCCGCCCTACCAGCGGCAGGCGCACCATCCGGCCCACCAGGCTCCGGTAACGCTCGTCGGAGGGATGCACCGCCACGCCTGTGTCTCCCAGCATCGTTTCCGGGCGCGTGGTGTCCACCTCCACGGCGCCTTCTCCGTCCGCCAGCGGGTAGCGCAGACGCCAGAGGTGGCCGTCTTCCTCGCTGGAGACCACTTCCAGGTCGGAAAGGGCGGTCTGCAGCACGGGGTCCCAGTTCACCAGCCGCTGGCCACGGTAGATCAGGCCTTCGTCGTGCAGGCGCACGAAAACCTCCGTGACCGCGCGGCTGCGCGCTTCGTCCAGCGTGAAGCAGTCGCGCGAGAAATCCAGAGACGCGCCCAGCCTGCGCAACTGGTCACCGATCCGCCCGCCGGACGACTCCTTCCAGGCCCAGACCCGCCGGACGAACTCCTCGCGCCCCAGTTCGCGGCGGCTCAGGCCCTCGGCTTCAAGCTGCCGCTCCACCACCATCTGGGTGGCGATGCCGGCATGGTCCACGCCCGGCTGCCAGAGCGTGCAGTCGCCGCGCATGCGGTGGTAGCGGGTAAGCGCGTCCATCACCGTGTCCTGAAAGGCGTGGCCCATGTGCAGGCTGCCGGTGACGTTGGGCGGCGGGATGACGATGCAGAAGGGCGGCCCGTCGCCCTTCGGAGCGAACCAGCCAGCCTTCTCCCAGCGGCGGTAGGCCTCGCCCTCCAGTTCAGCCGGGCGGTAGCGCTCCGCCGGCAGTTGCCCGCCCGGCGGACTCACGTTTCGCGCAACCGGGTGTCAGCCCGCATGACTCTGCCCGGCTACTGGCCCAGCAGGAACTCGGTAAGCAGGGGCACGGGCCGTCCCGTGCTGCCCTTGCCGCCTCCCGTCTTCCATGCCGTGCCGGCGATGTCCAGGTGGGCCCAGTGCGCGTCCTTGACGAATCGCGACAAGAAGCAGGCCGCGGTCGTGGCCCCGGCAAAGCGCGAGCCGATGTTGGCCATATCCGCGAAATTGCTCTTCAACTCCGGCATGTACTCGGGACCCATGGGCAGGCGCCAGACCGGATCGCTGGACTTGTCGCCGGCCTTGCGCAGTTCTTCGGCAAGGCCGTCGTTGTTGGCGAACAATCCGCTGTAGTGGCGGCCCAGCGCCATCAGGCAGGCGCCGGTAAGGGTGGCGACATCGACGATCTTCGAAGGCTTGAAGCGCAGGGAGTAATAGAGCGCATCGGCAAGGATCAGCCGGCCCTCGGCATCGGTATTGAGCACCTCTATGGTCTCGCCCGACATCGCCTTGACGATGTCTCCCGGCTTGGTGGCGCGCCCGCTGGGCATGTTCTCGACTGCCGCCGCCACCACCAGCAGGTTGATCGGAAGCTTGAGTTCGATGGTGGCGTGAAGCGTGCCCAGCACCGAGCCGGCCCCGCTCATGTCGAACTTCATTTCATCCATTGCCCGGCCGGGCTTCAGCGATATGCCGCCGGTGTCGAAGGTCACGCCCTTGCCCACCAGCGCTACGGGAGGCGTATCGTCCGCTGCGCCCTTGTAATGCAGCACGATCAGCCGGGGCGTCAGTTCGCTGCCCTCGCAGACTGACAACAGCGAATTCATGCCCAGTTCCTTCATTTCCTTCTCAAGCAGGATTTTGGCCGTTACGCGGGTGCTGCGGCGCGCCAGCTTGCGGGCCTCCGAGGCCAGGTAGGCGGGCGTGCAGATGTTGGCCGGCAGGTTGCCGAGTTCGCGGGCGTAGTTGCGTGCCCTGCCGATGGCGCGGCCCTGTCTGAGTCCCGCCTTTGCAGGTCCCACTTCCGTATCGCCGCCAACCGCCACGGTGAGCTGGCGTTCCCGCGGGCGCGTGTCCTTCGGGGCCTTGCGGGTGGCGGTATATCGATAGGTGGCGTACAGCCATTGCTCGGCAAAGGCCCGCGCCTTGCTCGCCGTATCCATCCCGGAGACCTCTTCAAGGCCCATCAGGTTCACGATGGAGCCGGCCTTCGAGCGCTCGCTTCGTCTGACGGCGGCTTCCATCGCCTTGCGCCAGCCGGCGGCATCGAGCTTGTCTTTCGCGCCCAGGCCGGCGAGCAGGAGATGGCGCACGCCCAGCCTGCCGGTATGGGTAAGAAGCAGCGTATCGCCGGGCTTGCCCCGAACGTCGCCCGAAGCCAGCGCATCGCCGATCTGCCTGCGCAGGCCCGCGCTCAAGCCGGCGGTGGCCTTTGCGGGGGCGCCGTCCTGGTAAACGGGCGCTATCGCCAGGTCAGCTTGTAAACTGTTCAACTTCTCCGTGGTGATTTCGAATTGCATGCGGTCGCCTCTTGAAAACTCGGCCAACGGCGCTGCTTTAAGGCACTCGGCCCAGGCCGTAACGGTGGCTCATTCTATTGCCTTTGGGCCCGGTGACGCACCGTCGGCACGGCGCTGATGCGCATCCTGGACCGCTATCTTTTCCGCGAGGGCCTGGTGGCGTTTACCGGCGCGCTGGCGGTTCTGCTGGTCCTGCTGGGGACTAACCAGTGCGTTCGCATACTGTCGGCGGCAGCCGAGCAAAGCCTGCCCCGCGACGCTGTGCTGCCGATGATCGGCTACACCTGCCTGCAGTACCTGCCGGTGATCATGCCGGCTGCGCTGTTCTTCGGGTTGCTCCTGGCACTTGGGCGCATGTACCGCGACAGCGAGTTGCCCGTGATCCGGGCCTGCGGATACGGCGCCCGTTCCCAGCTCAGGCCGGTGCTTGCGCTGGCCTTGCCGGTGGCCGCGCTGGCCTGCTGGATGACCCTGGACCTGGCGCCCGCCGCGCGCAGCGCGGTGGATGAACTGGAGCGGGAGGCGGCTTCCATGGGCGACCTGCGCCGGCTGGAGCCGGGTCATTTCGTTTCCATGGGCGGCCAGGGAGTGGTGTATTCCGAGGAGGCGGACGAGCAGGGACAGCTCTACCGGGTGTTCGCCCACAGGCGCGTGGACGGGCGCATGCAGGTCATCGTGACCGATCGGATGGCCTTGCGGGAAACCGCGGACCCGATGGTGCGCATGGTGACCTTCTACGACGGCGTCCTGTACGACGGCTGGCCGGGCGAGGCGCAGATCCGCATCGTGCGTTTTGCCGAGCACGGCATACCGGCGATCATGCCCGACGCGGAGTCCGGGGCGCCGAAGATGGACGCGGTGCCCAGTTCGGAATTGTGGTTGCGAGGCGATCCGGAATCGTCGCTGGAACTGCAGCGCCGCCTTTCCGCCCCCCTTGTCCTGCTGATCCTGGCCGTGATGGCGCTTCCCCTGAGCCGCCGCCTGCCGCGCCAGAGCCGCTTCGCCTCGCTTCCCTGGGCGTTGCTGGTGTACGTGATCTATACCAACCTGGTCACCGCGGCGCTTTCCTGGGCCACGCAGGGAATCACGCCGCAGTGGCTTGGCGTGTGGTGGGTTCACCTGCTGCTGGCCCTGGCGGCCGCCGCGTATTTCGGGATAGGCGATTCGCACCGGCTCAAACAATTCAGCCGGCGAATCAGCGCCTTGCGCACGGCATGACGCTGCTTGACCGATACCTGCTGCGCGGAGTGGTGCCGCTGGTGCTCGTTTGCCTTTGCGCGCTCACGTCGCTGTCGCTGTTCGTGGATTTCGCCCAGCAGTCCCGCATGGCGGGCCAGGGCACGTACACGCTGATCGACGGTCTGGCCTACGCCGCGTTGCGCATGCCGCAATTCGCGTTCGATGCCTTGCCCGCGGCCGCGATCATCGGGACCTTCCTGGCGCTGGGCAATTTTTCCGCTCACAACGAACTGACGGTGGTCAGGGCTTCCGGCGTGTCGGTGCTCAGGCTGTCGGTTCCGGTGTGGGCCGCGGGGGCGCTGTTCCTCCTGCTGGCCGTGTTCCTCGGCGAGTCGCTGGCCCCACCCATGCATGCCCTTGGCAAACGCATGCGGGCGGCGGCGCTCAACCCGACACCGGCGCTGACTCAGGGCGAAAGCGTGTGGATGCGCGACGGCGACCTGATTCTGAATCTCCGGCCCGGTGGCGAAGGGGAGGGCTACGCGAGCGCGTTCCTGTTCCGTCTGGCGCCGGGCGGAATCGGCACTCTCGGCCGGGCGCGGGCCGCCAGGATCAACGAGGACGGCAAGCTGGAACTCGGAGGCTATGAGGAGACCGTGATCGGCGAGGAAGGCACGCGGGTGTCGTACAGCGATCTCAGGGTCACGGAAACGCGCTTGAGCCCCGATATCGTCGAACTCGTCGAGCTGCGCCCCGACCTGATGACGATCGGCAGCCTTTCGCGCTACGCGCGCTACCTGGAGGCGAACCAGCTCAGCGGTCAGCGCTTCCGGCTGGAGATGCAGTCGCGGCTGGCGACCATGGCGGCGGTGGCGCTCATGTGCGTGCTTGCCTTGCCCCTGGTCTTTACCAATAGAAGGTCCCTGGGAGGCGGCGCCCGGGCGGCGCTGGGCCTGGGCATCGCACTGATCTGGTTTCTGGCGAACCGCGGGGTGGCCGAAGCCGGTCAGCTGTACGGGCTGCCGCCCTGGCTGGCGGGCTGGGCGCCTACTCTCCTTCTGGGCCTGGCCGTGATCCTGCTCCTGGCGCGCGCCGACCGGCTGCGCCGGCGCCGGGCCCCGGATTGAGCGAATGTCGTCTGCGGATATGGCGCTCCCTAGGGGAATCGAACCCCTGTTTCCAGATTGAGAGCCTGGCGTCCTGACCCCTAGACGAAGGGAGCGTGTTGTGCGCTCGAGGCGCGGCGCGTCTGCGGTGCGATATTATAGGCAGCCGAATCAGGGCGTGCTTCAGCTGCGCGCCACGACATCCGTAGCCGGAGTCCCGTACTCGATCAAAACAACGGCGCTGAAAATCAATTCGGGCGAACCGCGCATTCACGCGCGGCAGCTTCCGACCAATGTTGCAAGGGTGCTACGCGGCCTGCACCGTGCAGGCTATCGTGCCTGCGTGGTTGGCGGCGGCGTGCGTGACCTGCTGCTGAATCTCAAGCCCAAGGACTTTGACATCGTCACCGACGCCAGGCCGGAACAGGTGAAGAAGCTGTTCCGCAGGGTGCTGCTGATCGGGCGCCGATTCCGCCTCGCGCACGTGATGTTCGGCCGTGAATACATCGAGGTCGCCACGTTTCGCGGAACCGGCGAGGACACATCGGACTCGAAGGGCCAGGTTGTCACGGGAAACAACGGACGCATCCTCAGGGACAACCGTTTCGGGAGCCTCGAGGAGGATGTCCTGCGGCGCGATTTCACCATCAACGCGCTGTACTGGGATTACGCCGACGGGCGCATTATCGATCACGTCGGCGGCCTCAAGGACATTGCCGCCCGCCGGCTGCGCCTGATCGGCGAACCGCGTCTCCGCTATGAGGAAGACCCGGTGCGGATGCTGCGCGGGGCACGCTTCGCGGCCAAGCTGGGCTGCAAGCTGGACGCCCGTTGCGCGAAGCCGATTCCGGAAATGGCCCGGTTGCTCAGGGCGGAGCCGCCCTCCCGCCTGCTGGAAGAAGTACGCAAGCTGTTCCTTTCCGGACATGCCATTGCGAGCTTTGAACAGCTGCGCCGCTTCGGCCTGCTCGACGAACTGTTTCCGTTTCTGGGTCCGTGGATTGAGGCCGAGCCGAAGGCGGGGGAATTCGTTCGCGATGCCCTTGCAGCTACCGACAGGAGACTGAGCGAGGGTTCTCACGCCAGCCTGATGTTCCTGTTGTGCGTGTTCTACTGGGGGCCGACTTCCCGGGCCGTGGCTGCCGGCGGCGGCAAGAGTCCCCGCTACAGGCAGATTACCGACGCCTTCCGCGGGATTGTCCAGAACAGCAAGTACGGACTGCGGCCGACGAAACGAATGATGGCGGACATGGAGGACGTGCTCGCCCGGCAGGCCCTGCTGGAGGCACATCCGCGCCGGCGTGTGAACCAGACGCTGAAGCATCCCCTGTTCCGCCCGGCTTATCGCCTGCTGTGTCTGCGGCGGCTCCTGGGTGAAATCGACGAACAGTGTGTTCTCTACTGGCAGAAGAGGGCAGGGTTGGCGCCCTCGCGTTCCTGGTCGAAGCGCCGCCGCGTGAATTCGGGCCGCGCCGGCAAACGGAATGCGCACGGAAATGAAAAAACGGTCCGATAGCGGTCGGTACATCGCTGTCGAAGGCTGCATCGGCGCCGGCAAGTCCACGGTCGCGCATTTGCTGGCGGACCGGATGAACGGCGAGTTGATCGTGGAGGCGCCGCACGGCAACCCGTTTCTGGAGCGCTTCTACAACGGGGTCACCCAGGCCGCGCTGCCCTCGCAGCTCTATTTCCTGCTCCACCGCACGCAACTCGCCGAGCGCATCAGGAAGGAAGACCTGTTCCCGACCACCCGCATCAGCGACTTCCTGCTGGAGCGCGACCGGGTTTATGCCGAGTGCACGCTGGCGCGGGATGAATTGCAGGTGTACGACATGGTGCGCGAGGCCGTCGCGATCGATCCGCCGGTGCCGGACCTGGTGCTTTTCCTGCAAACGCCTGTTCGAACCCTCCTGAAGCGAATCGCCAACCGCGGCATTCCGATGGAAAGGCGCATAAGCTCCGAATATCTCGAGCTGCTCAACGAGGCGATGGCGCGATTTATACTGGACTACGACGAGGCGCCGGTACTGATAGTGAACACCGAAGCCATTGATCTGGTCAACAACGATGCGCACATCGAACTGCTGCTCAACGAAATGGAACAGGCCCGGTCCGGCCGCACCTACTTTGATCCCAGCGGCCTGGTCGTCTGATCATCGCCAGGCGCCCCGGCGTTTCCGAATCCCGCTAGCCTAGGTCATCCCGCGTGTACGTTCAGCTGAGACAGCGCGACATGCGCCGGCCTCCGGTGAACGTAAGCACGCTGGCGCGGATGAAGAAAGAGCGCGAACCCATCGCCTGCCTTACGGCGTACGATGCCAGCTTTGCCCGCCTGGTGGACCAGTCCGGAGTGGACCTGGTGCTGGTGGGGGATTCGCTGGGCATGGTCATACAGGGGCATGACACCACCGTGCCGGTAACGGTGGAGGACATCATCTACCACTGCCGGCACGTGGCCCGGGCGCTGACCCATGCCTTCCTCGTGGCCGACATGCCCTTCATGAGCTACAGCGAACCGGAACAGGCGCTGGAGAATGCCGTCCGGCTGATGCAGGAAGGCGCGGCGATGATGGTCAAGCTGGAAGGGGGCGAGGGCCAGTGCAGGATTGTGGAGCACCTGGCGCGGCATGACATCCCGGTTTGCGCGCATATCGGCCTGCGCCCGCAGTCGGTCCACAAGATCGGCGGATTCAGGGTGCACGGGCGCGATCCCTCGCAGGCGGAGCAAATGGTGGCCAGCGCGCGCCGGCTGGAGGAGTCGGGGGCCGACGTGGTCCTGCTCGAGTGCGTTCCGAACGAGCTGGGCCGGGCGATTGCCGAGCGTTGCCGGGTGCCGGTCATAGGCATCGGCGCGGGACCTGACGTCGACGGTCAGATCCTGGTCCTGTATGACATGCTCGGCATCACCCAGGGTCCTGTGCCGCGTTTCGTGCGCAATTTCATCACCGGGGCGGACGATCCGCAGGCGGCCTGCGAGGCATACGTGCAGGCCGTTAAATCAGGCGAATATCCGGCCCCCGAGCACTGTTTCTCCTGACGCGGCCAACGCGTCCTTCGATACACGAAACCAGAGCGTGCAGATAGTTACGAGCAGGGCGCAAGTGCGCGCGCAGGTCGGCCGCTGGCGGGAGGCGGGCGAGAGAGTCACGCTGGTCCCCACGATGGGCGCTCTGCACAAGGCGCATATCGACCTGGCCCGGCTGGCCGGCAGGCGTGGCCGGGCGATGGTGAGCGTATTCGTCAATCCAACGCAGTTCGCGCCCGGCGAGGATTTCGAGCGCTATCCCCGCGACCTGGATGCGGACGCGGACCTGCTGCGCGAGGCGGGAGTCGACCTGCTTTTCGCGCCCGGTCAGGACGAGGTTTATCCCGGCGGCCTGGAAGACCCCACTCGGGTGGAGGTGCCCGGATTGTCGGGCGACCTGTGCGGCGTATACCGCCCCACGCATTTCTCCGGGGTCACGTCGGTCGTGGCCCGTTTGCTGCTGATGGTTCTGCCCGACGCCGTCGTGTTCGGGCGCAAGGACTATCAGCAGCTTGTGATTCTGCGGCGCATGGTCGAAGACCTGCATATACCGGTCGAAGTGATCGAGGGTCCGATCACGCGCGAGAAGGACGGGCTGGCCATGAGTTCGCGCAACCGCTACCTGACGGAAGCGCAACGGCGGGCGGCGCCGGCCCTGTATGCCGAATTGCGGCGTTGCGCCGCGCGCATCGAGGCAGGCGAGCGCGACTTTGCCGGACTGGAGCGGGAGGCAGCGGCGCGGCTGAAGGAGGCCGGCTTTGCGCCGGACTACGTTGCCGTGCGCCGGGCCGGCGATCTCGGGCCGCCGCCGGCCTCCGCCGCGGGCGAGTGGGTCGTACTGGCCGCCGCCTGGCTCGGTTCCGCCCGCCTGATCGACAATGTGGTCCGCGGTGCTGCATCCTGATCGCCTGCCTGCCTCTCAAGCGCCCAGCGGACGTGTTCGCGCACCAGGTCGCTGGGGTGAGACAGGCGCTTTCGAAGCGACTCCATCGCCGCCGCGGAGCGTGTGGCGTTACCCAGCGCGATTGCGAGGTTTCTGAGCCAGCCCGCATAGCCGGCGCGGCGCAGGGCGCTGCCGCGGGTGCGTTCCCGCCAATGATCCTCGCTCCACGCAAAAAGGCGAGTCAGGCGGGCGTTGTCCAGGCCCCGCCGCGGGGCGAAAGCGGCCTCTTCACTGGGTCGCGCATGACGGTTCCAGGGGCACACCAGCTGGCAATCGTCGCAGCCGAAAATGCGATTGCCGATGCGCGGCCGCAATTCCAGCGGAATGGGGCCCCGATGCTCTATGGTCAGGTAGGAGATGCAGCGCCGGGCGTCGAGTTGATACGGCGCCACGATGGCCTCCGTGGGACAGATGTCCAGGCATGCCCGGCAACTGCCGCAATGATCGTCAACCGGGTCATCCACCGGTAGCGGGAGGTCGGTATAGATCTCGCCGAGGAAGAACCACGAGCCCTCGTGGCGGTTTATCAGGTTGGTGTGCTTGCCCATCCATCCCAATCCGGCCCGCGCCGCCAGCGGTTTTTCCATGACCGGGGCGCTGTCCACGAAAACCCGGTAGCCCATGGGTCCGGCCATTGAGGCGATGCGCTCGGCCAGCCTGCGCAGGCGCTTGCGCATCAGGCGGTGGTAGTCCCTGCCGAGCGCGTAACGCGAGATATAGGCCTTGTCCGGGTCGGCCAGCACCGCCAGCGCCGGGGCAGCCTCCCGCGGCCAGTAATGCATTCGGAAACAGAGCACCCTCAGCGTGCCGGGAAGCAGTTCGGCCGGCCGCGTTCGCTTGCGTCCATGGCGCGCCATCCATGCCATGGTTCCGTGCCGCCCCAACTCCAGCCAGCGCTGAAGGCGCGCCTCGGATTGCGCAAGGTCGATGCCCGCCACTCCGGCCTGCTCGAAGCCGAATTCGCGTGCCAGCGCCGGAAGCCGGGCGGCAATCCGCATGTGTTCGGCGGACGGTTGCATGGGCCGCAAGAGTATAGATTGACCGTCCGCCGTTCGGATACGCGCAGCGATTTCGGGCTATATTCGAACTGATGAGTTACCGCACCGCTTACTCCACCGCCGCCATCCACGCGCTCGAAGCCGCGCTCATGGCAAGCGAGGGCATCAACAGCAACACGCTGATGGAACGCGCCGGTACGGCTGCCTATGCGCGCGTCCGCGAGGTTTTTCCCGATGCCCGGCGGTGGGCGGTCCTGGCCGGCGCCGGCAACAATGCGGGCGACGGCTTCGTCATGGCGCGCCTGGCAAGGCAGGAGGGCATCGACGTCAAGGTCATGCTGCTGTCTCCGCGCCGTCGTCCCCGGGGCGATGCCGCAACCCAGTTCGAGGCGGCGCGGCAAGCCGCCGTGCCGGCGGGACCGTGGTTGCAGGCCGGGCTGGACGGCTGCGACCTGATCGTGGACGCCATGCTTGGAATCGGGCTGGACCGCCCGCTGGGCGGGCGTTATCTCGAAGCCGTGCGGGCGGTCAACAATGGGGGAGCGCCAGCCGTGGCCGTCGACATTCCGACCGGCCTGCACGGCGACACCGGGGCCTCGATGACGGCTGCGGTCCGCTCGGCGCTGACGGTGACCTTCGTGGCTGAGAAATGCGGCTTGTTCCTGGGTGATGCGCCGAATTACGTGGGACGGAGGGTGCTGGAGCCGCTTGGACGGATCACGCCGGAAAGACTGGCGGAGCTGGAGACCGGGTTCGCCGGAGAGCCGGCGCTGCGCGTATTCACCGGAGAGACGTTGCGGGCGATGCTTCCCACCAGGGATGCTACCGACCACAAGGGCCGCTTCGGGCATGTGCTGGTGATTGCCGGGGGGCCGGGAATGGGCGGCGCGGCCCGGCTTGCCGGCGAAGGCGCGCTGCGCGCGGGCGCTGGACTGGTGTCCGTGGCCACGCACCCGGAACACTCGGCCGCCCTGCTGTCCTCACGCCCCGAACTCATGGTGCGAGGCGCCCGCAACGCGGAAGACCTTGGCCCCCTGCTGGAACGGGCTACGGTCCTGGCGGTCGGCTGCGGTCTGGGACAGGATGCCTGGGCGCGCGAGTTGTTCGCGGCGGCGCAGGGAAGCAACTTGCCTGTCGTGGTGGACGCGGACGGCCTCGGTCTGGCGGGCGGCGCCGGCGCGAGTTCCGCCCCCAGGATCCTGACGCCTCACCCCGGCGAGGCGGGGCGATTGCTGGATCGCCCGAGTGCCCGGGTGCAGGCCGATCGTCTGGAAGCCCTTGCGGCCCTGAGACAGCGCTACGGTGGCGTGACGCTGCTCAAGGGCGCACACACGCTGGTTTCGGGAAGCGGCAAACCGCCCTGGGTAGTCGATGCCGGCAATCCCGGAATGGCGACGGCAGGGATGGGCGATGTGCTTACCGGGCTGCTGGCGGGCCTGTGGGCGCAGTTGCCGGAGACCGAACCGGAAGACCTGGCCGCCATGGCCGCGTTCGTGCATGCCCGGGCAGGCGATCGCGCGGCGCAGGGCGGTCAGCGCGGGATGATCGCCGGGGACCTGCTTGAGGCCCTGCGCGCGGAGCTGAACCCCTGATTCGAAGCGTCCGAGCTTATTTCGCCGCCGAATAGAACTGGATGATTGCGCCGTCGGGCGTCTGAACGGCGAACAGGTCGATTGTTCCGTAGGGCTCCAGCCGCACGCGGCTGATCTCGTTGCGTATCGCGCCGCCCCGTTCCCGTATGCGGTTACGGGCCTGGGCGGCGTCCTCGACTTCGAAGCGCACCGCCAGGGTTCCGAGATTGGGGGCCCGGCAGCGGTCCGAGTAATCGAACCCGCTCATACCCATGACTTCGATGAATTCCATGCGTCCGAATTCTCCGGGTCGCGTTTCCACGATGCCGGCGCGGTAGGGAACCGTGGTGGTCAGGCTCAAGGGGATGCCCAGCGGCGTGGGGGTGGGCTCCGGCGCCAGGAACGGATCGCCCTTGTAATAGGAACCGAACCCAAGGACGTTCGTGTAGAAGTCATGGGTTGCGTCCCGGTCCCTGACCATCTGCATGATGTTGAACGGGCCGGTTAGTGTTTCGAAAGCCGGGATGGAGTCCGGAAGGGGCGGTTTGAGGCGCTCGTAGCCCTGCACCTGCACGCCATCCGGCCCGCGGTAGATCACCACCCGCAATTCGGAGCCGCGGAAAGAAACCGGGGTAATCGGGGTTTCGGTCCACCAGCCGAGATCAATGGCCTTGCGGTAGATCTCAGGCATGTCTTTCATTCGCACCATCATGCTGAAATAGCATCCGGTATCCCAGGTCCTGGAGCCGGGGCGCATCGGCACGCGCTGTCCCGCGTCGTCGAAGCGCACCAGCCGGATCAGCCCGGACGCGTAATCGGCGGGGCCGAGCAGCAGCGCCTCGCCCGATGCGGCCTCGGGCAATTCCCAGGCCGCGACCAGGGACGGATCGAGCGGGCCGCGCCACTTTGCTTCATATTCCCCGATCTCGAGAAAGAACCTTGCCGTGCGGTCGATATGGCTGACACTGACGACGGTTTCCTGCCAGGGTTGTTCCGTTACCGGCGCAACGCCGCTCGGGTCCGCGTGGGAGGAAGCAAAGAACAGGATACCGACAATTGCACACGCAAGGAGCGCAGTGGTATTGGCGCGGTGGCGGGCAGCCGGACGCGGAGAAGCGTGTATCGATTTCATGGGGACAATGGTACCGCTACGTTGTCTTGAAATGCAGTTAAAAGAAAATTAGACTTACGTATTCCAGATTTCTGGAATACAGCGAGTGATTGAGAGAGACGCCCATATCAGGGCATTACGGCGGTTGTTCTCCAACAACGCCGTCGTCGTGCTGCTGGGCCCGCGGGGGGCAGGAAAGTCGACACTGGCGCGTGAGTTCGCGCAGCGCTCGCGCTCGAATTCCTACTTCTTCGATTTACGCGCGGCGGCCGACCGCTCCAGGCTTGAAGATCCGACGCTGGCCCTGTCCAACCTTCAGGGCCTGGTTGTCCTGGACGAGATCCACCGTGCTCCTCAGGTACTTTCCGACGTGCGGCAGTTGTCGCTGAGGTCCTGGAACCCGGCACGATTTCTGATACTGAGCAGCATCGCTACCGAGGAGTTGATTGAGCAGTTACAGCCGCTCTCGGATTTCACCGCCCACTATGAGCTTCCCGGTTTCTCGTCCACGGAACTTCCCGTGTCCCAGGCGGACCTGCTGTGGCTAAGGGGCGGTCTGCCGCGCTCGTACAGCGCCGACAGTGACGAGGAGAGCTACGACTGGCGCGATCGCTACGTTCGCGACTTTCTGGAGCGTGACATCCATCGCCTTGCTTCCAACGCCCCGACGGACAGGATCGAACGGTTCCTGATCATGCTGGCGCACTGCCACGCGCAGGTGTGGAACGGTTCGGAGCTGGCGCGCTCGCTGGGTGTCTCGCATCACACCGCGCGCCGTTATCTGAAGATCATCGAGTCCGCCTTTATCGTACGCAGGCTTGAGCCCTGGCACGCGAACCTGCCCTGGCGCCAGGTAAAGTCGCCCAGGGTGTATTTTCGGGATTCCGGCCTGCTGCATTACTGTCTCGGCATATCGAACCTGCGCGAGCTGGAGCGGCACCCGAGGTCCGGGGCGTCCTGGGAAGGCTTCGTGCTCGAGAACCTGATGCGTGTCCTTGGAAAACAGGAAACGCAGTTCTATTTCTGGGCGGCGCACACCGGCGCCAGGGTGGACCTGATTGCCAAGAGCGGCAGGCAGCTCCGCGGATTCGAAATCCGTCGAACCACTTCACCACGCATTACGCGCACCGTGAAGACCGCGCTGGAAGAACTTTCGCTGACGCGGATGGATATCGTTTACGCGGGATCCGAACGCCTGCGACTGGACAGGCGGGTCCGCGCGATTTCCGCCGAGCGCCTGCACGAGGACTTATAAGCCTTGACAGGCCCTGACAGCGTGTCGGGAGCAGCGGCCGTTTTCAGCGCCTCCAGCGCCGACGGCCTCGCGGCACTGGGACGGGCAATCGGCGGAGGGCTCCGTGACGAGTCTGTCGATCGGCCATTCCTGCTCATCGCCCTGGACGGAGAACTGGGGACCGGCAAGACGACGCTTGCCGCCGCTGCGCTGGCGGCGCTGGGCGTGCAATCGCCGGTGACCAGTCCCACCTACGGGCTGGTGCACCCGTACACCGTTTCCCTCGACATCGGCAAGACGGTCGAGGTGCTCCATGTGGACTTGTACCGCATGCGCCATTCGGGCGAACTGGATGAACTCGGTCTTCAGGACGGCTTTCAATCCAGGTCCGGGGAGGCCTGCCGGGTCATGCTGGTGGAGTGGTTCGAAAACGCCCGGGGGAACCTGGGCCCGCCCGACCTTTCGCTTCACCTGTCGCATGCGGACTCCGGCCGGCTGGTCAGTCTGCGGGCCCATTCAGGTTCGGGCGGACGGATTTTGCGCTGCGTGCGCAAGGCGGCGCACCGCGAACTGGAAGCTATGTACTAAGAAAATTAAATTGTAAGAATAGCTTACTAATATATTTACGTTTTTCCTTGACAAGTGATCCGTCGGGGCTATACTCGCCAGCGAGGAAAGCCGAGAACGCAGCAGCCATGATCGCCCATCGCCTTGCCGTTGCGCTGGTTGCCGGGCTCTTGACCGGCGCCCTGAGTGCGGCGCCCGCGCGCATACAAAGCATCCGCGTTGCGGAGTACGATTCCAAGACCCGCGTGGTCCTCGAACTGGATCAGGCGCGCAGCCACAAGCTGGAGGTGCTGGACAGGCAGCCGAGGGTAGTCGTGGACCTCTATTCGGCCAGTCTCGCCGCCTCGCTTCCCGAACGCGGAACAGGGATCGTGCGGCGCATACGCCACGGCCGTCATCCGGGCGACATGCTCAGGGTGGTGTTCGACCTTCACGCTTCCGCCACCGCCACCAGTTTTGGTATCGCCGCAGGCAAGGATGGCCGCGGTCATCGCATCGTCGTGGACATATTTCCCGGCGGCGTCGAGCCGGAAGCCGCAGCGAACGAAAGGGCTCAGCCCGCTGTTCGGGACGTGCTGGTCGCTATCGATGCCGGGCACGGCGGCAAGGACCCGGGCGCTATCGGCAGGGGAGGATCGAGGGAAAAGACCGTGGTCCTTGCGATCGCCCGCCGCCTGGCGCGGCTGATCGAACGGGAGCCGGGCATGTCTTCCATGCTGACGCGCGACGGCGATTACTACATCCAGCTCCGCCGGCGTTACGCGCTCGCGCAAGAGCGCAACGCCGACCTGTTCGTTTCGGTTCACGCGGACGCCGTCAGGAGCCTGCGGGTCCGCGGCTCCAGCGTATACGTGCTTTCCGAAAAAGGCTCATCGGATGAAGCCCGCCGGCTCGCGCGGCGCGAAAACGCGTCGGACAGGGTTGGCGGCATCGAGATGGACGGCCTGCCGCCCACAGTAGCGGACATGATCATCGACCTGTCGCAGAACGCGTCCATCGGCGCCAGCCTTGAAGTGGGAGACGACGTGCTGCAGCACCTGCACGGCGTGGGCCGCGTGCGCAAGTCGAAGGTGCAGACGGCGCCGTTTGCGGTGCTCAAGGCTCACGACGTGCCTTCCATCCTGGTGGAGACCGCCTACATTTCCAATCCCCAGGAAGAACGGCTGCTCAACAGCGGCAGCTACCAGGAACAACTGGCGCAAGCCCTGCTGGCGGGAATTCGCGCATATTTCTACCGGAATCCGCCACGCGACACGCTGATCGCACAGCGCGTAGCGGCCGGCGAACTGCCCGAGCAGCAGTATGTCGCCCGCCGCGGCGACACGCTGAGCGGAATCGCCCAGCGCTTCAGGATTCCGGTTGCCGTTCTGATCCGCGCCAACAATCTGCCGAATGACCGCCTGCGCGTCGGGCAGGTCCTGAAAATCCCCGCCGGCTAAAGCTGCACCACGCCCACGGTACAGCCGACGGCGAATACCGGTATTGGCGCGTAAAACAGCACTTCCCGCGGGCTTCCGGCCGTGGCGCCGGCCACGCACACGAAGGTGCGTATTTCGAATCCTCCCTGACCCGCGTCCCGGTAGGTCTCCGCGTCGCTGTAGCCGGTCATGCCGCCGTAGTCGTCCCGGACCCAGCGCTCCAGGAATTCGCGGTCCCAAGCCTCGTTGATCTTGCCCGAGTCGGGCGTACACGGCCAGTGCGAAAGCCCGCCGGTGCCTATCAGCGCGATCCTTTCAGGCTGGGCATCGCAGGCCCGGCGAAGGCTCTCGCCGAATTTCCAGGCGCGTTTCAGGGGCGTAAGCGGCGGACCCTGGCAGTTGATGTTGACGGGAATTACGGGCAGGTCGTAGCGGGGCGTGAGGAAGCTCAGAGGAACCATCACTCCGTGATCGAATTTCCACTCCTGCGCATAACTCACGTCAACCTCGTTGAGGACCGCGCTGATCAGGCGTTCGGCGAGACCGGCGTCGCCGGGGATGGCGGCCTTGGCGATGCCCAGCCATTCTTCGTCCTCGACCGGGCCTTCGTAGTCGTCGGCCATTCCCAGACAGTAGGCCGGCATGTTGTCCATGAAGAAGTTGGCGAAATGCTCCGCCGCGACGACGATCAGCGCGTCCGGCCGGGCCGCTTCAAGGCGCAGGCGCATTGCGTGCATGTGGTCATGGAAGCCCTCCCGCAGCGTCTTTTCGGCCCGCTCGTAGCGTCCGGTAATCCCGGGTGCATGACTGCACACGCCGGCGAAGACAAGGCTCATGTTTCGGTCATGGCATACAGGCCCGATCGAACCGGGCCGTGCCGCTCGACGCCATCGCGCATGGCCTGAAGGTATTCGTCCCACTCATAACCGCGCAGGGCGGCGTAGTGCATCAGCAGTTGACCGTTCACGCCCATTACATAGAGCAACCCGATGTCAGGCTCGCGCAGGGCCGTCTTCTCGTCCTCGTCCAGGGGATAGTCCGCGAGCAATTCCTCGAAATCGTTCGCGTATCGCTGCCGGACATGCGCGTCCCGGTTCAGTTGGTATATCAGTTTCTGCAGGTGGTAAAGACTCATGCGGCGCTTCGGGCAGTGGAGGCGACATCGAATGCCTCCGCGCCGATATTGCATCCGGGGGATTGCTTCGTCAACGAAAGGCCCCCGTGGATGCTTGCGATTGCACTAAATTGGGGTATAGTGGGAGCCTGTGGGGAATTGTGGTTTACGCGGATAGGACATGTTTCAAGGCCCGGCGAATGTCACCCTGGATACCAAGGGAAGGTTCGGCGTTCCGGCCCGCTACCGGGAGGGCGTCGCCGAGGCCAGTGACGGGCGCCTGATCTGCACGGTTCATCCAGACCGGTGCGTGCTGATCTATTTGCCGGAGGATTTTGCCAAAGTCAAGGCCGATGTGACCCGGCAGAAGGGTGGCCGGGACGCGGAAAGGCTGATAGTGGGCTACGCGAGCGAGGTGGCGCTGGATGCCGCCGGACGCTTGCGCGTGCCTCCGGTCCTCAGAGACTACTGCGATCTTCAGCGTCAGGCCACGCTGCTGGCCCTCGGGCGCAGTTTTGAATTGTGGGATGCGGTCCGATGGCGCGAGAGGGCGCTGGAAGTCAGCACCAGCGAGGCCATGGACGCAGCCTTGAGCGGCGTGCAACTTTGAGTGCGGACGGAGCGCTCGAGCATGAACCCGCGCTGCTGGAGGAAACGCTTCGCGGCCTGGCGCTCGATCCCAACGGCCGCTATGTGGACGCGACCTACGGGCGAGGCGGGCACAGCCGGGCGATTCTTGCGGGTCTTGGAGCAAGCGGCCGCCTGCATGCATTGGACTGCGACCCGCAAGCCGTCCGGTCCGGCCAGGCGCTTGAGCACGAGGATTCCAGGTTTTCGATCGAGCACGGCAACTTCCGCCACTTCGCCCGATCGATGGAACGCAAGGGCTGGCAGGGCAGGGTCCACGGAATCCTTTTCGACCTGGGAGTTTCGTTGCCGCAACTCACCGACCCGGAGCGCGGCTTCAGCCTGCGTTCCGACGGGCCGCTGGATATGCGTATGAATCCCTCCGAGGGCCGCAGCGCCGCCGAGTGGCTGAACAGCGCGCCGCGAAGCGAAATCGCGCGGGTAATCCGAAGCTTGGGCGAAGAGCCCCAGGCCCGCCGGATCGCCGATGCGATCTGCCGAAACCGGCCGGTATCCAGCTGCTCCGGCCTGGCGCGGCTGGTGGGTTCCGTCGCGCGAAATGTCAGGCCCGGGATTCATCCCGCCACCCGAACTTTCATGGCCTTGCGCATACAGGTGAACGCCGAACTCGAGGCTCTCGAGGACGCATTGCCGCAGGCGGTCCGGATCCTGCGTCCGCAGGGCCGCCTGTGCGTTATCGCCTTCCACTCCCTGGAGGACCGCATCGTGAAGCGCTTCATGCGCAATGCTTCGCGCTTGCCGCCTCCCCTTGCCCGGCTGCCGTCCGTCCCCTCGGCAGCCGGGCCTTTACTCAAGCTCGTAGGCAGGATGCAGCGTTGCGGCCGCGCCGAAAGCCGGCGCAACCCGCGCGCCCGAAGCGCCCGCCTGCGCGTTGCGGAGCGTCTGGCGGGCCCAAGCGAACAATGAAAATCCGGCGTTTCTCCTCCTTGCTGCTGCTGGGCCTCACATTTGCAACGCTGGCAAGCGGAATTCTCCTCACCTACGCGCGCCATGAACACAGGGCGCAATTCCGGGCCATGCAGGACCTCATAGGCGAGCGGGACCAACTTGAAGTGGAATGGGGCGCGTTGCAAATTGAGCGCGCGACCTGGACCGGATACCGCCGCATCGACCGCGAGGCGAGCGAACGCCTGTCGATGCGTCGGCCCGAAAAGCACGACATCGTGTTCCTGCAGGTGCAATCGGCGGATTCCGCCTTGCCCGGTCCGGGCATGCGGAGCAGGTAAGCCTTGAGCAGACGCGCTCAGGCCATTTCGCGCGGGTTTCGGATCCGCTTCGCGGTTTGCGCGGCGGCCCTGGCGGTCTGCGCGCTGATCCTCGCGGGCCGCGCCGTGCAGTTGCAGTTGCTGGAAAGCGAATTCCTGGAGTCGCGGGCGGATGCGCAACAGGTCCTGGAAGCAAGAATCGTCGCCCGGCGCGGACGCATCCTGGATCGCAACGGTCAGCCGCTGGCGGTGAGCGCTCCCGTAGACAGCTTCTGGGTCCATCCCGACAGCCTGGAGAAGTTGCGCCCCTACCTGCCGCGACTTGCCCAGGTTTTCGGCGGCACGGCCGGACAGCTTGCTGAAAGGATCGAGCGCGCCCGGGGGCGTGAATTCGTGTGGCTGAAACGCGGTTTGCCCCCCAGCCGCTCGCAGGCCGTGCTGGACCTCAAGGCGCCGGGACTGCAGCTGCGCAGGGAGTACCGCCGCTACTACCCGGCCGGGGAAATCGCCGGGCACCTGGTGGGATTCGCCGGTATTGACGAAAACGGCCAGGAAGGCCTGGAACTTGCATTCGATTCCTGGCTGAAGGGAAGAGACGGACGCAAGCAGGTCGTTCGCGATCGGCTTGGCCGCCACGTGCGCGACATAGCGGGCATCAGCCCGCTGGAGCGCGGGCGCGACCTGAGGCTGGGGCTGGACCTGAGGATCCAGTACCTCGCCCACTCCGAGCTCAAGGAAGCGGTCGGGCGCCACAACGCGCGCTCGGGCTCGATCGTAATGCTGGACACGCAGACCGGCGAAGTGCTGGCCATGGTGAGCCAGCCTTCGTTCAACCCCAATGACCGGGGGCGTCTTCAGCCCGGAAATTACCGCAATCGCGCGGCCCTGGACCTGTTCGAGCCGGGCTCCACCATCAAGCCGCTGGTCGTGGCGGCCGCGCTTGAAAGCGGAGCCTGGGCGCCTGGCGAGCCGATCGATACCGGGCCCGGCCATATTCGGGTGGGATCCAAGATCATCAGGGATCGCACTCCGCTTGGAGTGATCGACTTCGCCACGCTGTTGCGCCGTTCCAGTCAGGTGGGCGCGACGACCGTGGCCATGAAGCTTCAGCCCCATCGATTCTGGGAAACGCTGAGCGGCGTGGGCTTCGGCCGGGCCACGGAAAGCGGGTTCCCGGGCGAGGCCGACGGATCGCTGGACAACTACAAGTACTGGAAGCCGGTGGACCAGGCGGTCATGGCGTATGGCTACGGTCTTGCCGTCACTGCCTTGCAGTTGGCCCGCGCTTATGCGGTGTTGGCAACCGGCGGAAGGACACTTCCGGTAAGCCTGATACGCACCGAAGACCGGCCCGGCGGAGTGCGCGTGCTCTCGGCGCACACGGCGGCGGTGATGGCGGAATTGCTGGAACAGCCGCTAGGCCCCGGAGGCACCGCGACCGCGGCGCGGGTGCCGGGCTACCGGGTGGCGGGCAAGACGGGTACGACGGAAAAACTCGGCCCCGAAGGTTACGACTCGGAACGGCATACGGCCCTTTTCGTCGGGTTTGCGCCGGCATCCAGGCCGCGCGTGGTCGCGGTGGTCGTCATCGACGACCCATCCGCTAACGGATATTTCGGCGGGCAGGTTGCCGCCCCGGTTTTTTCCCGCGTCGCGGCCGGCGCGCTGAGGCTGGTCGGTGCGCCCATGGACGACGTTCCACAGGCCGACCGCACGCTGGTCGCCGCCCGATGAGCGATGCCGGCGCCAGTGGCGGCACGGCGGATCTAAGCCGGCTGTTCGCGACGGTCGGCGCCGAGGCGCCGGCCATCGGCGTTCGCGGCCTGGCCATGCACAGCGACCGGGTCGTGTCCGGGGGACTCTTCCTGGCCTGCGCCGGCGCACGCCACGGCCTTGAGTTCCTGCCTCAGGCACTGAAACGCGGCGCGATTGCCGTCGCCTGGGAACCGGGCGAGGGCGTGGCCGAGCCCTCGTTGCCCGACGACGTTGCCGGGTTTGCGGTGCCGACCTTGCGCCGCAAGGTCGGACGGATTGCCGATGCCTACTACGGGCGACCCTCGGGCAGCCTCGCGGTGAACTGCATTACCGGCACAAACGGCAAGACGACGGTGGCCTGGCTGGCCGCGTACGCAATGATTTTTTTTGGCCGACCCGCGGCCGCCATGGGCACTCTGGGTTGGGGTCCTCCTCCCAAGCTGTGGCCTTCCGCGATGACCACACCCGACCCGGATGAATTGCACCGGCGGCTGCGGGTCCTGGCCGATAACGGCGTAGAACACGTGTTTCTTGAAGTGTCCTCCCAGGCGCTGGACCAGGACCGCATCAGCGGCTTGCGCGTGCGGCTTGCGGGGTTTACCCAGCTTGGGCGGGACCACCTCGACTATCACGGCGATTCCGATGCCTACGGCAGCGCCAAGAGGCGGCTGTTCGTCGAGCATCAACCGCAAGCGGCGGTGATCAACGTCGACGACCCCTTCGGGGCCGATCTGGCGGAACATTTTTCCGGCACTGCCCTGCGCGTTGCCTGCGAAGGCGCCAATCCGGCCGACATCTCGCTGCGGCGCTCGCACCCTGATGCCGGGGGCCTGCGCCTGGAACTTGCCGAGGGCACTGCCCGGTTCCGGTTGAAAAGCCGGCTTCATGGCTGCTTCAACGGCGCCAACCTGGCGCTTGCCTTCGGACTGCTGCGGGCCCTGGGCATCAACGGCAAGGATGCCGCGCGGGCCCTGTCGAACTGTCCCCCGCCGCCGGGACGCATGCAGCATTTCGGCGGAGGCGCATTGCCGGACGCGTTCGTGGATTACGCGCACACACCCGATGCGCTGGGGGCGGTTCTGGGCGAATTGCGCGACCGAACGCCGCACCGCCTCTGGTGCGTCATGGGATGCGGCGGCGAGCGCGATGCGGGCAAACGGGCGGAAATGGGGCGCGTTGCCGGCGCGCTGGCCAACCGGTTGTTCATCACCTCCGACAATCCGCGGGGCGAGGATCCTCGCGAGATTGCCGAGCAGATCCTGGAGGGGGCCTCCGGGCGAGCGGTGATGGAGCTGGACCGCAGCAGGGCGATACGCGCGGCCCTGCACGCTGCCCGGCCGGGCGACATCGTGCTGGTGGCGGGCAAGGGACACGAGGCCTTCCAGGTGAGCGGCGGACGAGTACTGCCGTTCTCGGACGCCTCGGTGGTGCGCGAGGCGCTGGCGAGTTATCCGGAGGCGGCGGAATGATCGCCGGCAGCCTGTCCGAATGGGCGGCCGCCATGGGCGGCAAGTTGCTCGGTCCCGACGGGCATTTCGAGGGCGTCAGCACCGACAGCCGGTCACAGGCGCGCGGCGCCCTTTTCTTCGCACTGCGCGGTGAGCGCTTCGACGGCGCGGATTTTCTGTCCGCCGCCGTTTCGGGCGGCGCTACCGGCGCGGTTCTGAGCCGGCCACTTCCCGAGGATGTTGCCCAGATCATCGTCAAGGACACTCGCGGCGCCCTTGCCGACTGCGCGCGAACCTGGCGGCAGCGGTTCGACATACCCATCATCGGAGTGACCGGGAGCAACGGCAAGACCACCGTCAAGGAACTGACCGCCTCGATACTGCACGCACAGTGGGGCAAGCAGGCCTTGCTCGCATCGCGCCGCAGTTTCAACAATGAGATCGGCCTGCCGCTGACCCTGCTGGATCTTTCCGACACGCACAAGGCCGCCGTGCTGGAATTCGGCGCCAGCCGGCCCGGCGATATCGCAAGACTGGCGGAAATAGCGCAGCCCACGATCGGTGCGTTGCTGAACGCTTCGCCGGCGCACCTCGAGGGCCTGGGCGACGTGGAAGACGTCGCCCGCGAGAAGGGCGCGCTGATGTCGTCCCTGGCGCCGGACGGCGTGGGCGTGATTCCCGCCGGCACGCCGTTTTCGGACTACTGGCAGGACCTGCTGGGCCGGCGGACGGTCCTGCGGTTCGGCGGCGACGGCGACTATCGCGCCGGCGACGCCACGGGAATCAACAACGGGATCAGTTTCGAACTTCATTGTCCGGCCGGCGTGACCCCCGTGCGGACCCGATTGATCGGGGCCCACAATGTTCGCAACGCACTGGCGGCCTGCGCGCTGGCCGCCGCGGCCGGCGGCGGCCTTGCCGCGATGGCCGCGGGCCTGGCGGCGCATGAGGGGGTTTCCGGGCGCCTGCAGGTCCATGAACCTGGCGCGGGGGTGCGTCTGATCGATGATTCCTACAACGCCAATCCGGCATCCATGTCGGCGGCCATAGGCGTGCTTGCGGGGCAGCAGGGCGAACGTTGGCTGGTGGTGGGCGACATGGGTGAATTGGGACGGGATTCGGCGCAATGGCATCGCCGCGTCGGCGAAGAGGCGGCGCGGGCCGGAATGGAGCGGCTGTACTGCGCGGGCGAACACAGCCGGGAGGCCGCGGAGGCCTTCGGCGCCGGTGCGCACTGGCGGTCAGGCGTGGACGACCTGTGCCTGCTGCTGGCGGAAGACCTCAAGGCCGAAGTGACGGTATTGGTAAAGGGATCGCGTTTCATGGGCATGGAACGCGCAGTGGCCGCGCTCGGCGAGACGGCCGGGGCACTGGAAAGGGAGCACACGGAAAATGGTTGAGTACCTTGCGCAACAGTTGACGGGCTGGTATTCGGGATTCGGCGTATTCGAATACATCACCTTGCGGTCCGTCCTGGCTGCGCTTACCGGCCTTGTGCTGTCGCTGGTGCTGGGGCCTCTGGTCATACGCCGCCTCAGGCTCAGCAGCGTGGAGCAGCCGGTGCGCAATGACGGGCCGCGCTCGCACTTCTCGAAGATCGGCACGCCCACGCTGGGCGGAGTGCCGATTCTCCTTGCGCTGCTGGTTTCGACGCTCCTTTGGAGCGACCTTGCAAACCAGTATGTGTGGGTCGTAATGGGGAGCACGGTCTGTTTTGGCCTGATCGGCTTTGCCGACGACTATCGCAAGCTCGCCATGCGGACCTCCGCGGGACTCCCCTCCTGGCTCAAGTTCGTGCTGCAGTCGATTGCGGCGGTGCTGGTCCTGGCGGTGTTGAGCCAGGTCGGAGAGCCGCGTGATTCGGTCCTTATTCCCTATTTCAAGGACCTGTACCTGCCGCTGGGCATCCTGTTTCCGGCATTCGCCTACATCGTGATCGTGGGCAGCAGTAACGCCGTCAATCTCACCGACGGGCTGGACGGACTGGCCATCATGCCGATTGCGATCGCCGCCGCGGCCCTGGGCCTGTTTTCCTGGGTTGCGGGCAACGCTATTTTTTCCGATTACCTGGGCGTTCCCTATGTTGCGGGCGCCGGGGAACTGATGGTTTTCTGCGCCGCCATGGGGGGCGCGGGGCTGGGCTTTCTGTGGTTCAACAGTTACCCCGCCCAGGTCTTCATGGGCGACGTAGGGGCCCTTGCCCTGGGCGCCGCGCTGGGCACGGTCGCGGTAATCGTCCGCCAGGAACTGGCCTGGGCCATCGTCGGCGGAATATTCGTCATGGAGGCCGTATCGGTGATGGTTCAGGTCGGCTCGTTCCGGCTCACCGGAAAACGGGTCTTGCGCATGGCCCCCATGCATCATCATTTCGAACTCAAGGGTTGGCCGGAACCGAAGATCATCGTGCGGTTCTGGATCGTCTCGGTAATCCTTGCGCTGGTGGCCGTGGCCAGCCTCAAGATCCGCTAGGCGCCGAAATATGGGCGATACGCTGGTATTCGGCATGGGCGCGACGGGCGCGTCCTGCGCCCGTTACTTCGCTCGCACCGGCCGTGGGGCGGTCTTTTGCGATACGCGGGCCCGGCCCCCGGCGGAGTCCGAGATACTCCACGCCATGCCGGCGGCCGCCTGCCACGCAGGCGACGGTCTGCGCGAGCTGCCCGGGCAGGTTGACACGCTGCTGCTTTCGCCCGGGGCGCCCATCGACCACGACCTGGTTCGCCAGGCCCGCGAGCGGAATATGCCGGTCATCAGCGATCTGGATGTCTTCGCCGACGCGAATCGCGCCCGTCTTGCCGGGATCACCGGATCCAACGGCAAGAGTACCGTCGCCACCCTCCTGCTGGGCATGCTGCGCGAAGCGGGCCTGAGGGCCGGCGCCGGCGCCAACCTGGGGACGCCGGCCCTGGACCTTCTTGCCCAGCGAAATGAGGTGTGCGTGCTGGAGCTGTCAAGCTTCCAGCTGAAACGCTCGGCGCCGATTGCCCTGGAAGCCGCGGTGATCCTGAACATCACGCCGGACCACCTGGACGCCCATGCCGGCCTTGAAGATTACGCTGCGGCCAAGGCGCGCATCTATTTCTCCTGCAAGCACGTGGTTGCGCCCGCGGATGAACCCGAGGTGCAGGCAATGGCGCCTGCCGCGCAATCCTGTTCAAGGCTGGACTACGGCGTAGGCAAACCCGCGGCGGCTCGCGTCGGCATCGTCGGCCGCGGCCCGCAGGCGGAGATACGCCATGCCAAAACACCACTGATGCGCGTAGGCGACAGCGCCTTGCAGCTTGGTTTTCAATTGACCAATCTGCTCGCCGCGCTCGCCATGGGCAGGGTATTGGGGCTGCAACCGGAAGCCATGCGGCGGGCCGCCGGCAAGTACCGGGGCCTGCCCCATCGGATGCAGCCCCTTGGCGAGTGGCGGGGCGTGCGCTGGATCAATGATTCCAAGGCCACCAATCCCGCCGCCGCGGCTGCCGCCGTTCGCAGCGTTCCCGATCCGCTGGTGCTGATTGCGGGCGGCGCCGGCAAGGGATTGTCCTATGAGGCATTGCGTGACGCGCTGACGGGGCGCGACGTGCAGGTGATCGCAATCGGCCAGGAAGCCGGCAGCATTGCCAGGGCGGTGGGTGCGCAATGCCCGGTCTCACGCAGCGACACGCTGGACGAGGCGGTGACGGCCGCGCGGGAACTCGCCCGTCCCGGATCGACCGTATTGCTGGCGCCGGCCTGCGCCAGCTTCGACATGTTCGGCAACTACCGGCAGCGGGGGCGTGCTTTCGAACGCGCCGTTCGTGCCGTTCATTGATGAGTTCCGGCACGCCCGACGCCGTGGAAGCCCGCATGGACGGATGGCTGCTGCTTGCCGCGGGAGCCTTGCTGACCGCCGGGTTTATCGCCCTGGCCAGCGCCTCGTTTGAACTGGGCGCCCGCGACCATGGCGATCCCTTCTTCTTCCTTACACGGCAGGGTGTCGCGGCCCTGATCGGCCTGTCCGGCGCGGTGCTGGCCTTCCGGATTCCTTCCCGCTTCTGGGAGCGCCTGGGGCTTGTGCCGATGCTCCTGGCGATCGCACTGCTCGTGCTGGTACTGCTGCCGGGCATGGGCCGTGAAGTAAACGGCAGTACCCGCTGGCTGACCCTGGGAACCTCGATTTCCGTGCAGGTCAGCGAACCTGTGCGGCTGCTGGTACTGATGTTCGTGGCCGGTTACGCGCACCGCCACGGGGCGGCGCTGCAACGAGGCATGGGCGCCCTGCTGAAGCCGGTGGTCCTGGTTGCAATAGCGGCCGTCCTGCTGCTCGGGCAGCCCGACTTCGGTTACGCGGCGCTGATCATGGCCATGTCCGTGGGCGTGCTTTTTGTCGCCGGCGCCCGCTTTCGCGATGTGGGCGCCCTGGCGCTGGCGGGAGTGGCCGCGTTCGCGGCGCTTGCCTGGACTTCGCCGTACCGGCTCGCGCGCGTGAACACCTTTCTGGATCCCTGGGCGGATCCGCTGAACAGTGGCTGGCAGCTGACCCAGTCGCTGATGGCCATCGGCACCGGGCACCTGTCGGGGGCGGGACTGGGCGCCGGCGTGCAGAAACTCTTCTATCTTCCGGAGGCCCATACCGATTTCATATTCGCGGTGATCGCCGAAGAGGCAGGGTTGCTGGGGAGCCTTGCGGTGCTTGCGGTCTTCGCCCTGCTGGTGGCCCGCGTGCTCGCCGTGGCGAGGGCTTGCGCCCGGCGCAAGCGCATGTTCCAGGCGTATTTCGCGCTGGGTCTGGCCCTGTGCATCGGACTTCAGGTGCTGGTCAACCTGGGCGTGAACATGGGCGCATTGCCCACCAAGGGCCTTGCGCTGCCGCTGGTCAGCTACGGCCGGTCCAATCTTGTGATCACCCTGGTATCGCTGGGCATCCTGTTGCGTATCGACCGCGAAAACGCGGCGCTGGAACCGGGCATGCCGTCAAGGAGCCGCCGATGAACGGCCGACCCGTGATGATCATGGCCGGCGGCACCGGCGGGCATGTTTTCCCGGCGCTGGCCGTGGCCCAGGCCCTCCTGGAGCGTGGCGTGGGCGTGGTTTGGCTGGGCAGCCGACGCGGACTCGAGTCGCGCATCAGGCCACCGGCCGGCGTCGTTATGGAATGGCTGACCGTGTCGGGTCTGCGGGGACGCGGGTTGCTGGTCTGGCTGCTGGCGCCATTCAGCGTGGGCCGCGCGGTGCTTCAGGCCTTTTTCATTTTCCGGCGGGTCAGGCCCGGCGTGGCGCTCGGCATGGGCGGCTTCGTTTCGGCCCCTGGCGGCCTGGCGGCCCGGCTTGCCCGCGTGCCGCTCCTGATCCACGAGCAGAACGCCGTGGCAGGTTACGCCAACCGCCTTCTGTCGCACTTCGCCCACCGCATCCTGCTGGCTTTTCCGGGAGCATTGCCCGCCCGCAGGCCCTGCACCGAGACCGGAAATCCGGTTCGCCGGGAGCTGCTCCATCTTGAGCCGCCCCAGGCCCGGTTCGCTGCGCGCTCCGGCCCGCTGCGCATCCTGGTTCTTGGGGGCAGCCAGGGCGCACGGATTCTCAATCGGATGGTGCCCGAAGCCCTGGCGAGGCTGAAGGCCGAGTGCACGGTGCTCCACCAGGCCGGGAGTTCGGACGCCCGCGAGGTCGAATCCGCCTACCGGCGGCTGGGAGTCAAATCGAACGTCCGCGAATTCATAGCCGACATGGCGCAGGTCTACTCCTGGGCGGACATCGCCGTATGCCGCGCGGGTGCGCTCACGCTGGCGGAACTGAGCGTGGTGGGACTGGGAGCCATACTGGTGCCGTTCGCCCTGGCTGCCGACGATCACCAGGCCCGCAATGCGCAGTACCTGGTGCGGCGCGGCGCGGCTTCACTGATCGCGGAGCGGGACCTGTCCGCCAACGCTCTGGCCCGGGCTGTCGAGAAATTCGCCGCCAACCGGGCCAGTGCTCTGGCGCGCGCCCTGCGTGCCCACGAACTGGCTCGCCCGGGTGCCACCGAAGACGTGGTGGATGCGTGTCTCAAGGCGGGCGCCCGGGCATGAGGAAGTTGCTGACCGAGCGGGTGCGCTGCATCCATTTCGTCGGAATAGGCGGCGCGGGCATGAGCGGACTGGCCGAGGTGGTGGCCAGCCTTGGGTACGAAGTGCAGGGCTCCGACCGGTTCGCGGGCCGGGCCACGCGGCACCTGGAGAGCCTGGGGGTCAAGGTGTTTTACGGTCACCGCGCGTCGCAGGTGGGCAACGCCGACCTGGTGGTTCGTTCTTCCGCCATCCCGCTGGACAATGTCGAACTCCGGGCAGCCGTCGCCGCGCGGTTGCCGGTGGTGGCGCGGGCCGACGTCCTGGCCGAGCTGATGCGTCGGCGCGACGGCATTGCGGTCTCCGGCACACACGGCAAGACGACCACGGCCCATCTGATCGTGGAGATGCTGGATTGCGCCGGCGAGGACCCGACCTACGTGGTCGGCGGGCAGGTGCGCAACGCCATGCGCAGCAAGCTGGGCGCGGGCTCCTGCCTGGTGGCCGAGGCCGACGAGAGCGATGCCTCCTTCCTGCATCTGCAGCCGGTCGTAGCGGTCGTCACCAATATCGACAACGATCATCTCGCCGCATACGGGGGAAACCTTGAAAGCCTCAGGCAGGCATTCGTGGAATTCGCCCACAACCTGCCGTTTTACGGCCTGTTCCTGGCCTGCGCCGACGACCCGGGCGTGGCCGAAATTCTGCCGAAGGTGCAGCGGCGAATCCGCACCTACGGCTTTTCGCCGGACGCGGATTACCGGGGCGTAAAGCTGCGCGGGGAGGGGCTCTGGTCGAGCATGGAGGTGGAACTGCCCGGCGGAGAACGCACGGTGCTGACCGTCAATCTTCCGGGCCGCCACAACGCCCTGAATGCGCTGGCGGTCGTGGCCCTTGGCGACGAGCTGGGCATCGACATGAAGTTTGTCCGCCAGGCTCTGGCGGAATGTCGCCCCTTGAGGCGCCGATTTGAATTGCTGGGCGATGTCTCCACGGGCGGCGGCCTGGTAACGCTGGTGGATGATTATGCTCACCACCCCCGCGAAGTTGCCGCTACCCTGCAGGCCGCCAGGGAGGCCTGGCCCGGACGCCGGGTGGTGGCGGTATTTCAGCCGCATCGCTATACCCGCACGCGCGATCTGCTGGACGACCTCGCGGCGGTCCTTTCGGGCGCCGACCGGGTTCTGGTAGCGGAGGTGTATGCGGCGGGCGAGTCACCCATTGCCGGCGCCGACGGCCGGGCGATCTGCCGGGCGTTGCGTGCCCGGGGCAGCGCCGAACCTGTTTTCCTGCCTGACGTAAGGGGCCTCGCGGCCGCCCTGCGCAACATCGTTGCCGATGGCGACGTGGTGCTGACAATGGGCGCCGGCGATATCGGAGCCGAGGCCGCCAATCTGCCGGCGCGGCTGCGCGGGCCGACGATCGCCGTGCGCAAGGGCGGCGGGCGAGGTTCACCGTGAGCGCCGCAGCGGCCCGGGCGCCCGGCATGAAGCTTGACGCCGTACGCGGTCGCCTCGTTTATGGAGAACCCATGTCCCGGCACACCCACTGGCGTGTCGGCGGCCCGGCCCGGCTGTTTTTCGTGCCCGCCGACCGGTCCGACCTGGCTGATTTCCTGCGCGCCCTGGATCCGGCGCTGCCGGTCTACTTCGTGGGCATGGGCAGTAACCTGCTGGTGCGGGATGCGGGAATCGAAGGCGCGGTCGTGGCCCTGGGCCGGGCGTTTCGCGAAGTGACGCGGTCGGAATTCAGTGTCGAGGCCGGTGCGGGCCTGCCTTGCACGGCGCTGGCGAAGGCCTGCTCGTCGTGGGGATTGGGGCCGGCCGATTTCTTTGCCGGAATCCCGGGCACGGTGGGCGGGGCCCTGGCGATGAATGCCGGCGCCTTCGGTGGCGAAACCTGGGACAGCGTGCATTCGGTGGAGACTCTGGATCGCGGCGGCGTCGTGCACAGGCGGCCGCGCGGACAGTACCGCCCCGGATACCGGCAGCTTGACGGGCCGGCGGACGAGTGCTTCCTGGCGGCGCGCTTCGAGTTCGAAACCACCCCGCAGACAGGCAGGCTCCGTTCGCTTATGGCCGAGCGCCGCCGTCGCCAGCCGCTCAATCTGCCCAGCTGCGGCTCGGTGTTTCGCAATCCTCCCGGCAGTTTTGCCGGCGAGTTGATCGAGAAGGCGGGATTGAAGGGATTGCGTGAAGGCGCGGCGGAAGTCTCGACGAAACATGCCAACTTCATCGTCAACCATGGCGGCGCCACGGCCGCCGAGATCGAACGCCTGATTCTCAAGGTTCAGGCCAGGGTCAGGGCGGACTGCGGCGTTACCCTGCAACCCGAGGTCCGGATCGTGGGCGGCGGTCCGCAAGCGGCGCCATGAGCGGGACTCTGCGCCATGAGGTTGCCGGCGCGGCCGAGTTCGGCCGGGTCGCCTTGCTGCTGGGCGGAGATTCGGCCGAGCGGGAGATTTCGGTCATGACCGGAGAGGCGGTGCTCGGGGCCCTGCGGTCCCGGGGAGTGGATGTCCATCCGGTGGATGCTTGCGGGGCGGAGCTTGTCGAGGCCCTGCGGGGCGGCGGCTACGATCGGGTATTCAACGCCCTGCATGGCCCGGGGGGCGAAGACGGCGTGGTGGCCGGGCTGCTGGATATCCTGGGCTTGCCCTATACCGGCAGCCGTCAATCGGCGCTGGCGCTTTCCATGGACAAGCATGTGAGCAAGCTGGCATTCGTCCATGCGGGCCTGCGCACTCCCGGCTGGCGCATGGTCAGGGACCTGCCGGAAGCCGAACGCTCGGCGAACGGCCTGGGCTTTCCGGTCGGAATGAAGCCGAACAGGCAGGGTTCCAGTATTGGTATTTCCCGCGTGGAAGAACCCTCGGGCGTGGCTGCCGCCTTCCGCCTCGCGGCCCGCTACGACGAGAACGTAATGGTCGAAAGCTGGATCGAAGGGGCCGAGTACACCGCCAGCATGCTGCAGGGGGAGATGCTCCCGGTAATACGCATTCTTCCGCCCGAGGGACAGTTTTACGACTTTCACACCAAGTATGAGAGCGAGGAGACGCGCTATCTCTGTCCCAGCGGACTGGACCGCGATCAGGAGGCGGAGGTCAATCGGGTGGCCGAACTCGCGATCGGCGAACTGAATGTGAGCGGCTGGGCCCGCGTGGACCTTATGCGCGACCGCACCCGGGCGTACTCGGTGCTGGAAGTAAACACGGTCCCGGGCATGACTTCACACAGCCTGGTGCCGATGGCCGCGGCCAGGGCGGACATTTCCTTCGACGAGTTGTGCTGGCGGATTCTCGAGACCAGCTTCGATCGCGGCAGTGGCGCAGGCGGGCACTGACATGAGAAGGACAAGAAAACGCCGCAGAAGGATCGCCTCCCCGATTCTGGCCGGGTTGGTCCTGTGTGCGGCGGCGGTATTCAGCTTGCCCGGCCTCAATCGCGTGCCGATTCGCACGGTGCAGATTCACGGCGAGATCCATCATCACACCCAGGAGGAGCTGCAGGAGCTGGTAGTGCCTTTCACGTCATGGGGTTGGCTGCGCTTTCCGGCGGAACGGCTGCAGCGGCGGCTGGAGGATCTCAACTGGGTTGCTTCCGCACAAGTGCGCAGGGAATGGCCGCTGGACGTGAGTATCGAGATCAGCGAGCGCAGACCCGTCGCCCGCTGGGGACGGCAGGCGCTGCTCGACGAGTCCGGTGAAGCGTTCGACCCCGGCGGGCCGATCAACCGGACCCTGCCGTTGCTGCAGGGACCCGAGGGGAAGGAAAAAGTAATGCTGGAGCGCTATCGGGCGTTTTCCGCCCGGCTGGGCGCCCGCTCGCTGGCGCTGGACGAGCTGATCCTGGACGCGCGTGGCGCCTGGCGTCTTGAATTAAGGGACGGGCCGCAACTTCGGCTGGGCGCCGATTCCATCGATCTCAGGCTGCAGCGGGCCTTGCTGGCCCTCGATGAACTGGCCGGGGAGCCGGGATCGGAGATTGCCTATATGGACTTGCGCTACCCGAACGGCCTGGCCGTGGCCTGGCGCAGTCTCAACACTACTGCGGGCACGCGGGGAGGAAGATCGCCATGACACGCAAGCGCGACCGGGAAATCGTGACCGCGCTGGATATCGGCACGTCGAAGGTGGCGGCCATCGTGGCCGCGGTGGGTGCGGAGTCCGGCGAACTGGAAATTCTGGGTTTCGGCTCGAGCCCGTCGCAGGGAATGAAGCGCGGATCGGTGGTCAACATCGAAGCGACCGTGCGGTCGATCGACCAGGCCGTCGGTGAAGCGGAGTTGATGTCGGGGGTTCAGATCAACGATGTGATCGTGGGCATTTCCGGCGATCACGTACAAAGCCTGACCTCCCACGGAATCGTGGCCGTGCGCGGCGATGAGGTTTCGGATTCGGATGTCGAGCGCGTAATCGAGGCGGCCCGCGCAGTGGTTGTGCCGTCGGACAAACGGGTGCTGCATGTATTGCCCCGGGACTACGTGGTCGACGACCAGGACGGGATTCTTGATCCCATCGCCATGTCGGGCGTGCGCCTCGAGGCGCACGTTCACATCATCACGGTGGGCGAAAGCGCGGCACAGAACATCGAGAAATGTGTCCGCCGCTGCAATCTGCGCTCCGAGCGCATCGTGCTCGAACACCTTGCCTCGGGCACCGCCATTCTTACCGAAGACGAGATGCAGCTCGGCTGCTGCGTACTGGACATCGGCGCGGGCACCACCGACATCGCCGTATTCGAAGGCGGCTCGATTCGCTTCACCCACGTCATCCCAATCGCCGGCGACCAGGTGACCTACGACATCGCCCAATCGCTCAGGACGCCCACGCAGGCAGCCGAGCAGCTCAAGATCCGCTACGCCTGCGCCCTGGCCCAGATGGTCGACGAAGACGAGGAAATCGAAGTCGTGAGCGTCGGCGACCGGCCGCCCCGCAAGCTATCCAGGCAGGCCCTGTCGCGGGTCGTGGAGCCCCGCTACGAGGAGCTGTTCCAGTTGGTGCACAACGTGCTGCACCGCGGCGGCTACCTCGAGAGCGCGGCGGCGGGCGTGGTGCTGACGGGCGGCACGTCGGCCATGCCGGGCGCCGTGGAGCTGGCCGAGGAAGTGTTGAATGTGCCGGTCCGCCTGGGTTACGCGCAGCGGGCCGGGGGCATGAAGGAAGTCGTCAGCAACCCGGCACACGCCACCGGCGTCGGCCTGCTGCTGTACGCGCTGAAGCCGCGCGACGAAGGTGCGGCGGCGGGGTCCAGGTCCGGAAAAGGCGGCCTGCGCTCGGCATTCAAGTGGTTTAAGGGTCAATTCTGACCACCTGCTATCGCACGCATATGCGAAGGAGCAAAGTAATGGAGGCAAAAGACATGAACATAAGGCTGGTGAAGTCCGAACCGGGAGCGACGCCGCGGCTCAAGGTCGTGGGTGTGGGCGGGGCCGGCGGCAACGCGATCAACGAGATGGTCAAGTCCAGCGTCCGCAACGTGCAGTTTGTAGCCATCAACACCGACGAACAGGCTTTGTCCAACTCCGGCGCGGACATCAAGCTCACGATAGGCCGCGCGGTGACCCAGGGCATGGGCGCCGGCTCGGACCCCGGCAGGGGCAGGGAGGCGGCCCTCGAGGACGAAGACCGGCTGAAGGCCGTAATGGACGGAGCCGACATGATCTTCGTGGCCGCGGGCATGGGCGGCGGAACGGGTACCGGAGCGGCGCCGGAGCTGGCCCGCCTGGGACGCGAGTGCGACCTGCTGGTCGTAGGCGTGGTGACCACCCCCTTTGAATTCGAAGGCCCGGCCAGGGGGCAGATTGCCGGCGAGGGCATAGCGGCGCTTGCGGAACATGCCCACTCGCTGATCACCGTGCCGAACGAGAAGCTGTTCGAGTATTTCTGCGGTCAGGGTGATGGTGACGTGACCATGGAAGAAGCCTTCGGCGAGTCGAACAAGGTGCTGCGCAATGCGGTGCGCGGGATCGCCGAACTCCTGACCTGCCCGGGACGCATCAACGTGGACCTGGCCGATGTGCGCAAGGTAATGCAGGAACCGGGAAGGGTGGTCATAGGCGCCGGCGAGGCGTCGGGACAGGACCGGGCGCGCGAAGCGCTTGAGCACGCGATGCAGAGCCCCTTGCTGCAGGGCGTCAATGTGCGCGATGCGCGCGGGCTATTGGTCAACATCACCCACGGCAACGACCTGGGAATGCGCGAATTCAAGTCGCTGGGCGACTCGCTCCAGACCATGCTGGCGCGCGAAGGCATGGTCAAGTTCGGCGAGGTGGTCAACGAATCCATGAAGGGCGCGGTGCGGGTTACCCTGGTTGCCACCGGCCTGAGCGCGTCGGACCAGGAAGGCAAGAAGCCCGCAAAGCCGGCGCGCGGCAGCGTCAGCGCGCAGCCTCGAGCCACCGGCACCTACGGAACCGCGCAGGAGGATTTTCGCTCGGGAAAACCGCAACGCAGCATACTGGGACTGTCGCCCCAACCGAGTTATGAGGGCCTGGAGCGCCCGGCCGTCATGCGCGCGCGCTCCGGCGGCGATTCGCGCGGCAAGGATCTTTTCAATCCGGTGCCCACGCACCTGCGCAAGCAGGTGGACTAGCCCGGCGCCGGGGCCCCGCGCGCCGCGCGCTGAACAGGGCGGCGCCTTCGGCCCGCATCCGGCCCTGTGTCAGGGCCGGATGCATTTTGGCTGCCGGCGCAAAGCCGGTGTAATATGGCGGCAAGTACCAATTTGTATTTCGCCACGCGCCGGGGCGAAAAAGGGGGGAATATGCGCGCCTATTACCTATTGTTTTCTCTGTTGATTTCCGCCCCTCTCGCGGCACAGCAGGAAGACGCACAGACCGACGGCGGCTACGGACTGGTTCTCGAGGAAATCATCGTGACGGCAACGCGCCGCGAGCGGTCCATCATGGAGGTTCCGCTGGCCGTTTCGGCCTATGGCGCGGAGCAAATCGAAATGAGCGGGGTGACCGACATCTATCACCTGATGCGTATTGCCCCGAGCCTGCTGCTGAACACCGGACAGGGAGAAACGGTCGGCGCCACGGCGCGTATTCGCGGCATCGGCACCAACAGCGACAATCCGGGATTTGAGCCTGCGGTGGGCCTGTACGTGGACGGTGTTTACCGCAACCGCGCCGGAGTCGGATACAACGAGCTGGGTGCGGTTGAACGGGTCGAAATCCTGCGTGGCCCGCAGGGCACGCTGTTCGGACGCAACACTTCGGCCGGCGTGGTGAGCATCATTACCGCCGCCCCCGATCCCGATGGATCCGCCTACGCGGACATAAGCATCGGGTCCTATGACGCCACCCGGGTCGAGGCCGGCGTGAGCGGAGGCGACGCGGGCAGCGGGATTTCAGCGCGGCTGGACGGCGTGTGGCACGAGCGTGACGGATTCCTCGAGGATGCCAACGACGAGCGTACCTACAACGATCGCGACCGCCTTTTCCTGCGCGGGCAAGTGGTGTATGAGCCGAGCGAGGACACGAGCTTCCGGCTGATTGCGGACCACACTACCCGCGAAGAAGTGTGCTGCGCCGCCGTGGGCCTGGTGCGCGGACCCACCGCCGCCATCATTCAGGGCGTATCGGTGCTGCAGACCCGCAACCCCTCCATCGTGGGTATCGCATTCGATCCGTACGCCCGCAAGGCCACGGTCAGTCCCAGTTCCAGTTACTACCAGGGTATGGACGAATCCGGCGTTTCGCTGGAAATCAACACCGACACGGCCGTGGGCCGCCTGACCAGCATTACGGCCATTCGGGACTGGCAGACCGAACGCGGAATGGACATCGATTTCGCCGTGATCGACATCGGCGAGCGTCCCTACGGCGAGTCCACAACGAGTTTCGAGACCCTGACGCAGGAGTTCCGTCTCAACGGCGAGGCCGGTCCGGTGGACTGGCTGATCGGCGCCTTTTATGCCAATGAGGACCTGAACTACACCGATGTCCTGGAGTTTGGAGCGACCTGGACGCACTACGCAAATGCGGTCGCCGGCGGCATCGCATCCGCCGTGGGCCCGGGCTTCGCGCAATTGGGCGCGGGGGCGGCACTGTCCGAATTGGGCGCCGCGCAACTCGCCGCGGGCGCCGCGGGCTTCGCCGCGGGTCTTGCGCCCTTCCTGCCGCCGGGTTTTGCGGTTCCGCAGTTGACCGCCACCCTGCCGCCGTTCCCGGCCTTTCCGTTTCATCCCTGGACCAGCTATGAGCAATACTCCCGGGGCAGCTTTTTCGGCAACGGTTCCCGCGACGATTTCGAGCAGAACTCCGAGAGCTGGGCGCTGTTTACGCACAACAGCATTGCCATGGCCAACGACTTCGAGTTGACGGTAGGCTTGCGCTACACCTCGGAGAGCAAGTCGATCGCCGCCGACCTGAAGTCGAACGACCAGGTTTGCCAACCCTTCGCCGGGCAAATGCTCGGATATCTCCAGTCCATGCAGGCGTACCTGGGCAGCGTGCAGGCCTACGCCGGTGGCGTGAGCCAGTACCTGCAGCAACTTGACGGTTTCGTCCAGCAGGCGACTCAGGCGATTCCGAACCCGGCGCTGCAGGCGCAGATCACCCAGGGGGCGGCGCAGGTCAAGGCCGGCGCCCAGCAGCTATTGCCCGGCGCCGCGGATCTGGCGCAGGGAGGCCAGGCGCTGCTGACCAACCCGGACGTGAACGCAGGCATCGGAACAATGACGGCTTTCGCCTGTATCCCCTTCGTGGATCCGACCCTTAACGGAATCTATTCCGGTTCCCAGGACGAGAGCGAACTCTCCGGCACGCTGCGGCTGTCCCGCCAGGTGGGCGACTACCTCGTATACGGCGGCTACGCCCGCGGCTACAAGGGCGGCGGCTTCAATATGGACCGCACCGGCCTGATCAGCCCGATCCTGACTCTGCTGGCGACCGGGACCGCCAACGTGCCGGGCGTGCACGAGTGGGCTTTCCAGCCCGAGACCGTTGACGCCTTCGAACTGGGCGCCAAGTTCGAGTTCGAGAACCGGCGCGCAACCATGGACGTCAACGTGTTTCACGAGAAGTTCGACGGGTTTCAGTTGACCACCTTCACCGGCCTGGCTTTCGAGGCCCTGAACATTCCGGAAGTTGTCAGCCAGGGCGTCGAAGTCGAAGCCCGCGGCGTCGTGATCGGGGGGGTCGAGATGTTCGGCGGCGTCACCTATGCGGACGTGCGCTACGGGGAAGGGCCCGAGTACGGGGTGCGTTCCGGCCAGCAGATGACCCACGCTCCGAAATGGACCGGCGTGGCCGGGGCCACGCTGCGCTTCCCGATCGGCGCGCTTGAGGGCGCCTTCCATGTGGATGCCCGCTATACCAGCGATCACAACACGGGTTCGGACCTCGACGTCGAGAAACAGCAGGATGCCTTTACCGTCGTTAACGCCAGGCTGATGCTGACGCGTTCCGGGGAGTCGCGCTGGACCGTCGACGTATGGGCCCGCAACCTGCTGGATGAAGAGTATTTCATTACGGCCTTCGACGCGCCGCTGCAGGGTTCCGGCACCGGGCCCGGGTCCTCGCAGACATTCAACGCCTTTCTCGGCAACCCGCGCGAATACGGAGTCAGCGTCCGCTACGAGTTCTAGCAGCCCGTGGCGGAATCCCGCGTCGCGCCGAGAACGGCGGTCGGCGCATGGGCCGCGGCTTCGTAGCGGGCCGCGGCTGCTTGCGCAAGCTTGCATTATTCCCAAAAATACCGATAATTCGGTAGCTTATGGGTGAGTCCATCCGGCAAGCGCTGGTCCGGCAAAAAACCCTGCGCGGCACTGTCACAGTTTGCGGCATTGGCCTGCACAGCGGTCGCAAGGCGCAAATGACACTACGACCCGCCGCTCCCAACAATGGAGTGGTATTCAGACGCGAGGACCTGTCCCGGGCGCCGGACATTCCGGCGCGTCACGATTTCATCGTCGATACCCGCCTTGGAACAAGCCTGGGGATCGGAACGGCACGGGTGGCGACGGTGGAGCACCTGTTGTCCGCCCTGGCCGGAATGGGCGTCGACAACGCCTGGGTCGAACTGGATGGTCCTGAAGTGCCCGCGCTGGACGGCAGCGCTTCGGCTTTCGTCCTGCTTGTGGAAGAGGCAGGCGTCGAGGAGCAGGAGACTCCCAGAAGCCATATTCGGGTGCTGGAGGAAGTACGCGTGGAACAGGGCCGGCATTGGGCGGCGCTGTCGCCCGGCGAGGGCTTCACGCTTTCCTACCGGGGCGATTTCGCCCACCCTGCTTTCGCCAGGGGCGGTCAGGCTCACGAGTTCGAGTTTTCCACCGGCGCTTACGTCGAACAGATAAGCCGCGCGCGCACCTTCGGTTTCCTTCACGAGGTGGCGACCATGCGCCGGCATGGCCTGGCGCTGGGCGGCGGTCTGCACAATGCCGTGGTGTTCGACGATTACCGGGTTGTAAACGAGGGCGGTCTTCGCTACGCGAATGAGCCGATACGGCACAAGCTGCTGGATGCGGTGGGCGATCTGTATCTTCTCGGCCGGCCCCTGATCGGCCGGTATCGGTGCTTCGGCTCGGGACACACGCTGAACGCACGCCTGGTAAAGGAACTGATGAAACGCGCTTCCGCCTGGGAGGAGGTTACGGAAGTGGCCGGGCGCACCGGCGCTTTGCGCCGGCCTGCGGTGGCCAGGCAATTCGACAGTATTACGGAGCTGACTTGATGCGTACCCGCTTGACCGGCCAGCCGCCGTTGCCTGCGGCCAGTTCCATGTTGCCGGCCTCGTACCTGAGGCGGGCGGCCCATTCCGGGGCGCAGGCGAATACCGTCAGCGTGCCGCCGGGATCGAGGTCGCTGCCGGCAAAACCTTCACGCAGGCCCGGCTGCAACGCTTCGCGCAGAAGGTCGGCGAGCGCCACCTGGTCGCGCGCCTGCGCCGCCAGGTCGCCGAGCGCGGATTCCAGCGTCTGGGGGCGGTTCTTGCGTTGCGGAGTACGAATGGGGCGCATGACGTAAAATCCCTGCATTGCGATATTGCCATGAACTTGAATATTCGAAACCCGCTGTTGAACCGAAACGTCATCTGGGCCATCGCCCTGGCTGTCTGTTCGGCCGGAAGCTATCTCGCCGGGAGCCTGTTGCAGGACCGGGCGATGCCTTCCGCGATTGCCCGCATGGACAAGCTGCAGACCGCTCTTGTGGCGCAGAGCGAAGAATTTGAAGAAGCCCGCGTAAACGCGGAGCGCCGCATTGCCGAAATGGCTGCGCGCGTCTCGGAAATGAAGGCGGCGCTGGTGCAGATGGAAACCTGGCATGCGTCGCTGGAGGAAATAGGCGGCGAAGCTTCGTTCAAGCCGGTGAGCGCCGACATTTCCGGCCCTGCGCTGGACTATGGGGTGGCCGTCGCCGGCGACAGGGTGGACCTGATCGCCGAACTGAACCTCCTGACGGCCCGTATGGACCAGCGGTTCAGCGAGTTGCAGGAGGTGGCTGACGCGCTTACCCGGCAAGGCGCGGATTCCATGTTTGCGCCTTCGGGCTGGCCGGTGCAAACGCGCCACATTACCTCGTACCGGGGTTTTCGCAAGGACCCGTTCACGGGCAAGCGTCACTGGCATGATGGCGTGGACATCGACGGCGCCATGGGCGACCCCATTTACGCGGTGGCATCCGGGGTCGTTACCTGGTCAGGCCGCAGAAGCACTTACGGGGAGCTGGTGGAAATCAGTCACGCCGGCGGCTACGTGTCCCGCTATGCGCACAACTCCATCAATCTCGTTGCGGTGGGCGATTACGTGCAGCGAGGCCAGGAAATCGCCCGAATGGGCCGTACCGGGCGAGTAACGGGGAGCAGCCTGCACTTTGAAATTCTGCGCAACGGCGTTTCCGTGAATCCGATTGATTTTCTCCGCAAAGCTCCCTGACTCCACTACCGATTTCCGGCTGCTGCGGGCCACAGCGGCATTAGCAGACCTTAGACAATGAATCCGCTGCAATGGATCATGGGCAGCCGCAATCAGCGGCTGCTTTCCGGGTACGAGAAAATCGCCCGCCGCATAAACGCGCTGGAACCGGAACTCAGGGAGTCATCGGACGCAAGACTGAAAGAGCGCGCTTCCTCCCTGCGCCGGCGCGCCCGCGAAGGACAATCTGCCGAGGAACTGCTGCCGGAAGCCTATGCCCTGGTGCGGGAAGCCAGCGTGCGGACCCTGGGCCTGCGGCACTTTGACGTGCAGCTGATCGGCGGGATCGTGCTGCACGAAGGCAAGATCGCCGAGATGCGCACCGGAGAGGGCAAGACGCTGGTCGCTACGCTGCCCGCCTTCCTCAATTCCCTGGGAGGCGAAAGCGTACACATCATCACCGTAAACGACTACCTGGCGCAGCGTGACGCCGAATGGATGGGCCCGGTATACCGCTTCCTGGGTTGCACCGTGGGTGCGGTCGTAAGCCAGCAGCCTCCCGAGGAAAAGCGACAGGCCTACCGTTGCGATGTGTGTTACGGCACCAACAATGAATTCGGGTTCGATTACCTGCGCGACAACCTGGCGATGCGCGACGAAGAACAGGCGCAGCGGGGCCTCGCGTACGCAATCGTCGACGAGGTCGACTCCATTCTGATCGACGAGGCCCGAACGCCGCTGATCATTTCCGGCCCGGCGGAGGAAAGCACCGAGCTGTACCGGCGCATGAACCAGGTCGTGCCCCACCTGCGGCGGCAGGAGCAGGAGGATGGGCCGGGTGACTTCACGCTCGACGAGAAGGCCAAGCAGGCCTACCTGACCGACGAGGGTCACGAACGCGTCGAGGGGCTGCTCGGCAAGGCGGGGTTGATCGCGCCCGGCGCGAGCCTGTACGACGCGGGCAACGTGCGCCTCATGCACCACCTTACCGCCGCGCTAAGGGCCCGCTACCTGTTCAAGCGCGATGTCGAATACATCGTTCGCGACGGCGAGGTCGTGATCGTGGACGAATTTACGGGACGCACCATGCCCGGCAGGCGCTGGTCGGACGGGCTGCACCAGGCGGTCGAGGCCAAGGAGAAGGTGGCCGTGCGCCAGGAAAACCGTACCGTGGCGTCGATTACCTTTCAGAACTACTTCCGGATGTACGAGAAGCTGGCCGGAATGACCGGTACGGCCGACACGGAAGCGTTTGAATTCCAGCAGATCTACGGTCTGGAAGTCGTGGTCGTACCGACCCACAAGAACATGATTCGCCGCGACGACCCGGACCTGGTCTTTCTTACCGCCGGGGACAAGTTCGACGCGGTGGTCGAGGACATACAGGACAGCAAGAAAAGGGGGCAGCCGGTACTGGTCGGAACCGCATCGATCGAGACCTCGGAACTGCTGTCAGGCATGTTGCAAGGCGTGGATATCTCCCACCAGGTGCTGAACGCCAAACACCACGCCAGGGAGGCCCAGATCATCGCCGAAGCCGGACGCCCCGGCGTGGTGACGATCGCCACCAACATGGCGGGCCGCGGGACCGACATCGTGCTGGGCGGGAACCTCGAAGCCGAATTGAAGGCGTTGGGCGAAGAGGCCCCGGACGGCGAGAAAAAGGCCCTGAGGGAAGACTGGAACCAGCGCAACCGGCGGGTGATCGAGGCCGGCGGCCTGCGCATAGTGGGCACCGAGCGCCACGAATCCCGGCGCATAGACAATCAGCTTCGGGGCCGTTCCGGCCGCCAGGGCGATCCCGGGGCATCGCGCTTCTATATCTCCCTGGAAGACAGCCTGATGCGGATTTTCGGCGACCCGAAACGTACCCAGGGCATGCTCTCATCCGTCGGGATGCGGGAAGGCGAGGCGATCGAGAGCAAGCTCCTTACGCGCCAGATCGAGCGTGCCCAACGCAAGGTCGAGGCGCATAACTTCGATGTGCGCAAGCAATTGCTGGAATACGACGATGTCGCAAACGACCAGCGCCGCGTGGTGTACGAGCGGCGCGACGAGTTGCTGGGCACGGGAGACGTAAGCGACATCGTGGCGGGCATGCGCGACGAGATGGTGCAGGACCTGGTGGCGCAGCATATGCCCGAGGACGCCGCCGACGAGGAGTGGGACCCCGCCGCGCTGGAGAAGGCGCTGTCGCTCGAACTGGGCACCGAGGCGCCGGTCACCGAATGGCTGAGGGCCAGTCCCGAACTGTCGCCGGACGCCGTGGCCGGGCGCATCGACGGCGAGCTGGACCGGCTCTACAAGGAGAAGACGGCATCGGTTGCGCCGGATGTCATGCGCCATATCGAACGCGTAGTCCTGCTGCAGCAACTGGACCATCACTGGAAGGAACACCTGGCGGCCATGGACTACCTGCGTCAGGGAATCCATCTTCGGGGTTATGCGCAGCGGAATCCCAAGCAGGAATACAAGCGCGAGGCCTTCGAAATGTTCACCGAAATGCTCGGCATGGTGGCCAGGCAGGTCACCGTGACCCTGTGCCGGGCGCAGTTCTCGGCTGCGGAGAAGCCCGTCGCTCAAGCGCCGGCGCCGAGCAGGCAACTGAAACTCCGGCATGAGGAAGCGTCGGCGCTGGCGGCTCCCGCGAAAAGCGCGGCCGCAGGCCCGCAGGCCGCGGAGGCCCGCCCGAGTCGCCGCCGGCCGCCGCGCGCGGCCGCCCCGGTGCAAACCTACCGCCGCGCCAGGCCCCGGGTCGGCCGCAACGAGCCCTGCCCATGCGGTTCGGGCAAGAAATACAAGCGTTGTCACGGCGCCGCCGGATTCGGCGCCGATCAGGGCTGACCGGGCCTGCCTACAGGCGAAAGGACTCGCCAAGATAGACGGAACGCACCTTGGGGTCCTGGAGCAGGGTCTCGGGCGGGCCGGATGCGATCACCACGCCTTCATGCAGGATGTATCCCCGGCTGCAAATGCCCAGCGTCTCGCGCACATTGTGGTCGGTAATGAGCACGCCGATACCGCGCCGGGCCAGCTCGGCGATGATTCCCTGGATTTCATTCACCGAAATCGGGTCGATTCCGGCGAAGGGTTCGTCCAGCAGGACATAGCGGGGTGATCTCGCCAGCGTTCGGGCGATTTCCACCCGGCGCCGTTCCCCGCCGGAAAGACTGATGCCCGCCGACTTGCGTACCCCGTGAAGCTGGAAATCGTCGAGAAGGCGATTGAGTTCGTCGTTGCGGGCCGCACGGCTCAGGTCGGTCCGCAATTCAAGTATGGCGAGAATGTTCTGCTCCACGGAAAGCTTGCGGAACACCGAAGCTTCCTGGGGCAGGTAACCGAGGCCCAGCAGCGCGCGGCGATGAACCGGAAATCCGGTCACGTCGACTCCGTCCAGCCGCACCCGGCCGGCGTCGCAACTCAAGAGTCCCGCGACAACGTAAAAGGCCGTGGTCTTTCCGGCGCCGTTGGGGCCGAGCAACCCAACGACCTCTCCCCCCCGCACATCGAAGGAAGCCTCCCGCACTGCCCGCCGCTCGCCAAAGCTCTTTGAGATGCTCTCGGCTCGGAGTGTCGTGTCATGCCTGCGTCGTCGCTTCAGCGCGTCTCCCCTGGCCCGTGGCCGCGTTGCGCCCGACACTATGGCTCTTCGTCCTCGTCGGAAGTGAAGAAGTCAAAGGTAAAAAGGACGGGTTCGCCTTCCGGTGGGTTTACCGTCACGGTCTGGTTGCGGATGTCGTAGGTGATTGATTGTCCGCTGACCCGGCTCGCCCGGGTCTGAAGGACCGCCCCGCCCATGAAGCTGACCAACTGCGATTCCGCGTCATAGTGCACGCTTGCGGCATTGCCTTCGATTACCACGTCTCCGTCATTGCGCATCCGAACCGGGTTGCCGCGCACAACGGCGCTGCGCAGCCGGTCGTCCTCGAACCTGAGTTCGGCCGAATCGCAGGTCATGCTGGCCGTCAACGCGCGAAAGCGCACATTGCCCAGGAAGTTCCAGGTTGCATCCTTGAGGCCGAATGAGTCGCTGTCGGCCTGGTCGGCGCTGATTCCATACTCTCCCTCGCTGATCCGGACGCGGTTGAGCGTCATGCGGCCGGTAGCGGCATCGTAGCGTCCGGCGTCCGCGTCGATCTGAAGCTTGGACTCCGGTTCGCCGGAGTCCTCCTGGGCGTGCGCGGCGGCCGGCAGCAGGACGGCCGCCAGCGCGATCGCAGCCAGTGCCGTGTCAGACAGAAATCTTCGCATCAGGGATTGCCGATCGAACGTACATCGGATTCAAGTGTAATGATCTGCTCGCCGATTTGCGCGTTCAGGCCGTTTGCCTCGAATTCGAAATCGCCGATGCGCAGCCGTACCGGCCGATCCGTCCGGGCCGTCATGCTGCCCGGTTCGAGGATGATGTGCTCACCGAAAATGGCCGAACCGACCGCGCCGCCCAGGGGTTTGTGGACGTGCACCCCGCCGGTTAGCGTGATGCTTGTGCCGTCGTCCAGGATCGTGGCGCTGCGGGCTGTCGCGGCCCACTCCTCGGTCGCACCAAAGGTCATGCGAAGGTTGCCCCGCGCAACAATCCCGGCGTTCCCGGGCGGCAATTCCGCGGAATCCGCCACCAGCGACCAGGCTTGCGGATCGCTCCTGCGGATCGATACCGGTTCAAGCTTCAGCGTGGCATCCTGCAAAGACCGGGTTGCCGACCCGGAGTTCACGGCAAGCGCCGCCCGGCCGTCCTCTCCGGCCAGCGTCATCCGGGCGTCGCGAAAGAAATAGTTCCCGCCAAGACTCGCCTGTTCCGGTGCGGAAATGGAGTCGCTCCGGTAGGTGAGCAGCAGGCTCGCGAGGGCCAGTCCCGTCAGGAGCAGCCCCGGCGCATAGCGACGCATGCGGTTCATTGCCGCGCCGCCAGCAGAAAGTCGCAAACTTCGCGCACGGCGCCGTGACCCCCGCGGATTTCCGTGACCCAGTCGGCCTCCCGCAGTACGTCCGGGTGGGCGTCGGCTACCGCTATGGCCAGCCCCGCTTGCCTCATGACCGGCAGATCAGGCACGTCGTCGCCCACAAAGGCAGCCTGACGCGGTTGCAGATCGAGTTCGGCGAGCATTTCCATGAGCGCCGCCCGCTTGTCCCGGCAGCGAAGCGCCGAACGCCGGATTCCCAACTCGCCCAGGCGCAGGCGCAGGCCGTAGCTGTCCCTGCCGGAAATTACGGCGACTTCCAGGCCTGCCCGGATCAAAAGGCGAATGCCATGGCCGTCCTTGACGGAGAATCCCGTCGCCCACTCCTTCCCGCTCGCGTCCGCAATGTAGATGCGCCCATCGGTCAGCACGCCGTCGGCATCCAGGGCCAGCAGGCGAATACCCGCTGCCCGCTCGCGCAAGGGCGCCGGTGGGCGCATCAGACCACGCCGGCGCGCATCAGGTCGTGGATGTTGAAAGCGCCAACCAGGCAGCCATCGGCCACGACCAGCAGCGCCGTGATCTTTCGCTGCTTCATTTCCGCCACGGCAGCCGAAGCCAGCAGGTCCGGCGCCACCGTTCGTCCGCCCCTGGTCATGACATCCTTCATGGAGGTCGACTTCAGCTCGACTTCGCGATCCATGGCGCGGCGCAGGTCGCCGTCGGTGAACACGCCCAGGGGCCGCCCGCTCTCGTCGGTGATCGCGGTCATCCCCAGGCCCTTGCGGCTCATTTCCAGGAGTCCTTCGGCCAGCGAGGCGGTCGGCGCAACCTGCGGAATGTCGGCGCCTGTGCGCATCACGTCGGCCACCCGCACCAGCAAGCGCCTGCCCAGCCGACCGCCGGGATGGGTGCGGGCGAACTCCTCGGGGGTAAACCCGCGCGCCTTCAGCAGGGCAACGGCCAGCGCGTCGCCAAGGGCCAGCGTCGCGGTCGTGCTGGAGGTGGGCGCGAGGTTGAGCGGACAGGCTTCCTCCTTCACCTGGGTATTGAGGATCGCGGCGGCGTGCCGGGCCAGCGTGGAATCCTCCTGACCGGTCATGGCGATCAGGGGAACGCCCGCTCGCTTGAGCATCGGGAGAAGGCGCACGATTTCCTCGGTTTCCCCGGAATTCGACAGCGCGATCACGATGTCTTCGGACGTAATCATGCCGAGGTCGCCATGGCCGGCTTCTCCCGTATGCATGAAGAATGCCGGAGTGCCGGTGCTGGCCAGGGTGGCGGCGATCTTGCCGGCAATATGGCCGGACTTCCCCATGCCGGTAACGACCACGCGGCCCTCGCTTTCAAGGCATAGCCGGCAGGCGCTGTCGAAGTCCCTGCCCAGTCGCTCTTCGAGGTCCGCCACGGCCCGGGCTTCCATTCTCAGGACCCGGCGCGCCTCCTCGATGAACGGTGTCTTTTCAGGCATGGGCGGGCATGATAATCCGTGACGGCTAATCGGGGCCCGTCAACGCTATCACCAGCGCCAGATACAGCGCAAAGGGCAGCAGCAGGCTGACGCTCCAGGCGCGGCCCAGCCGGCCCCGCCGTCGGCACAGTGCCGCCAGGGCGACAAACCACAGCGTAAACCCCAGCAGCATCGGCACGTGCAGGGTCAACAGCTGCGGCGAAAACCCGGAAGGCGCGATCGCGCCGGCCACGCCGACCACCACCAGAAGATTGAAGATATTGGAGCCGATGATGTTGCCCAGGGCGAGCTCCGTCTCGCGCTTGATCGCACCGGCGACCGTAATGGCCAGTTCCGGCAGGCTGGTGCCGATGGCGACAATCGTCGCGCCGATCACCAGTTCTTCCACGCCGGCAATCACGGCGACCCGTTGAGCGGCCCGAACCAGCAGTTCCGCGCCCCCCAGCAGCAGGAAAAGCCCCAGGGCCGCGTACGCGACGTTGCGTGGAAGGCTGCGCAGGACTGCCTGGTCCTCTCCCACCGGGATCCCCGCCGTGTTCCTTGAGACCGCGTTGCCCACGAGCAGCCAGCCCACCAGTGGAAGCGCCGCCAGCAGCAGCACGGCATCCACGCGCGAAAGGTACCCGTTGGCAAGCAGCGCGCAGGCCAGCAGGGTGATTGCGGACATCGCGCCCAGCTCAATATTCCCGGCGCCTCGTTCGGGGCGCATGCCCATGAACAGCACGGCCGCGCCGAGCACCAGACCGATATTGGCGATGTTGGAACCCACCGCGTTCCCCAGCGCCAGTTCCAGGCTGTCCCGGTAGGCTGCAACCGCCGCCACTACGGCCTCGGGCATCGAGGTCGCAAAGCCCGCCAGGAAGACGCCCACGAGCATCGGGGAAATCCGCAGGCGCCGGGCCCCGTCGGCGGCCCCCAGGATGAACAGCCTGGCCCCGTACGCCAGGAGCCCCAGGCCGGCCGCGGCTGCAAGCAGCCATAAGGCGAGAGTGGTCACTGGCAGCCCCTGCAACTAATTGAAAGTAAAATCCCGGCGATGACACCGGAGGAAATTTCCGCTCTGATTTCGGCGCACCTGCCCGGCAGCAAGGTCAGCGTCGCGAGCGAGGATAACACGCACTTCAGCGCTACTGTCGTCAGCGATGCCTTCGAGGGACTGCGCCCGCTGGGTCGCCACCGGATCGTGTATGAGGCGCTGGGCCCGCGTATGGGCAGGGAAATCCACGCCCTTTCGTTAAGCACCCACACACCCGGGGAGTGGGCGCGCCTGCCGGGGCAGGGAAAAGAGTCGCCGCGTGGATAAATTTGTCGTGTCCGGCGGCGCAAGGCTGGACGGCGAAGTTCCCATTTCCGGCGCCAAGAACGCCGCATTGCCGATCCTGGCAGCCTCGCTGCTCAGTTCCGAGCCGCTGGAACTGGCCAACCTGCCCGATCTCAAGGACGTGCACACCATGCTGCACCTGCTCAGGATCCTGGGCGCCACGGTCAATGGCTCGGCGCCCGGCAAGACGAGTCTCGCGCTCGAGGACCCCGAGTCGTTTTCCGCGCCGTACGAACTGGTGCGCACCATGCGGGCTTCGCTTCTCGTTCTTGGCCCCCTGCTGGGGCGCTTCGGGCGCGCCGACGTCTCGCTGCCCGGCGGCTGCGCCATCGGGGCCAGGCCGGTAGACATCCATGTCAATGCCCTTCGCAGCATGGGGGCTGAAGTCGAGATTCGGGGCGGCTATATTTCCGCGCGTTGCGCCGGCCTCAAGGGCGCGCGCATCGACCTGCCCCTGCCCACGGTAACCGGAACCGAGAACATCCTGATGGCCGCGGTCCTGGCCGAGGGCGAAACGGTAATCGAGAACGCCGCCCGGGAACCCGAAGTGCGCGATCTGGCCGATTGCCTCAACGCGATGGGTGCGCGGATTTCCGGAGCCGGGGGTTCGCGCATCGCCGTCAAGGGCGTGAAGCGGCTGCATGGCGCCAGTCGCGAGATTCTGCCCGACCGCATAGAGGCCGGCACCTACCTGGTTGCCGGCGCCATGACCGGCGGGAAGGTCGTTGTCCGGTTCGGCGGCACGCTTGCACTCGGTGAAGTCATGGGGGCGCTTCGCAACACCGGGGCCAGGGTCCGGAAGGGCGATGGTTTCGTGGAGCTGGACATGCAGGGACGCCGGCCGCATTCGGTCAATCTCGTTACGGCGCCCTGGCCCGGCTTCCCTACCGACATGCAGGCGCAATTCACGGCCCTGAATGCGATCGCCAGCGAACACGCGCTGGTTCGGGAAAGCGTATTCGAGCAGCGATTCATGCACGTGGCGGAGCTGAAGCGCATGGGCGCGGACATCGAGCCCCTGGGAAGGGAGGTGCTGATACGCGGAGTTCGCAAGCTGCAGGCTGCGCCGGTCATGGCTACGGACCTGAGAGCTTCCGCCAGCCTGGTGCTGGCCGCGCTGGTCGCCGAGGGCGAGTCCGTCATACACCGCGTATACCACGTGGACCGCGGATACGAGCGAATTGAGGAGAAATTGAGCGCTCTGGGGGCTGTTATCCGGCGCGTATAATCCGGCCATGATCCTGTATTCCAGTCCCATCAATCTTCATAGTCACCGGGTTCGAATAGTTGTAGCGGAAAAGAACATCGGTGTGCGAATTGTCCAGGTGCGAGACGGCAATCTTCCGTCGGATATTCAACTCCTGAACCCCTACAACACGCTTCCGACTCTTGTGGATCGCGAACTGGCGGTCTATCACTCGCGAATCATCATCAACTACTTAGACGAGCGCTTTCCGCAACCTCCGCTGATGCCGGTGGACCCCAAGCGCCGGGCGCATTTCCGGCTGGCGCTGCACCGCATCGAAAACGATTTCTACGACCTGGCGGCACGACTGGACCGGAAGGCCGGCGAAGGCGAGCGGCGACAGCTCAGAGAGGCGATGATCGAGGTTTCCGAAGCGGTGGAATCCAGCCGCTTTTTTCTGGGCGACGAGTTCTCGCTCGTGGACTGCAGCCTGGCGCCGTTGCTCTGGCGCCTGCGCAGCTACGGGATCGACCCCGGCCCACGCGCCGAGGCCCTGTACGGCTATATGCGCAGGGTCTTCGGCAGACCCTCCTTCATGGAGGGCCTGTCCGAACTGGAGCGGGACATGCGCCCGCTGGCCGCCTGACGGCGGCGCGCGCCGGGACCGGATTGCGCGGCAGGCTTGCCCGGCATGAATGAAGGAGATCTTTCCCTCAAGCCCTATCTTCTGCGGGCGGTGCACGAGTGGATTACCGATCGCGGCGACACGCCGCAGATCGTGGCCGACGCCGACCGCCAGGATGTTGCGATACCCAGGCAGGGAATCAAGGATGGGCGCATCGTACTGAACATCAGCTATCAGGCCACGCGCAACCTTGAACTGGGGAAGGAGTCGCTCAGTTTCGAGGCGCGTTTCTCCGGCGTCTCACGCCGCGTATCGGTGCCCATGGACGCGGTGCTTTGTATTTTTTCACGGGAAACCGGCCAGGGTGTCGTGCTGACGGAAAAGCTGGGCGCCGCTTTCGGGGAATCCGCCGGCCCGTCGCCGACTCCGCCGCCCCGCGGGACGCCGAAGCTCAGACTGGTCAAGTAAGCGCGTCGTCCAGCAGCCTGCAAAGGCAGTGGATGGCGAGCAGGTGAATTTCCTGGATGCGTGCCGTTCGGGTATGCGGTACCCGCAGTTCGATGTCGTCCCTTCCAAGGATCGCTGACAGCGGCCCGCCGTCGCGGCCCGTCAGCGCCACCACGCGCATGCCCGCCCGGTGCGCCGCGCGCACCGCTTCGCCGATGTTGGGCGATGCGCCGGACGTGCTGATCGCCAGCAAGAGGTCGCCGCGCTTCCCCAGTCCGCTTACCTGGCGGGAAAAGATCTCGCTGTAGTCGCGGTCGTTGGCGATCGAGGTCAGCGTGGAGCTATCGGTTGTGAGCGCGATCGCCGGAAGGCTGGCGCGTTCGGTCTCGAACCGGTTCAGCAGTTCCGAGGCGAAGTGCTGGGCGTCGGCAGCCGATCCTCCATTGCCGCAGCTCAGTATCTTGCCGCCCCCGTTCAGGCATTCCAACATCAGCGCGGCCGCTTCCGCAATGGGGACGGCCAGCACGCCCGCCGCACGCCTGTTCGCCTCAAGGCTTTCGGCGAATTCGCGTGTGACTAGTGCCGTGTCAAGCTTATATTGCCGCATCAGCGTCCATCAAATTGCAATGCGTTGCGGATCCAGCGGATCCTGGCGCGCTCGGCGCCAGGCAGAACGCCCACAACGTCAAAGCGCAGCATCATACCGTTGAATCGCGGATTGTCGCGTATGAAGCATTGCGCGGCGCGCATGAGACAGAGTCTCTTGCGCCGGGTCAGCGAAGCCTCGGGCGCGCCATGCCGATCGCTGCGCCGCGAGCGCACCTCGACTACAACGAGTTGAGCGCCATCGCGCATGACCAGGTCAAGCTCCCCGTAGCGGCAGCGATAGTTGGCGGCAAGCAGCTTCAGGCCGCGTGTCCCGAGGTAGCGGCAGGCCAGATCCTCGGCCGCGCGTCCCTGGCGCTGTCCGGTGCTCGCCCGGTCTAGCGCGTTGCCGGTTCGGCCTTCAGCTTGCCTTCTTCGACGCGAGTCCATGCCAATTCCCTTTGCAGCCGTCCGTCGGGAGCGCGTGAGACCACGCCGGTAAGTCCGCGAATGCCCCTGGCCAGCCTGTCCGGCCCGTCAAACAGGGACACCGCCAGCTTGAAGCTGTCGTAGCCCATCGCAAACAACGAAACATTGAACCCCAAGGAGGCAAGCCGACCCGGAGACAGTTCGCCATGCATCGCCTGTACGTGCCGATCCGCAAGCAGCGGCAGCGCGGGCATTTCCACGCCGTTGAGGTCACGATTGTCGAGATGTTCGGGGTCGAAGATGCTCTGAATGGCGTAAACAGGCAAATCGCCCGAATAGTTGTAACGCAACTGTGGGACCAGCAATTGGCCCTGAGCCGCGCGCGCCACCACGAAAACGAGGTCCGCGTCCTGACGGCGGCGCGGCTCGAAGCTCAGCCTCCTGCCCAGCCGCCTTTGCAGTTGCTGATGCCGGCGCGTGCTGGCGCCGATCTTCAGCAGCCGCCCGATAGGATCGGAATAGTCCACCGCCGTGAGGCTGTACTGCTCACGCGCAATGATTCCGCCCCCGCCATCTTCATACTCCTCGGCGAAGCTGCGGTAGATGCGCCGCCCCCACTCGCTGCCGGGGTACAGGACAAGCGCGCGCTTCAGCCCCTGGCCGAGGGCGTGACGAGCCGCCTGCCGGCCCTCGTGTTCGGGCGCGAGCGCAAATTCCTCCAGACCGGGAGGGGGAGAACCGCTACGCAGACGGTTCAGGGCCAGCGTCGGGGGTTCCCCGGCGACTTGCGCAACCCTCTCGACCGATTCGGGCAACAGCGGCCCCACGATGATGTCGGCATCGTCCTCGACCGCGCGTCCCCACGCGCGCGCCGCATCGAGGGGATCGCCGACTTCATAGAATGCGACCTCGGGCGCGGCGCAGGATGATTTGAGGGCGTAGCGGGCGGCCAGGAAGCCGTCCCGCAGCGACCGCCGCGCCGTCGCGTAACGTTCCGATCCGGGCAACAGCATTGCGATGCGCGAAGGACGACTTGTGGAGCGGCAAATCTCGGGCGTGATCGTGTCACCCAGCAGGTTGATGGCGGGATGTTGCGGGAACCTCTCCCGCCAGTCCCGCAGGGCGGCGCCGGCTTCGGTCGGATCGCCCCGAAGCTCGTCACTCAGCAAGGCAAGCTCGATCCACCCCAGCGGAACCCCCTCCACACCGTCGGTGGTCAGCCGGGAACGGTAGTCGCCCAGCAGAGACCAGGTGAATCCGATGCTGTCGACGTCTCCCGCGGCAAAGCCCGCGCCGAGCAATGTCAGGTCCTGCAATGCCTGAACCGGCCTCTGCAGGGAAAAAAGCAGTTCCGACCGGGCCCTGAGCAGGTCCCCGGCCAGGTCGGGATACCGGTCGGGCTCGATACCCGAAAGCCGTTCATAGGCTGCGCCGGGGCCGTTCACAATCCTTTCGCTTTCGGCTGCCGCGAGAGACCAGAGCCCGATCCACTCGGCACCCGGTTCGATCGCCGAAAGTTCGCTGAGCGCCCTCCTGTGGCGGCCCTCGCGCCCGGCTTCCCGCGCCGCCAATATCCGGTATTGCTGCCGCGCCTGAGGAGGCGCCCGACGCATCATGGAAAGGTAGACTTGACGGGCGGCGCCGTAATCGCCCGCGGTGGAAAGGGTACGCGCCTGTTCGCCCAGGGCCGCCAGCTCCTCGCTGGAAGCCCGCATCAGTTCAGCGGGTGTGCAGCCGGCAAAGGCGATAAGCGCTATGCTTGCGAGCGCCGCAAACCGGGCGCGGCGTCCCGGCGAATACGCTGCGGGGCGCCTGGCTGGGCGGCTAGTCACGGAGGTGATCATATGGCGGTTGCGAAAGTGGCGAGGCCGGGCGCGCCTGAAGAAGCGGGGGCCTTGTTTGTCGCCGCCACTCCAATTGGCAACCTGGACGATGTTAGCACGCGGCTCAAGACGGTTCTTGGGCGCGTTTCCTGCGTGGCGGCGGAAGATACGCGCCGGACCGGCACGCTGCTTCGCAGCCTCGGCATCCGCGTTCCCCTGGTTTCGCTGCACGCCCACAACGAGCGTTCCAGGATTCCTGAACTCCTGGCAAGATTGCAGGCCGGAGACGACCTGGTACTGGCGAGCGACGCGGGAACTCCCGGCATCAGCGATCCGGGAATGCGGCTGGTCCTTGAAGCAAGGCAGTCCGGCATCCGCGTTACCCCCCTGCCCGGACCCTGCGCCGCGGTGGCGGCCCTGTCGGTGGCCGGCTTTCCCGCCGACCGCTTTCACTTCGAGGGGTTCCTGCCGTCCCGGCAGGCGGCGAGGCGCACGCGGCTGAAGCAACTCAAGGCGGTTCCGGAGACCCTGGTCTTCTATGAGGCGGTGCATCGGCTGGCGGCAGCCCTTCAGGATATGCAGAAAGTGCTGGGCAGCGAGCGCAAGGCGTTTCTGGCGCGGGAGCTGACCAAGATTCACGAGAGCGCGTACGGCGACACCCTGGCCGAGCTGTGCGCGGCAGCGGCGGCGGGGGAGATCGTCGCCAGGGGAGAATTCACGCTGGTCGTGGCCGGCGGCGTCCCGCAGGAGCAGGATGAGCGGGCCCTGGACGCCGTGCTCCGCCCCCTGCTCGAGGAACTTCCGACCCGCCAGGCGGCCCGTCTTGCGGCGTCGATCACCGGCTGTCCGCGCCGCCTTGCTTATGGGCGTGCGCTGGCCGTGCGTGCGTCTCCAGGGCCGGATTCCTGAAGGCGCCGCCGGACGCCTTGTGCATATAATGACCGGCTGCCTTATCGCACGGTTCAGCACATGCCCAAGACCTCTCTTTTTACTTCCGAGTCGGTTTCCGACGGCCATCCGGACAAGCTGGCGGACCAGATTTCCGATTCCGTGCTCGACGCCATCCTGTCGCAGGACGAGGACGCGCGCGTGGCCGCGGAGGTGCTGGTCAAGACCGGTTTTGTGCTGGTCGCCGGCGAGATCACCACGTCGACCTGGGTGGACCTTGAGGGGTTGGTGCGGGGGCTGGTCCGGGACGTCGGCTACAACAATTCGGAGCTGGGCTTCGACGGCTCGACCTGCGGCGTTCTGAACGCGATCGGGAAGCAGTCTCCCGATATCCGACGGGGGGTGAACTCGGGCGAAGGCAAGCCGCTGGGCGCCGGCGACCAGGGCATGATGTTCGGCTATGCGTGCAAGGAAACGCCGGCTCTCATGCCGGCGCCCATCGACCTGGCGCATCGCCTGATGCGCAGGCATGCCGAATTGCGGGCGTCGGGCGAACTGGACTGGCTGCGGCCCGACGGCAAGGCCCAGGTCACGGTGCGCTACGAAGACTATCGGCCGGTTGCCGTTACCGATGTCGTTCTGTCCACTCAGCATGACCCGAATGTCTGGCCGGACAACTACCCGCGGGGCGTTTGCCCTCCGGATTTCAGGGAAGCGATCGTCGAGCAGCTGGTCAAGCCGGTGCTGGGGCCCCAGTGGCAGGCCGGCCCGATCAACTATCTGGTCAATCCGGCCGGACGCTTTGTCGAGGGCGGGCCGCAAGCGGATTGCGGGCTGACCGGGCGCAAGATCATCGTCGACACCTACGGCGGGATGGCCCGGCACGGAGGCGGCGCGTTCTCCGGCAAGGACCCGTCCAAGGTGGACCGTTCCGCCGCCTACGCCGTTCGCCATGCGGCCAAGAACATCGTCGCCGCCGGCCTGGCGGAGCGCTGCGAAGTGCAGGTCTGTTATGCGATCGGCCATCCGGAGCCGGTGGCGGTCGACGTCGAGAGCTTCGGCACCGGCGCCGTCAGCGACGAGCGCCTCAAGGCGCTGTTGCAGGCCCATTTCGACTTTTCCGTCGAGGGCATTATCCGGGACCTGAACCTCAAGCGCATGTCGTACCGCCCGGCCGCCGCCTTCGGCCATTTCGGCAGGGAGGATTGCGGTTTCAGCTGGGAGGAGACGGGCCGGGTGTCGCAACTTGCCGACGACGCCCGCGGAACCCGGGTCGCCTAGCGTGTCCCGGCCTGCCGTAACGCGCCTGCACGAAGACTACCGGGTAGCCGACCTGTCGCTGGCCGACTTCGGCGAACGCGAAATCGCCATCGCCCGCAGTGAAATGCCCGGGCTGATGGCGCTGAAGGCGGAATACGCCGGCGAGCGGCCTCTTGCCGGGGCGCGGATTACCGGTTGTCTGCACATGACGGTGCAGACGGCCGTATTGATCGAAACGCTTCTGGATCTTGGCGCGGAGGTGCGCTGGTCGTCGTGCAACCGGTTGTCCACCCAGGACCACGCCGCCGCCGCCATGGCGCGCCGGGGCGTGCCGGTCTTTGCCTGGAAGGGCGAGACGGAAGAGGAATATCTCGACTGTATCGCCCGCACCATCACCGGCCCCGGCGGGTGGGCGCCCAACCTGCTGCTGGACGACGGCGGCGACCTGACCGTCATCGTCCACGAGGAGCACCCGCAGCTCGCCGACAAGCTGCTGGGACTCAGCGAGGAGACCACCACCGGCGTGCATCGCCTGTACCAGATGCAGGAGGAGGGCACGCTGCGCTGTCCGGCCATGAACGTGAACGACTCGGTCACAAAGTCCAAGTTCGACAATCTGTACGGCTGCCGGGAGTCGCTGGTGGACGGAATCAAGCGGGCCACCGACGTGATGGTGGCCGGAAAGATCGCCGTCGTTTGCGGTTACGGCGACGTCGGCAAGGGTTGCGCCCAATCGCTGAAGGGATTGGGCGCGCGGGTGTGGATCACCGAAATCGATCCCATCTGCGCCCTGCAGGCGGCGATGGAAGGCTACCCCGTGGTCACCATGGACGAGGCCTGCGGGCAGGCGGACATTTTCGTCACCGCGACCGGCAACAAGGGCGTCATCACGTATGACCACATGTCGCGCATGAAGGACCAGGCGATTCTCTGCAACATCGGCCATTTCGACGTGGAGATCGACGTTGCAAGCCTGGAGGATTGCGGCTGGGAGGAAATCAAGCCGCAGGTCGACCACGTGATCTTTCCCGACGGCAAGAGGCTGATCCTGCTGGCCGGGGGCCGGCTGGTCAACCTGAGTTGCGCCACCGGGCACCCCAGTTTCGTCATGTCGGCCAGCTTCACCAACCAGGTCCTGGCCCAGATCGAGCTGCTGACGCGCAGGGACTACGACAACCGCGTATACACACTGCCCCGCCGCCTCGACGAGAAGGTCGCGCGCCTGCATCTTCCCAAGCTGGGCGCTTCGCTCAGCCGCCTGTCTCCCGAGCAGTCCGAGTATCTCGGCATTCCGGAGACCGGTCCGTTCAAACCCGAGCGTTATCGCTACTAGGGGCGGCGCCCCTGACCCATTGAGGACTTCCAGCATGCCGGCATTCAATTCCCTCAGAGAATATGCACAAGCCATGGAGCAGCGGGGCAAGCTGCTTCGCATACCGGACATGGACCAGGACAAGTTCGAGATGACGGCTTTCTCCTACCGCCTGGAAGACAAGATGCGGACTTCGGCTCCGGCTTTCCTGGTGGAACGCACGAAGATGAACGGCCGCTGGTATGACACGCCCGTCATCTGCAACGTCCTCAACAGCTTCAAGACGGTGGCCATGTGCCTGGGAGTGGAGGATCTCAGCGACGAAGAGCGCGAAATGAACCACGTGGTGGAGAAGGAACTGATCAAGCACATGAACGAGGACTATCGTTTCGAGCAGATTCCTCCCGTGGAAGTGGACGCGGCCGGCGCTCCCTGCAAGGAGGTGAAGCTGTTCGGCGAGGACGCCGACCTCGACCGCTTTCCGTGGATCATGAACAATCCCGCCGACGGGGGGCGATTCATCAGCACCGGCTCGGTGATCATGGAGGACCCCGACATCGGCCGCAACGTCGGCACCTACCGGCTGCAGGTCAAGGGCCCGCAGAAGCTCGGCATCTGCTTTACCGGCCAGAACCACGGCGCGATGATGATGCGCAAGGCCATCGCGCAGGGAAAGAAGAGCGTTCCCTGCGTCGTGGCCACCGGACTGGATCCGATCACCTGGATGATGAGCAGCACCCGGGTGGGCGAGCTGGGCGACGACGAGTTCGCCCTGTCGGGAGGTTTCCGGGGCGAGCCGGTGGAGCTGGTCCGGGCCGAAACGAACGCGCTCATGGCCCCGGCCCACGCCGAAATCGTCATCGAGGGGGAAATCAGCACCGACAAGGAGATGGAGGGTCCGTACGGCGAGATGCTGGGCTACATCGGAGAACCGGCGCCCAACCACTTCATGACGGTCAAGGCCATCACGCACCGCGAAAAGCCCTGGGTCTACAACATCTGGCCGGGAATCGGCGGCGCCTATCTGACCTGGCCATGGCAGGTGGGGCATTTCGCCCGGCTGAAGCGGATCATGCCCAATCTCGTCAAGCTGCACATGCCGCCGGAAATACCGAGCATGGTGGTCGCCTGCATCAACAAGCGCCTGCCGGGCGAGGGGATCGAGGCGGGGCTGTTGATCATGGGTTACCGGATGATCGGGTTCAGCAAGAAGATGATCATCATCCTCGACAAGGACGTGGATCCCACCGACCTCACACGGGTGCTGCACGCGGTCACTACGCGCTGGCAGCCCTGGCCGGCCAGCCTGACCGTAAAGCAGACCTTCTCTTTCATGATCGATCCGAGCACCCACCGCAACGCGCTTTCCAGCAAGATGCTGATTGACGCTACCCGGCAACTGCCCGCCGAGGGCGGTCCGAATGTGTTCGCCGAAGACAACCGCACCGTAATGGAAGAACGGGCCGCGGATTCGTTCAAGCTGGTCGATCAGCGCTGGGAGGAGTATTTCGGCGGCTGATGGCCGAAGGAACCGGAATGAGGTATTTCGGCACCGACGGCGTACGCGGCGCGGTGGGGCAGCATCCCATGACGGCCGAATTCGCGTTGCGGCTGGCCGGCGCCGCCACCCGCGCGCTTCTGCCGCGCGGCGGCAAGGTGGTGATCGGGAAGGACACGCGCGTTTCCGGCTATATGTTCGAATCGGCGCTGGAGGCGGGTTTCGTTGCCGCCGGCGCCGACGTTCGCCTGTCCGGCCCCCTGCCGACGCCCGGCGTGGCACTGCTCACCCGGGAGCTTCAAGCCGACCTGGGAGTGGTCATCAGCGCCTCGCATAACGCCTACGGCGACAACGGGATCAAGTTCTTCAAGCATGACGGCTTCAAGCTGGCGGCCGAGGAGGAGGCGCTGATCGAAAGCCATATCGAGGACGCCGCAGTCACGCTGGATTCCACGGCGCTTGGCCAGGTGCGGCGGGTCGACGACGCGCTGGAGCGCTACGAGCAGCACTGCCTGGATACGGTTCCGGGAGACATGTCGCTTGAAGGCGTGAAGATCGTGGTGGACTGCGCGCACGGCGCTTCCTACCGGGTGGCGCCGGCCACGCTTACCGCGCTGGGCGCCGAGCTGGTGCCGCTGGGCTGTTCGCCGAACGGGCGCAATATCAACGACCGCTGCGGCGCCACGGAGCCGGACCTTCTGCGCCGCACCGTCACGGCGGTCGAGGCCGACGTGGGAATCGCGCTGGACGGCGACGGAGACCGCGTGATCATGGTGGACGCCGGGGGCGCGACCCTGAACGGCGACATGCTGCTCCTGATTCTGGCCCTGGCGCGCAAGCAATCCGGCACTCTGGCCGGTCCGGTGGTCGGCACCCAGATCAGCAGCATGGCGCTTGAGCGGGCCTTGCAGGCGCAGGGCATCGCGTTTTGCCGCGCGGAGGTGGGCGATCGCCAGGTGGTGAACATGCTGCGTGATCAAGGCGGGGTCCTGGGCGGGGAAAGCTCCGGTCACATTCTCTGCCTGGACAAGTCAACCACCGGCGACGGCTTGCTGGTCGCCCTGGAAGTGCTGGCCGTGATGCAGGCGAGGCGCTGTTCGCTGGCGGAACTGGCGGTGGACATGCCGCACACGGAGCAAGCGAACCTGAGCGTGCCTTCGAACGGCGCCGGCAGTCTGGGAGACCCCGGCGTCAGGCAGGCCCTGCGCGCGGCCCGCCGCCTGCTGGGCGAACAGGGCCGCATCGTGGTGCGTCCTTCGGGTACCGAGCCGGTCTTTCGAATCATGGTGGAGGGCAGCGACCGCAAGCGCGTGGACAAGGCAGCCGAAGGCGTGGCGCAGGCGCTGAGTCCCGCCCGCCCGGCTGCCTGAGGCGCAGGCGCATGGGTGATCGGCGCCGGATCGTAGCCGGCAACTGGAAGATGCACGGCAGCCTTGCTTCGGCGAGGGAACTGGCCGTGGCGCTGGCCGGCGCGAGTCATGAAGCCGCCGGCGGCCTTCCCGAAGTGGTTGTATTTCCGCCGTACCCCCACCTGGATGCCGTGCGCCGGGTACTGGACGACGCGCGGCCGGCCGGCGGCATCGCCGTTCAACTGGGCGCGCAGGACGTATCCGGCCACGAGCAGGGTGCGCATACGGGCGAGGTGTCCGCGGGCATGCTGGACGACTGCGGTTGCAGCCACGTTCTCGTCGGGCACTCGGAAAGGCGATCGGCCTTCGGCGAAAGCGACGAACTGGTGGCGCGGAAGTTTCGCCGGGCGGCGGACCAGGGGCTGATACCGGTTCTGTGCGTGGGGGAAACGCTTCCCGAACGGGAAGCGGGAAAGACCGGGGCAGTCGTCCTGAGGCAGCTCGGGGCGGTAATGAAGCTGTGGGGCGCAGGCGCATTCGAACGGGCGGTCCTGGCCTATGAACCGGTCTGGGCAATCGGTACCGGCCATAGCGCCACACCGGAGCAGGCGCAGGAGGTGCATGCGCTGTTGCGCGGCGAAATTGCCCGCAGCGATGCTAAAATTGCCGCTGGCCTTCGCGTTCTTTACGGGGGCAGCGTAAACGGCGCCAACGCGGCCCCGCTTTTTGCCCAGCCGGACATTGACGGCGGCCTGGTTGGCGGGGCTTCATTGGACGCAAAGGATTTTTTGCGAATCATCACGGCGGTATAGCGGGGTAGCGTTCTGTTACAGCAATTGTTCCTGGCAGCGCACATTCTGGTCGCTGTCCTGATTATTGTTTTTGTGCTGCTTCAGCGCGGAAAAGGCGCGGAAACGGGCGCGGCCTTCGGTTCGGGCGCATCCGGAACGGTGTTCGGCGCACGCGGTTCCGCGAATTTCCTTTCGCGGATCACGGCGGTCCTCGCCACGCTCTTCTTTGCCACCAGCCTCATCCTCACCGGGGTCGGCAAGCCCAGGCCCGAGGAAAGCCTGCTGGACACCATCGAGCAGGTGGCCCCGGCCGAGGAGGAAGCCGTGCCCGAGAATGATGATGATGAAGACCTGCCGCAGCTGCCGTCGGCTGAACCCGCGGAGCAATCCGACATCCCGCAGGAATGATGCAGCTCTTCTATCCTTGCCGATGTGGTGGAAATGGTAGACACGCTGTCTTGAGGGGGCAGTGGCGCAAGCCGTGCCGGTTCGAGTCCGGCCATCGGCATATCCTCAGGCTGGCGCGCTAAGGGCGGCGCATGGTACTTCCGCCGCCCACAGCGAAACTCGCAGGTTGGAATTGCGGCGCCGGCGGCCGAAGGAGTAGTTGTGCCGGCTGATTACCTTCCCGTACTGATTTACCTCTGCGTGGCCTTTGCCATCGCGCTCGCCTTGCTCGGCCTGGGTTTGCTGCTGGGCCGCCGGCAGCGCGACACGCGCAAGCTGGAGCCGTACGAATGCGGCTTCGACGCGTTCGAGGATTCGCGAATGCGCTTCGACGTGCGCTACTACCTGGTCGCCATCCTGTTCATCATTTTCGATCTTGAGATCGCCTTCCTGTTCCCCTGGGCGGTTGCATTGGACGCGATCGGTTACCAGGGGCTGCTCGCGATGGGGATCTTCCTCCTGGTTCTCGTCGTCGGCTTCATCTACGAGTGGCGCAAGGGGGCCCTGGAATGGGACTAGGGCCATCCGACACGACACTTGGACCGCGCATCGACGGAATGGCGGATACGCTGGCCGAGGCGCGCGAGCAGGGGTTTGTCGTGACCTCGCTGGACAAGCTGCTGAACTGGGCCCGCACCGGGTCCATGTGGCCCATGACTTTCGGGCTGGCCTGCTGCGCCGTCGAGATGATGCATGCGGGCGCCGCCCGCTACGATCTCGACCGCTTCGGCGTCATGTTCCGGCCCAGTCCCCGGCAATCCGACGTGATGATCGTGGCCGGTACCCTCTGCAACAAGATGGCGCCGGCCCTGCGCCGCGTCTACGATCAGATGCCGGAGCCGCGCTGGGTGATATCGATGGGCTCCTGCGCCAACGGCGGAGGCTATTACCACTACGCCTATTCGGTCGTGCGCGGTTGCGACCGCATCGTGCCGGTGGACGTTTATGTTCCCGGCTGTCCTCCGACCGCCGAGGCGCTGTTCTACGGCATCCTCCAGCTGCGCAACAAGATACGCCACAGCAAGGCGCTGGCGCGTCCGATTTCCGCAGCCTGACGGAACCACCTTATGTCCACCCGCCTCGAGTCCATGGCCGAAGCCTTGCGCTCGCGCTTTGACGGCGTGCTGCGCCGGCGGGAATCGGCCTGCGGCGAATTGAGCTACGACCTCGACGCTTCCGACCTGCCGGCAACCGCGAAGGTCTTGCGCGATGAAGAGGCTTTTTCCTTCGCGACCCTGATCGACGTTTGCGGTGTCGATTATCTCGGCTTCGGCCAGGCCCAGTGGCGGACCGAGGCGGCGACCGAATCCGGTTTCAGCCGGGCCGTCGAAGCGGGCGCCGGGACGACCCGATCGGCGGCGGAACGCGAACGCCAGGCGCTGGAGCAGCCGGCGCGGTTTGCCGCCGTCTATCACCTGCTGTCGCTGCGCAACAATCTGCGCCTCAGGCTGCGGGCCTTCGCCGTTGGCGGGAACCCGCCGGTCCTGCCGTCGGTTGCGGGCATCTGGCAGGCAGCCGACTGGTTCGAGCGCGAGGCCTTCGACCTGTTCGGCATCGTGTTCGAGGGGCATGGCGACCTGCGCCGGATTCTGACGGACTACGGCTTTATCGGACATCCCTTCCGCAAGGACTTCCCGCTGAGCGGAAAAGTGGAAGTCCGCTACGACGAAGACAAGCGGCGGGTGGTGTATGAACCGGTCAGCATAGAACCGCGGACGCTCGTTCCGCGCGTGATCCGCGACGACAATCGATACCGGCCGGCGCTCAGGGCCGAGGCCGGCGAGGGCGCCAACGGCTCCGGGCAGGCGGAAGATGGCTGAATTTCAGAGCTACACCATGAACTTCGGCCCCCAGCACCCGGCCGCGCACGGCGTGTTGCGGCTGGTCCTGGAGATGGACGGCGAGGTGGTGGTGCGCGCGGACCCCCACATCGGGCTGCTCCATCGCGCCACCGAAAAGCTCGCCGAGTCCAAGCCCTACAACCAGAGCATCGGCTACATGGATCGGCTTGACTACGTTTCCATGATGGCCAACGAGCACGGCTACGTCCTGGCGATCGAGAAGTTGCTGGGGATCGAACCGCCGCCGAGGGCCCGCTACATCCGCGTGATGTTCGACGAGATCACCCGGATACTGAATCACCTTCTGTGGCTGGGATGCCATGGCCTCGACGTGGGCGCCATGACCATATTCCTCTACTGTTTTCGCGAGCGCGAAAACCTGATGGACTGCTACGAGGCGGTATCGGGCACGCGCATGCACGCCACCTACTATCGGCCGGGCGGCGTGTACCGCGACTTGCCCGAGCGGATGCCCAGGCATCTGGCGCAACGGGATGCGAAAAAGGTTTCCGCTCGCGATGAGGCCATGGACGAGGGCCGCGACGGGTCTCTGCTCGATTTCATCGAACACTTCACCCGGCGCTTTCCCGCCCATATCGACGAATACGAAACGCTGCTGACCGAGAACCGGATCTGGAAGCAGCGCACCGTCGGCATCGGCGTGGTCTCGCCCGAAAGGGCCCTGAACCTGGGCTTTACGGGTCCCATGCTGCGCGGCTCCGGCGTGGAATGGGACCTTCGCAAGAAGCAGCCGTACGCGGCCTATGCGGACATGGATTTCGACATTCCGGTCGGAGTCAACGGCGATTGCTATGACCGCTATCTGGTGCGGGTCGAGGAATTGCGGCAGTCCAACCGGATTATCCGGCAATGCGTGGACTGGCTGCGCGCCAACCCCGGCCCGGTCATGCTGGACGACTACAAGCTGGCGCCGCCGAGGCGTGAAGAGATGAAGGAGAAGATGGAATCGCTGATCCATCACTTCAAGCTCTTCACCGAGGGCTACTGCGTGCCCGAGGGCGAGGCTTATGCGGCTGTGGAGCACCCGAAGGGCGAGTTCGGCGTCTACCTGGTGTCCGACGGCGCCAACAAGCCGTTCCGCGTCAAGATCCGGGCGCCGGGTTTCGCCCATCTGGCGGCAATGGACGAAATGGTGCGGGGGCACATGCTGGCCGACGTGGTGGCGATGATCGGCACCATGGACGTCGTGTTCGGCGAGATTGACCGCTAGTGAGCGACAGGACACTGCTCCCCGCCGCCGCGCGCGCCGCCATCAGCGAATCGGCCGGCCGGTTTCCGCGCGGGCGCCAGCGTTCCGCCGTGCTCGACGCGCTTCGCCTTGCCCAGGAGGACAACGGCGGCTGGCTGTCGGTGGAACTGATGGACGAGGTGGCCAGGGAGCTCGAGCTGCCGCCGATTCAGGTCTACGAGGTCGCCACCTTCTACTCCATGTTCCAGGTTCGCCCGGTGGGGCGGCACTGCGTTTCCGTTTGCACGAATATTTCCTGCTGGCTGCGCGGCGGCGAAGAGCTGCTTCAACACCTGGAAAGCCGGCTGGGCATTTCGGTGGGTGAAAGCACCTTCGACGGGCGCATCTTTCTCAAGGAGGAGGAGGAGTGCCTGGCGGCCTGCACCGGCGCGCCGATGATGATGGTGGACCACAGCTATCACGAGAATGTCACCCCCGAAGAGGCCGACCGCATTATCGAGGGGCTGGACTGACGGACATGGATCGGGTTCACGTCTGCATGCCGCCGCCCGGAGCGGAACAGCCCTGGCGGCTTCAGTCGTACGAGGACCGCGGCGGCTACCGTGTCTGGCGCAAGGTCCTGGCAGGTGAACTGGACGCGGCACAGATCCTGGAAACGGTCAAGGCATCCGGGCTGCGCGGACGCGGCGGGGCCGGGTTTCCCACCGGGCTGAAATGGAGCTTCATGCCCAGGGACTGCGAGCAGCCCAGCTACCTGGTATGCAACTCCGACGAGAGCGAACCCGGAACCTGCCACGATCGCGACATCCTGCGCTACAACCCGCACGTGCTGATCGAGGGCATGGCCCTGGCCGCATTCGCGATGGGCGCCACGGTGAGCTACAACTACATTCGGGGCGAGTTCCTCGGCGAGCCCGTACCGAGGTTTCTCAACGCGCTGGATGAGGCCCGCGAGGCGGGCCTGATCGGCCGCGGCCTGGGCGCGGCGGGGGTCGACTTCGAGCTGCATCCTTTCGTGGGCGCGGGCGCGTACATATGCGGCGAGGAAACGGGACTGCTGGAGTCGCTGGAGGGCAAGCCCGGCAAGCCCCGCTTCAAGCCGCCGTTCCCCGCGCAAAGCGGCCTGTACGGCCGTCCCACCACGGTGAACAATACCCAGACCCTGGCCTGCGTGCCGGCCATCCTGGACAAGGGCGCGGAGTGGTTCAAGTCGCTGGGTCCGCCCAATTCGGCGGGCACCATGATCTATTCGGTGTCCGGGCACGTGGAGCGTCCCGGCAACTACGAGGCGCCGCTGGGCGTTTCCTTCAACGAACTGCTGGAGCACGCCGGCGGGGTCTGGAAGGGCCGCGGGCTGAAAGCGGTCATACCCGGCGGGTCTTCGGTACCCGTGCTGCCGGCGGCAGTCATCAGGGAATGCACCATGGACTACGACTCGCTGAGCGAGGCGGGTTCGGCGCTGGGCACCGGGGCCATGATCGTAATGGACGACCAGACCTGCATGGTGAGCGTGCTGAGGCGCATCGCGCGCTTCTACTACGCGGAGTCCTGCGGTCAATGCACGCCCTGCCGCGAAGGCACCGGGTGGCTCTACCGGATGCTTACGCGCATGCTTGAAGGCAAGGCCCGGGTTTCGGACCTGGACCTGCTGTTGAGCGTAGCCAACAACATCGAGGGCCACACGATCTGCGCCCTGGGAGATGCGGCGGCATGGCCCGTCCAGAGCTTCCTTAAGCATTTCCGCGGTGAATTCGAGGCGAAGATCCGGGACTCCAGGGCCTTTGCCGAGCGACGCGAGGCGGCCTATGCCTGACACCAGCGTTCGCTTCAGCGTCAACGGCCAGGAACTTGAGGCCCCGGCCGGCGAGATGCTGATCGCGGCAACCGACCGCGCCGGCATTTACGTGCCGCGCTTCTGCTATCACCCCAAGCTGAGCGTCGCGGCCAATTGCCGAATGTGCCTGGTGGACGTGGCGGGCGCCCCCAAGCCCATGCCTGCCTGCGCGCTGCCGGTTGCCGAAGGCATGGAGGTGGAAACCCGGTCCGGCCGGGCGATCGCGGCCCAGCGCGCAACCATGGAATTCCTGTTGATCAACCATCCGCTGGATTGCCCGGTCTGCGACCAGGGCGGCGAATGCGAACTGCAGGACCTGGCGATGGGTTTCGGCCGCGATATCTCCCGATTCTCGGAAGGAAAGCGGGCGGTGCCCGATCCGGACCTGGGCCCGCTGGTTTCCACCGACATGACCCGCTGCATCCACTGTACCCGCTGCATACGCTTCGGCGAGGAAGTTGCCGGGGTGCAGGAGCTCGGCGCCACCGGCCGCAGCGAGCACATGGAAATCACCACCTACGTCGAACGGTCCCTGAAACACGAACTGTCCGGCAACGTCATCGACGTGTGCCCGGTCGGGGCGCTGAACAACAAGCCCTACCGCTTCAACGCCCGCGCCTGGGAAATGAGCGCCCACGCCACGGTGGCGCCGCATGACTGCGTGGGTTCGGCGCTCTACGCGCACGTTTTGCGCGGGCGCGTGCGGCGCATCGTGCCGCGCGAAAACGAGGCCGTGAACGAAACCTGGATTTCGGACCGGGATCGGTTCAGTTGCGAGGGGCTGTACGTGCAGGACCGGCTGCAAAAGCCCCTGGTGCGCCGGGAAGGGCGACTGATCGAGACCGGCTGGGAAGAGGCGCTGGAGGCGGCCGCGGCGGGTTTGACGCGCGTGGCGGAAGAGCGGGGCGGCCAGGCCCTGGGAGCGCTGGTCTCGCCTTCGGCAACCGTCGAGGAAGGCTCTCTCCTTGCGAAACTGATGAGCGCACTGGGGTCGGCCAACGTCGATCACAGGCTCAGGCAGCGCGATTTTCGCCGCACCGCGCCGGCCGGCCCGGCGCCGGGGCTGGGCACCCGGTTCGGCGACGTGGAGTCGCTGGACTCGCTGCTGCTGGTGGGTTCGGACCTGCGCAGCGAAGCGCCCATCCTCGCCCACCGCGTTCGCAAGGCGGCCCTGGCGGGCGCCCGCGTCAGCTACCTGGACCTGGCCGAGCGGGAATATCTGCACCCGATCGGCACGGGCAGCGTGCAGCATCCCCGCGATTGGGCCCGCGCTCTCGGGCCGCTGGCCGGCCGCGCACTCCGGGGAAGGCGCCGGGCATTGTGGCTGGGCGGTCTCGCCATGCGCCATCCCGCCTACGCCGAGTTGCTTGAAACGGCCGCCGAAGCGGCCGCGGGCGCCGTACTGGGCCATGTTACGCAAGGCGGAAATGCCGCCGGTCTGCACCTCGCCGGCGTCATTCCCGGTCAGGCGAATGGAAGCGGGGCCGTGGGGCTGAACGCGGGGCAGATGAGCCGCCAGCCCCTTGCCGGAATGGTCCTCATGGGCGTTGAGCCGGATCTCGATTGCGCGGGCGGCGCCGGCGATGCAATGCGTCAAGCCGATTTCCTTCTCGCACTGAATCCCTGGGCTTCGCCCTGGCTGCTCGGCAACGCGGATGTCGTGCTCCCCATCGCGACTTTCCTGGAGACTTCCGGAACGCTGGTCAACGGCCAGATGGACTGGCAGAGCTTCGCCGCCGCGGCTCCGCCTCCCGGTCTGTCCCGGCCGGCCTGGAAAGTGCTCAGGGCGCTGGCGGATCGCCTGGGGCTGGACGGTTTCGGCCACGCCGACACGGACCAGGTACTGGCGGACCTGAAGCAGCGGATCGAACGCCGGCCGGCCGCTGCCGATTCGGCTTCCCGGGGCGCCGCAATCGGCTCGCCGGCTCTCGATGACGAAGATTACGCCGGGCTGGACTTGCCGATGTATTCGGTTGACGGGCTGGTACGCCGGTCCGCGCCCCTGCAGCAGGTTGCCGCGATGCGCAGGGCCGCCTGAATCCCGGCATGGCCGATCTGCTTACTGACTGGCTTGGTTTTTTGCCGCCCGAGGCGATTGCTGCGCTGATCGACCTGCTGGCGGTTCTAGCGGTCACGGTCGTGGTGATCCTCTGCGTGGCCTACGCCACCTACATGGAGCGCAAGGTAATCGGCTTCATGCAGCTGCGCCAGGGACCGAACCGGGTGGGTTTTCGCGGACTCCTGCAGCCCTTCGCCGACGTGCTGAAGCTGCTGGTGAAGGAGATCGTCATTCCCGGCCGCGCCAACCGCTGGCTGTTTCTAACCGCGCCGGTCCTGTCGCTGGTCCCGGCGCTTGCCGCCTGGGCGGTGGTGCCCCTGTTCCCCGGTTTCGCCGTCGCGGACCTGAACGCCGGGCTGCTCTACCTGTTGGCCATGACCTCGCTGGGCATCTACGGAATCATCCTGGCGGGCTGGGCCAGCAACTCCAAGTACGCGCTTCTCGGGGCGATGCGCTCGGCGGCGCAGATGGTCGCCTACGAGATCGCCATGGGCTTCGCGCTGGTGGGGGTGCTTATGGCCGCCGGCAGCCTGAACCTGGGGGTTATCGTGGAGAAACAGGCAGGGGGAATGGCCAACTGGTTCATTCTTCCGCTTTTGCCCCTGTTCCTCGTGTATTTCATATCCGGAGTGGCCGAGACCAACCGGGCGCCCTTCGATGTGGCCGAAGGGGAGTCGGAAATCGTGGCGGGTTTCCACGTCGAGTACGGCGGCGCCACATTCGCCATGTTCTTCCTGGCGGAATACGCCAACATGATTCTGATCGCCACGCTCACCGCGGTGCTGTTCCTGGGCGGCTGGGAGTCGCCCTTTGCGGGTCTCGTCGACCGGCAATGGGCGGTGGTGGGGATACTCGCGGCGCCGGGCCTTTTCTGGCTGGCCGCCAAGACTTTCCTGTTCCTGTTCGTCTTCCTGTGGTTGCGGGCCACCTTTCCCCGTTACCGCTACGACCAGATCATGCGTCTCGGCTGGAAGGTGTTCATCCCCGTGACGCTGGTGTGGATCGGCGTGGAGGCCGTCATGTCCGTACTAAAGGTAGGGCCGTTCAAATGAATGATTCCAGGAGCAGGCCGAAAGCGGCCGACCGCATCCGGGCGGTATTCCGCACGTTCGCGCTCTGGGAGCTGCTGCAGGGACTGCGGGTAACCCTGAAGAACTTCTTCCGGCGCAAGGTCACCTTGCAGTACCCGGAGGAGAAGGCCCCGCAATCGCCCCGGTTCCGGGGACTGCACGCCCTGCGGCGCTACGCCAACGGCGAGGAACGCTGCATTGCCTGCAAGCTGTGCGAGGCGGTTTGCCCGGCGCTGGCGATCACCATCGAGTCCGAGGTTCACGAAGACGGCACCCGTCGCGCGAGCCGCTACGACATCGACCTGTTCAAGTGCGTGTACTGCGGCTTCTGCGAGGAAGCCTGTCCGGTGGACGCGGTCGTGGAGACCCGGATTCACGAGTACCACATGGAGAACAGGGGCGAGAACATCCTGACCAAGGAACGGCTGCTTGAGATCGGCGATCAATACGAAGAACAGATTGCCGCCGATCGCCGCGCCGACGCTTCCTACCGCTGAACCGCGTCCTCATGCAGCAGCTTCCGGAAATCTTCCCGCTCATTCTCTTTTACGGCTGGTCGGGCATTCTGATCGCCGCCGCGGTGGGCGTGATCACGGCGCGCAATCCGGTCCATTCGGTGCTGCTCCTGGTCCTGTGTTTCGTCATCTCGGCCGCCATCTGGCTGCTGCTGCGCGCGGAATTCCTGGCCGTGGCCCTGGTGCTGGTGTACGTCGGCGCGGTAATGGTGCTGCTGCTGTTCGTCGTAATGATGCTGGACATCAACGTCGAGCGCATGCGCGAGGGGCTCACGCGCTATGCGCCCCTGGGCGTGGTGGTCGGCCTGTTGCTGGCCGCGCAGCTCTCATCCGTGTGGTGGCTGCGGCAGTCCGGACTGGAAATCGCGGCGCCGGAGGATTCGCTGGTTTTCGAGGAGGGCAACACGCAGGCGCTGGGCACGCTGCTGTATACCGAGCACCTGTACGCCTTCGAGATAGCGGGCTACATCCTGCTGCTGGCCATTGTCGGCGCCATTACCCTCACCCTGCGCCGGCGCAGCGGCCTGCGCGTGCAGAAGGTATCCGATCAGGTCGCAGTGCGGCCCGGCGACCGCGTGCGGCTGGTCAGGATGCCGGTGGAGAAGGACGAATGATCGGCCTCGCCCACCTGCTGACCCTGAGCACGATCCTGTTCGCGATCGCCGTTTGCGGAATCTTCATCAATCGCCGCAGCGTGATCCTGCTCCTGATGTGCGTGGAGCTCCTGCTGCTCGCGGTCAATTTCAATTTCATCGCTTTCGCCTACTTCCTCGGCGACCTGGCCGGGCAGGTGTTCGTGTTCTTCATCCTGACCGTGGCGGCGGCGGAGGCGGCGATAGGACTGGCGATTCTGGTGGTGCTTTTCCGCAACCGGATCAGCGTGAACGTGGAAGAGTTCAGCTTGCTCAAGGGATGATGTACGAAGCAATCCTGCTTGCGCCGCTGGCAGCGGCGGTCGTGGTGGCGCTGGGCGCCAGGGTGCTGCCGCGCAACCTGCTGCACGGGCTCCCGATCCTGGCCGTGGGACTGTCCGCCTGCCTGTCGATCTGGGCCCTGCTGGAGCAACTTGACGGTGAACCGGTCAACGTAAAGCTGCTCGATTGGCTCAGCATCGGCGGGTTCGAGTTGAGCTTCGGCCTGCTGATCGACCGCCTGACCGCCCTGATGATGTGCGTGGTGACCTGGGTCTCGCTGGCCGTGCACGTGTACACGGTCGGCTATATGCGGGACGATCCCGCCTACGCACGGTTCTTCGCCCTGATCGCGTTCTTCACCTCGGCCATGCTGCTGCTGGTGATGGCGGACAACTTCATGCAGCTGTTCGTGGGTTGGGAAGCGGTGGGGCTGGCCTCGTACCTGCTGATCGGCTTCTGGTTCAAGCGGCCGTCGGCGAATTTCGCAAGCCTGAAGGCTTTCCTGGTAAATCGCGTCGGCGACCTGGGACTGCTGCTGGGCATCGCACTGATCGGGGGCGCGGCGGGCTCGCTCGATTACGCCGTCGTTTTCAGCGGCGCTCCCGGCCTGGCCGCTCAGGAAATCACCGTCTGGCCCGGGGTCAGCCTGCCGGCGCTGGACCTGGGATGCGTGCTGTTGTTCGTGGGGGCCATGGGCAAATCGGCGCAGATGCCGCTGCATATCTGGCTGCCGGATTCGATGGAGGGCCCCACGCCGATTTCGGCCCTGATCCATGCCGCGACCATGGTCACGGCGGGCGTCTTCATGGTGGCCCGCATGTCGCCGCTGTTCGAATACAGCCCGCTCGCGCTCTCCGTGGTGCTCGCGGTCGGCGCAACCACCGCCCTGGCGACCGGACTGGTGGCGATCGTGCAGCATGACATCAAGCGCATCGTCGCCTGGTCCACGCTTTCCCAGCTCGGCTACATGATGGCCGGCCTGGGCGTCTCGGCCTATTCAGTGGCCATCTACCACCTGTTTACCCACGCGTTCTTCAAGGCATTGCTGTTCCTGGCCGCGGGCGCGGTCATCGTCGCCCTGCACCACGAGCAGGACATCCGGCGCATGGGCGGCCTCTACCGGCGGATGCCGATCACCTACGCAACCGCCCTGATCGGCGGTCTGGCGCTGGCCGGCATACCGGGCACCGCCGGCTTCTTTTCCAAGGACGCGCTGATTTCGGCCGTGACCCAGTCCGCCGGCCCGGTCAGCGCATACGCGGGCTGGTGCCTGCTGGCCGGGGTGGCCGTTACCGCGTTTTACAGCGCCCGCTTCGTGCTCGTGGTGTTCCATGGCCGCGAGCCGGAAGGCGCGTCGCATGTCTCGGAACTGGAACCGCGTGGCTTGTGGATGCTGGTGCCGCTGGTTTTTCTTGCGGTCCCCTCGCTGCTGATCGGCTGGTTCACCTACCGGCCGGTGGTCCTGGGCGAGTATTTCGCGTCTTCCCTTGTTGGCCTCAAGGGGAGCGCTTCCGGCGCGCCGGACCTGGGCGCGGGCACGCTGGACTTCTTTGTTCATGGCCTGTACTCGCCGGTCTTTCTGCTGGCCCTGATCGGCGGACTTTCCGCCTGGGTCCTGTATGAATGGCGGCCCGGGTGGCGCAGCCGGGCCGCGCCGTTCCTGCGCGTTCCAGGGCGCGTGCTGGAACTGGGTTACGGCTTCGATCCCGCGCTCGAGCGGGCCATCATCCCGGGCGCCCGGGGGCTGGCCAGAGTCGCCGCCGACCAGGCCGACGCGCGCTTTATCGACGGATTGCTGGTAAACGGGCTGGCGAGGACGATTCGCTGGGGGTCCGGCGTCATGCGGCGTCTGCAGACCGGACTGCTCTATCACTACGCCTTTGTGATGGTGGCGGCCATCTGCCTGCTGATCGCCTGGGTCATCCTGGTGCTTGACTGATGCCCGAAGCGGGACTGCTCAGCCTGATCGTGTGGTTCCCGGTGGTGGCCGGACTGCTGATCGCCGGACTGGCGCGAAGCGCAGCCGTTGCGCGCTGGTCGTGCCTGGCCGTTGCGCTGCTGGAGTGGATCCCGGGCTTTTTGCTCTGGCGCGCCTTCGAGCCGGGCGGCGGCTACCAGTTCGTCGAGCGGCACGATTGGATCGAGCGCTTCAATGTGGAGTACTACCTCGGTATCGACGGCATCGCGCTGGCGCTGATCCTGTTGACGCTTCTGCTCACCCCGGCGGCCGTCGTGGCCGGCTGGCGCGCGATCGACCGGCGCACCGGTCTCTATTACGGCGCGCTGCTGATTCAGCAGGGGCTGATGCTGGGCGTGTTCTGCGCGCTCGACAGCCTGCTTTTCTACGTGTTCTGGGAATTCATGCTGGCCCCCATGTTCCTCATCATCGGCATATGGGGCGGCGAGAGGCGGATTTACGCAACGGTCAAGTTCTTCCTGTTCACTTTTCTGGGCTCGGTGTTCATGCTGGTCTCGCTGGTCTACCTGTACCAGAAGGCCGGCAGTTACGCCATTCCCGACCTGCACGCCCTGCCGCTGACGCTCGCCGAGCAACAGTTCCTGTTCTTCGGATTCCTGGCCGCCTTTGCGGTGAAGGTGCCGATGTGGCCGGTACATACCTGGCTGCCGGATGCGCACGTCGAAGCGCCGACCGGCGGTTCGGTCATACTGGCGGCCATCCTGCTGAAGATGGGCGGCTTCGGCATGCTGCGATTCAGCCTGCCCGTAACGCCGGACGCCGCTTACCAGTTCGCTCCGCTGATCGTGGCCCTTTCGCTGGTCGCCATCGTGTATATCGCATTCGTCGCGCTGGCCCAGAGTGACCTCAAGAAGCTGATCGCCTATTCGTCGGTGGCGCACATGGGGTTCGTGACGCTGGGCATGTTCGTTCCCATGGCCTATGCAGGCGCCGGCGACGAGCAGCTCCTGGCGCTGGGCATGGGCGGGGGCATGGTGCAGATGATCTCCCACGGCTTCATTTCGGCAGCCCTTTTCATGTGCGTCGGCGTGCTCTACGACCGCGTTCACTCGCGCCGGATCAACGATTTCGGAGGCGTGGCCAACACCATGCCGGTTTTTGCCGTCCTGCTGGTGCTGTTCGGCCTGGCCAACGCGGGGCTGCCCGGGACTTCCGGATTTGTGGGCGAATTCCTCGTCATCCTGGCGTCGTTCCGCGCCCAGCCGCTGGTCGCCCTGGGTGCGGGCACAATCCTGGTGCTGGGCGCGGCCTACAGCCTGTACATGATCAAGCGCGTGGTCTTCGGCGAGGTGGCGAACGAAAAGGTAGCGGCCCTTGAGGACCTGGATACGCGGGAACTGATTGCGCTGGGGGGCATGGGCCTTGCCGTCATTGTCCTTGGCCTGTACCCGGACCCGCTGGTGGAAATGATGGAGCCGTCGCTGGATGAGCTGGCCAGGCAGGTGCTGGCCGGAAAGGTGGCCGCATGGTGATCGGTCTGGCCGGCTGGGCCCCGCTCTACCCGGAACTGGCGCTTGCGCTGCTGATTCCCGTTCTGATGCTGCTGGATCTGGCGGTAGGCAGTAAGCGGCCATTGGTGACGCAGGCGGTCTGCCTCGCGGGACTGGCCGTGGTGGGCTGGACCTGCATCGTGGCGGCGGACGGCGGCATGTTCGGCGGCGCGTTCGTAATGGACCCACTGGCGCGGCTGCTGAAGTTTGCCGGCGTGCTGTTGAGCGGCCTGGCCTTCGTATATGCGCCGCGTGATCTGCGCGAAGCCGGAGCGCTGCGCGGCGAGTATTTCGTACTGGGCCTGTTTGCGCTGCTGGGCGTCTTCGTAACGGCGTCCGCCGGCAGCCTGCTCACCCTGTATCTCGGGCTGGAACTGCTGGCGCTGGCGCTGTACACCCTGGTGGCCCTGCAGCGACATTCCGCCCGTGCGGCGGAGGCCGCGATGAAGTATTTCGTGCTGGGGGCGATCGGCTCCGGCGCGATGCTCTACGGGATGTCCCTGCTGTACGGACTTTCGGGTTCGCTGCTGCTGAGCGAAACGGCGGCCCTTGCGCCGCAGAGCGTCGGAGCTTACGTGGCCGCGGCCCTGGTACTGACCGGGGTGGCGTTCAAACTGGGTGCGGTGCCCTTCCACCAGTGGGTGGCGGACGTATATGAAGGACCGCCGCTGGGCGTGGCCGTGCTGCTTGCGACCGTCCCCAAGCTGGCCTCCTTCGCCCTTATCGTGCGGCTGCTGGTTGACGGGATTTCCGCCTCTCAGGAGCAGTGGAACCTGCTGCTGATCGTTATGGCGGTCGCCTCCCTGTCGCTGGGCACCATCGTGGCCATGGCCCAGACACAGGCCGCGCGGCTGCTGGCCTGGGCGGCCATCGCGCATGTCGGATTCCTGCTTCTCGGCGTCGTTGCCGGCGGCGGCGAAGGCCTGAGCGCGGCGCTTTTCTACACCCTGATTTATGTGCTCATGGCGGCCGGCGCCTTCGGGGTGGTCATCGCCCTGGAAAAACAGGCTGCTCCGCTGGACAGCCTGCGGGGACTCTACCGCCGCCACCCCGGGATGGCGTTCATCATGCTGCTCATCATGCTGAGCATGATCGGGATACCGCCGCTGGCGGGCTTTTTGGCCAAGTGGCAGGTGCTGATGGTGCTGGTGGACCAGGGGTTCACGGCGCTTGCGGTCTTCGCGGTGGTTTTCGCCGTGGTCGGGGCCTACTACTACCTGCGGATCATCCGGCTGATGTTCATGGAGGCGCCCCGCGAGCAGGAGCCGCTCAAACCCGGCTTGGGCACAAGCGTGATGCTGGGCGCCAATGGCCTGGCGCTGGTGGTGATCGGTGTGTGGCCGAATCCGCTGCTGGAACTGTGCCGGGCCGCCTTCGGTCCGGGGTAGGCGGCGCTTGCTGAAAAGGATCATGCTGGTTGCGGGGCCCCTGGCGGCCCTGGCGGCGGGTCTCCTGATGCGGGAATCGGGACCGGCGGTGGCCTGGACGGTAGCGGTGACGACGCTGTGCGCGGCCTGGTGGATCACCGAGGCGGTGCCGATTCCGGTCACCTCCCTGGTTCCCATAGCGCTGCTGCCACTGGTAGGCGCCATCCCGCCCTCGCAGGCCGCGGCCGCGGTGGGCGATCCCCTGATCCTGTTGCTGATGGGCGGATTCATGCTGTCCACCGCCATGGAAAAGAGCGGAGCGCATCGCCGGATTGCGCTGGGGATGATCAATCTTTTCGGCGCCAGCGACGGACGCCGGCTGGTGTTCGGCTTCATGGCGGCGGCGGCGGTTCTCAGCATGTGGATATCGAATACGGCCACGACCCTGATGCTGCTGCCGATTGCGCTGGCCGTCATTCAGGGCTGCGACGACAAGCGGCTGGCCCTGCCGCTGTTGCTGGGCATGTGCTACGCGGCCAGCATCGGAGGTACGGGCACGCCGGTCGGCACGCCGCCCAACCTGATCTTCATGCGCGTTTACGAGGAAAGCACGGGCATCCAGCTGGGATTCACGCAATGGATGAGCTGGGCCTTGCCGGTGGTTCTCGTCATGCTGCCGATCGCCGGTTTCTGGCTGACCCGGGGCCTCAAACTGCGCGCGCCCGTCCAGTTGCCGGAGGTCGGCAAGTGGCGCGGCGAGGAAGTGCGCACGCTGCTTGTGTTTGCGCTTACCGCATTGCTGTGGGTGACCCGGCGCGAACCCTTCGGCGGCTGGTCCGGTCTTCTGGGTCTGGATCAGGCCAATGACGGCAGCGTAGCGCTGCTCGCGGTGGTAGCGATGTTCATCGTTCCGAACGGGGCAGGCGGGCGCCTGCTGGACTGGAAGACGGCCGTGAGCATTCCCTGGGGCGTTCTGCTGCTGTTTTCCGGGGGCATCTGCCTGGCCGGCGCCTTCGCCAGCACCGGCTTGAGCGCCACCCTCGGCTCGGCCCTGGCTTCGCAGGCGGACTGGGCGCCCTGGCTGCTGATATTGCTGATCTGCCTGGCGGTCACCTTCCTTACGGAAATCACCAGCAATACCGCCACCACCTCGCTGTTGATGCCGATACTCGCCGCTGCCGCCATCGCCGCCGGCATGGAGCCGCGCCTGATCATGGTGCCCGCGGCGATCAGCGCCAGTTTCGCCTTCATGCTTCCGGTCGCCACCGGCCCCAACGCCGTGGTGTTCAGTTCGGGGCGCCTCACCGTCCCGCAGATGGCCCGCGAGGGCCTGGCGCTCAACTTCCTGGGCGCCCTCGTGATCTCAACGATGTGCTACTGGCTGCTGAACTGACCCGGCCAGCCTGAGCGTATCGGCGGTGCTCAGCCGAAATCCTCGTCGACCGAGTTCTCGTAGAGTTTTCGCATATACAGGATCGGCGCCAGCGGCGCTTCGACGTAGCGGCAGATGCGCCAGCCCTCGGGGAGCTTGCGAAACAGAGCGACGGCGCGGTTGTCGGCGCCGACCGGTTTTGCGTAGCCCTCGGCTTTCGCGTCCCAGTGAAACTGGTAGGAGACCCAGGCCAGGTCTTCGCTGACCGGGACCGCCGCGACATCCCAGATGCGCATCTTCAGGCGCGGGATCATCTGCATGGTCTTGTCCCAGTACGCGCGGATCGCGTCCCAGTCGCGCAAGGGCTCCTCGACTTCCTCCGGCAGATAGAAGGGGTCGGGATCGGAGGTGTCCCACAATTCCGCCATTGCCTTGAGGTCCATGCGGTTCCAGTTCTCCCGCAACTGCCCCAGTACGGCCACGACGGCGTCCTTGAGATTCGATTCGGTGTTCATGGGCGGCATTATGCCTGCCGGGGAGCGGAACGACGTTCGGGCTAGAATGGCCGCCCGACTGGAATTACGCGTATAGGGATCAAGTCTTGCCGGCGAGAACAGGCAGCGAGCTCATTCAGGCGCTCAGGGAGTCTCCGATGGAGTTGTGGCATCGGGGACGCAAGGTTGAAGACCTCACCAGCGAGGAAGGCATTGCAGGCGGAGTACGCAGCCTTGCAGCCCGTTACGATCTGCAGCACCGGGAATCCGAAACGTTGCTTTTTTCCTCGCCGGAGACCGGCGATCCGGTGGGCATGAGTTTCATGATTCCCGAGACCGGTGAGGAGCTCGTCCGCGTCGGGGATGCGATGCATCGACTTGCGGATTTCAGTTTCGGCATGGCGGGGCGCGACCCCAGCTACCTGAACCGTGCGATGAGCGCCTACGCGGCCGCCGCCGGCTGGCTGGATTCGGCTCACCCGGGGGGCGGGGCGAACGCCAGGGCCTGGCACCGGGAGATGCGCGAACGCGACCTGGCGCTCACGCACACGCTGATCAACCCGCAGATCAATCGGGCCGTCAGCGCCGCAAAACAGGCCGACCCGTTCCTGGCGGCTCGCGTGAAGAAGGAGACCGACGCCGGCCTGGTGATCAAGGGCGCCCGCATGCTGGCCACGCTGCCGATCTCGGACTCGATCATGGTGTTTCCTTCCACGCTCTTGAAGAACCCGGAAGAGGACGCGCCGTACTCCTTCGCCTTCTGCCTGCCCAACGCGACCGAGGGGCTGAAGTTCATCTGCCGGGAAACGGTGGATTACGGGCGCAGTCACTTCGACCACCCGCTGGGCTCGCGATACGAGGAACTGGACGCGCTGGTGGTGTTCGACGACGTGTTCGTGCCCTGGGAAAACGTGTTCCTGTACCGCGACGTCAAGGCCTGCAACGAGGCCTACGCGGCCACGTCGGCGGTGGTTCACATGTCGCACCAGGTCATCTGCAAGAACATCGCCAAGACCGAGTTCCTGCTGGGGCTGGTGTCGCTGATGATCGACGCCGTGGGGATCGAGATCTTTCAGCATGTGCAGGAGAAGGTGGCCGAGATCTGGGTCAACCTGGAAACGATGAAGGCCTTCCGCCGGGCCGCGGAGGCCGACGCGGCGCTGAACGAGCACGGCATGATGACGCCGGCCTTCGATCCGCTGGACGCGGCCCGCAACCTGTACCCCCGCCTTTATCCGCGCATGGTGGAAATCGTGCGCCTGCTCGGCGCCAGCGGCCTGGTGGCCATGCCCACGGAAGCGGACCTTAAGGGTCCCCTCGGCGAGGAGGTGCATCGCTACTACCAATCGGCGCGGCTGGAGGCGAAGGACCGGATCCCCTTGTACCGGCTGGCCTGGGACACGGCGCTGTCGGCCTTCGCGGCGCGGCAGGTGCAGTACGAAACCTATTTCTTCGGCGATCCCGTTCGGATGGCCAGCGCGATATTCCACGCCAAGGACCGCACGCCCTACATGGAGCGCGTGCGCGAGTTCCTTCGCGATTCGGCGGAAGAACGCCAGGGCGCGGCGGGAGACGCAATTGGATAAGAAGGGCTTTCGCGCGGCGCTAGGGCAGTTCGCAACCGGCGTCACCGTGGTGACGGCGAAGGCGGAAAACGGCGAGCGCATCGGCCTTACGGCCAACAGCTTCAATTCCGCCTCGCTGGACCCGCCCATGGTGCTCTGGAGCCTCAAGAACGATTCAACGAACTTCGATGTTTTCGCCGAAGCGAGCTACTTTGCGGTCAATGTGCTGGCGGCCGACCAGGTGGACGTCTCGCAGCGTTTTTCCCGCTACGTCGAGGACCGCTTTGCGGGACTGGACTGCACGGAAGGCGTCGGGGCCGTACCCGTAATCGCCGGCTGCGCCGCCACCTTCCAGTGCCGGAACGTGCATCGGTACAGCGGCGGTGATCACGCGATCTTCGTGGGGGAGGTGCTGGATTTCGAGGTCAACGACCGGACCCCGCTGGTATTTCACCGCGGCGACTACACGGTCACCATGCCGCGCCCGGCGCGGGAATCGGGCGAATCGGAGATCGCCGGCGGCTATGTCGATGACTTTCTCCTGCCGCTGCTGGCGCGGGCCTATCGCCTGTTCGGCCTGCCGTTCTACGAGCACCTGAACGAACGGGAGATTCCCCGCGACGAATGGCGGGTGCTGGCCACCTTGAGCGACCAGAGTTGCACCCGCGACGAACTGGCCTGGATCATCCGGATGCCCGAGGACATTCTCGACAGCACGCTCACGGCGCTGCTTGACCAGGAGATGATCGCCGAGGACGAACCGCGGGGGGAAGGACGCCTGCCCCGGCTGGTGTGCACCCCCCGGGGCAGCCGCCGGGTCGTCAAGCTGCTGGCCGTTGCCAAGGCCCGCGAGGCGGACGTGCTGGCGGACTTTCCCGAACTGGAACAGAAGGAATTCAAGGACATGCTGCGCAGCATGATTTCGCGGCTGGGGGGCAGCAAGCGCCCTCGCTGACCAGGGCCTTGAAACGCTATGGGTCTGACGATTTTCGCCGCCTACCTGGTACTGGTTGTTGTGCTGGGTCTGGTCGCCTCCCGCGGACAGCGCGCCAGCGAGGATTTCTGGGTTGCCGGCCGGCGTTTCGGCGTTGGGGTGCTGGTCCTCGCCAACGTGGCGGCCATCATGCACGGGGGCTCCATACTGAGCGGCGTCGCCTTCATAGGCGCGTTCGGAGGCGTGGCGGGGCTGCCCTTTCTGGCGTTCGCCGTCGGCATCGCCATCGTTTTCTTCTTCTTCGCCCGCAAATTGCGCCAGTCCGGCGGCTTTACCCTGCCGGACTACCTGGGCGACCGCTATGCAAGCCGGAAAATGCGGGCCTGGAGCGCGATCGTCGTTGCGGTATCCAGCGTGGTGTACCTGGTGGCCCAGCTGCGGGGGATGGCCTTCATACTGGAGCGACTGCTCGAAATCCCATTCCTGTGGGGACTGGCGCTGGGCTGCCTGATATTCGTTGCCTATGTCGCCCTCGGGGGGTTGCTGGCGGTGGTGTGGACCAACATCGCCCAGTTCTTCTTCATGTGGGCCGGGCTGCTGCTGATCGCGCCGGTGCTGCTGCAGGAAGTCGGCGGATGGACCGGGGTAATGCAGCAGGTGGAGCAGGCCGCGCCCGGCTGGACCCGCCTGCGCGGGGTGTCCTGGGGCTGGGGGTATTTCCTTTCCTGGCAGGTCATCTGGATGCTGGCCTATTGCACGCGCCTCGAGCTGGTCACCAAGATGTACGCCGCGCGCGATTCATGGGTGGCGCGGGTATCGCTGCCGTGGACCATGCTGATCGTGATGGTTTTCCTGCTCTACGGAAACATGTACCTGGGCGCCGTGGCCCGGATCACGGTCTGGGAGGGCCTGGCCTCGCCCGATCAGGCTTACGTTGCGCTGGTCACCCAGTACCTCGCTCCGTCGCTGGCCGCGTTCGCGCTTACCGGGATCGCCGCGGCCGCCATGTCCACCACGGACTCCCTGCTGCTGATGGCGGGTTCGGCCCTGGCGCATGACCTGGTTCGCAAGTGCGTGGACGAGCCGCGTGGGGTCGAACGCGACGAGCGCAGCTACGTGTGGATTTCGCGCGGGGCCATCGTGGCCGTGGGCGCCGTGGCGTTCGTGCTGGCGATACCCGACGTGGCGCTTATTCTGCGGATCGTGTCCTTCGCCGTGGCGATCATAGGCGCGGCATTCTTCTTCCCTCTGATTGCCGGCATGGTGAGCAGCCGGGTAAGCGCCGAGGCCGCATTGACCTCGTCGGTCTGCGGCGTGTTGACCACGCTGGTCTGGATCGGGGGAACGCTTGCCGGGCAGGGCTGGGCGCAGGTTCTGCATCCGGGCATTCCCGGCCTGCTGGTGGCCGGCCTTGCGATGGCGCTGGTCAATTCCTTTACCCGGCCCGCCATCGCCATAGGCGGCGTCGCGGCGGCCGAGGAGGGCCGTGGGCCATGATTCTCGGGCTGCCGGTGGAGAGTTTCCTGGTGCAGATCGTGCTGCCCGCGATCGTGATCGCGGCAATGTTTGTGGCAAGCTACCGGGGCAGGGGCCGCGGCGGAGACCGCGCCAGGGGAGACGACAAATGACTTCGATTTATCGCAGAACGGGCGCCTGTGTTGCGCTGCTTGCCATGATCTCGGCATGCGAAGCGCCGCAGACTGAAGTTGAGGAGGCGGCCGATCCGCGGCCCGGAATGTGGGCGCAGTCGGTCAAATTGACGCCGGCCGGGCCCTGGGCGGAGGGCGACCAGCGCGGCAACGGCAATACCCAGGGTCCGGGTACCTGGATGCGCTGCGCGTTTCACATGAGTCAACCCGGCGCGAAGGTCTACGAGCTCTCGCACCCGCGCTCGATGTCCATGCCCCAGTCGCCGTTCTCGCCGCCGCTGGAGTACGTCTACCGTCCCACCGTGGGCATCCCGTATACGGCCCACGCCTTCAACGGCGAGCATCTCACCGGCGGGGAACCGGGCGCCCAGGGAACCCAGATGGACGCGCTGGGACACTTCGCCTGGCTGCCCGAGCCCTGGCTGGGCGAGGGCGATCTGCCCGCCGATTCGGCCACGTACTACGGCGGGTACACGCAGGGCGACGTAAAGCCGACCCCCGACTCCCCCTTGCTGAAGCTCGGTATCGAGCAGGCGCCGCCGCTGGTGACCAGCGCCCTGCTGCTGGACGCCCGCAGCCACATGGGCGGCGGCGAGCCCCTGGAGCCGGGGCAGGTCATTACCGCCGCCGACATCGACGCGATGCTGGCCGCCCAGGGCCTGGCCGGGCGCGGCATTCTTGCCGGCGACGTGGTGTATATCTACACCGGCTGGAGCGACAACTGGAACCAGCCGCCGTACTACGCGATGGGGCCGGGTCTGGGATACGACGCGGCAAGGATGCTGGGCGAAAAGGGCGTGGTGCTGGTGGCGCTGGACAATCCGTTCACCGATCCGGCCAACGACGGCCAGCTCATGGGCCAGGCGGGTCCGCCCGAAGGCACCCCCGAAGGCCTGCCTTTCGTGATCCACCATCACAACCTCACCCAGTCCGGCGTGCACAACATCCAGAACGCAAACCTGGCCGAACTCGCCGAAGACCAGGTGTGGGAGTCCTGCACCATCATCCTGCCGCTGCGCTCGGTGGGCGCCTCGGGCTCACCCGTGCGGCCGATCGCCATCGGCTGACGGGGCTGGCCGGTGCCGCGGTAATTCCCTTGGAAACGGCACTGGAACCAGCCCGCAGGCTTCTCCGCGAGGTATTCGGGTTTCCGGCCTTCCGGCCGGACCAGGAGGAGATCATCCGCGCGGTCCTGCGCGGGCGCGATGCGCTTGTGCTGATGCCCACCGGCGGGGGCAAGTCGCTCTGTTACCAGATTCCGGCGATGCTGCGACCCGGGACCGGCGTGGTGATCTCGCCGCTGATCGCGCTCATGCAGGACCAGGTGTCGGCCCTGCGCCAGCACGGCGTTGCCGCGGCCTTCCTGAACTCAAGCCTTTCCTACGAAGAGCAGCAGCGCATCAAGGCGGCGCTGCAGGCCGGCGGGCTCGACCTGCTGTACCTGGCGCCGGAGAGGTTGCTGCAGGAAGGCGGCGGCACGCTGGCTCTGCTGCAACGGATCGAAATCTCGTTAATCGCCATCGACGAGGCGCACTGCGTTTCGCAATGGGGTCATGACTTCCGCCAGGATTACCTGGGACTGGACGTGCTCGAGGATTACTTTCCGGGCACGCCTCGCCTGGCGCTGACGGCCACGGCGGACGAAGCGACCCGTGAGGAGATCGCCGTGCGTCTCAGGCTGACCGGTGCCGAGCGGTTCATCAGCGGCTTCGACCGGCCCAATATCCGCTATACGGTGCGCATGAAGAACGGCCCCGGAGCGGACTTGCTGGCCTTCCTGCGCGAACGCCGGGGCCAGGCGGGCATCGTCTACTGCCTGTCGCGGCGCAAGGTCGAAGCCACGGCGGACCGGCTCAGGAGTGAAGGGTTCGACGCCCTGCCTTACCATGCCGGCCTGTCCGCGCAGGACCGGCGGCGCTGCCAGGCGCGGTTTCAGCGCGCCGATGGCGTGATCGTTGTGGCGACGATCGCTTTCGGGATGGGAATCGACAAGCCCGACGTCCGATTCGTGGCGCATTGCGACCTGCCCAAGAGCGTCGAGGCCTATTACCAGGAAACGGGGCGGGCGGGACGCGACGGCGAGCCCGCCGAGGCCTGGATGACGTACGGCCTGCAGGACGTCGTCAGGCTGCGGCAGATGGTCGACGAGTCGGAGGCCGATGAGGACCACAAGCGGATACAGCGAACGCGCTTGCAATCACTGGTTGCCTGGTGCGAGATCACGCAATGCCGGCGTGCGGCGCTGCTCGCCTACTTTGGCGAGCAATACTCCCAACCCTGCGGGAACTGCGACAACTGCCTGAACCCGCCGAAGACCTTCGACGGAACGCTGGAGGCCCGGAAGTTCCTGTCCTGCGCCGTGCGGGCCGGCCAGCGATTCGGAGCGGCGCACCTGATTGATGTGTTGCGCGGCAGGGACACCGACAAGGTCCGCCGGCATCGGCACCAGAACCTCTCCACGTTCGGCATCGGCAGCGATCTCTCGGCGCGCCAATGGCATGCCGTGGCCCGCCAGGTGGTGGCGATGGGATTTGCGCGAGTCGATGCCGAACGCCACGGCGCCCTCGTGCTCACTCCCCGGGCGCGGCCGCTGCTGCGCGGCGAGCGGACCATCGAGTTGCGCGAAGAAGTTCGCCTGGCCGGGCCGAAACGGGCCTCAAGGCCACGACCGCAGCCCCTGGAAATGGCGCCGGCGGACGAGCCCCTGTGGCAGGCGCTCAGGACCTGCCGGACCCGGCTGGCCGAGGAAGCCGGAGTGCCGCCATACGTGATCTTTCACGACGCAACCCTCAAGGAGTTCCTGCGGGCCCGCCCGAGCACGCCCGAGTCCATGCTCGAGCTGCATGGAGTGGGGCAGGCCAAGCTGGAGCGGTTCGGGCATGCCTTTCTCGAGGTCATTGCCGAGGCCGGCGGCGCCGATGACGACGACCCGCCAGGGAACCCGCCGTGAGAGGGCGGCGGCCGTTCCGGCGTATCAGGAAATCGTAAGGTTGGCCGGGCCTGACTGCGGTATGCTTGAGGCAAAGATGAACTCAGGGCAATCACAGACATGGACCGATCAAGCAATGATTCCAGGTCAACGCGAATGAAACGGCAAGTCGCGCGAAGTCTCGCTGCCTGTGCAGGATTGTTGTTCCTGACGGCTGCGCTTCAGGCCGTCCAGGCAGCCCCGGTCAAGACCGCCCATACGCAGGCCGAATTGCTTGCCGAGGTGACCCGCATCACGCCGGGCGAACCGTTCACCCTGGGCCTCAACCTCAGTCCCGACCCCGGCTGGCACACGTACTGGATCAACCCGGGCGACGCCGGCAAGCCCGCGAGTCTTCGCTGGGACGCGCCCGAGGAGCTCGAATTCGGCGATCTCAAATTCCCGGCGCCGGGATTCGTGCCCTTCATGACCATGATGAGCTATGGCTACAACGAGCCGACGCTGCTCCTGGTGGACGTTGTCCAGACCCAGGCGGTTTCCGGCGATGTTCTGGAAATAAGGGCCCGGGCATCCTGGCTGGTCTGCGATGACAAGGTGTGTATCCCGGAGCGCGCGAATCTTGCGCTGACCATCCCGGTGGGCGGCGGGGACGGGCCGGATTCCGGCAGCGAGGACTGGCGGACCGCCGCCTTCGCGGACGCCCGGGCGCTGCAGCCGCGGGAGATGGAGTGGCCTGCCCGGTTTTCGCAGGACGGCGAATCGGTGGTCTTCGACATTTCCACACCCCTGTCGCTGGAAGACGCATCGAACCTGTACCTGTTCCCGGAAGCCGCCGGCATGATCGACCACACGGCCAACCAGCAGGTCAGCCTGTGGCGCGATCGTGTGCGCGTAAGCGTTCCCGCCGGGTCGCGGGTGGCCCGCTACGAGGAAACCGGCCTGGTGATTTCCGTGGACATGGAAGGCGCTCCCCAGCAGACGTTCAGCCTTGTGGCGCGCCGTGACGATGAGTCGGGCGGCCCCGGGGATGCCGCGACCGCGGGCTTGAGCTCAAGTCCCTGGGGCGGCGGCGGCCACGCCGCACCGGGCGGAGACGCAGCGGGTTCCGGCGCTTCAACGGCGGCCGGCGGCGCCGCCGCGGGCCCGGGCCTTATGCAGGCCATCGCGTTTGCGATTCTCGGCGGGTTGATCCTCAACCTGATGCCCTGCGTCCTGCCGATACTCAGTCTCAAGGCCCTGGGCGTTGCCCAGATGGCCGGGGAGAAGCCGCGGGTGGCTCGCAACGCGGGCCTGCAGTTTCTGGCCGGTGTGCTGGTGAGCTTCCTGGTCCTCGCGATTCTGATCATTGCACTGCGTCAGGCGGGCGAGGCCGTCGGCTGGGCGTTTCACATGCAGAATCCCCTGATCGTTGCGATCCTGGCGCTCGTGATGGTGGCCGTGGGCCTGAATCTACTCGGCGTGTTCGAAGTCAATGTCGGCGCCGGCGCATTGGGCGGCAAGGCCACGCAGGGCAAGGCCGGCGAGTTCTTTACCGGGGTCCTGGCGGTGGCGGTGGCGACGCCCTGTACGGCGCCCTTCATGGCGCCGGCGCTGGGGTATGCGCTGCTGCAGCCCGCCGGCGTTACGACGGCCGTATTCCTGGCCCTGGGGCTGGGCTTCGCGCTGCCTTATTTCACCGTTGCGATGCTGCCGGGTGCGCAGCGGCTGCTGCCGCGGCCCGGCGCCTGGATGGTGAGCTTCCGCCAGGCGCTGGCGTTTCCCATGTTCGCGACGGCGATCTGGCTGTACTGGGTGCTGGGCAATCTGGCCGGCATCAACGCCCAGACCCTGGCTTTGATCGCCGCCCTGGCCCTGGCCCTGGGCGCCTTCGGCTGGAACCGCAGGGCCGGCGCGGCCTTCTCGCGCCCCTGGCGGGGAGCAAGCGTGGCCGGGCTGGCGGTCGTTTTGCTCAGCCTCTGGGCGCTTCCCAGGGCGGTCGTGGATTCAGGGGCCGCGCCGGTGGCTTCCGGCGAGATCGCCTATTCGGCTGCCGCGCTGAGCGAGCTTCGTTCGCAGCAGGAGCCTGTGTTCGCCTACTTCACGGCCGACTGGTGCATTACCTGCAAGGTGAACGAGAACGTGGCGCTGAAGAGCGATGCGGTCAGGGAGTTCTTTTCCCGCGAGGGCATCCAGGTGATGGTGGGCGACTGGACCAACGAGGACCCGGAAATAACCGAGGTGCTGCTGCGTCACGGACGCGCCGGCGTGCCTCTTTATCTCTACTTCAAGCCGGGGTCCGGCGACGCGCTGGTCCTGCCGCAGATCCTCACGCCGAACCTGGTGATCGAAGCGATCGCGGACGCCTGACCGGAAGGGCCCGGCCCGGGTCTAGCCTTCGTTCGATTGCTCGCCGAAGTACTCCTCGAGCGCTTCGTCGAGCTTGTGTCCCCTCAGGTTTCGGGCCACGATTTCGCCCGAGCGGGCATCCACCAGGAAATTCGCCGGCACGCCCGTAACCCCATAGGCCTCGGTGGCCGGGTGATCCAGGCCCATGCCTGCGTTGATCCAGGGAAGGTCCTCTTCAAGGGAGGCTTCCTCCCAGTCCTCGCGTTCGTCGTCGACCGTGAAGGAAAAGATCTCAAAACCGTTGGGACCGTGTTCGGAATAGGCCTGCTTCATGTGCGGGATTTCCGCCCGGCAGGGACCGCACCAGGAGGCCCAGAACTCAAGAAGAACGACTTCCTTGCCGTCGCGGGCGCCTGACACGCTCACGATGTCGCCATCCAGGGTCTCGGCCTCGAAGTCCCTGATCTGGGTGCCTACCGCGAAGGATGCGGCTTTTGCCCGGCTGGCGGCATACTGTTCTTCCGAAGCGAGGTTTTCGATAACCCAGGGATCATCGGGGAGAAGCTCCGCCAGTCTCCGCACCGCATCCGTGACCCACGGACCCCGAAGCCAGGTCGACTGAATGGTGAGTTTGCGTGCCACGGGGTCGTCATGGCCCAGGGCGACCTGCTGACGGCCCTGGCTTTCCAGCTGCAGCATTTCATTGAAGATTTCGCTGGATCGGTCCACCCGGGCCCGCCGTTCGTCCTCGGTCTCGCCTTCCACGGCCTGCACCGACTCGTTGTAGGCGTTCATTTGCTCCAGGTATTCGGGCGAGAGCCGCCAGGAATTGATCACGATGTCGTTGTAATGACCGCCTTCGACGGTGAACTTTGCACGGCCGTCCATGGTCAGGGTCAGATCGCCCGGCTCCAGTACGAAAGACTGGCCCTTTACCGGCGCCATTCGCATTCCTCCGGAACCGGTGGCGTTCAGGACGTAGAAGTACACGTTCCGAGGCGCCTCCACCGTTCCCTCAAGGAATACCCGGCCGTCCACGATCGGCGCCTCCGCCAGAACGTTCAATCCGTCCTTGATGCCGGTCGAGGACTTTCTGGCGCCGGACATGGAGGCCGCCGGCATCATCCCCCCGCCGCCTGCGTCTTCCTGTTTCGGCTTCGATACCCAAACGACAAACTCGCCGTTCTGATAGGTTGACGACAGGTCGCCGGTGATCGTATAGCGGTTGGGGTCGGCTTGACCGGCGGGGTCATCCTCCGTATTCGAGCAGGCGGCAAGCGCCAGTGCGCAAATGACGGGAATCAGGCGGCGGTAATTCATGTTTGCAGTGTCCGTAGCGCGTGGTCAAGCCTGCAATCTTACCCCGGCCGATCCCGCAAGGCCTTCCTACATGAAGTTGGCGCGGTACCAGTCGTTGACGTCGTCGCCGGTGGTGAACCACACGCCTTCGTGCCTTGCCATGTAGCGGAAAGCGCGCGCCAGGTGCTTGAACTTGTTCGGCTGGCCCACCCAGAAAGTATGCAGGCATATGGGCATGCAGCGGGCGTTGGTGGCGCCTTCCTCGTACAGGACGTCGAACTGGTCGATGATCATGTCGCCGAAGGCCTCGGACGATACGCCCACGTTGCCGAACGCCGGAATGTCGTTCAGCTCCACGGTGTAGGGCACCGCAATCAGGTTGTTCTTCGGCGTGTTGAAGCGGAAGGGGTGGTCGTCGGCGGTGTAGTCGCACAGGTACTCGACGCCGAACTCTTCCAGCAACCGCGGCGTGTTGTCGGTGTGGGTAAGAAAGGGACTCAGCCAGCCCTTGGTGGGCCTGCCGATCGTCTCCTCCATGGAAGTCAGCACCGCACTCAGTATCTCCCGCTCCCGGTCCTCGTCGATGTTGCTGATGAAGTTGGCGGGCGCGTTGTTGACGCCGTGGCCGATCCAGGCCCAGTTGCGCGCCATGCCTTCCTCGAGGATGCGGGGATACTCGCGGATGATTTCCGAGTTCAGACAGACGGTCGCGCGCGCATTGCATTCGTCGAGCAGGTCGGTCATGCGCCACAGTCCGACGCGGTTGCCGTAGTCCCGCCAGCCGTAGTTCAGCGGGTCCGGATTGAATTGCTGGGTTCCGGGAACCAGCGCGGTGCCGGGTATGTCGGCCGGGAAATGCTCGATATTCAGGTAGGGCATTACCGCTACCCGGGCCCCGTCGGGCAGCCTGAACGGTTCGCGGTCGATCAGCGGCACGTAGTCGTAGTGCCGGGATTGGGTCAGTTTCGCCATTTTGGTCTCCTTGGGTATGGGTTTCTTGGCTGAAGCGGGTTTGCGCGGCTACAGCCCCTGCAGGTATTCCAGCGCTTCGGCCTTGGACACCACGTCGCCGTACTTGGCGTGGATATCGAACAGGTTGGCCTCGTGCGGGCCGTCGTGCCGGTCGCCGACGCATTCGCGGACCACGATCGGGCGGTAGCCGTGCTGGACCGCATCGACGGCCGAGGCGCGGATGCAGCCGGAAGTGGTGCAGCCCAGGATGATGAGCGTGTCCGCGCCCCTGGCGGCCAGGATGGATGAAAGGCTGGTGCCGAAGAAGCAGCTTGCGTAGTTCTTGGTCAGCACCGTTTCTTCGTCGGGCGGAGCGACTTCGTCGCAGAACTCGGCATAAAGGTTGCCGGGCACCAGGTCCTTGAGCACCGGGGCCTTCAGCGTCCAGACGCCGCCGTCCTCGTAATTGACGGGGTTATAGAGCACCCGGGTGTGGATCACCGGGACGCCCCTGGCCCGGGCGGCCTCGATCACGTCGGGGACCTCCTTCAGGCAAGCCACCACGCCCGGCGCATAAAGCGGCGAACCTTCGGTCGTATAGCCCTTCAGCAGGTCGATAACGATAACGACCGGCGTTTTGCCGAAGCCGAGACGATTGTCCCAGACGCCCGCGTAGTTTGTGTCGGCAGCTTGACCCATGATGATTTCCCCCTCGTGCTAAGCGTTTCCCGGTTGCCGATGCGCCGGACCTCCCGGGGCTGAATGGGATGCGGCTGCGTCGGCAAGGCCGAATAGTATCACCGGACTTCCTCCAGAAGCCCCGTCTCGACGTTGTAGGCGAAGCCGCGGATCCTGTCCCTTACCGGGATGAAGGGGCATGCCTTGATGCGGCGAATCGACTGGCGCAGGTTGTCCTCCAGATCCGCAAAGGCCTCCAGCGCGAATGAGGGACGAAGACCGGTGTCCGCTTCGATCGAGTCCTTCATGTCGTCGTCGCGGAAAGTCAGCATTCCGCAGTCGGTATGCTGAACGAGAATGATCTCCCGGGTGCCGAGCAGGCGCTGCGAAATCACCAGCGAGCGGAGCACGTCATCGGTTACCACGCCCCCGGCGTTGCGGATCACGTGCGCATCGCCCTCCGAGAGGCCGAGCATCTTTCCGGTGTCGATGCGCGCGTCCATGCAGGCAATAACGGCGGCCTTGCGCCGCGGCGGACCGGGCAGGCCGGCCTTGTCGAAGTTTTCGGCATAGCGCCTGTTGTTGGCGACGCAGCGGTCCGCAAAGGTCTTGGCGGTCATTGGGGATTGCCTCTGTGGGAGTCCCGGTGGGTTACGGACCGGCAGTTTACCGTGTTTTGCGCAGGCTCCGGCCGTCCGTTCGGTGCGGAAAGGACACCCCGATTTCGCGATGCAGGCGGCGTTTCCGGGCGACTCAAAAAGCCGTTTTCCTGTATAATCGCCCGACTCGCGGTTGCGGGGTGGAGCAGTCAGGCAGCTCGTCGGGCTCATAACCCGAAGGTCACAGGTTCAAATCCTGTCCCCGCTACCAATTTGGTTTTGCGACGGCCCCGCGAGGGGCTTTTTTGTGCATGGTAAACATGATTGTGGACAGGTTGAACGGACTGCTGGCTCCCTGCGTGGAGGCGATGGGCTACGAATTGGCGGACCTGGAGTTGAAACGCGAACGCCGCGGCCAGGTGCTGCGCCTTTTCATCGACCGGGACGCGGGAATCGGCCTTGACGATTGCGAGCGGGTGAGCGGCCAGGTCAGCGCCCTGCTCGATGTCGAGGACCCGATACCGGGGCACTACAGCCTGGAAGTCTCATCGCCCGGCCTGGACCGCAAGCTGGCAAAGCCCGAACATTTTGACCGTTTTGCGGGGCGCAGGATTCGCGTGAGAATGCGCAGCCAGCATCTCGGCCGGAGGAATTTCGGCGGCACGCTGCTGGCGCGCGAAGGGGATGTCATCGAGCTGGACGTCAACGACGGCACCGGCAAGGTTCAGCTGAACCTTCAAGACATCTTCGTGGCAAGGCTGGCGCCTGACATTCGCGTCGAGGACTGACCGGTGTTTGGCAGCAAGGAAATTCTTGAGGCCGTGGAGCTTCTGTCCAACGAGAAGGCCATCAACAAGGACGTGGTCTTTGCCGCCGTGGAAGCGGGACTGGCGGCCGCGCGCCGCCGACTGCTCGCCGAAGACGTCGAGGTTCGCGTCGCCATCGACCGTCATACCGGCGAACAGGAGTACTTTCGTCAATGGGAGGTCATGGAAGAAGACGCCGAAGAGATCGAGGCGCCCACCCGCCAGCTGCGCCTCAGCGAGGCCCAGCGCATTGATCCCGAAGCGGAGCCGGGCGGCGTTGTGGAAAAGCCCATAGACGGAATGGACCTGGGCCATATCGGCGCCTATACGGCAAAGCACGTCATCAACCAGAAAGTGCGCGAAGCCGAGCGTGCGCTGATACAGGAACGCTATCAGGGCCGCATCGGCGAATTGCTGAGCGGCGTGGTCAAGCGCGTTGATCGCAACGGGGTTTACGTGGACCTGGGAGGCGGAGTCGAGGGCTTTGTGCCGCGCGAACACATGATTCCGAGAGAGCCGATTCGGCCCCAGGACCGGGTCAAGGGCCTGCTCTACGAGGTGGCTACCGAAACGCGCGGACCGCAACTCAAGCTCACCCGCACCAGCCCGGAATTTCTCATGGCCCTGTTCAACGTGGAAGTTCCGGAAGTGGGTCAGGGCCTGATCGAGATCCTGGGCGCGGCGCGCGATCCGGGTGCGCGCGCGAAGATCGCCGTACGTTCCCGGGAACCCAGGATCGACCCGGTGGGCGCCTGCGTGGGCATGCGCGGATCGCGCGTGCAGGCGGTCACCAACGAAATCGCGGGCGAGCGGGTGGACATCATCCTGTGGGACGAGAACCCGGCGCAGTTCGTGGTCAACGCGATGTCGCCGGCCGATGTCGTGCAGATCATGGTGGATGAGGACCACCGCCGGATGGACATCGCCGTGTCCGAATCCATGGTGTCCCAGGCAATCGGCCGCGGCGGACAGAACATACGCCTGGCCAGCCGCCTGACCGGCTGGGAGTTGAACGCCATGACTCCCACCGAGATCGAATCGAAGATCGAAGGGGAAAACCGGCAGCTGATCGAAATGTTCCGGGAACAACTGTCGGTGGGCGAAGACGTCGCGCAGGTGCTCGTGGACGAAGGAATCACCGACCTCGAAGGCATCGCCTACTCCCCGGTCTCCGAGCTCTACGCGATTGAGGAATTTGACGAGAAGCTGGTGGACCAGTTGCGCGGCCGGGCGCGCGACGTGCTGCTCATGGATGCCCTGAGCCGCGAAGAGGAAATGGAACAGGCTACGCCGGCCGACGATCTCTTCGACGTGGAAGGCATGACCCGCGCGCTCGCTTACTCGCTGGCCAGCCAGGGCGTTTCCACTCGCGAGGACCTGGCCTGGGAGGAAGCCGACTACCTGGCCGAGCATGTCAAGGACCTGAGCGAAGAGACTGCCGGTGAACTGATCATGGCGGCGCGCGCGCCGTGGTTTGCCGAGCAGGAGGAAGAGCAGGAGGAAGCGCGGGAGGAAGCGCAGGCGGAAAATGACTGACCTGACTGTCGCCAAACTTGCCGAGAACCTCAAGGTGCCGGTGGAGCACCTGATGGACCAGCTCGAGCGCGCCGGGCACACCTTCGACGACGCCAGTCAGACCGTGCCGAACGTGGCCCGCGAAGAACTGCTGGCCTTCCTTCGCAACCGTCACGGCCACGGCGGGTCCTCGACCAGGGACTCCGCGGTACCTCGCGAAATCAGCATTACCCGCCGCGAATCCGTGGAAGTGGTGCAGGTTGACCAGGGCCGCCGCCGCGCCGTTCAGGTGGATTTTCGGCGTAAGCGCAAGTTCGTGAACCGCGCGGCGCTGGAGCGCGAAGCCCTGGCGCGGCGCGAGGAAGAAGAGGCGCGCAGGCAGGAGAAGGAAAGCCAGGTCGCCAGGGAAGCCGAGGCCAAGGCGCAAGAGAGGCAGCTTGCCGAGGAGGAGGAGCGCAAGGAGCAGGAGGAGGCGCAACAGCAGGAAGCGCGGCAGGCGGAGGCGCAGGCCGAGGAGGAAGCCAGGAAGCAGGCCGAGCAGGAGGCTGAGCAGGAACAGGCGCAGGAACAGGCTCGCCTGCAGAGGGAGGAGGCCGAACGCCAGGCGGAAGAAAAGCGCAGGGCGGAGGCGGCCGAGGCCGCCCGGGTCCGGGAGGCGGCCGCTCGCAAGCCGTCGAAGGTTACGAAGGTCGCGCGCACGAGAAAGGCGCCGCCGCGGGAAGAACTGCACGTCGCCGCCAACGTTCGCCCGCGCCGCACGCGTCGCCGCAAGGCCAGGCGCCATGCCACGGCCAAGGTGGAGAACGTCAACGCTTTTGTGCGGCCCGCCGCGCCGGTCGTGCGTACGGTGGAAGTTCCCGATTCAATTACCGTTTCCGACCTGGCGCGCGAGATGGCGGTCGGCGCGGAGAAGGTCATCGCCAAGCTGATGCAGGAAGGCGTGCTGGCCGGCATCAACGATTCCCTCGACCAGACCACGGCGATGATCATCGTCGAAGCCATGGGCCACGAAGTTGTCGCCCAGGCCGAGACGAGCGAAGAGACGGTACTGCTTCAGCGAGCGGTGGCGATTTCGGGGGAGGAGGAGCCACGGGATCCGGTGGTCACCATCATGGGTCACGTCGACCACGGCAAGACATCGCTGCTCGATTACATGCGCAGCAGCAGTATTGCCGGTTCCGAAGCGGGCGGCATCACCCAGCACATCGGCGCTTACCGGGTGCCATCGGGCGACAGCGCGATTACCTTCCTGGATACGCCCGGCCACGCGGCCTTTACCGCGATGCGCGCCCGGGGCGCCCGCCTGACCGACATCGTCATCCTGGTCATCGCCGCCGACGACGGCGTGAAGCCGCAGACCGAGGAGGCAATCAAGCACGCGCAGGCAGCCGAGGTGCCTATCGTGGTTGCGATAAACAAGATCGACCGGGAAGACGCAGACCCCACCCAGGTGCGAAATCAGCTCAACGTACTGGGCCTGGCGCCCGAAGAGTACGGCGGCGATACGCAGGTCGCGGAGATTTCGGCCCTTACGGGCGCGGGCATCGACGATCTGCTGGAAAAAGTGCTGCTGCAGGCGGATTTGCTGGAACTCAAGGCGAAGCGCGACGGCGGCGCCCGCGGCGTGGTGATTGAATCGACCGTGGAAACGGGCCGGGGCCCGGTAACCACGCTGTTGGTGACGGAGGGGCGCCTGCGCAAGGGCAACATACTGCTGGCAGGCTCGGAGTACGGGCGGGTTCAGTCGTTGCGCGACGAGAGCGGCAAGCAGATCGAACAGGCCACGCCCTCCGTGCCGGTGGTCGTCCAGGGACTCTCCGGCGCCCCGGAGGCCGGCCACGACGCGGTCGTGTTTCCGTCGGAGCGCGATGCGCGGGAACTGGGCGAATGGCGCGCGCGCGCCACCCGCGAGCAGCAACTGGCTCAACGCAAGGGCCAGCCGGCTTTCTCCGGCGCTTTTCCGGGGGAAGAAGAGGCGAAGATTGTGCGCCTGTTGGTCAAGGCCGACGTGCGCGGCAGTGTCGAGGCGCTGTGCGACGCACTTGGGCGCCTGGGCCGCGAGGACGTGGAAGTGGAGCTCGTGTCGTCCGGTGTCGGCGGGATAACCGAGTCCGACATCAACCTGGCGGCAACATCCGGCGCTTCGATAATCGGCTTCAACGTGCGTCTGGATCCCGGCGGACAGCAGGCACGCAAGGCCACCGGCGTGGAGGTGCGCTATTACAGCGTGATCTACGAAGTCCTCGATGACGTTCAGGAAGTCGTCAAGGGCCAGCTGGCGCCGGTGATGCGCGAGACCATCGTGGGCAACGCCGAGGTCCGCGAAGTGTTTCATTCACCGAAATTCGGCGACATCGCCGGCTGCCTGGTGACCGACGGTCTGGTGAAACGCAACAATCCCATTCGCGTCCTGCGGGATGCCGTGGTGATATACGAGGGCGAACTGGAGTCACTGCGCCGGTTCAAGGACGATGTCGACCAGGTGCGCGCGGGAACCGAATGCGGTATCGGCGTGCGCAATTACAAGGATGTCCGCGCAGGCGACGTCATCGAGTGTTTCGAGAGCGTGGAAGAGGCCAGGACCTAGCTGCTGACGGACGTGCCCCGCGAATTCACACGCGCGCAAAGACTGTCCACACGGGCCTTGCGCGTCTTCTCCACCATGACCTATTCGGAACTGCGCGACCCGCGGCTGAGCGGAGTGCAGTTCACTCACGTGGCGTTCTCCCCGGACTTGAGCGTGTGCCGCGTCTGGTATCTGCCCGGGTCGGCCGACGAGAAGACGACCGCCGCTTCGCTCAAGGCCGCCGGCGGCTACATGCGCAAGCGCCTCGGCGCGACCTTTCGTCTTCGCCGGCAGCCGGAATTGCGGTTTGTGCTTGACGAGAGCGTGGCCAGGGGCAGGGCGCTGGAGGGCCTGATCGAGGACGCCGTGCGCAGGGACCGGGCCGCCCGGGAGTGACTCCCTCCGGCCGCAGGAAGCGTGACGTAACCGGGCTGCTGCTGCTCGACAAGCCGCCCGGAATGACATCCAACGCCGCCTTGCAGCGGGTCAAGCGCCTGTTCGCCGCGCGCAAGGCGGGACACACGGGCAGCCTGGACCCGATCGCCACCGGAATGTTGCCGTTGTGCCTGGGCGAGGCCACAAAGCTGTCGGCCTTCCTTCTCAAGGCGGAAAAAACGTACCGCGTAACCGCCCGTTTCGGGACCAGGACCGACACCGGAGACGCGGCCGGAAAAACCATCGGCGAGACCGCGCAACGGCCTGGGGGGCGAACGCAGCTGGAAGCCGTCCTGGACCGGTTCACGGGGGAAATCGAGCAGGTTCCGCCCATGTATTCGGCGCTCAAGCACAAGGGCAAGCGGCTCTACGAACTGGCGCGGGCCGGGCAAACAGTGGAGCGGGCGCCCCGGCGCATACGGATCCGTCGGTTGGAGCTGGAGGCGTATTCGCCGTCGGAAGCCGTCTTCCTGGTGGCCTGCGGGAGCGGCGTGTACGTCCGCACCCTGGTCGAGGATGTTGCCGAAGCCATCGGGTCGCTGGCCCACGTCAGCGCCTTGAGGAGGCTGGGCGTGGCGCCCTTCGACGAATCGGGCATGGTGACCATGGAGCAAATCGAGAACCGCGCGGAGAAGGGGTATTCCGGGCTGGATGCGCTGCTTCTGCCTGCCGATGCCGCCGTTTCGGTTTTGCCGGCGGTCAGGCTTTCGGCGAGCGAGAGCTTCTATCTGCAGCGGGGAAACCCCGTGGCCGCGGCGCGCGGGGTCCGGCCCGGCCGGGTGCGGCTGTATGCCGATGCCCAGGGTTTCATCGGCATCGGGGAAGCCGGAGAGGATGGCCAGGTGTCTCCGCGCCGGCTGCTAAGACCCCGCACCGGCACGGTTTGAACGCGAAATCAGAGTACAATACGCGGCTTGAATACGGACTGAAGACTTACCGCATGCCACTTACCGCCAGCGACATCAGCGCCACCGTGCAGGATTATCAGCGCGGTACGGCGGACACAGGGTCCGCCGAAGTGCAGGTCGCGTTGTTGTCGGCGCGCATCAACGCGCTGTCCGGCCATTTCCGTGCGCACAAGCAGGATCACCACTCCCGCAGTGGCCTGTTGCGCATGGTCAATCGCCGCCGCCGGCTGCTCAAGTATCTGAGAAACAAGGATCAGGAACGCTATTCGAAGCTGATTTCACGTCTCGGCCTGCGCCGTTGAGCGGGCGGGGCGCCCACACGAGTCCGTCGGTGCTGAAGAACTTATCCCGGAACCTTTAATCGAACCTGGAAGGATTGAACGCACGGCTCCATTTGTGGAGTGAGGACGAATCGCGCGCCAGGAGCGCGCCAATACCAATTAAAGCGAGGAAACTGTGCCTATCGTAACGAAGGAATTCCAGTACGGCAGCCATACGGTAAAGCTGGAAACAGGAAAAATGGCGCGCCAGGCAGATGGCGCGGTGGTGGTGAGCATGTCCGAGACCGTCGTTCTGGTGACGGTCGTCGGCGCCAGGGAGGCGGACCCGGGGCGGGGCTTTTTGCCCTTGACCGTGAACTACCAGGAAAAGACTTATGCCGCAGGTCGGATCCCCGGAGGTTTCTTCCGCCGGGAAGGGCGTCCCACCGAAAAGGAAACGCTCACCTGCCGCCTGATTGACCGCCCCTTGAGGCCGATGTTCCCCAAGGGCTTCTTTCACGATGTTCAGGTGATCGCAACGGTGCTGTCCAACAACCAGGAGGTCGATCCGGACATTCCCTCCATGCTGGGCGCATTCGCGGCCATGGCGCTTTCGGGCCTGCCCTGCGCGGGTCCCATCGGCGCGGCGCGCGTGGGATGGAATGACGGAGAATTCATTGTCAATCCCACCGCCACGGAACTGGAGTCGTCACGGCTTAACCTGGTGGTCGCGGGCACGGAAGGCGCCGTGCTGATGGTGGAGTCCGAGGCCAAGCTGTTGCCGGAAGAGACGATGCTCAACGCCGTCCTGTTCGGGCATGAGCAAATGCAGGTGGCGATTCAAGCCATCAGTGAGCTGGCCGCGGAGGCCGGCAAGCCCGCCTGGGACTGGCAGCCGGTGGCGGAAAACGAAGGAATCGCGGAGGAAGTGGCGCAGGCTGCCGAAAAGGACGTTTCCGCCGCTTACACCATTACCGAGAAGACCGAGCGCAACGACACCCTGCGCGAGATCCGCGCGAAAGTCAGCGAGTCTCTCTCTTCCGACGATGCCGAACCGTCACGGCTCAAGGAGATCTCGGGCGCGCTGAAGCAACTGGAAAAACGCCTCGTTCGCGAGCGCGTGCTTTCGGGAGAGCCGAGGATCGACGGACGCGACAATTTCACGGTTCGTCCGCTTGATATCGAAGTGGGCCTGCTTCCGCGCACGCACGGCTCGGCGCTGTTCACCCGCGGCGAGACGCAGGCGCTGGTGACCGCCACCCTGGGCACCGACCGCGACGCGCAAATCGTCGAGGCACTCGACGGCACCAGCCGCGACCGCTTCATGCTGCATTACAACTTCCCTCCGTATTCGGTGGGCGAAACGGGATTCATGACCGGGCCCAAGCGGCGCGAAATCGGTCATGGCCGGCTGGCCCGGCGCGGCATTGCCGCCGTGCTGCCGGCGATGGAGGAATTCCCCTACGTGATTCGCGTGGTCTCGGAGATCACGGAATCGAACGGTTCAAGTTCCATGGCCAGCGTTTGCGGGTCAAGCCTGGCGCTCATGGACGCGGGCGTGGAACTGAAGGCCCCGGTCGCCGGCATCGCCATGGGCCTGGTCAAGGAAGGCGACCGCTACGCGGTGCTGACCGACATCCTCGGCGATGAGGACCACCTGGGCGATATGGACTTCAAGGTGGCCGGCGCCGAGGAAGGAATCACCGCCCTGCAGATGGACATCAAGATCGACGGAATAACCAGGGAAATCATGGCCGAGGCACTGGAGCAGGCGCGCACCGCGCGGCTGCACATACTCTCGGCGATGAACGAGGTCATCGCCGTGTCCCGCGAGAAGATCTCCGACTGGGCGCCGTCCATTTTCACCATGCAGATCGACCGCGAGAAGATCGGAGACGTGATCGGCAAGGGCGGCGCGGTGATCCGCTCGATTACCGAGGAGACCGGAGCGGAGATCAACATCGAGGACGACGGCACGGTCAAGATTGCCTCCGTCGATGGCGAGTCCGGCAGGGAAGCGCGCAAGCGGGTCGAAATGATCGTTGCCGACGTGGAAGTGGGCCAGGTTTATGACGGCAAGGTGGCCCGGCTGATGGACTTCGGCGCCTTTGTCACCATTGTTCCGGGCAAGGACGGCCTGGTGCACATTTCACAGATTTCCGACGAACGCGTGGACCGCGTCAGCGACCGCCTGTCCGAGGGCGACGCGGTACGGGTAAAGGTGCTGGAAGTCGACCGCCAGGGGCGGATACGGCTTAGCATGCGCAACCTGGACGGCGAAGGCGAAGATACCGTCGCGCCGGCTCCCACCCGCAACCGCGTGCAGGAGATCGAGGTCGGCAAGGTCTACGAGGGAACCGTGTCCAGCGTCATGGATTACGGCGCCTTCGTTACGGTGCTGCCGGGCACGGACGGCCTGGTGCACATTTCACAGATGTCGGACCGCCGCATCGAACGCACCAGCGACGTGGTGAGTACGGGCGACAAGGTGAGCGTGAGGGTAATGGAAGTTGACGGGCGCGGACGCATCCGCCTTACCATGCGCGGCCTTGAGAACGGAGGCGCCGCCGACGGAGGCGCT